>Ga0302324_100005203_pt1 | contig 28460 bp, 20 predicted proteins | sample Palsa_T0_1_FD_201949 | JGI IMG/M metagenome (GOLD analysis project Ga0302324, IMG submission 201949) | Peat permafrost microbial communities from Stordalen Mire near Abisko, Sweden - Palsa_T0_1 | ecosystem: Environmental > Terrestrial > Soil > Palsa > Peat permafrost | place: Sweden: Abisko...
TCTTCGAAGTGTCGGACCCGGGGGAGGCGCGCGGCAACACCGTCACGGCCCGGGAGCTCCTGGACAAGGCCGCAGCGGATGTCGACCGGTCCCTGGCAAACCAGCCCGAGCTCAGGGCCCGCATGCTGGCAACCATGGCCAAGGCCTATGAGGGACTCGGACTCTTCAAGACCGCGGAGGGCCTGAATCGGCGCGCCCTCGATGCCTGGCTTGCAAATTCCGGAGGCAAGCCCACCCCAGCCAGCGTCCAAACCGCCGCCAGGCTCGCCTACGAGCTGTTCCGGCTAGGACGGTACCCGGAGGCGGAACAGGTCGCTCGGCAGGCCGTGGAGGAGGGCCAGCGCTCCCTCAAGAAGGGCGACCAAGCACTCCTCGGGGCGACGCAATCGCTGGCCATGATGGAGTCCATGAAGGGGAACCACGACGCGGCGGTCAGCCTCTTCCGGCAAGTCTACGAGGCTCGCCGAACAGTCCTTGGACCCGAGGACGACGGCACCCTGCGTGCGCAGCTGAACCTGGGCAGCGCGCTGAGCAACGCTCGCCGCAACACCGAAGCCGCCGCGACGCTGCGCGACCTCCTCGCTGTGCTGGACCGGACCCGTCCCCCCGAGAACCTGATCCGGCTGGCCGCGCTTCCGAGCCTGGCGCACCTCTTGAAAACCGAGGGAAAGAATGACGAAGCCATCGCCATGTACCGGACTTCGGTGGAACTGAGCCGGCGCGTCATGGGGCCGGAGCATCCGAACACTCTGGTGGTGGTGAGCAACTTCGGAGACACGCTGCTGGAAACCGGACATCCCCAAGAAGCGGAGTCGCTCATTCGGCAGACGATGGAGGTGCGCGAGCGTGTCCTGGGCCCGGACCATCCCTTGACGATTGAGAGCCGGATTCTGCTCGGCGGGACGTTGGCGCGTCTGGGGCGATTTTCAGAAGCAGAGGCCCTCCTCAAGCCGGCGGCCGAGTCAGCCCGTACAAAAATCGGCCCGCGTTCCACAGAATTCCCGCAGGCCCTCATGTACCTGGCGGGGGAGGCGGCACTGACCGGGCGTCGCGAGGAGGCATTCGTCTATCTGGGACAGGCAGTCGATGCCGGCGCGACACGGGAGGACCTGAAAACGGAGGCGCTCCTGGACTCGTTGCACGGTGAACCTCGCTTCGAAGCGCTCGTCAAACGGGCACCGCCAGAAGACAAACCCTGAAATTTCCTCGCGGATGCAAGAGCCCAGCCGGCGTTTGCTGGCACGTACCCCTGCTGAGCAGCGAGTGGACAGCTGTCCCGTGCGAGGAAATCCGGTCTCGACACGGCCGTAAGGTATCCGCCGAGCCGGGAGTCGACTTCACCGAGGGGTGCATTTTTTGTGAGGGAAGTCCAACAGCCAAAGCGAGTACCAGCGTCTGCGCCCGGCGCAGCGTTTCCTTCGCGAGAGGCCCTCGGGAGGACGCCTTCGGGCATGACGGCCCTCGGCACAAGAGTTGGTGGTGACGTCCGTCGTCCTCATTTTTCCTCGTCGGTGCGGAGACACCCATGACGCAGTCCCTACGACTCGCGGTCTTGACCATGGCCCTGGCGGCTCCGGGCCTCGCCGCGGAGCGCTCCGAAATCCCGCAGAAGTACACCTGGAATCTCACCGACATCTATCCGTCGCAAGCGGCCTGGACGCAGGCCAAGGAGACGCTGGCGAAACGAATTCCACACCTCGGCGAATACCGGGGTCACCTCGGGGACTCGAGCGAAGCGCTCTACCGGGCGCTGTCCGAGGTGTTTGGTGTCGACCGCGAGCTGTCGGCGCTCGGCACCTACGCCTCCATGCTTTCGGACCAGGACACGCGAGAGTCGACCCCGCGCGAGATGCGTCAATCCGCCCAGCAGCTGGGCGTGGACTTTGCGACGGCCACCTCCTGGCTGCAGCCGGAGCTCTTGTCCCTCGACCCATCCAAGTTGCGCGCATTTGTCGCTCAGGACAAGCGGCTCACCGAATACCGTTTCTACCTGGAGGACACGCTTCGCTGGAAGCCGCACACCCTGGGCGCTCCGGAGGAGCAACTGCTGGCCGAGTCCGGCAGCGTGACCGGCTCCGGGCGCTCCATCTATGGCGTCCTGAAGGACTCGGATTTCCCTTACCCCACCATCAAGCTGTCCACCGGTCAGGAGGTCCGCCTCGACTCGGCAGCCTTCACCTTGCAGCGCGCGTCACGGGTACGCGAGGACCGCGACAAGGTTTTCGCCGCCTTCTTCGGCGGCTTCATAGCCTTTCGCGGAACCATGGGCGCCACCCTCTACGCCCACGTGCAAGCCCACGTCTTCGAGAAGAAAGCGCGGAAATTCGATTCGGCGCTGGCCACGGCCCTCTTTCGCGACAACGTCCCGACAGCCATCTACCAGCAGCTCATCGCCGATGTGCACAAGAGTCTGCCCTCCCTGCACCGCTACCTGAAGCTCCGCCAGCGCATGATGGGGCTCGACTCGCTTCGCTACCAGGACCTCTACGCCCCACTCGTTGCCCAGGTCGACCTGGCCTTCAGCCCGGAAGAGGCCCGGGCCCTGGTGCTGAAGGCCGTGGCGCCCCTCGGCAAGCCGTACGTCGACGGGTTGAAGAAGGGCTACGAGAGCCGCTGGACGGACTACCTCCCCTCACCGGGGAAGGCTCCGGGGGCGTACTCCACGGGAGTGTACGGCGTCCATCCGTACCAGCTTCTCAACTTCAACGGAAAGTACGAGGACCTCTCGACGCTGGCCCATGAGTCCGGGCATTCCATGCACACCTTTTTCTCGAGCACCAACCAGCCGTACGTGACGGCCAACTATTCAATCTTCGTCGCCGAGGTGGCTTCCACGCTGAACGAGAACCTGCTCGTCCATTTCATGCTGGCCAGGGCGCCCAATGATGCGACGCGCCTCTCCCTGCTCGGAACGTACCTGGACGGCCTCCGCACGACGATGTTCCGACAGACCCTCTTCGCCGAGTTCGAGCTTCGCGCCCACGAGATGGTGGAGGGAGGCGAGACGCTCACCGGCGAGAACCTCTCGGCGATGTATCTCAAGCTTGTCCGCGAGTATTACGGCCACGACCAGGGCGTGTGCCAGGTGGACGAAATAATTGGCTACGAGTGGGAATACATCCCGCACTTCTACGCCGACTTCTACGTCTACCAGTATGCGACCAGCCTGGTGGCCTCGAGTACCATCGCCAAGAGCATCCGCTCAGAAACGAGCGGGACATCGACAAGGGCCCGGGACGCCTACCTCACCCTGCTCAGGTCCGGCGGCTCCGACTACCCGGTCGAGCTCCTCAAGAAGGCGGGAGTCGACATGACCACCTCGGTGCCCTTCCAGGCGGCCATGGCCGAGATGAATTCCACGATGGACGAGATGGAACGGATTCTCGCCAAGAAAGCACCCTGACGGCCCAGGGTAGCTCCCCGCCCGGAGTCATTGGGGCTTGGGGCGCGAGATGAACGAAGCCAGCCGCTCGATGACCGCCTCGTCGACGTGTCCCAGCACCCCATATTCGGCCGGACCTGGCTTGCCGCTTTCTTTCATGAAGAGATGGTTGACACCGGGGAGGAGAATAATTTCCACGTTGGGCAGGCCGCGAAGCCCCTTCTGCCACGTCGTCAGGTCCTCCTCCGTCACCTGGTAGTCGCGTTCACCCCGGAGAATGAGCGTCGGCTTGCCGAGTTTCTTCACCATGGCCACGCCGTCCCGCGATGCCCAGTCCTGCCAGTAGGAGGCTGGGACACCGAGCAGCGTGTCATCCCCCAGCGTTCCTGCCTTGAGTCGTTTGACCGCCTTCTCGACTTCGGCGAGCTTGTCGGCCGGTACCTTGAGGTACCGCATCTGCGCCAGGATGGAGTCCCAGGGTGCGCGCCCTGGAGCGGCCAGCAGGATGACGCCCGCGGTACCCTCGGAGCGAACGGCGATTTCGGGTGCCAGCAGAGCACCCAGGCTGTGGCCGAGGACGAAGACCCGGGCGGCGTCCACCTCGGGGCGAGCCCGGAGGAGATTCACTGCCGCCACGGCGTCGAGCACGACTTCATCGTCGATGGAAATGCTGTTGCTGAGCTGGCGGGCGTACTGGAAGGTCCGCTTGTCGTAGCGGAGGACGACAATGCCGCGCGACGCCAGCCCTTCGGCAATGTCCCTGAAGGGTTTGTTGGCACCAATGCTTTCGTCTCGGTCGTTCGGGCCAGAACCGTGCACCAGCACCACGGCCGGAAAGGGGCCTTTCCCCGTCGGCACGCTGAGGGTGCCCTTGAGAAGGAAGGGCGCACTTCCCACGGAGACCTCTTCCGTCCGAAACCCGGAGGGGTTGACGTAGGAAGCCCCGGCGCTCTTCGGCACCGGCGCGAAGGACAGTCCAGCGAGCTGCTGCGTTTGTGGGCTGACGGAGAGGATGGCCTGCAGCTCGCCCTGCTCGAATCTCAGAAGAACGAGGCGTACGTCTTTCCCGTTCGCACTCGCCCGCTGGACGATGGCCCAACTGTTGAGACTTCCGAGCGTTGCGATTTGGGCGTCCCAAACCGAAGCGAGCTTCTCCTTGGGGAGAGCCGATGCAAGGTTCGCGTCGAAGTGGCCCGCGGCCCCGGCAAAATCCCGGTGCTTCAATGCGGTGAGGAAGACTTCCACGGTTGCGTCGCTCCCCTTCTGGGGCACACTGGCAGCCTCCGACGAGGGAACGTGGCCAGCAGCGGACTCGGCTTGCCGGGCCACGGATGATGTGGCCAAGCCCAAGGCTCCGAGGAGGAGCCATCCTGTCCGGATATGAGTCATGAGCCGGCCCTGGCGGACCATGAAAGTTCGCGCCATCGACTCCTCCTGGAGCGGTTGCCGCGCTGAAGTTGTCCTTGGTCGTTACTCAGAAAGAACTGCTGCCGTCAACGAAAGCCACCGTGACAACCCAGGCAGAGCAGCCCTGCCCAACCCCCTCGAGCTCCGGGCAACTTCCCGGGTGCGACGGCCAGGGACGCACGCCATGTCCTGCGAGGACGGGCGCCAGGGGAGGAGTCCCCTCGGGGTTAGAGTGAGCAGCATGCGACGTGTCCTGGCGTGTTTCTTTGCGCTGACTGCAGCACTGCCAGCGCTCGTCCCGCTTGCGGCCACCGCGGCCAGCGGCGCCCCGGGCTGCGCGTCGAGGCCAGCCCCGGCTGATGGCGGGTACGAGGAGCTCGCTTCGGTACTCGAGCCACTGCGTCAGAAATACAACCTGCCGGCACTGGGCGCAGCCGTGGTGACGCCGGATGGTGTGAAAGCGCTCGGCGTCGTCGGCATTCGCAAGTATGGCGATACGACGCCTGCCTGTGTGGAGGACGCCTTTCATCTGGGGTCCGACACCAAGGCCATGACCGCGGTCGTCATCGCGAAGCTCGTCGAGCAAGGAAAGCTGAAGTGGACGACGACGGTACGCGACCTCCTTTCGGACATCACTGCGCAGGACCCGGCCTACGCCAGCGTCACCCTCGACCAGCTCCTCGCCCACCGGAGCGGCCTGGCGCATGACCCGACCAGCGTCTCGAACGATGCGCTGCGCCACCTCGAAGGCAGCATGCACGCACGCCGCGAAGCGTACGCGCGCATCGCGCTCCACGAAGCACCCGCCAAGCCGCCGGGCACCATTTTCTTCTACTCCAACACCGGGTACGTCCTGGCCGGTCTCATGGCCGAGCGCGCGACCGGGCGCCCGTGGGAGGAGCTCGTCCGCGACACGCTCTTCCTTCCACTGGCGATGAAAGGTGCCGGCTTCGGGATTACCGCAAGCCCCGGTCAGGTGGACGGACTGTGGGCTCACGAGGAGAAGGCAGGCGTGCCCGTTCCCGTCGAGCCAGGGTTGAACTCCGACAATCCAATTTTCATGAGTCCTGCCGGAAATGTGCACGTCTCGATGGAAGGCTGGGCGCAATTCATCGCCGACATGCTCCGCGGCTTCGAAGGAACGGGCCGCGTGCTTTCAAAAGCTTCCTACCAGCACCTGCACACCCCACCGTTTGAGGGGACGACCTACGCCTATGGATGGGAAACCCTCGACCGCGGATGGGCGGGAGGAACGGCCTACTCCCATGCCGGAAGTAATACCCTCAACTATGCTGTGGCGTGGGTCGCGCCGAAGCGCCGGTTTGCCGTCCTCGTGGCCACCAACATCCGGACGGACACCACCCCGCGTGCCTGCGATGACGTCGCATCCGTCCTCCTCAAACCGTACCTGGGCCAATAGCCGTTGGCCCCGAAGGCGTGGGGGCGTGCCTCCCGGGCTGCACCCTCTTTGCCTCCTTTGGGCAGAGTGTTTGCCGAGAAGCCCCTGGACTCTCCTTCCACGGCCCCCCGGGGAAGAGGAGACGCTCTGAGCCGTCGGCATGGCATGCTCCACGGGGACGGCCTCTTGCCATGCGCGTACCCCCACCTGACTTCGACGCCGCTGCACTCCGCGCCGCACCGGACGCCACCTTTGCGCCGGCGCCGGCCGACGGCGTCCTCCCCGAGGGCTTCTATTCCACGACCAACCTGCCCACCTGGGTGAAGGCCGACGGGCGCTGGGCGATGCCCCAGGAGCCGCGCATGGACGCCGCCCTGGTACGCGCGCCGGACGGCACCGTCTGGGCGCGGGAGATGCGGCGCGTCCGTCTCGGTGACGCGGTGGCAGTCGGGCTCCAGGAGGACGGCCGCGAAGGCATCCTCGTCAAGGAGGGACTCTTCGACCCCAAGAGTGATGGCGCCTTCAAATTCATGAGCAGCGACGTGAGCCGGGAGAAGCCCACCGACTACGAGCAGATTGCCGGCCTGCTCATCGCCGAGAAGGCGAAGGGCGGCCACGTGCTGTGGGTGACGGGGCCCGCGCTGGTGCATGCCCGGGCCCGGGAGGACCTGGCGTGGTTCGTCGCCAACGGCTACGTCGGCGCGCTGCTGGCGGGCAACGCCGTCGCGGTACATGACATCGAGGCCAGTCTTTTCGGCACCACACTCGGGGTGACGGGGGCCGGGGTGTCCCTGCCGCTCGGGCACGGCGCCCACTTGCGTGCCATCAACCGCATCCGCGCCGCCGGCGGCATTGCTCCGGCCGTCCGGCAGGGCATTCTCAAGGACGGCGTCATGCACGCCTGTGTCGTCCACCAGACACCTTTTGTCCTCTGCGGCAGCATCCGCGACGACGGGCCGCTGCCAGAGGTGGTGTCGGACGTCCGCGACGCGCAGGACGCCATGCGCCCTCACGCCGCCCGGGGCACCGCCGCCGTCTTCATCGCCACCGCGCTACACGCCATTGCGGTGGGCAACATGCTGCCCTCCTTCGTCGTGGACCCGGACGGGTGGCTACGCCCCCTCCCCGTCGTCTGTGTCGACGCCTCGGAATTCGTGGTGAGCAAGCTTCGAGACCGCGGGACACACCAGGCCTTTGGTGTGGTGACAAACGCCCAGGATTTTCTCCGGCTCCTCCGGCTGACGGTGCAGGCCGCTTCCACCTGAGAGGCCCCGGGGGCGGTCGTGGAAACCCCCCCCGCCCGCTCTCCTCCACCGATGTTGGAGGCTGTAGTCCAAGCGTGACCCCCCACACCTTTCGGGGGCTGGAAGTTGCTGCGCTGGCCCCACACTGGCGCTGCCAGTATACCTCTGGGCTGTGCAGCAGATTTTCGTCCGGGATGGGGAGGGGAAGGTGTACGGCCCGCTGGAGCCGGTCACCGTGGAGCTCCTCATCGACGGGGGCGTCCTCAACGGCGCGCTCCTCGTCTCCACCGACGGCGTCCGCTATGGCTCGCCGGCGCGCTACCCACAGCTGAAGGACTTCTTTCCGCGACACCTCTGGGCCGACGACGGCGAGCCGCTCGCTGCGGGCGACGCCGTCCCGGTGCTGCGCGGCCCGTCTGGGCCCGGAGCAGCGCCTGCCCGGCCCCCGCCCCCGGCACGACCGGTCCCCGCCGCTGTTCCTCCCTCCGTCGCTCCTTCGGCGGTGGCTCCGCCGCCGGCGGTCCCTCCTGTCCCTGCCGCGCGCACAGCGGCGCCCCCCACAATTCCCCCGGCACCGCCAGCGACGGCAGCAGCTCCCGTCCAGGCCGGGGCGTTCCCCAGGGTGACGGCGGCCATCCCGGTCGCGCCGACGGCACCGGAGGCGAACCCCGGCCTGGCCGACAACCCCGTCCCCAGCATCCCTCCGGTTGCGCCAGTGGGGCCGCGCAAGACGCCGACGGGCAGCTTCAACATGGCGCCGCCGGGCGCGCGCTCCACCCCTTGGGCGGGCACCCCGGCCGTCGCGGCCGAAGTCGCAGAGGCCCGTTTCTCCAGCCCGGCCCCTGGCATGGCCCGGCCGGCGCCCACGCCGCCAGGTGGCATGCCGGTGCCGCCTCGCACCACCACCCCCCGTCCGCCGCCCGTAGCGAGCGCTCCTGGCTCCTCGTACATGGTGGCCTCGGGGGACTTGTCCGAAATCTCGGCCATCCGCCTCTACGCCCAGGCTGCGGAAACCAATCTCTCCGGACTCTTCACCTTCCAGCTTGCCGACCGCTCCATCCTCGTCCACTTCAAGAAGGGAAACCCCGAGTTCGTCGACTCCTCCCACCCCGAGGACAGCGTCGAGGTCTTCCTCGGAAAATCCGGTGTGGTGACGGCGGAGCAGCTGAAAGTCGCGGAGAAGGAGAAGGGGCGTTTTGGCGGCGAAGTCCTGGCCACCCTCTTCGCCCTGGGGCTCGTCAACCCGGCCGTCGTCTTCCCGGCGCTCACCCAGCGCGCCGCGGCGTTGCTGCTACGGGCCTTCCTCGCGCCGGGGGGAATTTTTCAGCACCAGCCGCTGGAGCTTCCCGCCACCAAGGCCGTCCCGCTCGGTAACCGCTGGGGCTTCTTGGCCGAGGTGATGCGCCGCTACCCGTTGGCCGAGCTCAAGCGACGGATGATGGACGTCCGCCAGCGCCCCCTCGTGCGCCGCGGCGCCGGGGAAGCCCTCCCGGACCTCCGCTTCACCGCCCAGGAGACACGAGCACTCGCCTACTTCGACGGGACGCTGTCACTGGCCCTGCTGGCCCAGAGCCACCCCGGCGAGATGGAAGCCATTCTCCGGGTGGCGCTGCTTCTCCGGGAGCTGGACGCGCTCTCCTTTCCAGACGTGGAGCTCAAGGGCGGGGCAGCCCCCACCGGGGAGTACGCCGTCGTCTCGGCGGCCCCGGTGCGCCCGCCGGCACCCCCGCCACCGGCGCCGGCCACGACGGCAACGGCACCCCCCGCCCAACCCTCGGGAAGCTCGACGCCCCCGCGCGTCGCGCCCCAGTCCATCTCACCGACTCCGCCGCCCAGCGCCTCACCGCGTGCCGTGAGCCCGACGCCCACCCCGTCGCCCGCCGCCGCGCCGCGTGCCTTCCTCGCCACCCCGACCCCCATTCCCGGGAAGCCGGTGGACTTCGACATCGAAATTCAAATTCTCCGCAACCGGTTGGAGAAGGGAAAGGCCCTCAGCCACTTCCAAATCCTCGGGCTGAGCGACAAGGCAGACGGCGCGGCGGTGAAGACTGCCTACTTCAAGCTCGCCAAGCTGTACCACCCGGACACCGTGCCGCAGGACGCCCCGCCCGAGCTGGCGGACCTCCGGGCGCAGGCCTTCTCGGTGGTGGGCGAGGCCTCCCGCGTGCTGGGGGACGACCAGTCGCGGGCCGACTACCTGGAGTCCATCAAGGCCGGCGGCGGAAACGCCATGGACGTGCGCCAGGTACTCGCCGCCGAGGACACCTTCCACAAGGGCGTGGCCTTCATCAAGGCCCGGCGCTTCGTCGAGTCAGTGAAAGTCCTCGACGACGCCATCACCCTCAACCCCCGCGAGGGTGAGTTTTACGCCTGGCGCGGCTACGCCCGCTATTTCACCGTCGTGGACAAGAAGGCGGCCCTGGTGGATGCGCTGCGCGACTTGCACCACGCCTTGAAGCTCAACGACCGCTGCGCCCCGGCCCACTACCTCATCGGCCAGCTGCACAAGCTCTCCGGCGACAGTGCCCTGGCGCTCAAGCACTTCAAGAAGTGCGTCACCCTGGACACGGCGCACGTCGATGCCCAGCGGGAGATTCGGCTCCTCATCGGGCGGTAGCGACCAGCCCCTCCGGGCTCCATCCTCCATGGAGCTCTCCTTCTCTTATGGCCTTGAGTGGAAAGCAGCGACGCGCCCTGCGGGCTCTCGGCCACCACCTGAAGCCCGTCCTTCAAGTCGGCCACGCCGGCGTCACCCCGGCGCTGGTGGCGGCGCTGGAGCAAGCGCTGCATGACCACGAGCTGGTGAAGGTGCGCATCCTCGAGCACGCGCCCGAGCCCCGGGGGACGGTGGCGCTGGAGCTCGGCTCCTCCACCGCCTCGGAGGTGGCGCAGGTGTTGGGCCGCACGGTGCTCCTCTACCGGGCGCGCCCGGTGGACCCGAAAATTCGTCTCTGAGCCTCCGCTCGGCGCTCGTACATGTCCCGCACCTCGGCGGCCAGGGCCTCGGCATCAGCGTCCTTCGGCGGCACCCGCGGCTCGAGCACCGTCACCCGCATGTGCGCCCGCGGCCTGAGCCACGGGCCATCGCCCACCACCACGTCCCTGGTCCCTTCGATGAGGATGGGGACCAGTGGGACTTGCTCCTCGATGGCCAAGAGGAAGGCCCCGGAGCGAAAAGGCAGCATGTGCTGTCCGTCCGAGTAGGTGCCCTCCGGGAAGAAGAGGACGCCCGTCCCCCGGCGCAGCCAGCCGCGACACGTCTCCAGCATGACGAGGGTGGAGTGCGGGCGCCCGCGGTCCAGCGGCACGTGGCGGATGAATGTCATCATCCACCCCAGGAGTGGCACCCGGAAGAGCGACACCTTGCTCACGAATTTGAAGGGGTGAAAGAGGCCCATGGCCGCGACGATGTCCAACAGGGACTGGTGGTTGGCCACCAGCACCGCCGCGCCCTTGGGGAGCCGCTCCCGGCCCTCCACCTCCAGGTGCCAGCCGGGGTTGAGGCGCAGGTAGGCCACGCACCAGTGACAGACGAAGGCGTGGAGCGCGCGTCGGTCTCTGTCCAAAGGCCAGCTCACCGCCAGAAGCAAAAGGCCCAGGAGCACGCAGAGCGGCGCCGTCAGAAGCAGGACGGCGGCAAAGCCCAGCGTCAGCGCCACGCTGCCAGGGCTGGGGCGGACATGCGCCGGGGCCATGCGCTAGCGGCCGGCGAGGTGGGCGGCGTGGGCCACGGCGTAGCTGACTTCCAGCCCCCCGTCGACGACCAGCGTCTGGCCATTCACGTACGCGGCTTCCTCGGTGCACAGCCAGGTGACAGGGCCGGCAATCTCCTCGGGGGAGGCGACGTGGCCCGCCGGCACCTGGGCGCGGGCCGAGGCCTCGAAGGCGCCCCAGGTGTCCCCGGCATAGAAGCGGGCGCTGTCGGTGTCGATGTAGCCGGGGTTCACGCCATTCACCCGGACGCCGTCGGCGGCCAGCTCCACCGCCAGGTACTTCACCAGCACCTCCATCGCTCCCTTCATCGCCCCGAGCAGCCCGTGGAAGGGCAGCGGCATCCGACTGTCCATGCCCGAGATGGCCACGATGGACGCCTTGCGGCCGCTCATGAGGGGCTGGGCCGCCTGGGTGGCGAGCAGGAAGCTTTTCACCGTCACCGCGAACGTCTTGTCCATCTGGTGCGACTTGGTGCCCAGCAACGGCAGGAAAGCGGTGGAGGCCGCGTTGGCCACCAGCGCGTCCAGCTGGCCGAATTCCTTTCCCACACGCTCGAAGAGGGGCGGAAAGCTGGCCTCGGGCTGCAGCTGGTCCGCGCGCAGACACAGACAGCGGCGTCCCAGGCCCTCCACCTCCTTCGCCAGCGAGGCGGCCTGAGCCTCCTCCCGCCGCCAGGTGGCCACCACGTCCCACCCCAGGCGTGCAAAGCGGAGCGCCACCGCTCGTCCCACCCCGCGCGAGGCGCCCGTCACCAGTGCCACCTTGGCCATAGGCTGTGGCGGTGTAGCAAACGCACCGGCGCTGGGGCCAGTGCCTCCGTTGTCCGCCGCCTCCTGTCGGGTGCCCTGGGCGTCCGCTGCCCTGCTGAGGCAATCCCCCTTTCCGTCGTTCGTTCCTCCATACTGAGTGCAAGAGGAGAGCTTTTATGGTGGGACTTCTACAGGGGTTGTGGCTCTTGCTGCTCGGCGCCCTCGGCGCCTCGTCGCTGGTGGCAAAGCGGCAAGCAGGCCGCAAGGCGCTGGCCGCGCTCGAGCCCTACCAGGGGTGGATTGGCGTCATCTCGGCGGTGTGGGGACTCTGGCGCCTCATCGTCCTGCTCGTCTTCCTCCGCTACGGGGCTGGTGCCTGGCTCATCCAGCTGGCGGTGTCCGCGCTTCTCATCTGCCTCGGGCTGGTGCTTGGTGTGGGCGTCATTGAAAGCTTCCTCAAGGACCCGGCTGGCCGTGCAAACTTCGACAGGATGGTGGCGAAACTCACCCCCTACCGCCAAACCCTGGGCGTGGTGGCGATGGTGCTCGGCGTCATCTCCATCCTCTACGCGCTCTAGCCAGCGCGCCTAAGGCTTACGTCCCAAGGGCCGCACGCCGGCTTGGCCGCCTGCGACTCGGCATTGCGCCGGCGGCCCGGCACTGACAGAAGACGACGCAGCCCCGCATGCCGTCTCCGCTCCGCCTCGTCATTTTTCTCCTCGTCGTGACGCTCATCGTCGGGGGCGGCCACCTCTACCTCTACCGGCGCCTCTTCTTGGACACGGGTGTCTCCGGGCGCACGCGTCGGCTTGGTGCCGTGCTGTTGACGGCACTGGCGCTCTTGCTCTTCTTCGCCCGGGTGGTGGCCACGCGGCTGCACAGCCCGGCCGGGGACGCCCTGGCCGTCTTCGCCTGGTGCTGGATGGGAGTGGCCCTCTACCTGGGCCTAGCGCTGGCCGCCTCCCGCCTCGTGCAGCACTTCGCCCGGTGGCGGAGGCGCCGCCGTGGTGCAGTGCCTCTTCTGCCGGAACGCCGCATTTTCCTCGTCCGCGCCGCAGTGGGCGGCGCCGCGGCCGTCGCCTTGGGCGTCTCCTCCTACGGCGTCTGGCGCGCCTTCCGGCCACCGGCCATTCGCGAGGTGGCGGTGAAGCTTCCCGGGCTGCCCCGCACCCTGGACGGCTTTCGCATCGTGCAATTGAGTGACGTCCACATCGGCGATGTCCTCGGGCGGCCCTTCCTGCAGGAGCTGGTGCGCCGCTGCAATGCGCTGCGGCCGGACCTGGTGGCGGTGACGGGAGACTTGGTGGACGGCACGGTGGCGCATCTAGCTCCGGCCGTGTCCGCACTGCAGGGCCTCACCTCGCGCCATGGCACCTATTTCATCACCGGAAATCACGAGTACTACTCCGGGGACCAGGAATGGGCCGCGGCCCTCACCGACATGGGCATCCAGGTGTTGCGCAACCGGTTTGTGACACTGGGCGATGCCGGCGGGCGGCTGGACCTCGTCGGCGTGGACGACTACGGCCAGCGGGATGCGCCGCATGGGCGCGGCTATGACTTGGACAAGGCGCTTCTTGGCCGAGACATGGGCACTCCGGCGGTGCTGCTCGCGCACCAGCCTCGCGGCGTCGAGGAGGCCCTGGGGCGAGGCATGGGCCTTCAACTGTCGGGCCACACCCACGGCGGCCAAATGTTTCCCATCACCCTCCTTGTCCAGGCCACCTACCGCTACCCGGCCGGGCTGTACCGGGTGGGCGAGGGACACGTCTACGTGAGCCGGGGGACAGGCTTCTGGGGGCCGCCGATGCGCATCGGGAGTCCCCCAGAAATCACCGCGGTGACGCTGCTGGCCTGAGCGGAAGTTGAGTTTCTAAACCCTGCTAGGGTGCGGTGCCCTCCATGGACCGACGGACCTTTCTCCAAGGCAGCGCCGCCGGCGTCGCCGCGCTGGCCTTGCGGAGGGAAGCCACCGCTGCAGGGCAGGACGTCGCTTCCGTCCACGCCGAGGTCGAGAAGCGTCACGACGAGACGGTGAGGCTTCTTCAGGAGTGGATTCGCCAGCCGTCCATCGCCGCAGAAAGCCTCGGCATGTCCGAAGGCTGCGAGCTCACCTTGCGCCTCCTCCGGGATGCGGGTTTCCAGAAGGCGGTCCGACTCTCCACCGATGGGCAGCCAGGCGTCTTCGCAACGCTGGACGCCGGAGCGCCGCGCACCGTTGGTCTGTACTTCATGTACGACGTGAAGCAGGTGAATCCGGCCGAGTGGTCCTCGCCACCCTGGGCCGCCGCGCTGGTGGACCGGCCCGGTCTCGGCAAGGTGTTGGTGGGTCGCGGCGCGGTGAATCAGAAAGGGCCCGAGACGGCCTTTCTCGCGGCGCTCCATGCCATCCGAGGCGCGGGGCGCAAGCTGCCCGTCAATCTGGTGCTGGTGGCGGAAGGCGAGGAGGAGATTGGTTCTCCGCACTTCCCTCAAATCGTCCGCCGTCCAGAGGTGCAGGCCGCTTTTGGGCACTGTCTCGGCGTCTTCATGCCATCTGCGGAGCAGGGTCTCGATGGGACGGTGACCATCACCCTTGGCGGCAAGGGTGTCATCGAGCTGGAGCTCGTCGCCAGTGGAGAGAAATGGGGCCGCGGGCCACGCCACGACATCCACTCGGGCGAGAAGGCCCGCGTCGACAGTCCGGCCTGGCACCTGGTGCAGGCCCTGGCCACCCTCGTCTCGGCCGACGGGAATACCCCGACCATCGACGGGCTGACGGACGCCGCGCGGGCGCTCACCCCAAGAGAGAAAGCTTTGGTGGCCGAGGCTGCGAAGAAGATGAGCGAGAAGCTGGACAAGCAGCAGCTCAGCGTCGACCACTGGACGGGAGACGTGGGCTTCGTCGAGTCGCTCGAGCTCCTCGCTTCTCGCCCCACCGTGAACATCGAGGGCATCGTCGCCGGGTACACGGGCCCGGGCGGCAAGACGGTGCTGCCGCACCGGGCAGTAGCCAAGCTCGACCTCCGCCTGGTGCCGGACATGACTGCCGCTGTGGCGCTGGCCGCCCTCAAGGGCCACCTCGCCCGGCGCGGTTTCGGCGACATCGAGGTCAACATGACTGGGGGGTACGACCCGACCAGCACCTCGGCCGACTCGGGCCTCATCCGGGCGCAAGTCGACGTCTACCGCCGTGACGGCGTTGACCCAGTCCTCTGGCCTAGAAACCCCGGCTCGTGGCCCGGGTACGTCTTCACTGGGCCGCCACTCAAGCTTCCGGCCGGCCATTTCGGCCTCGGCCACGGGGATGGCGCCCACGCGCCCGACGAGTACTTCCTCATCGACTCGACGGACCCGAAGGTGCTCGGCCTCAACGGAGCCGTGCACTCGTTTGTCGACTACCTCTACGCCCTGGCCGTCGTCCCCTAAGAGGGTTACTTCCGGCGCGGAAGCCGCGGCCATGCCCCGCGCCCCCCAAGGCCGCCCCGTCCGGGTTGCCCACTTCAGAGTGGAAGCGGGTTCCCCATCGGGTCGAGCTTCTGCACTCCTGCGTGGAGCCCCAACACCGTCGGTCCACCCAGCTGGGCGCCGGTGGAAGAGGTTCCCGGACGCATCGCCCACCGCCGCGCCTCCGCCCAGCGCGGTGATGTCCGGGCCGTTGGAGTCAGCGCTTCGCCGGCGTGCCGCCGAGCTCCGTGTGAAGAAACGCCAGCGTCCGCTTCCAGGCCAGCTCGGCGGCCTGGGGTGCGTACACCTCGGGCCGCTTCTCGTTGGCGAAGGCATGGTCCGCCTCATAGCGGTACAGGGTGGCCGTGACGCCCGCCTCCCGAAATGCCTTCTCCAGCGCATCGACGCGTTCCGGGCTGACGGAATTGTCCCGGCTGGCGTAGTGGCCAAGCACCTTGGCTTGAATGCGGCGCACGTCGGCCACCTCTGGCCGTGGAATGCCGTAGTAGGCGACGGCTGCCTTCACCTCCTTGTTGTGGGCGGCGGTGGCCAGCGCGTAGCCGCCACCCATGCAGAAGCCCATCACCCCCACCCGGCCCCCGGACTTGGGAAGCAGTGCCTGGACGGCGGCGTGCAAGTCCAAGAGCGCCCGCTTCGCGTCCAGGGCTTGCATCAACGTGCTTGCCTCGGCAGCGTCCTTGGCCAGCTTTCCCCCGTAGAGGTCCACGGCGAAGGCGCAGAAGCCATCCGCCGCCAGGCGGCGGGCAATGCCCCGCACCTGGTCGTTCAAACCCCACCATTCGTGAATGACGATGACCGCCGGGGCGCCCGCGCCGGCCGAGTCGTCGAGAAACCCCAAGAGGGGGGTCCCGTCAACGCCGAGGAGCTCTGCCATGCGCATTCTCCCTTCGAGAGACGAAAAACACCGGGGAGGTTGCCCCCCTTCCCGGGCGAAACACCAGCTGCGTCTCTTTTTTCAACCGGTGGGGTTTGCCCTTGAATTCCGACGGGTGGGCGAACGAGTCTCCGCGCACTCTGAAGCCGAGTCACTTCCAGCGCTGGACGGCACCCGCCCGTGCGCCTCGCCGCTCCTCTCACTTGGAGCGTGCGTGCCGCCCGTCCGGCCATGGGCCCCAAGGAAGCGGGGGTCCATTCGCTGCCCTCAAGTCACTGGTGCCCGCATCGGAGTCACCCGTTAAGCAGGGAGGGCTTTTTTGGTTGGTGAGCCTTCTTCAGAAGAGGACGCCCGCATGATTTTGCCGCTCGTCGCCGTCGCGCTGTTGCTCGCCGAAACCCCGCCGCCCAGCTTCTCCTCCCGGGGCCTTCCGGACCCCATGGTGCCCCCGGCCGAGTCCGGCCTGCCGCTGCTTTCGCTGGACGAGGCGCTCACCTTGGCCCGTACCCGGAGCTTGGACCTCAAGGCAGCCCAGGCCCGGTACGAGGCGGCGAAGGAAATCGTCTGGAAGACGACATCCGGGTACCTCCCGCAAATTATTGCCAGCGGCAACTTCACCCACAACAACATCGGCGCCGTCTTCGACGCGCCCACCGGGCTCTACATCCGCCAGGGCGTGCCGGAGACGCAGTTTTACGCACCGCCGCCCGCGAATTTGCCCGGCACTGTGCCCGCCACCCCGCTGACGGTGGTCCCGACGAATGAGGCCTTCGTCATCCAGCTGCAGAACCAGTGGTCAGGCCAAGTCACGGCAAGCCAGAACATCCTTGCCCCACAGCTCATTGCTCAAATCCGCGCCTCGACGCTCACCGCGCGCGCCGCGGAGCTCACCCGGGACAACATGCGACGGCAGATTCTTTTCGCGGTGGCCCAGCAGTACTACAGCGCCGCCGGGTTGCGCCGCGCCGCAGAAGTCCAGGCGCAGCTCGTGGAAATCGAGACCTACCGGGTGAAGGACGCGCAGGTCCGCTTCGACGCCGGTTCGGTGAATAAAATATTCCTTCTCCGGGCTCAAATCGACAAGTCGCAGGCCGAGCAGAACGTCCGCGCCAGCCGTTACGCCTACGCCGCCTCCAAGGCAGCCCTGGCGGTGCTGCTCGCGCAGAGCCCGAACTTCGAGGTGGACCTTCCCCCGGACCCGGTGCTGCCGCCGGAATTGAATCAGCTGGAGGACAACGCCCCGCTTCGGCGCGCGGACGTACTCTCGGCCAAGACGACGGCCGAGGCGGCGGACGTCACGCACACCAGCGTCTGGCTCAGCTACCTGCCCAACATCGGCTTCAACGCCGCCTACCGGCTCACCAACGCCAGTGGCTTCACCGGGCAGGACAGCAGCTGGTTCTTCAGCTTCGGCTTCACCTGGACGCTCTTCGACGGCGGGCTCCGGGAAGCCACCTTGCGCGAGGCGGGCGCCAACGCCCGCGCTGCCGCCTTCACCGCCGAAACTCTGGACGTGCAGTCCAAGGAGCAGGTGCATGCCGCGCAGCTGCAGCTCGAATCGGCGCGCGTCAACCGCGACAAGGCCGCCGACCAGGTCCGGCTGGCCAAGGAGAACCTGGCCCTGGTCCGCATCAACACCCAGGCCGGCGCGTCCACCTACCTGGAACAGGAGGATGCCATCAGCACCGAGGACCAGGCCGAGCTCACCCTCATCCAGGAGACGCTCAATGCGCAGCTCGGGGTGTTGGCCCTGGAGAACGCGGCCGGGACGTACGACCCGCAGTGAGGAAACGGCCCTCGGGGCGCACCACGAGGGTTCAGTCCCACGTCCAGTTGCAGTAGCGCTCGCGGAGCGCGGACTTGAGAAACTTTCCGGCTGACGTCCTAGGGATGGCGTCCACGAAGACGAAGGCGTCGGGGAGCCAGAAGGTGGCGAAGCGCGGGGCGAGGAAGTCCCGGAGCTCGGCGGGGCTCGCCTGGGCGCCCTCCTTCAGCACCACGGTTGCCAGGGGCCGTTCCGCCCACTTGGGGTGCGGCACCGCCACCACCGCCGCCTCCTTCACTGCCGGGTGGGCCATGAGCGCGTTCTCCAGGTCCACGCTGGAAATCCACTCCCCGCCGGACTTGATGAGGTCCTTGGAGCGGTCGGACACCTTGATGGAGCCCGCCGCGTCAATCGTCACCACGTCTCCGGTGCGGAACCAGCCGTCTTCCGTCCAGCGGTCCAGGGCCTCCTGGTTCTGGTAGTACGCCCTGGCCACCCAGGGGCCGCGGACGTGGAGCTCACCGGAAGTCTTCCCATCCCAGGGCACCTCCCCCGAGGCACTCATGGCGCGGATGTCCACCCACGGGGTGGGTCGACCTTGCCGGGCACGCTGGGCGTAGCGCTCGTCCTCGGAGAGGGAGGCCGCGTCCGGGCCCAGCTGGCTCACCGAGCCCACCGGGGACATCTCCGTCATCCCCCAGGCGTGCACCACCCGTAGCCCCTGGCGGTCGAAGGCGCGAATCATCGCCTCGGGCGCAGCCGAGCCACCCACCACCATCCGCACGTCGGGGGCGAGCTTCCACCGCCCCGGCTCCTTCTCCAGCGCCTCGAGGATGGCCATCCACACCGTGGGCACTCCGGCCGCACAGGTGACGCGCTCGGACTCCATGAGGTCCAGCAGGCTCACCGCATCGAGGTGGGGACCCGGCAGGACAAGCTTCGTGCCCACCATGGTGGCCGCATGCGGCAGCCCCCAGGCGTTGGCGTGAAACATCGGCACCACGGGAAGCAGGGTGTCGCGGTGGCTCAGCGCCAGGGTGTCCACCAGCGCAACGCTGAGGGCGTGCAGCGCGTTGCTGCGGTGGGTGTAGACGACGCCCTTCGGCTGGCCGGTGGTGCCGGAGGTGTAGCACATGCCCGCCGCGTCCTCTTCGGCCAGAACCGGCGGCGTCCAGTGGCCGGTGGCGGTCGAGAGCAGCGCCTCGTAGTCGCCTCCGCCCCGGGACGGCACCACCACGACTTTCTCCAGCTGGACGCGCTGGCGGAACTTCTCGAGCAGTGGAAGCAGCACCTCGTCCACCACCAGGAGGCGGTCTCCAGCGTGGTTGACGATGTACGTCAAGTCGTCCGGGTGCAGTCTCAAATTCAGGGTATGCACCACGCCGCCTGCCAAGGGTGCCCCCAGGTAGAGCTCGAGGTGCTCCGAATGGTTCCACATGAGCGTCGCCACCCGGTCCCCGGGTTTGAGGCCCCAGCGGGCGAGCGCCTCGGCCAGCCGGCGGGCACGAGCGCAGACCACCCCGAAGGTAGTGCGGTGCAGGCTCTTGTCCGCTCGCCGGGAGATGACTTCCACCGGGGCGAAAAGCTTCTCCGAGCGGGCCACCAGACGGTCGAGCGTGAGCGGGACGTCCATCATCGTCGCCAGCCGAGTGGACATGGGGGCCTCCTCTTCTAGGGGTTGGCCGCAGCGAAGGTGTCGCAGGCTTCGAGCTTGCCTTGCTGCAGCCCGCGGCTGAACCACGTCACCCGCTGTTGCGAGGTGCCGTGGGTGAAACTCTCCGGGACGACGTAGCCTCGAGCGCGTTTCTGGATGGTGTCGTCGCCAATGGCCGAGGCCGCCCGCAGCCCCGCCTCGGTGTCCCCTGGTTCGAGCATCCGTTGGCGCTTGTTGGCCTGGTTGGCCCACACGCCGGCGAAGCAGTCCGCCTGCAGCTCCAGAAGGACGGAGGTGTGGTTGGCCAGGGCCCGGTCCCCCTGGCGGCGGATGGCGTCCGTCTTGGCAAAAATTCCGAGCTGCTCCTGGACGTGATGGCCTACCTCGTGAGCCACGACGTAGGCCTCGGCGAATTCTCCCGGAGCACCAAAGCGCCGGGTCAGCTCGTCGAAGAAGGAGAGGTCCAGGAAGACGCGCTGTTCGCGCGGACAGTAGAAGGGGCCGGCCGCACTCTCGGCAAATCCGCACGCCGACTGGACGCCCCCCCGGAAGAGGACGAGCTTCGGCGGGGCGTAGGTGATGCCCCGCGCGGCAAGCAGCGGCTTCCAGGTGTCCTCGGTGCTGGCCAGCACCACCGAGACGAAGTCCTTCTGACGTTCCTCTTGAGGGCTGCCCTTCACCGGCGCGGTGGAGGTGACGGTGCTGGTGCTGGTGCTGTCCGAGCCGGTTTGGCTGAGCAGCTGCAAGAGCTGCGAGGGGTCGACTCCGAAGAACCAGCCCACCAGGAGGATGACGATGGTCAGCCCTCCACCCACGGCCACCGGACGGCCGACGCCGCGGCGGTCCTCGACGTTGTCGCTGCGGCGCCCCGACTCCCAGTCCACCAGCCGCCCCTTTCTCTCGAGCGAAAACAAACCCCAGGGTGCCTGTCCTCCTAGCACCAATGCCGCGGGCCGTTTACGGCATCAGCCGCGGGGGCGGTTCACGGACAGGGCGCGCCACTCTGCAAACAGATTGCCCGGCGAGGAAGCGTGCCGGTCGAAGAATAGCGCTGAGGAACGGCGCCGGCGTTGGCACTGGCCTGCAGGTAAACGTACGTGCCCAGCGCCTCCCACTCCTTTATCTCGCTGCCATCCGGGCGGTGAAGGATGGTCGAGGTGGCGTCGTTGCCTGGAATCTTCACTCCGGTATCTGCGTCGTAGAGCGTGATGCCCTCCACCGAGGCGAAGCTGGCCACGTAGAGGGTGGAGGTGGTCCGCACCATGGTCGTCGCCTCATCAATCAGCCAGCCCGGCGAGGTCCCGGGGATGGAGTCGTCGTAGATGAGCGAGCCGGCGTCATAGGTGTCGTAGGTGTTTCCGGCGTGCGTCGACGTCATGAAAATCATCGTCACCCGATTGCCGGCCAACCGCGAGAGGTCGTAGACGAATTTGAAGCCGGCCGGCACGAGGTAGAAGTCGGTATTCCCGGCGTAGGCCAGGCTGAGGGTCGCCTCGAAAGTGGCCTTCAGCTCGTCGACGACGATGGCGAAGCGGCAAAGCGGATAACCGAGTGTGCCGTTTACCGGAGACGCGCCGAGCGAAACTGCGGCGAAGAGGTCGTCGAAGGCAAGCTGCTGCGTCTTGCCTTCTGCCAGGGTGGGGACGCGCAAGGACCCTTCGGCCTCGACCGAGAGGTCGGTAGGCGCGATGGACTCTGCCGCCGCCAGCAGCGAGTCGGAAACCAAGTCGGCCAGCTCCGTCTCCGCCCCCTGGCGGCTGTTGTCGATGTCGAAGTTCAGGCTCGCAACCGACTTGAAGGCCAGGGCGCCCGGCTGCGTGGGCAGCGCCTGGGGTGCCCCGAAGACCTCGGCGAGCGTGAACTGCAGGAACGAAAGCGGGCCCCCGTCCGGCGAAAGTGCCGTTGGCGTCTGCTCGATGGAGGAGATGACCGAGGTGATGAAGGTGTTGATGGCAGCGTCGGAGGGAATGGTGGTGTCGTCCACCGGGATGAGCATCGAGTTGACGGTGTCGAAGTCGATGCTGCCGTCGGCATTCACACTCAGCGAGATGCGGCCGATGTGGTCCCCATACCGGCCTGCCTGCTGGACCATGACGTTTTTGCCGGTGGTCAAGTTGGCGACGAGAATCGCCGGCACCTCCGAATGCGTGTGGCCGCTGACGATGACGTCGAGGCCGGAGACATTCTGCGCGATGAGGTAGTCCTCGCTGGTGGTCAGCGCCCCGGGCACGAGGTTGCTGTGGCTGAGCGCGACCACCACGTCGGCCTTGCCGACACTGCGGACGTTGTCCACCACCGGCTGGAGGTCCGTGTAGATGGTCGCCAACACCCCCGCGGTGTCGGACTCGGAACCACCGGGCGGCACCGAGAACACCACCGGCGCCTTCAAGGGCGCCACCGAGGCTGCGTTGGCGCCCATGATGCCGACGAAGCCAACGCGCAGGCCGTTGGAGGCGGTCACCACCAACCAGCGGTGGACCGGCTTGGTGGTGTCGGTACCCGTCTCGTCGAAGAGCGCTTGCAGGGCCGCGTCGCCCGCGGTGCCGCTGAAGTGGATGTTGCTGGAGACGATGGCCGGCACGCCGTCCGCGCTGCCCTGGGCCGCACTGATGATGCTGGCCAGCTCATTGGGGCCGTAGTCGAATTCGTGGTTGCCGAAGGTGGTGACGTCGTACTTCAGCATCGACAGCACCCGGTAGTCGCCCGAGCCGGCAACGGCGGCGGGGAAGGTGTCGGCGACCTGCGCCAGCGTGCCCACCTGGTTGTCGCCGGCAGAAACGGTGAGTGTGGCCGCGCCCGCATCGGCCGCCGCCGCACGCTCGGCCGCCAGCACCACCGCGCGCCGCGATGCACCTCCCTTGATGGTCCCGGTGCCGGCCACGGTGGGCGCCGGGAAGTCATCCACCTCGGGGCTCAAGCCGAGCAGATGCGAGTGCTCGTCGTTGCTGTGGAGCAGCGTCAGCAGTCGCGGAGCGGAAGGCGGGGGGGAGGAGGAAGAGCTGCAGGCACAAGCCAGCACAGCGGTGGCAACGGCGATGCGACGGAGCATGAGTCCCTCTCGGAAACACCGCGCGCAAGAGCATCCACCCCCAGCGCTGTCAAGCCTCTGCGCTTGACGCGCTGCGCGACCGGGGGCTTCGGCCACTAGACCTCGGCGGAAACGAACTCCGCCTTTCGCCTCAGGGTGGGCAGGCGTTCGCGCATTGCGAGAAGGCGTCGAGCTCGGTCAACCCCGGGTTGCAGACATTGGAGACATTGCTCAGGTAGCACTGCGCCTGGCATTGGAGATTCAAGGAGCAGGGCGTCACGATGGGACTTCCCGGCGGAGACGTCCCAGTCCCCTGGGGGCAACTTGCCGTCTTGGAGACGTAGAGGGCGCAGGCGCTCTCTGCACTCGCAGCGTTGAGGCAGGCCTCGAGCGCGGTGAGCTGCGCGCCACAGCCCGGAAAGAGCGACGTGATGCCCTGACAATTGAAGTTCGAGTCGGCACACGAATAGTAGTCGTTGTAGAGGCCTCCGCATCCACTGGCGCTGGACTGCTGCTGCAGGGTGAGCGCTTCGGCCTCGCAGCTCTGCAGCCAGAGGTAGGAGCCGCTCTGGGTGCACTCATCCACCGAGTAACAGACGGACTCGGCGTCGGTGGGCACAGTGGTCAGCGTCAGACCGGGACCGCAGCCCAAGGCGCTCAAGGTGAGCAACCCAGCCGCCAGATTTTTCTGTCGTCCGTTCATGGGCAGGGTTCCTAAAAGCCGACCCGGACGCGGCACGAAAAGACATTCACCGGGCCTCGGGCCTCGTTGTACCCAGGGTTGAAGATGGGCTGGTAGATGAGGGACACCTGAAGCCAATTCGTCAGGTCGACCCTGGCATAGAAGTCCCCCTCGACTTCCGCTTCGTAGGAGAGGTGCCCGTCGCCGATGATGAAGCCATACCCCCCTTGGGCCAGGTAGGCCCGATGGAGTGCCGACAGGCCGTCCACGACGATGGCGCCCCCCACCTCGTAATTTCTCCACCCCCAGAGGCTGCCGTCCTGGACGAGACCCACGCCCAGCGAGCGGTCGATTTCAGTGAAGGCCCAGGACTCGTTCGCTCCATCGTTGATGCTCGCCCGGAGAAAGAACCCAAGCGAAGGAGTGAGTCGCTGGTCCACGGAGATGGCGACCCCATACTTCGTTCGGCCCTCTGCCCGCGTCGGCTGCACCTGCCCGCCGTAGGCGGCGGGGTCCGCCAGGACCTGAGCGTAACTGCCCATGCGGGCAACGTTGAAAAAGGGCGTTATCCTCGCCGCGCCCGGACCGCCCAGGTTGTTCCACCGCACCTCGTACTCGGCCATCAGCCCATGGGCCTTGAGGACGTTCCAGTCCATGGTTTCCAGGTTGGCGTACAGGGGTTCCAGCGCGATGCCCGCCCTTGCGGACCACCACCCCACGGTGAGATCCGCGATGAAGCCGTAGGTGTAGCCGCGCGTGTCGGCCGGATAGTCCCAGGCCCCCGAGGCGAAGAGCGCCCAGTCGAAGAACTGGGAAGTGGCGTCATGCGCGTAGGCGTTGCCGTCAAAGGTGTCTTCCACCGAGAGACGTCCGAGGATGAGGGTGAGCCGATTTTTGTCCCGGCTGCCGCCGAGCTGATTCATCCCATCTGCCAGCTCTTCCTTGCCTCCTCCCAGGCCGATGGTCTGGCGGAGAAAAAGCCGGGCCAGGTAAATGGCCGGGGCCGGATTTCCAACCCGGTAGACGAGTCCGCTCGGGAACGCGGCGACGCCGAGCGTGGAGCTGAACCCGTAGCCTCCACTGAGCTCTGGGTTGAAGACCAGGTCCGCGCCTGGCCAGAGTCGAAGGTCCGTCCCCAGCGTCGTGACGAAGGCCGTGGCCGACTCGGCATAGGGCTGCAGACTGTTTTGGCCCGTGTACGGTGAATGGAAACCAGGGTGGTACTGAATGGCGGCGGTCGAGGTGAAGTGGATGTTGAACCAGGGGGACGACGGGCTCTCAGCCGGAGCCTGCAGGTCCGTGGGAGGGGGAGGCAGAGGAACCGGGTCCTCCGCCCGCGCCCAGGGCGCCACGAGGACGAGCCCGATGAGGACCGAGGCCCACTCGGCTCGTCGCCTCTGTCGCCCCTGACATCTCCACATGACACGCCCCCTCGATGGCGGTGTTCGACGGATGGCTCTGCAACTCAAAAAAACATGAAGAGGGCCTGAGAAGTTGGTCCCTCTGCAGCGAGTCTCTAGTTGTAGCCGTACCGTCGCACGAACCAAGTCTTCACCAGCTGTGCCAGCACCATGTACGCAGGAAGAATCAGCGCGAGCCATCCGAAGAAGCGCAGCGGCAACGACACCATGCCCAGCGAATGACCAAAGCCCGTGAAGGGAAGCAGGATGCCGACGGCCATCACCGCCGTCGTCGACAAGGCCAGCGCCGGCGCCGGAAAACTCTGGATGAACGGAATCTTCCGCGTTCGAATCATGTGGACGATGAGAGTCTGCGAGAGCAGGCCCTCGACGAACCATGCCGACTGGAAGAGCGACTGATGGGCCGGGGTGTTGGCCTTGAAGACAAAGAACATCAGGCCGAAGGTCACGTAGTCGAAGATGGAGCTGACCGGTCCGAAGAAGAGCATGAACCGAGCAATGTCATCGATTTTCCACCGCCGAGGACTGATGAGGTACTCCTCGTCAACACGGTCGAAAGGGATGGCCAGCTGCGAGAAGTCATAGAGAAGATTCTGCGTCAGAAGCTGAATGGGAAGCATCGGCAAGAACGGAAGAAATGCACTCGCCCCCACCACCGAGAACATGTTTCCAAAGTTCGAGCTGGTGCCCATTTTGATATATTTCGTGATGTTCCCGAAGACCCGCCGGCCCTCCAGGACACCGTCCTCCAGCACCAAGAGGTCCTTCTCCAGAAGAATGAGGTCGGCCGACTCCTTGGCGATGTCGACTGCGTTGTCGACCGAGATTCCAACGTCGGCAGCGCGCAAAGCGGGGGCGTCGTTGATTCCGTCCCCCATGAACCCAACGACGTGACCATTGCGCTGGAGCGCGTGAACCACTCGCTCTTTGTGGGCAGGTGCGAGCCGCGCGAAGAGGACCGCCTCTTCAACAATGACCTTGAGCTCTTCTTCGGAGGCGGTCTCGACATCCTGCCCGAGGACGACGCGTCCTACGGCGAGGCCCACGTCGGCGCAGATTTTCCGAGCGACGATGTCGTTGTCGCCGGTGAGGACTTTGACGTGCACCCCGTGCTTGTCGAGGGCCGCCAGGGCCTTTCGCGTGGAGAGCTTGGGCGGGTCGAGGAACGCCACATAGCCTCGAAGCACGAGCTCGCTCTCGTCCTGGCTCGAGTAGACGGAGCGGTCCTTTGGTACGTCCTTGTAGGCGATGGCCAAGACCCGGAAACCCTGCCCCTGCAGGTGGTCCAACTCCTCTCCCAGGTCGGGAAGGAGCAAGGGGTCCAAGTCGTGCACCTCTCCATTCACCTCCACCCGGGTGCAGCGCTTGAAAATGGCTTCCGGGGCCCCTTTGGCGATGAGTTTCCGCTGACCGTCCATGTCCACCACGACCGACATGATGCGGCGTGAGAAGTCGAACGGAATCTCATCGACTTTCGTCACGTTCGTGGTGGGAACGTTACGGTGCGCCAGCAACGCTTTGTCGAGGAGGTTCTTGAGACCGGTCTGGTAGAAGGCGTTGAAGTAGGCGAGCTGAAAGACGCCCTTGTCGTTCTCGCGCACGACGTCGCAGTGCATCTCCAGAACCACACGGTCTTCGGTCAGTGTTCCCGTCTTGTCCGTGCACAGGACGTCCATGGCGCCGAAGTTTTGAATCGAGTTCAGTCTCTTGACGATGACCTTCTTCTTGGACATCGCCACCGCTCCGATGGCCAGCGTGCCGGAGAGAATCATCGGCAGCATCTCGGGAGTCAGGCCAACGGCGACGGCCAAGGCGAAGAAGAAGGCTTCCTTCCAGTCGTGCTTGGTGAAGCCATTGAGGAAGAAGACGAGCACGGTCATGACCGCCATGAAGCGCAGAAGCAGGAGGCTCACGCCTCGGATGCCCTTCTCGAAGCTGGTGAGGGCTCGCCGTCCGATGAGGCTCTCGGCAATGCTCCCGAAGTAGGTCGCCTGGCCGGTGTTGATGACGAGCGCCACGGCCGTGCCGCTCGTCACGTTGGTGCCAAGAAAGGCGATGTTGCTCAGCTCGAGCGGGTTGGTTGCCGGGGAAGAGGCGCTGGTCGCCGTCTTCTCTGTCGGGAGCGCCTCCCCGGTCAGCGCGGACTGGGCAATGAAGAGGTCTTTCGCCGCAATGAGCCGCACGTCTGCTGGAATCATGTCGCCGGCGGAAAGCCTCACCAGGTCGCCCGGAACGAGTCCCCGAATCGGGATTTCATGGTCGCTGACGGTGCCGGTCGCGTCGTGGCGAATGACGGTGCAGGTGACTCGAACCATCTCCTGCAGCTTCTGCGCCGCGAGGCTGGCGCGGCGCTCCTGAAAGAAGCGCAAAAGGCCACTCAAGAGCACCATCGCCGCGATGATGAGCGCGGATTCCCGGTCACCCGTCAGCCAGGAAACGGCGGCCAGCACGGCCAGCAGGGCCGAAAACGCGTTGGCGAAGCCGTGCCAAAGCTCCACGTACCAAGGGCGAGCGCGCTCATGCGCGACTTGGTTGGGGCCGTGAGTCTCGAGCCGCTCCTCGGCAACGCTGGCCGCGAGGCCCTGGTGACCCGACTGCTGCGCCGCGAACAACTCGTCCACCGACGCGCGCCCCGCCTCGCGAAGCCGCGCTGCGCTGCGGGCCCGGTCCGGCACGCCATCCGCGGAAGGGATTCCACCGTTGAGGCGTCCACGGACGTTGACGAGCGTCTGCCGAACCATGGGGGGCCTTGAGACCTCGAACGGGTGCGGCACAGGACCGCACGCGAGGACATTCGGTCAGAGCCGGGTTTTCCTGGAGGGTTTTCAGGGTTTTATACCACACCGGGGTATGGTATGGTCAAGCCATGGTGCACACCATCGTCGACAAGAACAAGCTCTTGAACCGCGTCCGGCGCATCCGAGGACAGGTCGAGGGACTGGAGCGCGCGCTCCAGGAGGACCGGGACTGCAGCGACGTGCTTCAGATTATCGCCGCCGCCAGAGGCGCCATGGGTAGCCTCATGGGCGAAGTCATCGAGGACCATGTGCGCTTCCACATTGTGGACCCGGATGCGAAGCCCTCGACGAAACAGGCGCAGTCCGCGCAGCAGCTCATCGACGTTCTGAAGCCCTACTTGCGGTAACCCGCAACTGGCCCAGACGTCTCAGGTTCTCCGCCTCACCCGTTTCCTTCAGCCTCTCCTGGGGTTTTCTCCCGAGCCCCCCTCGAGTCCTCGAAACGCCAGGGCGGAAAGACGGGCCGTGGTCCTCGAGAAAAGCACGGCATGACGGCCAAGCACTCTGGCCTAGCACCGCAGAAGGCCCCAGAACGCTTCGGCCAAGAAACGTTCTCGTGGCGCCCACAAGGCCTCGGGAGTCACGCGTTCTCAGGGGGCAAGCTGGGCCGACAGAAACCGCACCGCCTGGCGCTCGGCCCAGAAGCGGGGTGCCCAGGCGCTGCCGCCCAGGAAGCCGACGTGGCCGCCCCGGGGGGTACGCAGCACCGTCAACCACCGGCCGCCGGTGCCGGCCGCAGGCAGTGACGTGGGAGGAATCATCGGGTCGTCCTCGGCGTTGAGCAGCAGCGTCGGCCGGCGCACGTCTTCGAGGAGCGGCCCGGAGGAGCACCGCTGGTAGTAGTCCAGCGCGCCCAGGTAGCCGTTGCTCGGGGCGGTGAAGGCCTCGTCGAAGTC
>Ga0302324_100005206_pt1 | contig 28458 bp, 28 predicted proteins | sample Palsa_T0_1_FD_201949 | JGI IMG/M metagenome (GOLD analysis project Ga0302324, IMG submission 201949) | Peat permafrost microbial communities from Stordalen Mire near Abisko, Sweden - Palsa_T0_1 | ecosystem: Environmental > Terrestrial > Soil > Palsa > Peat permafrost | place: Sweden: Abisko...
CGATAAGGATGTCGGACTGTATTGTACTACCAATAGCTCCTTTGCCCAAAGCGCAAGTCATGTAGAGTGCATCGGGGCCGGGGATGTACTCGCAAGGTATTTGATAGGCTCTGGAGCGGCTGGGGTGCACGTAGCGGAAAGGTTAGCGTTCGAGCGTGGCATTCGCGCCCTTGGCATAGTCAAAGCATTCATGCCCGGATCGGTTGGCGGTAATTTAGTCGCCGTCAATATCAATAAGGCAGGATCGGTAAAGTTGTACGGCGCCATGGACGTTAGTCATATCGAAACCTTCACTCTGGAATTAGACAATCGGTCTAGGAAGCTATGTTCCGCCTTCGCCTCCATATCTGACAACGATCCTATGATCAACGAGCTAGAGAAGTTCCTAGTCAGTTTGGGCGATATGCGTAAGCAGTGGAGGAAAGAAAGAAGAGGCGTCAAAGATTATGCCGCGTCTGAGACGCGCGACATATGGCGCGCCTTTAAGCAAGCAGACCAACCATATCCTCAATATCCCACAATCGATCCGATACCCCAGCCGCCATCGCCGGAGTCACCCGAAGGGTCTGGTGAATCCTAACGAAGTTGTAGTAGACATACTGGATTGCCAGTGAAGCCACGTGGTACTCGATCTTTTTCGAGAAGGCGTTAGTTAGCCGGGTGAAGCGTCGATTACCCATGCGGATCGTGAGATTCTGTCTCTCAACGTAGCTGGTGCTGATGTGCTTGGGGTCGGGCGAACCAACCAAGGCGTTCTTTTCGCAGGCGATGCAAACAGCGGGGCTGTACCGCTTCTCGCCTTCCGGGTCCGGCCCGTAAATCTTCACTATCTGAGCATAGTCAACTTCCCCACCGAAGGCTTGCACAACCGGCAGGAAGTACATCTTGTGGCCATCAGTGGTCAACTGGATTCGATTCGACAACTGGCCCGCAACGTCATCAAGAAACGTCCGCGCGGTCTTGGCGTTGCGATCCCCAACTAGGAAGCTCAGGACCAACTTGCTGTCTGCGTCGATTGCCACGAACGTCCAGGCGTCCCCGGCGAAGCCGCGGGATGCAATCGCGGGCGTGACGTTCTTCTTTTTTGCCGCGACGAAGGACCACAGTTCATCGATTTGAACGCGCTCGGACTTGAGATTTACGAGCGTGCGATTCAGATAGTCAGAACAAGCCGCGCCAAGCTCAAGCGTGAGCTTCTGAATCGTGTTTTTGGAGCACCCGGTCATGCGGGCCGTGGCGCGCACCGAATTGCCTTCAACGAGGGCCGTTATGATTTGTGTCCGCTTGCCGCTGTCTAGCTTGTTCATACTTCTATACTAGCACGGTCAAGCACGAAAGGTCAAGCAGAATGGGAGAAAAAAGAGAAACTATATTCGCCGTAGAATCAGAGGTTTACGAGGACGATATGGCTTCTGATCTAGTCCGGATATTCAAGTCCTTGAGAGCTTGTCTAGTAAGGCGCGGATCGCTGCCAGATCCACGGCTTGGCTCTTCAGGTCAACGGGTAGGTTCGATTCAGCCTGAGCCGTTGCCTCCGCCCACTCCTCTGGGCTGATCTGGATGTGCTTGTCCACTATTGCCCTCAATGCGCTCATGCGGACATGGGCTTTTCGAGCCCAGAAGGCCATCGATAAAACGATGGCGAGCAAGTCGCTGAAATCGTCGTTTTTGGATTCACTCATACTTTCTTCCCCCAGCGCACCTTGGCCGCTTTGGCTGCAATCTGTGAGCGCTTGCGGGGCGATAGGGCCGCTGCCCTGGCTGTTCCGCCCTTCAGCCCGCCCAGCCGCCCCAGCGCGACGGCATGGGGGTTCTTGGACGGGTCTACAGGTTGAGGCTGGACTTGACCGGGTTCAAACTTGGGAGCTTGGCCGGTTGACTCAAGCATGATCTGGTACGCGAGTTGGTTAGGATCGCGGGGCCGTGGTTTTGTTGACCGCTCAGGCATACTTCCAGTGTAGGCACAACCGGCGCGAAGCGGTCAAGCAATACTAATTCTTTAAGAGTTCAAACTGACCCACTACCGGATTTTCAATTGCCACTCTCACTACGAGTCCCGTAAGTACTGACTTTCTGAATCTTATAAAAGACAAAATCGGAGACATGAGTTTTGAGGCTGTAAAGCAGAGGGCTGGCAGCGGTTCATATGTCCTGGATTTCCAACTCATGGTCGGCAGCGATGTAAAGTCAGTCTGCCAAAACATCATTGCAGATTTCGACGCCACGTTATTGGACCCGCAGCGCAAAATGTGGCCCCCGCGCTTCACCCAACCAAAACGGTAGACGCTGACCGCGTGCTTCACCGGTTGGCTCTGATCCGGGCGGAAGCGAAAGAACTCGGGACGACGCCACCGACCGAGAGCTTCCAGCAATAAAACGACTACGGACCCTGCCGAACGAACAGCCAGCCCGAACCCCGGCACGCCAGACAGCCGTTCTCGCCAGTACCGCCGCACAGGTCGCATTCCTTCCAATCATCTGGCCTGAGAGCGCTCCCATAACAGCCTTTGCATCGCTTGCCGTTTGGTCGTTTGGCGCATTGCTGGTTGATTGCTTCGGCATCGTAACGGAGGTCTCCGCAACGGGTACAAACAGGAACGGGTGTTCGTCTGGTTTCCATTCAATCCCTGAATCGCTGGTCAGGATCGCCGACCAGGACCGTTCCGTTGTCCAAGCGTGCCCAGTCTATCGTCTTCTCGGGGAACGTAGCGCTCGACTGGAGTTTGGTGCGGTCCTTCGTATAAACATAAAGGATCAGCACGCATCTTGTGCCGCCGCACTGTCGGCCTTGATCCGCTTCTGGTCACCGGTATTAAACCTGATTGTTATCATGTGCCGCTATTCACCTTGTTCTTCCGTTTGGCCTGCCGTCCAGCAAGTATCCACGAACAACAACCAAGAACCAGAACGTCAGATCCCAGGGCGCTATACGCATTCTGACTTCTGTCTTCTGCCTTCTGTATTCTGCCTTTACCCCTTCATCCCCGCCAACACTCCCCGCATGTAACTGAACGAATTCTTCATCCCCGGCAACGGATTGTCCCCGTTGATCTCGTATTCCAGATTCACGCACCCCTGATAGCCGATCTTCTGAAGCTGCTGGAAGATGCCCACAATCGGCATGATACCCTCGCCCACGTCGCACTGGATGGCGTGCGGCTCAAACGTCCGCAGGTCCTTGATGTGCATGTCGAACAATCGGCTGCCGGCCTCGGCAATCGACTCCACCACGTTTGCGCCCGCGCGCGCCGAGTGCCCCACGTCCATGCACAGGCCGCAGCGCGCGTCCATGTTCCGCACTACTTCCAGCACCGATTGCGGCGTTGGATACAGCTTGTCTTCCGGGCCGTGATTGTGGATGGCGATGCGGATGTTGTACTCCTTTACGAACCGCTCGATGGTGCCCAGGTTGCTGTGCGTGGGCGCGCAGACCATCATAGGCATGCCGCACTCCTTGGCATACTCGAAGTAGCGGCGGATATCGTCCGGATCGTCCTTCGCCAGCGTGATATTCCCCCCGCTCACGATGGTGAGGCCGGCGCGTTCGAATTCCTTCCGCCCGCTTTCAAGCTCTTCCGGGCTGCTGCGATACGGCAGGTGAAATTCCTTGACGCTGACATACGGCGTCCGCAGTTCTTTGATGCACTGGATAGCCAGTCCCCGGCTGTACTCGCGCAGCGAGTAGCTGGCCACCCCCAGCTTGATCCCGCCCCAAGTCTCTTCCGCGGCGGCGCTGCCGCGGCCCGGATCGCCCAGGCCCGCCAGACCGGCCGCCGCCAGGAAGCCGCGGCGATTCAGTTCGAAGCTCATATTTCTCCTTATTTTACACCGTGGGGCGGCGCCCTACATTCTTTGAATCCACCCACCACCGCCCGCACTCCATTATGATATCTGGGTGAGTTGCATGACGGCTCCACAAATCGAGCAACCCTATATGCTGGCCTGCCTCGAACTGCGGGGCGGGAATCACGCGGGCGCCTACTCCGCCGGACTTCCGGGACTGGAGTCCTGGGTGGCCTGCCGTCCGCTAGGCCCGTCGGGCGGAGGGGACCTCTATTACCTGTCGGCCTGCAGCCATGGAGACATCGCCCGCGTGGTGCTGGCCGATGTCGCCGGCCACGGCGAGATGGTCAGCTCCGCCGCCCTTCGCCTGTGCGAGGCGCTCCGCGAGCACGTCGATCATTGGGACCAATCCATGCTCATCCGCCGCCTCAACGAGAGCATCCTCAAAGGCGGGCCGCGCTCCCGCTTCGCCACGGCGTTCCTGGCCAGTTTCTATCGCGATTCCGGCGAGTTGCTGTTCACCAACGCCGGCCATCCGCCGCCGTTGTGGTATCGTGCTGCCGCGCGGGAGTGGAGCCCCCTGGTGGATTCCACGCCGTATAGTAAAGAGATCGTGGACCTGCCTCTCGGCATGATCGCGGGAACCTCATATACCCAGACCGCCGTGCAATTGGAAAAGGGCGATCTGCTGCTGCTTTATACCGACGGTATCAGCGAGTCCGCGGACCGATCGGGCGAACAGATCGGGATCGATGGCCTGCTGTCCATCGCCCGCGGCTTGCCGGTGGAATCCGCCGCGGCTGCCGGCCAGGAATTGCTGTCGGCCGTCGAACGCTTCCGCGGGTCCGCCCCGCCGGCCGACGATGAGACCGTGATCGCGCTCAGGCGCGCCCCATCGAATGGCGGGGTCCTTTCATGAGCAGCCCGAACCCTTCCGCCCCATCCTGCCTGCATCTGAAATTCGCCATGCCCAGCGACCCCCGATACCTGCCCGTCGTACGTGGCGCAATCGGCCCTCTGGCCTCCGCCATCGGTTGGGACGAGAGCGACTGCCTCTCCATCACGCTCGCGCTCGATGAAGCCCTCGCCAACATCATCCGGCACGCCTATCACAACCGTGCCGACGGCCTCATCGAGCTGGAATGCCGTACCAGCGGCGATGAGCTGGAAGTCACACTGCTCGACCACGGCGACGCTCCGGACAAAACCAAAATATGCGCGCGCGCCGTCGCCTGCGATCAGATCGGCGGACGCGGCACCCATATCATCAAGGAAGTGATGGACACCGTATCCTATCAGGAGACCCCGGCGGGAAACCGATTCGTGGCCACCAAGCGCCTCAGAAGGACGTTATGAAAATCTCTATTCGCGACGCCGGAGAAATCAAGATCGTGGAAATCGAAGGGGATGTGGATCTGGGCACTTCTCCGGACCTCCGGCGTACCCTGTTCGATGCCCTGCTGCACACCTCCAAGGTGGCCCTCAACCTGGGCGCCATCCGGTACATCGATAGCTCCGGCATTGCCACCCTGATCGAAGTGCTCAAGCACTCCCAGAGCCGGAACAAGGAATTCGTGCTGTTCGGCCTCAGCCCAGCCGTGCAACACGTTTTCCACCTCACGCATGTCATCCGCATCTTTCAGGTTTTCCAGACCGAAGAGGAGGCCCTGGCAAGCGCGTGATGCAATTCGTGGCGGAGGTGGGTGCCGCAACTGAGCGCAGCGTGGCCTACGTCGGCGGCCTCGCTCAGCTCTTTGGGAGTTCTTTGCGCGTGTTGTTCCGGTCGCCCCTGAAGCGCAGCCGCCTCGCGCATCGGGCCGTACATCAAGCCATGGTCGTGGGCGTGGGCGCGCTGCCCATCGTCTCGCTCATCACTTTCTTTGTCGGCGTCATCATCGCGCTGCAGGGCGCCTACGAGTTGCAGCGTCTGGGAGCCATGCAGTTGGTGGCCAGCCTGGTGTCTATTTCCATCACCCGCGAGCTCGGTCCCCTGATCACCGCCATTGTGGTGATCGGCCGGTCCGGCTCGGCCTTCGCCGCCGAAATCGGCACCATGCGCGTCACCGAAGAACTGGACGCGCTGGAAACCATGGCCCTCGATCCGGTTGCATTTCTGGTGACGCCGAAATTCCTGGCCATGGCCGTCATGATGCCTTGCTTGGCCGTCTGGTCCGACTTCATTGGCGTGCTGGGAGGCTGCATGTTCGGAATCGCCAGCGGCAATTTCACTTTCGGCAGCTACACCATCGCCACGCGCGACGCCCTGGTGGCCCACGATGTCACCACCGGCATCGTCAAGGCCCTGGTCTTTGGGCTGGTCATCACCGCGGTGGGCTGCCAGGAAGGTTTCTCCACCGGCGCCGGCGCCGAAGAGGTGGGACGCTCCACCACCTCGGCCGTAGTCACCTCCATCCTGCTGGTCATCCTGATCGATCTGGTATTCACCACTTTGTTCTACCTGGCAAGGGGGACCGCATAGCATGGCCGCGCCCGCCGTCCCCTCCCCCGTCATTTCGGCGCGCGATCTGCGCGTGCAATTTGGCGACCGCGAGGTCCTGCATGGCCTCAACTTCGACATCTTCCACGCCGAGACGGTGGTGGTGATCGGCGGCTCCGGCTCCGGAAAGAGCACGCTGCTCCGCACATTGGTGGGCCTTGAGAAACCGTCCGCCGGCCAAGTGCATGTCAAGGGTGTGGACATCACCAAGGCTTCCTCCCGCGCCATGGACGATATCCGCAAGAAAATCGGCCTGGCATTTCAAGGCGGCGCCTTGATCGGCTCGCTCTCCGTCGGCGAAAACATTGCCCTGCCCCTGCTCGAACACACCACTCTGCAACCCACCACCATCGAGGTGATGGTCCGCATCAAGCTCGAACAGGTGGGCCTCACCGGATTCGAAAACTACAGCCCTTCGCAACTCAGCGGAGGCATGAAGAAGCGCGCTGCGTTCGCCCGCGCGCTGGCCATGGATCCTGAAATCCTGTTCTTCGACGAACCCTCCGCGGGCCTCGACCCCATCACCGCGGCCGGTATCGACGGCCTTATCCTGGATCTCAAAGAAGCTTACTCCATGAGCATGGTGGTGGTGACCCACGAGCTCGCCAGCGCCTTCCTCATCGCCGACCGCATCATCTTGATCGACCGGGGTAACATCGTGGCCATGGGTCCGGCCCAGGAAGTCCGCGAGAGCCAGCATCCACGGGTCCGCCAGTTTCTCGACCGCGTGGCGGATACTACCCAGGACGACGACGTGGACCACCTCCGCATGCTCACGGAAGGGTTAAGGTGAAATGATGAAAGGATCGGCGCCATGCGCGAACGCATTCTCGTAGGATCGTTTGTCTTGCTTGCGGGCGGCCTGTTGATCGGCACCATGCTGGCCATCTCCGGCGGCTTCGGCGCTTCCACCGTGTCGCACCACGCCTTTTTCAAGTTTGCCGGCGGCGTACAAGCCGGCGCTCCGGTGCGCTACGGCGGCCTCGCCGTCGGCAAAGTGACCCGCGTGCGCGTGGACCCCGGCAACTCCACGCGCATCGAAATCGACCTCGCCGTGGACCGCGACGCGCCGGTGAAAACCGACAGCGTGGCCAAGATATCCACCCTGGGCCCGCTGACCGACAATTACATCGAGATCGGTACCGGCACACAGCACGCCCCGCTGGCGCCTCCCGGTTCGGAGCTGCAATCCGCCGAGGCCTTCGGCCTGCCGCAGTTAGGCGACGCCGTGCAAGGCATGCTTCCCGACGTGCACAACGCCCTGCAGAAGCTGAACCAGAGCCTCGACGCCGCTCAAGTCACCATCGCCAGCGCCAACGATCTGCTGAGCGCTCGCAATCGCGCCAGCATCGGCGCCTCGCTCGACAACGTCAACCACCTGCTCGCCGACGCGCGGCCCAAAGTTACGGACGCCCTCGACAACGTCAACGGCCTGCTCAACGACACGCGCCCCAAAGTCTCCACCAGCCTCGGCAATGTCCAGGACATCACCAAGGATCTCAATACCAGGCTGGGGCCGTTGCTGGACGACGTGAAGACCACCACCGCCCGCGCCAACGATACGCTGTCCCATCTGGACGCCACGCTGGTGGAGAACCGCCCCGACATTCGCGCCACCGTGGAGAAACTGCGCGATACGCTGACGAAGCTCAATCAAACGCTGGATCAGAACTCCGCTAACATCGATGAACTGCTCGATAACATCCGCATGTCCACCGAAAATCTCAGGTCTCTGACCGAAACCTTGGAGCGCGCCCCCGCCAGCCTGATCCGTGGCATCAAGGTGCCCGAACGCAAACCGGGAGAAAGGTGACGAACCATATGCGTACCCCGACCGTCCTAACTATCCTGCTGCTCACGAGCTGCGCCTCTACGCGCCCCGTGCACTACTACACCTTGGCCCCGGTTTCCATGCCGGCGCCGCAAGCGAAACCGGACGGCCCCATCGTCGTGGTCGGCGCCATCCTGACTCCCGAATCGCTGCAGGACGCCCGCATCCGTTATCGCAGCGGCGCCAATGAAATGGGTTCCTACGAATACCATCGCTGGCAGGAACGCCCCGGCGCCATCGTCCGCGACTCCCTTGTGCGCGCGCTACGCGCTTCGGGCAGGTATCGGCGCGTGCTGGAGGCATCCAGCGCGGCCGTCGGCGATTACCTGCTGCGCGGCAAGCTCCACGAATTCGCGGAAGTGGATAATCCGGCGATTCAGACCAGGATTGTTGTCCATCTCGAGCTGATCGACATCAAGAACGGCCACAGCATTTGGGACCAATCCTTCATGCGCGACGAGCCGGCCGGCGGCAAGACCATTGAGGAAGTGGTCGCGTCTATGGACCGCAACCTGCAACAAGTGGCGAACGAGGCCGCCACGGAAATCGACAAATTCCTGGCCGCCCCCCGCTGAATTCTATACAATTTCGGGCGGGCGACTGTGCCCGTAGCCGGCCTGGCACGCGGCACTGAAGCGTTCGGGTGCGTCCGGTTGGCCTCACGGCCAAACACCTACACAAATAGCGTCATTGACGCGATATGGCGCTCCCCATTCGGATACGAAGGCTCAGAAGGGGTCCGCTCAGCGGCCCAACCGAGTGGCGCCTTCGAATGGAATCCCCGGTGCCTCCGGAATCGATAGCTGCGTCAGCAGTCGAGGCAACTCGAGGAAATCGTCGATATCGAAGTCGGATACCGCCCGGAGCTCGGGATGAGCGGCATATGCGACGGAAACGGGTGCCGTCTTGGCGATCGGAACATCGTTCAGTCCATCGCCGAGAAATACCCAATCGTCGTTCGAAAGTTTGTATTCCCGGAGAAGCAGCCGGATGAAATCGAGCTTCCCTTCGAAGTCGCAAGGAAGGAGATTGAAGCTTCTTAGGCGGGCTTCGCGGCCGAATAGGTATTCGCAGGCCGCGAAGGCGTGGTGAATATTCAGATCGAGTTGAGCCCGGCGCGCCAGTTCCCGGAACCCCCCGGAGATCAGAACTGGTTCAAACGCCGTTCGATCGATTTGCGAAAGCGCTTGGGCGACGTTCTCGTTGTACTCGGCCGATGCGACAAGCTGTTCGAGCAGGCTCTTCGTCAACCCGTACTTCCTGTGAATCAGGATAGTGTCGCGAACCCAATGGAGATACGTCGCGTACTCGCCCCGGTGCCACCGTTCGTGCGTTCGAACCTCCTCGGCGATCGCGTCGGGTCCGAGCGCAGATGCAATTCCCTGCCACATGGTCGAGTTGATTTGAGTGCCCGGCAGCCGCACCTTGGTCTTGAACAGTGTTCCTTCGACGTCGAGTACCAGAAGCTTCATATTCGTGTTCCCGGCGCGGAAGCCGCCGCCTTCCGCAGCCTCTCCCGTCTGTTCTTCCACGCGGTCGAGACTTCTTCATCCTGAACCGAGCAAAACGGCTCCACGAGCCTTAGAATTTCAGTATGCTACTCGCCGAGGGCGTTCCTGTGATCCATGGCTCGTCGATGATGAGGAACGGGACAGCGTCCTGCCCCATATCATCGAGCGTCTTGACCGAAATCGGAACCAGAGCCTCGCTGAGAAATCGATCCCAGACGATCGGGAAAAGTTCGTCTTGCCCGTTGTAAAACTGGAGAAACTGGTCGGCAAAACCCGAGACCCTCGCGGCGTCCACTAGGACGGGCAAAATGTTTGGCGTGGCGGTCCGATCGGCAAGCAACGCACTAATAAGCCGGTTGAGGGCCTCCGTCTTGCCCCCGCCGGCTGGGCCCATCAGGAACACGTACCGGAAGTTTCGGACGCGGTCGAACAACTTTCCAACAGGGAACTCTGCCGCCTCTTCGGCCAACGAACAGTTTAATGGGAACCTCGCCTGATCTGGCTGCGGCCCGTCTGGCCGCGTCGCGGCTTCCGCGAAGGTCCCGAGGTATTCATCCACCATCGAGATTCCGGAGCCAGACCCCTGCGAAATGGGGCTCATATGTAGGGCAGCCCATACCAAAAGCGGGTCGCGGTACTTCGGGATCTGCGCGACTTCGATAAAGAAGCGGTTCGCGAGTTTCGTCAGAATGGGATTTACTTCGCTTTCTTCGGCCGAAAAGAAGGGGGACGCATGGCCGCTCGACAAAGCCTGCTTTCGTTCGCGCCAGCCCTCCAGGAGCATCCTGAGAATCTCGTCGGGACGGGGCAAACTGAAGAGGTCTGCGTAGTCGTTCATCCGACGGTCAAGCGCGGGCGGCTGAAACGAATCCGAGCCGCCTCTCTCTATTGCGTCAGCCGTGTACTCGACTACGCTCTTGCAGGCATCCGACCATGCCTTCTGTAGCGGCTCTTCCTCGGAGAGCTTTGCGAGTTTCTTGCGGCCAAGACCGACGAGCTCACCAACCAAAGCACCGCCGATTATGTCGAACATTACCTTACAATCATCCCACGAAAAGGCTTTAGTTATTAAGTCGCGCGATTCGCCCAGTACTCGGCGCCCCGGCCCACTCAAAGAGTTCGACACTGAGAACCTGTCGGGTGGCCCGCGACACGCCGCAGCGTTTAGAAGCCGATCCCTGGTCGCGTTCCCTTCACCCACCCGGGCGCCCGGCGAGACCTCTTCTGTGAAATTGGAAGGCCGATTCGATGGGCCCAGATCCCAGGCGCCCACTTAATGAAGAATTCGTTTGGGCTGGAGCCATCCGCCGAAACCGGCCAGTTCCGACATCAAGACCGGCCAGAGCATTTGGGACCAATCCTTCATGCGCGACGAGCCGGCCGGCGGCAAGACCATTGAGGAAGTGGTCGCGTCTATGGACCGCAACCTGCAACAAGTGGCGAGCCAAGCCGCCACGGCCGTGGGGCAGGCCGTGGGGCAGGCGTCCACGCCTGCGGCGGGTCTCTAGACCCGCTGCCGGTACTCACCCACCCGACGAATCGCGCACCACCAGCCGGCAATCGACCAAGATATCCCGCACCGCCATCCCCGGCCGTTCGCTCCGCGCCAGCATGGCTGCCATCGCCGCTTCCCCGATCTCCCTGCATGGCTGATGCACGGTCGTCAGGGGCACCGGCAGCAAACTGGCATACTCCACATCGTCGATCCCCACAATCCGCACATCCTTCGGTATCCGATATCCCGCCGCCAGCAGAACCCGCATCAACTGTCCCGCCGTCCGATCGTTCGCGCAAACAAATCCGTCACCCCGCTTGCCGTGCTCGACCAACGGCCCAATGCTCTCATCCGTCACAGCCTCCACCCGCCAAACCGGACCGCGCTTCAAATCGATTCCGTTCGCCAGCAACGCTTCGCGGAACCCCGTGACGCGCGCTTCCACCGTGGGTGCGCCCCCGGCGTGCGCCAGAAACGCCACGCGCGGCGCGCCCAACTTTAGCAGATGTTCGGTCGCCATGTAGGCGGCCCTGCGGTTGTCGATCCCCACCAGGTCGTGCCGGCTGCGGCTCGGATACGGCATCACGCACCGGTCCAGCAGCACGATGGGGATGCGGGCCTTCTCCAGGCGCGCCACGATCGCCAGGTTCGTCTCGCCCGCCCCCGCCATCTCCAGCGGCGCGAAGAACACGCCGGATACTCTCCTGGCGATGAACTGACCACAGAGTTCCAACGCCTGTGCGACGGGCGATGCGTGCGCCGCATCGTGATGCCCCCACAGCAGCGCGTGCCGGCTGGCGTCGGGCGCGCCCGCGATACCCCGGCAGATCGGTTCGAAAATCTCCGTTTCGCCTAGGTCCGGAATCAGCAGACCGAACAGCAAGCCGTCATCCGCCGCATGCGCCTGCCGGACATACGTGCCCGATCCCGCGACGCGCTCCACCAAGCCCCGCTGTACCAGTTCCCGCAATGCCCGCCCGATCGTAATGCGCGATGTCCGGAACTGCCGCACGAGCGCCGCTTCGCTCGGGAACTTCTGGCCCGGGCGGTATTTTCCCGACAGAATCTCCCGCGAAAGATTCTCGAACACCTGCCGGTACTTCGGTGCGTGCGGCTCGGCGCTGAACTTGCGCATACTTGATATTACAGCTTTTATACCAGACTATAGCAACTTGGTCCCGCTCCGCACATCCAACAATTGAGGTGTTCCATGCAAATCGAGCCGGAAGTCCGCACCAAAGACTATTTGTTCGTCAGCGATTTCGACCAGACCCTCAGTTTCAACGATTCCGGAATCGTGCTGAGCGAATTGATCGGCGCCGCGGGATTTGCCGAGCGCACCCGCGGCCTTTCCCAAATCCATCTGGTGCAACAGGGAGGGGAACTCGCCTACCTCCTGCTGCACGATCCCGAATATCGCCGCGTGCGCAAGGAGCACCTCATCGAAACGGGCAAACGCATCCGCCTGAAGCAGAATATCCGGCTGCTCTCGCAATCGATCGCGGATCTCGACGGCCACCGCTTTTGGTTCTACGTGGTTTCCGCGGCCCCGCAGGAAGTCATCCAATCGGCGCTCGAAGGCATCGTGCCCGGCGATCGCATCTTCGGCACGCGGTTCCGCTACGACCCCGAAACCGGCGAAATCCAATCTATCGCGCGGGTGCCCGCCGGATACGGCAAAGTCGCCGTGCTCGAGGAACTGCACGCGGCCCTGCCCTTCAGCCGCGACCGCGTCGTCTATGTCGGCGACGGCAGTTCGGACGTGCAAGTGATGATGCACGTCAACCGCCTCGACGGCCTGACCATCGCGGTTTCCGAGAACAAGTACATCAACCAGATCGCGCAGCGGACCGTGCTGAGCGACGATGCCCTGAGCGTGCTGGTGCCGGTGCTCGATACCATCGTGGGCTGGACCCCGCTTCGGATCCGCGAATTCTTCGAAGGGCACGGCTTCGTGCTGCGCGAATGGGATAAGGTGCAAACCGACTCGCTCACCATCTGCCGCGTACCGGACGCTTTCCCCGCCACGGCCGGAGTTGCCCCATCTTGAACCTTCGTTGAATCTTCTCGGCTGGTCCGCCACCGCGGTATTCTCCGCTTCGTACTTCTTTCGTCAGCCGGCGGCCCTGCGGCGGATTCAAGCCGTGGCCGCTTGCTTGTGGATCGCCTACGGCCTGACGATCCACGCGTTCCCGGTGGTGGCCGCCAACGCTATCGTGGCCGCCGCGGCGCTCTTCTCCTCGCGGAGGGGCAGCCTGCCTGCCCTCCCGGCATCCGCTCCCCGCGGACTATTTTCCCGGACCGATGGGCGGGAAGATCGGTCCCGTTCCCGGCCAAGCCGTGAAACCGTCGCCGTTGGCTTCACCGCACGACCACTGAATCGGCGCCGAAGCCAAAACTGTTTTTACGACCAGAAGGGGTGCGCCCGCGGCCGCCACATTGTATACGGTTCCAGCCGGCGGATCCTGGAAGGGAGAGTCGCCTTCGCAACTGACGGCCGTGGCTGCATCGCCCCAATCGCTGACGAACGCGATTTGGTCGCCCGGACCGATACTCTGTACGCTGTAAGTTACAACCGCTTTGCCGTTATCGTCTTTGCCGATGGTGTACTGGATCAACGCCATATTGTTCTGCTCCTTTTATTGAATGTGATGGGAAGCCATCAATTGTTTAAAGCGAGAATCCCCGCGCAAGTCCGCCAAGTCCGGCGAATTATTGAGGTTCCGAAGGGCATCGCCGGGCATACTTTGAACGATCTCGAACGCGCGCCCGCGCTCGCCCAGTACCTCGTAAGTGCGAACCAGTAACTTGGCGACCTCGACATTACTTCCCGCGAGCCGCCCAGCCTGCCTGGCTTCGGACTCCGCCCGGCCGCGCTGCCCAAGCCGGGCGCACATCAGCGCCAGAGCGGATCTTGCGGATGCATCGCCCGGGTCCGTCTCCAGCTCCTTTTCCGCCTGCGCCACTCCCTTCCGATACGCCTCGCGCGCCTCGGATGTGCGCCCGATCATCTGCAATGACGTCCCCAAATCGAGGTACAGCACAATCGTTGCCGGTCCGGCTTCGATGGCGCGGCGGAATAAAGGAATCGCGTCCGCGAACCTGCTCTGGTAGAACAGCACCACCGCCAGGCTCCCCAGCGCCGTGGAAGATTTCCGATCCAGCTCCAGTGCGCGGTTCAACTCGGATTCGCACTCGGCGTATTGCTCGCTGTGGAAATATGCGATTCCCAAAACACGGTGAGCGTCCGATAAATCGGGCGCCAGTTGTACCACTTTCCGGCATTGCAGAACGGCTTCTTTGTAGTTCGCCTGCTGCACATAGAGCGAGCACAGTGCTTGGTAATTCTTGAAATAGTCCGGCTGCGCCTCGATCGCTTTCCGCAACGCCCACAGCGCCTCCGCAAAGCGTTTATCCGCCACGTACACGCCACCGAGGCGGCGCCAGACGTCTCCGTTCAGCGGCTCGATTTCGAGGCCCCGCCGGAGATCGGACTCGGCTCTATCGTGAAATCCCTCGGACTCGTCGATCGTCCCGGAGACCAATCGAACCACCGCCAGGTCCGGATTGCGCCGCCGGGCTTCCTGAAGCGAATTTTTCGCTTGTTCGAGCCAACTCGTATTCTTGGTCAGCGAGTACTTCATCGCCTCGGCTTCGGCCAGGCGGGCATGCGTAAGCGGCGAATCCGGGTCGGCTGCCACGGCCCGCTGCAACAATGGAATCGCTGCGTCTACGCCGGTATCCCGCCGCAATAGCGCCACTCCTTCCGTAAAATCGGCATAAGCCGCTCGGTTCACGGTGACGGGGGCCGCTTGCGGAGTCAGATGCAGCGTTCCGGTGACCATTCCGGCAAGGGCCACCGGCAGCTTGCCTAGTTCGTTCGCGGCGTACTCTTCTTGCCATTCTTCGTTGAGCGGGAGGCCCGACCGGGCGTCGCTCAGCCGGGCCCGGATCGAAACGCGGCCTTTTTCCCAGTGCAGCCCCCCGGTGAGGACATGGGTCGCGCCCAACATCTGGGCCGCTTTTTTCGGCTCGTCCACATGGTTCTTCTCGGCATCGCCGATGGGAATAATCGTAAGTTTGGCACGGCTGTGCGTGTCGAACCACCCGGGCATCGCCCCGGCCGGCGGTTTCACGCGTTTGAGGCGATCGGCAGTGTCCTGCAGCAGGCCGTCGCTCAGAAGCTTGCTGCCCGCGTCGGCTTCGAACGGCAACACGGCCAACCGGATCGTCTCCCGCTCGCTGGCCGCGCTGCGATACGCGATAGCGCCCGCTAATCCCGCGACGGCCACGGCGGCGGCGGCCATTCCCCACCAGCGGATCCACCGGGACGGTCCCAATGCCTGGGCCACCTCGGCAACGCTGTGGCACCTGCGCGCGGGGTCGGGTTCCAGGCACCACTGCACGATCCGCCGCCAGCGATGTTGCAGCGGCGCGGGCCGTCGTCTGGCGCGTTCCTCCCAGTGCGTCCCGGCGTCGAACGGCTTCCGACCGGTGGCCAGTTCGTGCAAGATGACCCCTAATGCGTAGATGTCGGACGCCGCCGAAGGGCGGGCGAGTTGGAACAACTCGGGCGCCATGTAATCCAGCGCGCCCCCCGCCTCTCCCGACTGGAATGCCGCCTGCGGCTGCCAGTCGCGGGCCAGTCCGAAATCGGTGATGACGGCGCGCACGCCGTCCGGTCCCTGGGCAAGAAGAACGTTAGTGCTCTTGAGGTCGCCATGAATCACCTGGCGCCGGTGCGCTTCCGCCAGGCCCGCGCAAAGCTGCTTCGCAATTTTCTCCGCTTCGCCTTTCGGCACGGGGCCTTCCCCCAGCCGGTCCCCGAGCGTTTGCCCGTCGATGAACTCCATGGTGATGAAGTCGATTTCGCCCCGGCCCGTGTCCGCGGTGTGCACGTCGTACGTCTTGCACACATTGGGATGGCTGATCTCGCTCGCGTGCCGCACCTCCGGCGAAAGCCGCTCGCGGAATCCGGCCCGCGCACATTTGATCGCAACGCGGCGGTGGTCCACTTTGGCATCCACGGCTTCATAGACCACGCCCATTCCGCCATGCCCCACTTCACGCACGATGTGGAACCGGTTTTGCAATATCTGGCCGGCCTCCAGCGGATGCTCGCGCTCCGCGGCTAACCCCCGCACCGGCCCGAACGGATCGTCCGGCAGCTCGCCGGACTGAAACGGGTGCTCGGCGGAGGCCGGGTATGGCGGCCGCCACGGAAGGGATTCCCAGAGCGGACGCTGCAGAAACCCATCCATTCTCTGTTCCGACTGGACATAATCCCAGACCTGATCGCACAACTCGGTATCGCCGCCGCAGGCGCCGCGAACGAAAGCCTCGCGTTTTTCGAGCGGCTCGCTGAGCGCCCGATCCACCAGGCCCATCACCAGATCATCGTCCTGGACTTTGCGCATCCCCCGTCTCCATGCAAGCGTGCAGCGACTTGCGAGCTTCGAGCCACATTCTCTGCAGTGTACGCGATGGGACTCCCATGGCTTCCGCCGCCTCGGTGTCGGTGAACCGAAAACAAATCTTCATTTCGACAACCGTGCACCAATCGGGCTGCACGCGCGCCAGCGAGTCCAGACAGCGGTCCAAAGCGATGGCGTCCAAGGGCGCCGGTGGAAAGGGCAGCGGATGAGGAAGATCGCCGCCGGGCGCGACGGCTATGAACTCCGGTTTGGGCATCCGTCCCATATCGATGAGATGCCGGCGCATGATTCTAGCCGCTATAGCGAAGAAATGCTTACGGCTCTGCCAGTCCCGGTCCTTGGCGGCAACCAAGCGAAGGTAGGCCTCGCTGACCAGTTCAGTGGCTTGCAGGGGGTGGTCTTTCCGCTCCCTGGTCATCAGGTAGTGCGCCAGCTTCTTGAGGTTGGGCATGACTATCTCGAAGAGTTGCCTTTCAGATGCGGCGTTTCCCTCCCGCCATTGATGCAGCAGCTTCGTGATTTCGCCCGGCTGATCGGAAAATCCTCCCATTGATGTTTGGGCGAGTATAACACATGCCCAGCTCTCCGTAGGGGATCTACCGGATCATTCGGTTGAACCTCCGACCGGATCGCCGGCGCCGTCGTGCTGCCCGTTTTTTAAACTCTTGGCGGACTATTGCTTCGATTCTCGCTATCCCAAGTGATGCTGACCAGGGGAGGAGATGTCATGAACAACACTTTGAGTGGCCGAGTGCGCCGGTGGCGGCGTCATGCTTGTGCGGCGGCACCCTGCCGCGCCTCGTGTGCGTGCGCGCAACCCCGCGGGACGGTGGGGCGCGCGAGCGATTGCATGGATACGTGGCCGCGATCCCGCTGCCACGCCAAGCTTGCCGGTGGGCAGCCGAGGGAGGTTCGCCAATGAATTTCGATGCCGGCTTCTTAAGCAGATTGAAACAGCGGGATCCCGACACGTGCGCGTTCTTGGTTTCTTCCCTTACGCCCGTGCTCGAAGCCAGACTGCGTTACAAACTTCGCGACCACGGCGCCATCGAAGACATTCGCAACGAGACTTTCTGCCGGGTATTCTGCCTGGTGGATCGCGAGTGCATCCGCCAACCAAACCAGTTCGGCTCGTTCGTGCGCGGCGTTTGCGACCGGGTGGCCCAGGAAATCCGCCGCGACGCCGACGCAGCCCAGCCCTACGCCGGCGCCGGCTGGGACCCGCCCAGCGGCCAACCGCATTTCGATAAGGCCTTGATCGAAGCCGAACGCAGTGCACTGGTGTGGCGTGAGGCGATGAAGCTGTCCGAACGGGACCGCAGGCTCATTGTTGAATTTTACGGCGACGGGCGCGACCGGCGCGACATGGCCCGCGAGCGAGGTATCGGCACAACCGTTCTGAACGTCCGCCTGTGCCGTGCGCTGAAGCGCCTCCGGGAGCATGTTCTTCTGCACGAGCCGGCGGTACGGCCCGCTCGTCAGATGTGCCGCCCGCGGCGCGGCGCACGGCCTGCGCTGCTGCCACAGCCGCGCGCCGCCCAAATACGCCGATAAACATTTGTAATCCAGCCCCCATCTTGCATTTCCAAAACTTGTAAGGTACACTCAGGAAAGTTACGCATGTCGAATGGTTTCACAATCCGGCCACCCCGCGCACTTACCCTGTCCCGTCTGTCCATACCGGTAGTCATTATTATTATTAACGTACTGGTCATCGTAGCCGGCCCCGCTTAGGGCGCCACGGACGAGTTCCGAGGCCACCAGCGGGGCGCATCAAGCCGGCTGGTGGCCTTTTTTGTTTTAGTACTGCGTTTGTTGAGGAATATATGTCGACTCTGACGAATGGCGCGAAAATGTTGTTGGAATGTCTCGCCCGCGAAGGCGTGGATTGCTTCTTCGGATATCCCGGAGGCGTCACCCTGCCCCTTTATGACGCCATCTACGACCACCACATCCGCCATGTGCTGGTGCGTCATGAGGAAAACGCCTGCTTCGCCGCCGAAGGTTATGCGCGCGCCACCGGCAAGGTCGGTGTCTGTTGTGCCACCTCCGGCCCCGGCGCGACCAACCTGGTCACCGGCCTGGTCGACGCCATGATGGATTCCATCCCGATCGTCGCGCTCACCGGCCAGGTCACCAGCAAACTCATCGGTAGCGACGCCTTTCAGGAAGCCGACACCTTCGGCATCACGCGCTCCTGCACCAAGCACAACTACCTCGTCAAAAAGCTGGAAGATCTGCCGCAGGCTGTCCATGAGGCCTTCTACATCGCCGCCAGCGGCCGCCCCGGTCCCGTGCTGGTCGATATCCCCAAGGATGTGTTTCAGGCGCAGGGGCATTACACGCCGGTCACTTCCATCCACTTGCCCGGATACAAGGTGTATACCGAAGGCCACACCGGCCAGATCCGCCGCGCGGCGCAATTGATGGCGGAGGCCGAGCGCCCCTTCATTTATGCGGGCGGCGGCATCATCGCGGCCAACGCCTCCGCCGAACTGCGTGAATTGGTGGAAATTCTGGACGCCCCCGCCGTCACTACCCTGATGGGTCTTGGCGGACTGCCCTCCAATCATCCCAACTTCGTGAGCATGCCCGGCATGCACGGCAGTTACGCCGCTAACATGGGCATGACCCATTGCGACGTCCTGATCGCGCTGGGTGTGCGCTTCGACGACCGTGTCACCGGCCGCCTCGCGGCTTTCGCGCCGCACGCCAAGGTCGTCCACGTGGACATCGATCCCGCGGAGATCGGCAAGAATCGCGCCGCCGACGTCCCCATAGTGGGCGACGTGAAGCGCGTGCTCGCCAAATTGAACGCCGAACTCCGCGGTGGGGCGGGCCTCCAGGCCTGCGCGTCCGCTACGGACGCTCTTGCCGCCCGTCAAGCCTGGTGGTCCCAAATCCGAGCCTGGCAGGCCGAGCATCCCCTGGCGCCCGTCACCTCCGATTCCGAAATCAAGCCGCAGCACCTCATGATGGAAATCGACCGCCTCTCCGCCGGCGAGGCAATCGTGTGCTCCGACGTCGGCCAGCACCAGATGTGGGCCGCGCAGTTGATCCGCTTCAACGCGCCGCGCCTGTGGATCAATTCCGGCGGACTCGGCGCCATGGGCTTCGGCCTTCCCTCCGCCATCGGCGCGCAGTTCGCGCGTCCCGATAAGCTGGTCTTCGCGCTGGTCGGCGATGGCGGATTCCAGATGTCCATCCCGGAGCTTTCCACGATCGCCAGCCACGGCCTGCCCATCAAGATCGTGATCATGAACAACGGCTATCTGGGCATGGTCCGCCAGTGGCAGGAGTTATTCTATAACAATCGCCTCAGCTCGGTGGAGCTGGATTGCTTCCCCGACGCCGAAAAGCTGGCCGCCGCCTACGGCTTCAAGGGACGCACCATCGATAAGCCCTGGGAACTCGCCTCCGCCTTGGAAGAAGCCGTCCGCGAACCCGGACCGTATCTGCTCAACGTCAAGGTGTCGCCGTACGAAAATGTGTATCCCATGGTGCCGGCCGGCGGCGCAATTAACGAAATGGTGCTGGCGCCGCCCCAACCGGTCGCCGTCCCGAAATAGAATCGAAGCCAGGATCTCCTATGTTGCAGATCATTTCTCTATTAGTCGAAAACAAGCCGGGTGCGCTCATGCGCATCACCGGCTTACTCAGCCAGCGGGGCTATAACATCGAAAGCCTGACCGTCGCCCGCACGTTAGATCCCGAACTCTCCCGCATGACCATCGTCGTGGATGTGGACTCGACCCTCCGCCAGCAGGTCATCAAACAAATGAACAAGCTGGTGAACGTGTTGCAGGCCGTAGACCTCACCGAATCGCCCGCGGTGCGGCGCGAAATGGTGCTGGTGCGCGTGCGCACCGTGCAGGAAACGCGTACCGCCGTCCTGAAGGAAGCCGAAATATTCAGCGCGCGCGTGGTGGATTCCTCCACCGAAGGTTTCGCCCTGGAAGCCACCGGCGATCCCGAAAAGCTGGACGAATTCATCGATGTGATGCGCAGTTACGGCGAGATCGAAACCACCCGCTCGGGAGTAGTCGCTGTCTCACTGGAGGCCAAGAAGTTGAAGTTGCAGCCGCCGGTTCTCACCGAACAACGGGCCTAAAAGGAGCTATTCATGGCAACCCGATACTACGAAAAAGATTACAACCCGTCTCTCCTCCAAAACCGCACAGTGGCCATCATAGGCTATGGCAGCCAAGGCCACGCCCACGCCCTAAATCTCCGCGATTCCGGGGTGGACGTGGTAGTCGGCCTCTATCCCGGCAGTAAGTCGCGATCCAAAGCCGAAGCCGCTGGCCTCAAAGTAGCCGATACCGCGGAAGCCGCCAAAGCCGCCGATGTGATCATGATCCTGGTCTCCGATCACATCCAGGGCGACCTTTACAAAAACGACATCGCCCCGCATCTCGCCCCCGGCAAGACGCTCATGTTCGCCCACGGCTTCAACATCCACTTCGGCCAGATCGAACCGCCCGCCCACGCCGACGTTTCCATGGTCGCCCCCAAGGCTCCCGGTCACCGCGTGCGCGAACTCTTCACCGAAGGCGTGGGCGTGCCGTCGCTGGTGGCCGTCCATCAAGATGCCTCCGGGCACGCGCTCGAAACGGCGCTAGCCTACGCCGGCGCGCTGGGCAGCCTGAAAGCCGGCGTCATCGGGACCACCTTCAAGGAGGAAACCGAAAGCGATCTCTTCGGCGAGCAGGCCGTGCTCTGTGGCGGCGCATCGGAACTCATCCGGGCGGGTTTCGAAACGCTGGTAGAAGCCGGATATGCGCCCGAAATAGCCTATTTCGAGTGCCTGCACGAGCTCAAGCTGATCGTCGATCTCATTCAGGAAGGCGGCCTGGGATACATGCGCTACTCGGTCTCGGACACCGCCGAATATGGCGATTACACCCGCGGGCCGCGCATCGTCGACGCCCACGTCCGCGCCGAGATGAAAAAAATCCTGTCCGAAGTCCAATCTGGAGAATTCGCGCGCCAGTGGATCGATGAAAACAAAACCGACCGCCACAAATTCCTGGCCATGCGCGAGGCCGCCCGCAATCAGCCCATCGAAAAGGTCGGCCGCGAGCTGCGCGAAATGATGACGTTCCTCAAAAAGAAGAAAGAGGCCGGTGTACCGGTCGGTTAGTTATGAAAATCTTCACATTCGACACCACTCTCCGCGACGGCACGCAAGGCGAATCCGTCTCCTTCTCTGTCGACGACAAACTCCTCATCGCCCAAAAGCTCGACGAGCTGGGCATCGACTATATCGAAGGCGGCTGGCCCGGATCCAACCCCAAGGACAAAGACTTCTTCGCCCGCGCCCAAACCGAATTGAATCTCAAGCACGCCAAGCTCACCGCGTTCGGCGCGACCCGCTTCGCCCGCCACACGGTCCACGAGGACCGCAGCGTGCAATCGCTGGTCGCCGCGGGCACGCCCGTAGTCTCCATCTTCGGCAAGAGCTGGGATCTGCACACCGCCCGGGCGCTCGGCATCAGCGAAGAAGAAAACCTGAAGTTGATCGCCGAGACCGTCGCCTATCTGAAGGAGCATGGCAAAGAAGTGGTCTACGACGCCGAACACTTCTTCGACGGCTACACTTCTAATCCCGATTTCGCCCTGCGCACACTTGAAGCCGCCCAGAACGCCGGCGCTACCGTGCTCTGCCTGTGCGATACCAACGGCGGCACGCTCACCGGACGCCTGGTCGAAATTTTCGCCGAAGTGCGCAAACGCTTCGATGGCATCCTGGGGATACACACGCATAACGATTCCGACGTTGCCGTAGCTAATACGCTGGCCGCCGTGGAAGCCGGCGCGACCCACGTGCAAGGCTGCATCAACGGATACGGCGAGCGCTGTGGCAACGCCAATCTCTGCTCCGTTATCGCCAATCTGGAGCTTAAGTTCGGTCACACCGCCATCGGCCAGGACAAGCTCATCAGCCTCTCGAACGTCGCCCGCTTCGTCGCCGAACTGGCCAATCTGCCGCTGCCCAACAACCAGCCCTTTGTAGGCCATAGCGCTTTTGCGCATAAAGGGGGCGTGCACGTCTCCGCCGTCTTGAAGGAGTCCACCACCTACGAGCACGTCACGCCCGAGGCCGTGGGCAATCGCCAGCGCGTCCTGATCAGCGATCTCTCGGGCCGCGGCAACATCCTATACAAGCTGAAGCAGCACGGGCTGGCAGGCCGGCTCGACGAAGACGCCCGCCGGGAGTTGCTCGAGCGTATCAAGCAGATGGAATACGAAGGCTGCGAGTTGGAAGCCGCCGAAGGCACTTTCGAGCTGCTCGTGCGCGAAGCGCTCAATCCCGGCATGCACTTCTTCGAAGTAGAAGGCTACGAGGTCTCGACGAAAGCGACCGCCACCGGCGACTCCCGCTCCACCGCCGATATCACCGTGCGCACGCAGGATGGCGTGCACTCGGCCACAGCCACCGGCAACGGACCGTTCCATGCTCTGCATGTGTGCCTGCGCAAATGTCTGTCCACCGTATATCCGCAAATGGCCGATGTGCGCCTGACCGACTATAAGGTGCGCGTGCTGGAGCCGCGCAAAGGCACCGCCGCCAAAGTGCGCGTGCTCATCGAGTGGTCCGATCACCGCAAGAGCTGGTCCACCGTGGGCGTCTCCGACAATGTCATCGTGGCAAGCTGGAACGCCCTGGTGGACGCCATCCGGCTGGAGCTGATGCGCTTGACCGAGCAGGACGACTCCATCGAGAAAGCCGTCGAAGATTACTGTTGGGGCGTTTAGTCGCTTGTGGGGCGGGCATCCAGGGCCTGTCAGGATGGGCCTGCGGCCCACAAATACTGACGAAAACCGCTTTGGAGGAAGGGCGTTAGCCGGCGCGGGGCTTAAGCCCCGCTGCAGCGGCACCTCCAAAGGAGCCGGATTTTCGACCGTGCGCGGGTTCTCCAGAACCCGCTCTTTTAGGCGAGCAAAGCTTGCCCAGCCGCGCAGGGCCATACATCGCCGCTACAATGGTTCCTTGATCGTCACTCTCACAGTCAACCCAGCACTCGACCAGACCCTCTCGGTAGACCGGCTGGCGTTCGAGGATCGCGCCTACATAGAGTCGCGGCACGAAACGCCCGGCGGCCGCGGCATCAACGCCGCATGCGTGATTCACTCGTTCGGCGGAAAGGCGCTGGCCATCTTTCCCAGCGGCGGAAAGAACGGCGAATCCTTCAAAGAAATCGTGACCGGCCACGGATACGCCACGGTGGCCATCCCCACCGGCCGCGAGATGCGCACCAATCTCACTATCACGGACCGGCAGGGCCTGACCGTCAGCGTGAATGAACGCGGTCCGCAGCTTGAGAAGGCGGAAGTCGATCGGATCGAGAAAGCGGTGCACAAGAGCCTCGACGGCGCGGCGTGGCTGCTGCTGTGCGGCAGTGTGCCGCCCGGGGTGCCTTCCGATTTCTATGCGCGGCTGATCGGCATGGCGCGCCGCAAGAAAGTGAAGACGCTGCTGGACACCGATGGCGAGGTCTTGCGCGAAGGCATCGAGGCCGCGCCCACCGTCGTCTCGCCCAATCAGCATGAGGCCGAGCGCCTGTTGAACCGGGCCCTGGTCACGCGCAATCACTTCTTGGATGCGGTAGCGCGCATCCGCACGATGGGCCCCGAGACGGTAGTGCTCTCGCTCGGTAGCCGCGGCGCGGTGGGCGCCATTGAAGGGGCCATCGTCGAAGCTATCCCGCCGCGTGTCGAAGTGCTCTGCCCCATCGGCGCGGGCGACGCTTTGGCCGCGGCCTTCGCGTGGTCCATGGAGCGTGACGGCGATTTCACGGATGCGCTGCGCTGGGGAGTGGCCACCGGCACGGCCTCCGCCACGCTGCCCGGTTTGCACCTGGCCTCTCCGGACCAGGCTAAAGAAGTCTACCGGCACGTGGAAGTGCGCCGCATCGAATAGGAAACCGGTGGGCTACACTGCATCCCGCGGCGCGGCCGGCGACGGCGGCGATTCCAAAAGCGGCAAAAGCGAAAACGTGATGCGCGCGGCGGGCGTGGTTTCGGCCGCCGTCTTCCTGAGCCGCATCAGCGGGCTGGTGCGCGAAATGATCATGGCCCGGCTGTTCGGCGCGGGCGTGGCTTACGATGCGTTCCTGCTGGGGTTCCGCATCCCCAATCTGGCGCGCGATCTGTTCGCCGAGGGCGCGCTTTCCTCCGCCTTCGTGCCGGTCTTCTCCAAGTACCTGGCCACCGAGGGCAAGCGCGCAGCCGCCGAGCTCTCCAACCTGGTGGCCACCGCGCTGCTGCTGGTGGTGGGAGGCATTTGCGCGCTGGGCATGATTTTCAGCCCGCAACTGGTTTGGCTGCTCGCGTCGGGATTCGCGCGCGTGCCGGGAAAGTTCGAGCTGGCCGTCACGCTGACGCGCATCATGTTTCCGTTTCTGCTGCTGGTGGCGCTGGCGGCACAGGCCATGGGCATCCTGAATGCGCTGAATCGGTTCGGCATTCCGGCGCTTTCTTCGACATTTTTCAACATCGGCTCGGTGGCCTTCGGCCTGGGCTTCGGATACACCGCGGGCCGCTGGATGGGCCTGAGCCTGATCGTGTCGATGGCTTGGGGCGTGGTGGTGGGCGGCGCCGTGCAATGGCTGTTTCAAGCGCCCAGTTTGTACCGCGCGGGCATCTCTTACCGCCCGCGCATCGACTTCGCGCACCCCGGCCTGCGCAACATCCTGCGGCTGATGGGGCCGGCCATCCTGGGGAACGCCGCGGTGCAGATCAACGTGCTGGTGAACACCAACTTCGCATCCAGCATCACGGACGCCGCCGGGCACGTCATCAACGGTCCGGTGAGTTGGCTGAGCTACGCGTTCCGCTTCATGCAATTGCCGCTGGGCTTGTTCGGCGTGGCCATCGCATCCGCCACTCTGCCCGCGATTTCGCGCAGCGCCGCATTGCAGCAGATGGACGAATTCCGCCTGACGCTCTCCCGCTCGCTGGGCATGGTTTTGCTGCTGACCATTCCATCGTCGGTGGGCTTGGCCGTGCTGGGACCCAGCATGATCGGCGCGGTCTACCAGTGGGGCCGGTTTCACGCCAGCGACACACACCAGACGGCGAACGCACTGGCCTGCTACGCGGTGGGACTGGCGGGATATTCCGCCATCAAGATCCTGGCGCCGGCGTTCTACGCGCTCAACGACGCGCGCACACCGATGTTGGTGAGCTTGGTCTCCATTCTGGTGAACCTGGCCGTGGCTTCGAGCATGGTGAAGCTGGCGGGGCTCGGCCATTTGGGCCTGGCGCTTTCGACATCCGCCGTCGCGCTATTCGGATCGGTGGCGCTGTTTCTGCTGCTGCGCCGGCGCATACACGGCATGCACGGAAGGGCGCTGGCGGCCAGCGTGCTGAAGATTCTGGGCGCGTCGGCCGCCATGGGGATCGTCTGCTATTTCTCGAGCCGCGGCGTGCATCATTGGTTGGGCACGCGCAAGGCGGCGCAGATCGCGGACGTGGCCGTGTCGATTCCGGTCGGCGCGTTGGTGTATTACGCGCTCTGCCGCGGGATGCGGGTGGCGGAATTGGAAGCCGCTTGGGGAGCGCTGGCCGCGCCCGTGGCGCGCAGATTGGGATGGTCTCGGCGATGAAACGTGGGGCAGACCATCGCCTTTCGTGGTCTGCCGCATTCGGAGAGCGTTGGCAGACGACATAAACCGATCGTCTGCCCCACGACCACATCCGTGCTAAACTGCCATAAGAAATGCTTCCCGATCTGCAGTTGGCGGTTCGGTTGCAGGAGCTTGACAATCGGGTGACCGAGTTAACCCGCGAGATCTCCGCGCTGCCCAAACACATCGCCGAAATTGAAAAGAAATTAGAGAGCCACACCCGCAAGCTGGAAGCCGATCGCGCCGCCCTCCGGGCGAACCAGACGGACCGCAAGAAAAACGAAGGCGATATTCTGCTTCAGGAGCAGAAGATTTCCAAATTGCGCGGCCAGATGCTGGACGCCAAGACCAACGAGCAGTACCGCGCCTTTCAGAACGAAATCGAGTTCTGCGAGAAGGAGATTCGCCGCGCCGAGGATCACATCCTCGAATTGATGGGCGAATCCGAACCGCTCGACAGGAACGTGAAGACGGCGGAACTCGCGCTGAAAGACGAGAAGTCCCAAGTCGAGGCGGAAAAGCAACAGGCCATGGCGCGCACGGCCGAAGACAAGAAGGCTTTGAATCAGATTCACCAGGAGCGTACCCAGCTCGTCGCGCGGCTGCACCCTAACGTCTACCGCCAGTATGAACGCATTCGCAAGGGCCGCGGCGGCGTGGCTATTGCGGAAGCCGTGGACGGCCGCTGCAGCGCCTGCCAGATCGCCCTGCGCCTGCAGTTCTTCCAGGACTTGAAGAAGGGGGATCAGGTGTTGTACTGCGAAAGCTGCGCCCGCATCCTCTTTTACAATCCGCCCGTGGCACTCGAAGATCTCGCGGGAAAATCGGAGCCGGTGGTCCAGGGTTGAATTCGACGGGTTAAGAGCGCGGCTTGTGCGCGTTGTGCGCGCTCTTCACGGGCTCCTTCAGCAGCGTATCCAGGGTTCCGCGAATATTCTTTTCCTGCTCTTTGAAGTAGTCGTCGCCGCCATTGTGCTGCTCGCGAATTACCCGATTACGGTCGATGAACATCAGTTCGGGCACGTAGTTGGGCTTGGCCAGCGATGCTTGTTCGTATTCCAGCACCGAGTCGCGGTCGGCCGATCCCACGGGGAACGTGGGCTTGATATCCCTGATAAAACCGGGCACCAGGGTGACCGCATCGGGATTGAAGGCGGCCGCCAGGATCTGCACGCCGCGCGGGCCATATTCGTTTTGAATGGCGCTCAAGACCCCCGTCGTGTGCTGGCAGTGGGGACAGGTGGTGGAGATGAAGGCCAGCACCACAACCTTGCCCGCGTATTGGCTCAACAGCGTGATTTGCCCGTTGGGCATCTTGATTGCAAACTCTCCCGCCGGCCGCGGCACCTGTTGCGCGTAGGCCGCCAAGCCCGTCAGAAGCAAAACCAAAGCCATGAGTGAACGCCGAAATCGCATACTGCCAGTTTACCTCAACTGGGGCGTACCATATCAAGATGGCCCACGCATTTCGATACTGCCTGCGCGTGCGCTACGGGGAGTGCGACGCGCAGAAGGTGGTTTTCAATTCCCGCTACTCCGAATACGTGGATGTGGCGACCAGCGAGTTCCTGCGCGCCCTCGGCTTCGGCGAGGCTTTCATCGCCGGAACCCTGGACTTCCAGCTCGTGAAGCAGACCGTCGAATGGAAGGCGGGGGCGCGTTACGACCAAGTGCTGGAACTGGCGATGCATGCCAATCGCCTGGGCAACACGTCGTTCACTTTGACGGCCGAGTTTCGCGTGGCTGGCGAGGAGCGGGTAATCGCGACGGCAGAGACGGTCTATGTCCTGGTGGACGGGCAGACGCTGCGCAAGAAGCCGCTGCCGGCCGATTTACGCGCGGCGCTGGAGCGCGGCGCGCCGGGAGTGGTCACCGATCACGCCGGGTATTTGGGGACATTGGCTAGAGGTGAAGGCGCTTGAGCAGTCGCTTGAAGTCCGGCAGGAATTCCGGCGCCAGATTGCCGAATCCGACGCCCGCCGAGCTGGTCGCCCAGTTGATGGCCGTGGCACTCAGGTTCCGGCTGCGCATGGGGTAGTAGGCATTCGAAAGGCCCACGCTCAAGGCCGTCCCCGTGAAATTCGACCAATTGACGGTGCTCCCGCCCGTGTCCCTGCGCGTGATCACGGCGCGGCTGATGGCATAGCCCACCCGCGACCAGAAGCCGTACCTCTCGCCCCGGCGGCGGTACTTATTGTCCTGGTGGAATGCCGACGCCATCACCACGTCGCTAAAGAAATTTTGGGTGATGTTATCGACGGACGCGGCGCCAAA
>Ga0302324_100005212_pt1 | contig 28446 bp, 20 predicted proteins | sample Palsa_T0_1_FD_201949 | JGI IMG/M metagenome (GOLD analysis project Ga0302324, IMG submission 201949) | Peat permafrost microbial communities from Stordalen Mire near Abisko, Sweden - Palsa_T0_1 | ecosystem: Environmental > Terrestrial > Soil > Palsa > Peat permafrost | place: Sweden: Abisko...
CCTGTTTCTCGGCGGATGGCACGGACCGATTTTTGGTCCACCGATTCTGCAGGCGCTGATGCCGGTGTTCTGGTTCTGCCTGAAAGTTTTCTTTTTTATGTTTCTGTACGTCTGGGTGCGCTGGACCTTACCCCGCTTTCGCTATGACCAGCTCATGGCGTTTGGATGGAAAGTCCTGCTGCCTCTGGCGATTGCCAATATCGTGTTCACAGCACTGGTCGTGGCGCTGAGATCTTAACGGTAGTTCCCGCGTTTTCTGAGAACTGAGAACCGGGAACTGAGAACTCGCAAAAATGTTTCACCTGATTCTATTTCTATTCTTCGGAGCAATCTGCGTGGCAGGCGCGGTCAACCTGCTGGTGCAGAGCCACCCCATCAACAGCGCGCTGTCGCTGGTGGTGGTGATGGCCTCGCTCGCTGGCGAGTATCTTTTATTGGGTGGGGAATTTGTTGCGGCGATACAGGTGATTGTCTATGCCGGCGCGATTATGGTGTTGTTCCTCATCACCATCATGCTGCTGAACGCCGGCAAAGAAGAACGCACCAAGGGCAGCCGGGTTGCGATTCTGATCGGCGTTCCGGGAGTGCTGATCGGCGGAGTGCTCGTGACCTGGACGCTTCTCACTCGCCCCAACGCTCAAACGGTCCCCATCGGAGCGCTGAAAGGCGATTCTGGCAGTATCGCCCGGCTTCTGTTCCACGACTTTCTGCTGCCCTTTGAAGTCACGTCGGTGCTGATTCTGATCGCCATCATGGGCGCGGTCGTGCTAGCCAGCCGCCCCGAAGCCGTGGCTCGCGGCCCGAGAAAGGACGGACGATGATTCCTCTTTCCTACTATCTGGTGTTGAGCGGAATCCTCTTCGTGTGCGGAGTGCTCGGGTTCCTGATCAAGCGCAACATCATTACGATTTTCATGTCGATCGAATTGATGCTGAACGGCGTGAATCTTAGTTTCGTCGCCTTCGCCGCGCAATGGCACTCACTTAGCGGGCAGGTCTTCGTCTTCTTCGTCATGGTGGTGGCCGCCGCTGAAGCCGCGGTTGGCCTCGCCATCATCATTGCCGTGTATCGCACGCGAGAAACTTTGAATGTGGACCAGGTAAACCTGCTTAAGCTATGACGCCGAATCCCTATCTCTGGCTTGTCCCGCTGCTGCCGCTTGCCGGGGCCGCGATCAACGGCTTCTTGGGACGGCGGTCGTCGAAGAGAGCGATTTCGGCGATTGCCCTGGTTTTCTGCGGCTTGGCCTTCGCCATGGCGTTGTATCTGGCTGCGGGCTTTTCTTCAGCATCCGCTCCCTATTCGTGCGACTTCGCACACTGGCTTCGGTCCGGAAACTTTCAGGTTGACTTCAGTTTCTATCTCGATCAGTTATCGCTCGTCATGCTGCTCGTGGTCACCGGCGTCGGCTTTCTCATCCACATTTATTCCGTGGGCTACATGTGGGACGACGACGGCTATTACCGCTTCATGGCGTACCTGAACCTGTTCATGTTCTTCATGCTCACGCTGGTGCTGGCGAAGAACTACCTCGTCATGTTCATCGGCTGGGAGGGCGTGGGCCTGGCGTCGTATCTGCTGATCGGCTTCTGGTTCACGAAAGATGCAGCAGCGGCGGCCGGCAAGAAAGCATTCATCGTCAATCGAATCGGCGATTTCGGATTTCTGATTGCTCTCTTCCTGATGATCAAGTATTTCGGGTCGCTCGACTTCACGCACGTCTTTGCTGCGGTGCGATTGATGCCAGCGGAGACTGCCGGCGCCAGCACGCTCACCGCGATCGGGTTGCTGTTGATGGTGGGCGCGGCGGGCAAGTCGGCGCAGATTCCACTTTATGTCTGGTTGCCGGATGCCATGGAGGGCCCCACTCCGGTCTCGGCATTGATCCATGCGGCAACCATGGTGACGGCGGGCGTTTATATGGTGGCGCGGTCGTCCGCGATCTTTGACCGCGCGCCGACGGCGATGACGGTCGTCGCGATCATTGGGACGCTCACCGCGCTTTTTGCGGCAACGATCGGTATCGCGCAGACCGATATCAAGAAGGTGCTGGCCTATTCCACCGTCTCGCAGCTTGGATATATGTTCATGGCGTGCGGTGTGGGGGCGTTCTCTGCCGGAATCTTCCACCTGATGACGCACGCTTTCTTCAAGGGACTGTTGTTCCTGGCGGCAGGATCGGTAATTCACGGCGTTGGCGGCGAGCAGGACATGCGCAAGATGGGCGGCCTGCGCGTTTACATGCCGTGGACCTTCCTGACCATGACCATTGCGACCTTCACCATCGCGGGCTTTCCGCCGCTCGCCGCCTTCTTCTCAAAAGATGAGATTCTGTGGAAGGCTTATTCCAGCCCCTATGGAAGCTGGGTGTACTGGTTGATCGGTGTCATCACCGCCTTCCTGACTTCGTTCTATATGTTCCGTTTGTGGTTCCTGACATTCTTTGGCGATTACCTTGGAGGGACGGCCGAGTCGCCCGTCCCCAGACTGCCCGTCTCCACACTGGCCGTACCCACACACGGTCATCACTCCGATCACTCCTCCGATCACGGACACGGCCATGAACCTCACGAGAGCTCATGGATGATGCTGGGCCCGCTGGTTGTTCTCGCAGTTCTGTCGATAGTTGGCGGTTGGGTTGGAATTGGCGACCACTTCGGGCGCTTCCTAGCTCCGGTTTTTCAGACTGGGGGCAGTTCAGAACTGGTGGAAACCGCCGCTGAATCTTCGGGCAAATGGACTGAAACGTTGCTCACGCTGATTTCCGTCACTGCGGCGTTTCTAGGACTGTATTTTGCCTACGTGCTCTATCACAAGCGGCGCGAGCTTCCTGCAAGAATCGCTCGGAGCCTCGGCGGTCTCTATGACGCCGTCGTCCACAAGTACTACATCGATGAAATCTACGTCGCCCTCTTCGTCAAGCCACTCATCGATGGATCGACCACGATTCTCTGGCACGGCATCGATCAGGGGGTGATTGACGCTGCAGTCAATGATTCGGCCGATGCTGCGCGGGAAGTATCGGATAAAGTGCGCCACATGCAGTCAGGGAATCTGCGCTCCTATGCCGGCTGGGTGGCTGCCGGAGGGGCAGTTGTGATCGCCTACATGGTATGGATGGGAGTAACGCACTAGATATGGAAAGCCTGAGTCCCATCATTCTCACGCTGGTGACCTTCATTCCTGCCATAGGTGGGCTGCTGATTCTATTGATCCCGCGCCGCGATCGTGACATCAAGTTATTTGCGCTCGTCATTTCCATCCTGGCATTTGTGGCCTCGCTTCACTTGCCGGTGCACCTCCATCGTGAGAGCGGTATTTTTAAGTTCAAGATCGACAAAATCTGGATCACTTCTCCCAACATTCACTACCACATGGGCATTGACGGAATTTCCGTCTGGCTGGTGGTGCTGACCACATTCCTGACGCCGCTCTGCGTGTTGATTTCCTGGACCTCGATACATGAGCGCGTAAAGGAATTTTTCATTTTGCTGCTGCTGCTTGAGACGGCCCTGATCGGCGTTTTCACCTCGCTGGACCTGTTCCTGTTCTACTTCTTCTGGGAAGGGACGCTGATCCCGATGGCTTTGCTGATCGGCATGTATGGCCATGGACGCAAGGTCTATGCCGCAGTGAAGTATTTTCTGTTCACCTTCATTGGCTCCATGTTCATGCTGGCGGCGATTCTATGGCTCTACGCCAAGACTGGCAGTTTCGACTTTGTCATAATTCAGAACGCGATTCGTAGCGGCAGCGTGCCCGGTTTCGAAAACGCCTCGCTTTGGCTGTTCCTCGGCTTCTTCATTGCCTTCGCGGTAAAGGTGCCGCTCTTCCCGTTTCACACCTGGCTGCCTGACGCTCACGTGGAGGCGCCCACCGCCGGATCGGTGCTGCTGGCCGGCGTGCTGCTGAAGATGGGCACCTACGGCCTGCTGCGGTTCAATGTCGGCCTCTTCCCCGCCGAGGCGCGCCGCAATGCCTCGTGGATTATCGTTCTGGCATTGATCGGCATTATCTATGGCGCGCTGGTTTCGCTCGTGCAGCCGAATCTGAAAAAGCTGATCGCCTACTCTTCCATCAGCCACCTTGGATTCGTTGTCCTCGGAATTTTTAGTTTCACCGTGGCCGGCCTGAACGGAGCAGTCTTCATCATGCTGGCGCACGGCGTGGCCACCGGCGGCCTCTTTATGCTGGCGGGGATCCTTTACGAACGCCGCCACACTTATGAGATCTCCGAGTTTGGCGGCCTGGCGACACCCATGCCCAAGTACGCCACCTTCTTTTTGTTTACCGTGCTGGCCTCGGCGGGACTGCCACTGCTGAATGGTTTCATCGGCGAGTTCCTGGTGCTGAGCGGAGCCTTCCAGGCGCAGCCGATCTATGGGATCCTCGGCGCGACAGGCGTGATCTGGAGCGCCTGTTACCTGCTGTGGATGTATCAGCGCGTTTTCTTCGGCAAGGTGACGCACGAAATCAATAACACGCTGCCCGACCTCAACCTTCGCGAAAAGGCTGCGCTTTCCCCGATTGCGATTGCCGCGCTGGTGATGGGCGTTCTGCCCCTGCTGTGGCTCAGCGCGATTGACCCCGCGGTACAGCGATACGCCATCGCCCCATTTGCACAATTGGCAAGCAAGGTGGTGGGCCGGTGATGATGACGACGCTGGCGCATTCATTGCCCGGTTTACTGGCGCAGATGCCGGCCTTCACGGCGCCGCCGGGCGCCGACTACATGCGAATCCTGCCCGAGCTTGTGCTCTCGATTTTCGGCATGTTGATCATGGTCGTCGACCCGCTGCTCGACGAAGATAAAAGTCACCCGGTCCTGGGCATGATCGCACTGATCGGCACCCTTGCCGCGCTGGTGTCGACATTCTGCATGGCGGAGTATCCCGGAACTGCTTTCTCGAACATGGTTCGCGTCGAAGGCTTCAGCGTCTTTTTTCATTTCGTTGTCATCGCGATTGCCGCGGTCGCCATCCTCAGTTCTTTCGAATACCTGCGGGTGCAGCGTATTCGCGCCGGAGAGTACTACGGGCTGATCCTGTTCGGCACGGTTGGAATGTGTCTGATGTCATCCGCGATCGAACTCGTGCTGATTTTTGTTGCTCTGGAAATCTCTTCGATCTCCACCTACGTGCTGGCCGGCTTCCGGCGGCGCGACGCTTCGAGCAGCGAATCGTCGCTGAAGTATTTCCTGCTGGGCTCGTTCGCCACCGCATTCTTCCTCTACGGCGTCGCCCTGATGTTCGGCGCGACCGGTTCGACCAACATTGACGACATCAGCCGGGTGCTGCGCTCCGGCAGCGTACCCGTGCCGGTTCTCGCCTATGTTGCGACGGCGCTCATGTTCGTGGGCCTGGGTTTCAAGGTCGCCTCCGTACCCTTTCATGTGTGGACCCCGGACGTCTACGAAGGCGCTCCCGCTCCGGTCGTCGGATTGATGTCGACGGGTCCGAAGGCGGCCGCATTCGCGGTTCTGCTGCGGGTCCTGCTGGAAGCGAATGCGCCGGGACGCTTCTGGCTGATCTGGGTTTCAGCGGCCCTTACGATGACCCTGGGCAACGTCTGCGCCCTGGTGCAGAACAATGTCAAGCGGCTGCTCGCCTATTCCTCCATCGCCCACGCCGGATATGTCCTCGTCGCCTTCGCAGCGCAGCCGGAACTGGGCACGTCCGCGGCGATGTTCTACACCGCGGCTTATGCTGCGATGAACGTAGGAGCATTTGCCGTCGTCAGCCACGTCGCGAATGCGGACGAAAAATACGTCGCACTCGAAGATTACGCGGGCCTCGGCAGGCGCTCTCCCGTGCTGGCCGCTACCTTAACCTTCTTCCTGATGTCGTTAATCGGTATTCCTATCACCGGCGGCTTCTTCGCGAAGCTCTATGTGCTGAATGCGGCGCTGAAATCGAATCTGACCGGCCTGGCGATCATCCTGGTGCTGAATAGCGCCGTGGGCGCCTACTACTACCTGCGTATCATCGTGATGATGTACATGCGCGAGCCGCGAGGCGAGGTTCCTGCTACTACCGTGCCCCCTGCCACCGCGCTTGCCATTGCCGTTTGCGTGCTCCTTACGCTTTACCTGGGAGTGGTGCCGGGACGAGTACTTGACTACGCAGACCTCTCCGCTCACCAACTCATCACGGATGCGCCGGCGCCAATGCAAGCAGGTTACCTTTGGACGGAGCCGCAGAACCACCATTGATAGTTGTCAATTGATCACTAATCGATCCGCGAAAACCCCCTGAAACTGGGCGTTTGGCTTGGCTTCTGAGCTGAGCGCTCAACGCCACTGCGGAAAAACCGCCTCCGGCGACGATTGACATTCCCTCTCCAAGTCGTCATTATTATGAAACGAACACTTAACAGTTGGCCGGGAATTTCTTCTGGAAGTCGGAGGTTCTATGATTCAGTTTTTCCGCGATATTTGTTCGGATGAGCAAGGGCAAGACATCGCTGAATATGCGGTCATGCTCGCCGTTATCCTGGTATTGGTGATTGGCACGGTGCGTCTGATCGGGGGGAATGCCAACAACGCATTCTCCAGTGTTGCCAGTTCGCTTAATAATTAATTTTCGCCTCCGTTTTGGAGGAAGTTGCGGTTGCAGGTAGAGGTTCGGCATCTATATATGACACCGTTTAGCACCTTCCGTCGGTTTGGCCGCTATTTGTTTCCATTCGCGGCGGAGGCGCAGAATCGGAGCCAGTCACCAGCGAAATAGTGACAGCTCAAGAATTCCGCCAAAGCCGCGATAAAATCGCGGCTTTTGTTTTTTGGCGGCCAATGGAATCGTGATCCGGAAAGGTCATCGCCATGATTGTGAACATGTCCGACAGCGCCACCGAACAGCAGATTGAACACATCATTCAGCGCATCCGCGAAGCCGGATTCCAGCCTCACGTCACCCGCGGCACCGAGCGCACCATCGTTGCCGCAGTCGGCAGCGGTGGGCGCCGCCATGAAATCGAGGCGCTTTCCGTCGCGCCCGGCGTGGACAACGTGGTTGCGATCGCTCAGCCCTTCAAGCTCGTCAGCCGTCAGACACGGCCCCAGCCATCCGTGGTCGACGTCTGCGGCGTAAGAATCGGCGGTCCCGAGGTGGTTGTGATCGCCGGCCCCTGTTCGGTTGAATCGCGCGAGCAGATGCTGGAGACCGCGCAAGGGGTTAAGCGCGCGGGTGCCACGATGCTGCGAGGCGGAGCCTACAAACCGCGCACCTCCCCGTACGAATTTCAGGGCCTGGGAATTGAAGCGCTGAAGATCCTGCGCGAAGCTCGTGAACTTACCGGCCTGCCGGTGGTAACCGAAGTCATGAGTACGGAGGACGTGGACTTAATCTGCGAATACGCCGATATGCTGCAGGTCGGTGCGCGCAACATGCAGAACTTCGCGCTGCTGCGAAGACTCGCGACCGTCAAGAAACCGATTCTGCTCAAACGCGGGCCCTCGGCCTCGGTCAAAGAATGGCTGCTGGCAGCGGAGTACCTGCTTTCCGGTGGAAATACTCAAGTCGCGCTTTGCGAGCGCGGAATCAAGACATTTGAAACCGGCACTCGCAACACATTTGATCTGGGCGCCGTAGCGCTCGCGAAAGAGCTCTCGCACCTCCCGGTGGTGGCCGACCCCTCACATGGCACCGGTAAGCAGAGCCTCATTGGAGCGGTTTCGCGCGCTGCGATTGCAGTTGGAGCGGATGGCCTTATTGTCGAGGTCCACCCCTGTCCCGAGCGTGCGCTGTCCGACGGCCCCCAGTCCCTGGACATCCCGCAATTCGAAGCCGTGATGCGTGGATTGAGCGCCCCTTTGCGTCCAGTGCTCGGCGCGGCGCGGGCATAAGGGAAGTCGATTCTGGCTTGGGCTCCAGCGGAATTGCGGTTTGAATAAACAATCTCGAAATCCGAATCACCGGGAAGAGCGTACTTAATCCGAAGACGCAAATTCAACCTGAAAGGATTTCGACGATATGAAACGCAAGATTCTAGTTGGTATGACATGGATGGGGCTAGCCGTAATGGCGGCTATGGCGGGGATGAATAATCCGGTGGTCGGTGGTCAGGAGATGTACCCCACTAAGAACATCATTCAGAACGCAGTAAATTCAGCGGATCATACTACGCTGGTCGCGGCCGTAAAAGCGGCTGGACTGGTGGAAACATTGGAGGGACCAGGACCGTTCACGGTGTTCGCTCCGACGAATGAAGCGTTCAACAAACTGCCGGCTGGCACAGTGGACACGCTATTGAAACCGGAGAACAAAGCGACACTGGCCAAGGTTCTGACGTATCACGTAGTGGCGGGACGACTGTCCTCGCACGATCTTATGGACAAGATCAAGGAGGGCAACGGCACGGCGGAATTAACAACGGTCGAAGGCGGCAAGCTGTGGGTCACGCTTCACGATGGCAAGCAAATCGAACTGAAGGATGAAAAGGGCGGCACCGCGATGGTCACGATTGCGAACGTGTTTCAATCGAATGGCGTGATCCATGTGATCGATTCCGTTGTAATGCCCAACTAAGGGACTTCACTTCTTGCATCCCGACTTAGTCATAGAGATGTCTTGGCCCCGCTCCGGCGGGGCTTTTTTTAGGCCATCGCTCTGCCAAAGCTTGTTATCCTGAATTACGGCCAGATTGGTCGGTTCGCTACGAGGAGTGGATGAAGGGACATCAGGAACTTCTGTTGGAATTCGAACAAGTCGCCGGCTCCGAAAGCCGAGCTGACGAGGTGATGCAGCTGATTTCCGATCGGCTGCACAATGAACTGGTCCGCTACAACTGGGTTGGATTCTATCTGGCGGATCCAGCCGATCCCCACTATCTTTTGCTGGGGCCTCATTCCGGCGTTTTCACGCCGCACGTACGGATTTCGCTGGATCAGGGCCTGTGTGGCGCGGCGGCCAGCCTCGGGAAGACGGTGGCGGTCAACGATGTGAGCAACGATGCACGATATTTGATGGGAGTGGAGCAGACGAAATCGGAAATCATCGTGCCCATTCTGGTTCACGGGACGGTAGCGGCTGAGTTCGATATCAACAGCTTTTTCAAAGACACCTGGGACACGAAGGAGACCAGGTTCGTGGAGCAATGCGCCGCACTGGTAAGTCGGCTCCTGTGATCCCACGTCTCGCCGGCCTATTTTGCCGATGACGGTTTTGCCGATGACGGCGCTGCTGCGAGGACGATCTTCATCAATTCGGCCGCCAGCTCTTCAGCATTCCCGCCGTCCAGGTTGATCAGGACGACAACTCCCGCGCGACGCTCGGGAACGATCATAAAGTCTGTGCTGGTTCCCTGCTGGCCTCCGGCGTGGCCAACATCCAATACGCCCAGGTCTTTGCCGGTGCTCCAACCGAGAGCATAGTGATCTTCCTTGCCATCGGTGGGTTTCAGCGGAGTCCACATCAGGTCGCGCGTGGGGCGGGTGACGATGCGGTCGTTGAGCATAGCCACTTCGAATTGAGCCATGTCATCCGCAGAGGACAGCCAACCGCCGCCCGGAATCTTATAGCTGGAGTCGAGAAAATCGGCATTAGTTATCGCCCCCGACTTGTCTTTGCTGTAAAAGCGGGTACGGAACGGGACGATTGCGAAGCGATCGTCCGCCACAGTATGGGTCATGCCCGCTGGCGTCAGCACGTTCTTGCGGACATAATCCACATAGTTCTCTCCCGAAGCGCCTTCGATCGCGCAACCAGCCAGCGTGAATCCCTGGGTGGAATAGTGGAACTCGGTTCCCGGCTTGGCGACGAGCGGGTCGTTCTTGAAAAAATCGATTCCAGCCTGAATGGAGTTCAGGAAGTGCCTGGTGTTGCCGCTCTCGAGATCGTCCGGCGAACCTTCCTTGTAATGGCGAATCCCGCCCAGGTGGCCAAGCAATTCACGGGTCGTGATGGGCGCGTCTTTCTGCGGAAAAGCCGGACAGTATTTTTGCAGGGGAGAGTCCAGATCGAGCGTGCCCCGCTGCCATAGCAACAGCGCTGCGGTCGCGGTGATGGACTTTGAGATCGAGCCCAGCCGATACAGCGTGTGTGAAGTCGCGGGAACAAGATTTTCCAGATCCGCCGTGCCAAATCCTGCCGCCCAGTCTTCGACTCCGTTTTCGACCACGGCCACGGAAACTCCAGGAGTACTGTTGGCGGCCATGAAGCGGGCAATTGCAGTCTCAAGCCGGGCGCGTTTATCAGGAGCGATCTGGACCGACTGGGCGATCGACGGGGCGGGCAGGACAAAGTAGACAATCACAATGAGGAGGACAGCGAGAATAAATTTCGTCTCGATCCGTACCCCGGACTGACTGTAAATCCCAAGCATCATCCCAGATTCTACTTGAGTAATGCATCACTTTTAAAACTGACACATACCGATTTTTAGCCCACACATTTCTCCGCGACCTCGGCGTCTCTGCGTTGAAAGCTTTCCTGTCACAACGGTCACAACTGTCTGGGACCGCAGGCGCTGTACAAATCGAAGTGATTGCTATACAAAACAAGAACAAGGATGACGAACAAGAGAGGCTACTGGCTAATCTTCGCGTTTCACGTTTGCTGCTCGATTCTTATTTACGGGCAAACGCTCTACGGGCAAACGCCAAAAGAGCATGCCGACACTATTATCGTCGGCGGCACCGTCGTCACCATGGACGGCCAGCGCCACATCTACGACGACGCGGCGGTAGTCGTAACCGGGGACACGATTGTCGCAGTCGGTCCACGAGCCGAACTCGAGGCGAAGTATTCCGCCCGGGAAACGATTGATGCGAAGAATACGCTCGTGCTCCCCGGATTCATCAACGGCCATACCCACGTCCCCATGACTTTATTCCGCGGCCTGCATGATGATGTGACCGTAAACGACTGGCTTTACAAATACATCTTCCCTGCTGAGAAGAAGAATGTTACGGAAGAGTTTGTTCGCTGGGGAACGCGACTGGCGGCGGCCGAGCAGATCCGCTCGGGCGTGACCACCTTCGCGGATATGTACTACTTCGAAGACGCGGTGGCGGAAGAGACGAAAGCAGCGGGCATGCGCGGCGTACTGGGCGAAACGTGGATCGATTTTCCCGCGCCTGATAACAAAGACGAAGCAGCGATGCTCGATTACACCGAAAAGTTCTTGAAAAAGTGGCAAGGCGACCCGCTCATTCACGCAGCAGTCGCACCTCATTCGATTTACACCTGCTCGCAAAAGACGTTGCAGGATGCTTCCGCCCTGGCACGCAAATATCATGCACCGATTGTGATACACGTAGCTGAGATGAAAAAGGAGTGGGAAGATAGCGAGAAGCAGAACGGGGCATCGCCAGTGCAGTATCTGGAGCGAATTGGAGTGCTTGGTCCAGATGTCGTTGCCGCGCACTGCATCTTTGTCGACGAAGCCGACCGCAAGATTCTCGCGCAGCACAACGTCGGTTGCGTGCACAACCCGTCGAGTAACATGATGCTTGCGAGCGGCGTTGCCCCCGTGCCCGAAACACGGGCTGCCGGAGTGGCAGTCGGCCTCGGAACCGACGGCCCAGCAGGCAGCAACAACGACCTCGATCTGATGGAAGAAATCGATTTGGCGGCCAAGCTGGCGAAGATCACGAAGATGAGCCCGCTCGCGCTGAATGCTCCGGCCGTCGTGGAAATGGCAACGATCGACGGCGCCCGGGCCCTGCACATGGAGAAAGAGATTGGCTCGCTCGAACCGGGAAAAAAGGCAGATGTGATCCTGATCAGTCTGGACGAGCCAAACGCGGTTCCGATGTATGACGTCTACGCGCAGATTGCGTATTCTCTGAAGGCTAGCGACGTGGAAACGGTGATGATCGGCGGCCGAGTTGTGATGCGACACCACAAACTGCTGACCGTCGACGAGGAGGCAGCGATCGCCAAAGCGCGTGAGTACAGGAAGTCGGTTGCCGCATCACTCGGAATGCAGTGACGTAAGCTCTGTCTTCCTTTCCTCTGTCTCTTTCACCCAACCTGTCTTAACTAACTGCGGGCAAGCGGCGCAGTTTGAGTCGATTTTGAAAGGGTACGCCTTCACAGGCTGCGGAAAAGGTCGGTGTTGCACTTGATTTTGGGTGGCGCAGCGGTTTACCGCTGCGGTACCGCACTATTTTGAATAAGGCTTTAGCCGCTGAGGGACGGCAATTTTCAAACTGCACCACCGCCTGACTGTGCCCTGAGTTTTGCGTCGAGACGACGGAGAGCGGAATGCAATCTCGTGACTTTATTTTTTGGGAAGTGGATGTACAGGCCGATTTTATGCTGCCTGGCGGGAAGCTTTACGTTCCCGGCGCTGAGAAACTTCTCCCCAATATTCGCAAGTTGACGGACGCGGCGCGTCAGGGCAAGGTTTTCCTGGTTTCGCATGGCTGCTTTCACTCAGCGAATGATCCCGAGTTTCAGCAGTTTCCGCCGCACTGCCTGAAAGGCACGCCTGGCGCGGAGTTTGTGCCGGCCGCGCTGACGGATAACTTCATCCGGATAGAAAACGATGACAAGGCAAAGTTGCCGGAAGATCTTTTCAAGTATCAGCAGATCATCCTCGAAAAGCAGACGCTGGATGTCTTTGAGACTCGCCATGCCGACGAGTTGGTGCGCCGTTTGGGCGACGCTACCCAATTTGTGGTATTTGGAGTGGTGACGGAATACTGCGTCAGTTGCGCGGTGAGGGGGCTGGTAAAGCGAAACCGGCGGGTGGCAGTGGTCCGCGATGCGATTGAAACTCTGGCGACGGAAGCTGGGGATAAGACGCTGGCGGAGTTCACAAACCTGGGAGCAACGCTGGTAACAACCGACGAAATCCTCGCACGGCTGAATAGCGCGATCGCGCGATAATAGTATGCTGGCCGGGTGGGGACGCCCGGCTCTCTACATGCCAGGCTCTCCACGAGCCCGTCCGCTAGAGAAGCATGCCCGCGATCGACGCCGACATCAGGTTGGCCATGGTTCCGGCCAGCATGGCGCGAATACCGAGTTTAGCCAGTTCTCCTCGTTGATTCGGAGCCAGCGCTCCGATGCCGCCCAGCTGAATTCCGATCGAGCTGAAATTTGCGAAACCGCAGAGTGCAAAGGTCGCAATCGTAAACGAGCGCGGGTCGAGTACGGCTCTCTGCGGTCCGAGCATGGAGAACGCCACCAGCTCGTTTAGCACCATGCGCGTACCGAGAAGACTGCCGATAGCGCCGCAGTCACGCCATGGAATTCCGATGACCCAGGCAACGGGCGCAAACAATTTGCCGAAAATCTGTTGCATGCTTGAGGGGAACCACGCTATTGCGAGATGGTTGTGAATCCCCCCAAGGATGCCGTTGGCCAAAGCGATCAGCGCAAGGAATGCAATCAGCATGGCGGCGATATTGAGCGCCATGCCCAAACCATCCGTGGTGCCGCGCGCAATCGCACCCAGCAAATTGCTATGTTTCTCGGCGTCAACTTCCTCTTCGCTCATAACCACACGGCCCGCGGTCTTCGGGATCTGCGTCTCCGGCACCAGCATTTTCGACATGAGAATAGTGCCGGGCGCAGTCATGATGACCGCGCTCAGGAGATGCTTGGGATCAATACCGAAGGCGATGTATGCAGCCATGATGCCGCCCGACACATGGGCCATGCCGCTGGTCATTACGGTCATTAACTCCGATCGAGTCAGGTCCGACAGAAACGGCCGGATGGTAAGCGGTGCTTCGGTCTGACCCATGAAGATGCTCGCCGCCACGTTCAGAGATTCGGCGCCGCTGGTGCCCATCAAGCGTGTCATCACCTTCGCGGCCAGCTTGATGATGAATTGCATAACCCCGTAGTGATAGAGGACGGCGAAAAGGGCGCAGATAAAAATGATCGTCGGCAGCACCTGGAATGCGAAAACGAACCCCATCGACGAATGCTGCGCACCGAGATCACCAAACACGAACTGTGATCCGGCGAAGGCATAGCTGAGCAGGCGATTGACGGCGTCTCCGGCTTTCTGAAAGAGCGCCTGGCCGAGCTCAATCTTCAGCACGAAGATGGCAAACACAATTTGCAGGCCCAGGCCCCATGCAACTGTCTTCTTGCTGATCGCTCGGCGGTTGGTGGAGAAGATATAGGCGAGGCTCAACATGGTGAGCAGACCCAGAATGCCAGTAAATCGTCCCATTTAGTGTTCTCCCTTATAAATCACGCGATGAACCAGAGGTGGTTGACGCCCGGGCGGAGCAACCGCGATTTGATAGCTCTCTTCCAATAGCGACTTTGCGCGCGCCGCGTGAGCGTCAGAGTCGCAGTGAATGGTGCAGAGTGGCTCGCCGACAGAAACTTTGTCGCCGATCTTTTTATGAACGACGACGCCGACAGCTGGGTCGACGGAATCTTCCTTGCGCTCGCGGCCTCCGCCGAGAATGACGCAGGCGGTGCCGACTTTTTCACACGCAATCGCGGTCACAAATCCATGCTGGCGACTGGGCACATCGACGCGATGCTCCGCGCCAGGCAGGCGCGTGGGATCATCGATCACGCCAATGTCGCCACCCTGCAACTCGACCATCTGCCGAAATCTCTCGAAGGCTTTGCCGGAAGCGATGATCTGCGAGGAGAGTTGCTTGCCCAGCGCCACCGTCTTGCACGCCCCGCCGAGGAAGAACATCCATGCCCCTAATTCAAGACAGAGATCGCGTAGGTCCGCCGGGCCCCCACCGTGCAGCACCTCGATGCACTCCTGCACCTCGAGCGCGTTGCCAACCGTGCGGCCCAGTGGCTGGTTCATGTCGGTGATGAGCGCTACCATCTGCTTGCCCATGCGCTCACCGGTTTCAACCATCAGTTCCGCGAGGAAGACCGCGTCTTCCTCCTTTTTCATGAACGCCCCCGAGCCCGTCTTAACGTCGAGGACGAGCGCGTCGGTGCCTTCGGCGAGCTTCTTACTCATGATCGACGCGCAGATGAGATACGGGCTCTCGACCGTACCAGTAACGTCGCGCAACGCGTACAGCTTGCGATCCGCCGGAGCGATCTTCTCGGTCTGCCCAATCATGCAGCACCCGCAGGCCTTGAGAACGCGATGGAATTCCGGCACCGTGAGGCCCACGCGAAATCCCGCAATGGATTCGAGTTTGTCGAGCGTGCCTCCGGTGTGACCCAATCCGCGGCCGCTGATCATGGGCACGTAGAGGCCGCCCGCAGCGACCAGCGGGGCCAGCACCAGCGACGTCTTGTCGCCGACTCCGCCCGTAGAGTGCTTGTCTACTTTGTTCCCGGGGAGAAAACTGAGATCGAGGACTTCGCCGGAATGCAGCATGGCGTGCGTGAGCGCGGCAGTTTCCGCGCGCGTCATTCCGCGCAGCACGACTGCCATCAGCCACGCGGCCATCTGGTAATCGGGAATGCTGCCATCGGTACAGCCCTCGACGAGGTATCCGATTTCAGCGGCGGACAGTTCACCGCCATCGCGCTTTTTGCGGATGAGATCGATCACGCGGAACGGCGATGGCGAAGCGCTCGACTGGCTCACGTGAACCGAAAGCCCTCCGGCAGCAGATCGGCGATGGGCCTTTGCTTTGGACCTTTCGCGCCTTGGTAGATGACGGTGGCCCGCGGTCCAAATTCATAGATCACCTGGCGGCACGCGCCGCAAGGCGAGCATGGAACTCCCTGATCGTTAGCGACGGCAACGGCGCGGATCTCCAGTTCTGGACCATCTTTAGCGATGGCGGAAAAGATCGCGGTCCGCTCGGCGCAGTTGGTTATTCCATAGGAAGAATTCTCGACGTTGCATCCCACGAAGATATGGCCTTTCGAGGTGAGAATGGCGGCGCCAACCTTGAAATGGGAGAAAGGCGCGTAAGCATTCTTCATGACTTTGCGCGCCGAACGGAGCAGGCGTTCGCGCATGGCAGCTGATATTTTTGTCGTTTGCATCTGAAATCGACTTTACTACAGATCAAGCAGTGCGCATTGTAACGCCTGCCCGGCTTCGACAGTATGGATTTTCGCAGGCAGCGCTACAGGGTCGTTCTTCTAGTGGTCGGATTAGTGGTTGAATCTTGACGGTCGCGCATGCGGGTGTTAGTTTCAGCCCACGCGTGCGTATCCCGGAGACATCCTTCTGAGTCGACCAGAAAAGATGCGGAATTCCCCGGCTCCGGCACCCGCGGATTTTCGTCGACGCGATTTTCTGATTCGGTGCTGCCAGGGAGCCTCGGCGGCGCTGATCCCTTCAAGTTTGCGTGGTCTCGGCTGGCCTTCCCTCTACGGTGTTGACTCTCCACACCCAGATTTATCGAGTCCTGACTTCCACCTGCACCCGCACTACCGGATGCCCCGGCCGCTGGATGCCTTGCTCCTTAAAACGCAGTCTGGCCTGGACGATTTTGTCGCAGAACACGACGCGGACCAGATCGCGGCTATCCTCGCCCGCTGGAGTGCCGGCTGGCGGCAGTCTCCGCAAAATATGAAAGAGGTTGAGATTGCCCTACTGCCGAACTTCTCGGGGTGTTCTTTACGACCGGGCGATTCCCGCGTTGTGCGTCCGGGCCCAGCGCTTGAGGTTCGTCACAATACATTCAAGGCAGAGGTTACAATTGGGCGCGACGCATTTCTGCAGGAATTGCGCTCTGCCCTGAGTGGCTTTTCGAAGATTCTTACGGCTGAATTTCAGGTGACGAGTATCGACGCTGGCGCTCTATCAGCGTCCGGTCAATTGCAGACTCGCATCCGATACGAACTTGTCGCTACAGGCCAAGACTTCTACCGTGAACAACGCGTAGGTACCTGGCAGCTTACGTGGGAACGCTCCGCGTCGGGAGAGTTCCACGCGCGCACCTGGCGGGCACTGGATGAGACACAGAGCCGCTCCACTGGCCCCGGTTATATCGACATCGCGGCTGCGGCGCTTGCCGGCAACTCCTCTTATTCTTCCCAGCTCCTGCACGGAACCGACTACTGGCGTACCGTGCTTGACGGGGCTTGCGGCATCGATATTTACGGCCACAATGGCGTTTCAATCGGCGACATCGATGGCGATGGATTTGACGACCTCTATGTCTGCCAGCCCGGCGGTCTTCCGAATCGTCTGTATCGCAATCGAGGCGACGGAACATTCGAGGACATAACCGAAGCGTCGGGCGTCGGCGTTATCGAAAACACGGCATGCGCGCTTTTTGTCGACGTCGATAACGATGGCCGGCAGGATTTGATTGTCGTGCGGGCCGCCGGCCCAATGCTGTTCCTGAACCAGGGCGACGGCAAGTTTCGCCAGAAGGCAGACGCGTTTCAATTTGCCAACCCGCACCAAGGCACCTTTACAGGAGCAGCGGTTGCGGATTATGACCGCGACGGCTGGCTCGACATCTACTTCTGCCTGTACGTCTATTACCAGGGTGCGGATCAATACAAGTATCCATCGCCTTATTTCGCCGCCGAGAACGGTCCACCGAATTTCATGCTGCGCAACAACCGCGACGCCACGTTTCGCGACGTAACTGCGGAGACCGGCCTGAACCAGAACAACACACGCTACAGTTTTTGCTGCGGCTGGAACGATTTTAATCGTGATGGATGGCCTGACCTTTACGTGGTAAATGATTTCGGGCGAAAGAATCTGTACCGCAACAGTGGCAATGGAACTTTTACCGATATCGCGCCGCAAGCGGGGGTTGAGGATGTGGGCGCGGGGATGAGCGTCTGCTGTTTTGATTATGACAACGATGGCGCGGAAGATCTCTACATAGCCGACATGTGGACGGCGGCGGGCGAGCGCATTTCGGAGCAGGATATTTTCAAGAAAGACTCGCCGCCGCGGACCCGCGCTCTCTATCGCAAACACGCAATGGGCAACTCGCTGTTTCACAATAGGTCTGGAAGTGGCACAACCGCATTCACCTTCGAAGATACAACCCGCTCGGCCGGCGTCGGAATCGGGCGCTGGGCCTGGTCGAGCGATGCCTGGGATTTTGATCATGACGGTTTTGCTGATCTCTATGTGACCAACGGCATGGTCTCCGGCCCGTCGCGCGATGACCTCAACAGTTTTTTCTGGCGGCAGGTGGTCGCCGATTCGCCCGACCAGGCCAAGCCATCGCAAAACTATGAACTGGGCTGGAGCGCGATTAACGAGTTGATCCGGGCGGATGGCACGTGGAGCGGGTACGAGCGAAACATTTTCTACGCCAACAATGGCGATGGAACGTTCTCCGATATTTCGGCAGTCGTGGGGCTGGACTTCGTCGAAGACGGGCGAGCGTTCGCACTCGCGGATTTCGACCACGATGGCCGTCAGGAAGTATTTCTGAAGAACCGCAATGGTCCGCAGCTGAGGATTTTGAAAAACGTCATGGAGAATTTGTCTCCATCGATCGCCTTCCGCCTGCGCGGGACGAAGAGCAATCGTGACGCAATCGGCGCGGTCATCACGATTGAACCCGAACCTGGCCGCCAGTCGCGGGCGTTGCAAGTCCGATCTTCGCAAGTTCGATCTTTGCAAGCGGGATCCGGATTCCTCTCGCAGCACAGCAAGGATCTTTTCTTCGGCCTCGGTGCAACCGAAGGCCCGGTGCGCGCGTCGATTCGATGGCCGAGCGGACTGGTTCAGGAACTCCACAACCTGCCGATCAACCACCGGGTATGGATCGAAGAGGGCTCCGAACCATCCCAAATGGAGGCATTCGGGTCGTCGGCGGTGCGAGACGCGGTCGTCAACTCTAACCTAACCGACGCGATGCCTCAGGAAATCGAGGCGCTTCCCACCACGGCTGAAACCTGGCTGCTCGCTCCGATCAAAGCGCCCGATTTTTCTCTGCCCAATTTTGGCGGTCCGACGCCAACATCTTCGTTGACAACGCTGTCCTCACTACGCGGAAAACCGGTCCTGCTTAACTTTTGGGCTGTCGGAGCGGAGCGATCCAAGCAAGATTGGACTTCATTCAATCAGCGCCACTCCGCGTGGGCGGCGCAGGGTCTTCAACTGCTCGCCGTAAACCTGGATGTCCCGGGCGATGATGCCCCGGGTGATGATGTCCCCGGCAATACGGAACGTGTTCGCTCCCTGATCCGTGAGCATCAGCTTTCCTTTCCGATTCTTCGCGGGTCAGAGGACGTGGCTGCCATCTATAACATTCTCTATCGCTACCTCTTTGACCGGCATCGTGATCTCGATCTGCCAACTTCGTTCCTGATTGACGCCAAGGGACAGATCGTCAAGGTTTATCAGGGGCCAGTCGACCCGGAGCACATTGAGCAGGACTTCCAGCACATTCCGAAAACCAGCGCAGAACGACTCGCTCGCGCACTTCCCTTTCCCGGCGTGACCGACACGATCGAGTTTGGACGCAACTATCTTTCCTATGGTTCTGTATTTTTTCAGCGCGGCTATATGGATCAAGCCGAAGCTTCATTTCGGATTGCCCTGCGCGACGATCCTTCCAGCGCCGAGGCGCTCTATGGCATTGGAAGTGTCTACCTGAATCAGCAGAAGACCGCCGAAGCCCGGGAAAGTTTTGAGCGCGCGCTCAAACTTCGTGCCAGCTATCCCGATACCTTGGCAAATTCCTGGAACAACCTCGGCCTGCTCGCCGCGCGTGAAGGCCGCACCGACGAAGCGATCGGATATCTTCAGGAAGCCCTCAAGCAGAATCCAGACCATCTGATTTCGCTCGATAACCTGGGCAGCGCTTATCGCCAGCAGAAACGATGGGACGATGCTCGCAAGACTTACGAGCATGTGCTGGAAGTCAGCCCCAACGATGCTGAGGCTAACTACGGTCTTGGGATGGTGTTTGCGCAGAATGACAATACCGCGCAAGCTTTCGAGTTTTTGCAGAGAGCCCTGAAGCTGCGCACGCCGTATCCCGAGGCACTCAACAATCTCGGCATACTTTACCTTCGCACACAGCGGCACGACGAAGCCGTGGCCAGCTTTGAAGAGTGCATCCGCGTCGCTCCCGCGTTCGATCAGTCTTACTTGAATCTGGCGCGCGTCTTCGCCCTGGACGAAGCGCCGGAGAAAGCGCGCGCCGTGCTGATTGAGTTGCTCAAGCAGCATCCCGGGCACAAGCAGGCGCAGAAGATGCTCGACCAGCTGGGGCGATAAAGCAATAGGCAACCGCTACGGCGTCGATGGTTTGCCCGGCTGCGGCGTCGGAGCGGTCAGGAGGTCCACAAACATTTTGTAGAACTTTTCCGTATTTAGATCAAGTTGCACCTCAACGGACTGCACATCGCGCTTGGGCTTGTCTCGATCAGTCCAGGTCAGCGTGTCTCCATAGCCGGCGCCACGATCCAGGTTCACGTCCATGTAGCGGTTTTCTCTCTTAGTAATCAGCGATGGATCGAGCCACGCGGCCGATGTTAGTTCGTCCCACAGATAGTTATAAGAGCCATACAGTCGCTCATACTTGCCTATATACTGCGCCGCCGGCAAATTACCGGCCTTGACCTTGTCGATCAGTTCATTCGTCATTCTTGTCTTCACGGAAACATCCACGGTCGTGCAGACAATTCGCTTCCACGGCGCGCGCAAAACAATGTGAGCCGCTTCTGGATCGAACCAGAGGTTGAATTCGTGGCGAGGATTGTTGGCGAACTCGGGGTCGGTAGTCTGCGGATTCAGACTCGCGCCCATGAACACCAACTCCTTCGCTAAGCTCGCAAATTCCTGATCGATTGAGATCGCCAGCGCCAGGTTCGTCATGGGCCCACCCTCATAAATCGTGACTTCATGCGGATACTTATGGACCATGCGCACCAGAAAATGAGCGGCGTCCTCGTCACTGGCCTTAGTCGTAGGATTTCCTTCCGGCATGGCTCCCAGGTCGCGAGGTGCGTGATAAAACTTTGGCGTCCAGGCTCCCAACCATACCACCGAACCATAGCGTTGCTCCCACTCCTCCGTCTCTTCTTTTGTTCTAACCAGTGGATACTCAGCTCCGCGCATGACCGGAATGTCGCTGCGTCCGATGAGTTCAAGCATGCGCAGAGTGTGCGCGACCTCTTCCGTCAGCCACGCATCGCCCGTCACCACCGTGATCCCCAGGACTTCCGTCTGCGGAGACTGGATCAGCAGCAATATCGCCTGCTGGTCACTGCCAGCGGGGCCAGCCGCGTCTTGATCGATGATGATCTTGCGCTTGTCCTGGCCTTGCGAAATCATCGGCGTCATTGAAATTAGAAGTACAGTTGCGATTGCAGCAAATCTCGTGAAGCCGCCCATTTTCATCATCCTGACCAAATACTAAATTGTCATCCTGACCCTGAGCTTGCCGAACGGGAAGGACCCGCTGTTTGCCGATCACAAACTCTGCACGGATGGCGTGCCATTGTAAAGCCTATTCACGCGTGCTGCCAATTTCTTGACGACCAGGTAGTGGTGAAGTTTCACGCTGGAGCCGATGAAAATCTTGAACCACCATGGCCGCCAAGGGACACGAAGGAACATTTGAGGCCAAAAGCCTTCGTGATCCTTCGTGCCCTTGGTGGTTCAGGATTTCGCAAATTGCGCCACTACCGAAGACGATGCACCAATTGCAGACGAGATCGCCGCAAATTAGAATGACGAACGTAGAATCATGAGCGACGACCACTGCTGACTCGTCCCTGGCTTCGGAGCTGCCGTTTTCTGCCTTTCGCAAGGAGTATCCGCGTGACCATCGGCCACTTCGGACGAACTCGGATTTATCTGTTCGTCTGCCTTTTGGCGCTCTCGCCGGCCCCAACCCAAGCCCAGTCTCCAGAACCGGCGCGCGCCGCCACACTGCAGGGGTATGTGCGCGATTCGAGCGGCCGGCCACTCGCCAACGCCACCGTATTCCTGGAACCCACGACAGCAGGGCAGACGCCTGCCAATTCTATGCAGATCGCACACACAGCGGCAGATGGACAATTTAGCTTTGCGCCCTTTCCAGCGGGCGCTTACACGCTGCGCGCAGAAATGAACGGGTATGGTAGGACAGTCGTCGGTCCCCTGAATCTCACGTCGAAAGAGACAGAGAAAGTTGATCTCGTTCTTGTTCCTGACAAAGCTTCTGAAGCGCCCGAGTTTTTTGACGAACCTCAATTCACCGTGGCAGGCGTGTCCCCAGCCACGAATGCGGGTGGACACGGTTCCGACACAGTGCTGCGAACTTCCGAAGCGCTGGCCAAGGCTACGGTTTCATTAGGTGCCGAATCGACGAGCCCTGAATCGACCAGCCACGAATCGGCGCCGATCTCCACGACGTCCATCTCCACCGCCGCCGAGAGTACTTTGCGCGATGCAGTGGCACGCAATCCCAAAGATCCTGCGCTTCATCACCGGCTGGCCGAGGTTGAGGAGAAGCTAGGCAATCCCCTGGAGGCGGTTCGCGAGTATCAACGCGCGGCCGAACTGGATCCCAGCGAACCGAACCTGTTCGATTGGGGAACCGAGCTTCTGACCCATCGCGCGCTGGAGCCGGCCACTGAAGTTTTCACAAAAGGCAATCGGCTCTTCCCCAAGTCCGCGCGTTTGCTGATCGGGCTGGGTGTCTCCTGTTACGCTCGCGGTTCCTACGATGAAGCTACGCGGTCTCTCGTGGAGGCGTCCGATCTCGCGCCCAACAATCCAACTCCATACCTGTTCCTGGGGAGAATGCAAAGCGTACAGGCAACTCCATCCGAAGATTCGGTGGAGAGACTAAGACGTTTCGCACAGCTGCAACCGGACAACGCGCTGGCGAACTACTATTACGCCGTCAGTCTGTGGAAAGAATCGGTGATCGCGGCAGACACTGATGCAGAGGCTGAGCATGACGCTGAGCGTGTGAAGCGCGTGGAGTCGCTGTTGCAGAAGGCGACGCATCTCGATCCGAAGCTCGGTGCTGCGTACCTGCAACTCGGCATTCTTTATTCGCAGCGTGCGGATTTTTCAAGCGCCATCTCTGCCTATCGCAGGGCGATCGCGGTCGGTTCGGAAGCAGTCAGTCCGGAAGAAGTCAAGCCACAGTTCGCCAGCCCGCAACTCGATGAGAAGCTCGACGAAGCGCACTATCGCCTGGCCCAGGCATACCTGCGGACCGGCGATAAGGCCAGTGCTCAAGAAGAACTTCAACTCCACGCCGAAATATCAAAGAAAATAAAAGAAGATACAGCCCGTGAGCGGCGCGAGATTCAGGAGTTTGTGATCTCCCTGCAGAACCAAAACTCCGTCCCCCAGTGATTGATGAAGTGATGATGAACTGATGAGGTAAAGGCAGACCGGCGACGGCGGACGATCCGCCTTGCTCAGTCTGCCCAAAATTGAACCGCACATTGAACCGCACAGCCGAGAACCCCCCTAAAACTTGAGCTTCAGGGCGAACTGAACCAGCCGCGGATTGTTAACCGTGTTATTGATAACCCCGAAACTGGAGGGTGAACTTATGTCCATCATTCCAGTCCCTGCGGCGCCCTGCAGGTAGTATTGCGGGTGGTTGAAGAGATTGAAGAACTCCGCCCGGAATTGAAGACTCGTTCCCTCACGGAAAGATAATGGAAGGTCCTTGACCGCGGAGAAATCTGTGTTCACAAAGCGCGGGCCGTAAACCGGCGCACGCACTCCGGTGCCGAGCTCCCCGGCTGGGGCAATCACGAACGCGCAAGGGTTGAACCAGTTTGAGATCGTGTGCACCTGAGTAGGAACTGGATAGGTGCAGCCGGGATTTCCCGCTACCGGACCGGGCACATTCGGGTTGCCCACTTGGTCCGGACGCGAGAAGGCATTTCCGTTGTAGGAAAAATCCACTCCCGAAACGCCACTGCTGTCGACGACATACAGCGGGAATCCGGAGGTGGCTCTTTCGATTAAATTCACTGACCAGTGTCCAAGGGCTGCATCAACAGGACTGCTCCAGCTCCCGCCCCAATACTTGCCCTTGCCGAAGGGCAGATCGTAGAGGATGCTGGCGGTAAAACTGTTGTTGAGGTTCAACTCCGAGAGCCCCCAATCCAGTTTCTGTGTTCCGGGCAAAGGATAGTACAACGCGCCGGGGTCGGTACCCAGGCCGTCCGGCATGCCATTGTCAAAGTTGCGGGAATACGTGTAGCCGAGTAGAGCATAGAGTCCATGCCGTACGCTCTTGGTTTCGGCCTTGATCTCAACGGAGTCGTAGCGGGCCTGGCCGATGCTGTTGTTGCTGTCAACAGATTGATAGATTCCTCCGTTAAGCTGGTTCGCCGTGTACGGGAAATACCCGAAGCCGCAGCCCAGCGTGTAGCCCTGAACCGGAGCGCTGCCATCCGAGCAGGCATTGGGATCATTCAGGTTTTCATTCAGCTGGCTGGTCAGGATATGCGCGCTGCGAGTCCCGGCGTAGCCCACCGTCAGCACCACGTTGCCGGGCATTTGCCGCTCAACGTTCAGGTTGAACTGCTGGATGACGCCTTGTTTGAAATTGCGATTCTGAGCCTGGATGGTTCCGGTGTAAGCGGTAGGGTTCACGGGCGAACTGTAAACGGCACCAGCGCCGCCGTTGACTGTCGTGGTGGAAGGAGTACCGACCGAAAGAAGAAAACCTCCTGATAACGAGCCCGCAGCCGCTCCATAGGTTAGACAATAGGTGCAGGGATCGACTTCCGCATAGTAGGGCGGATTTTGCCACAACCCCTGTCCGCCCTGGTCCCACGAAGAGTCATGGTAGATGGCATAGCCGGCGCGAACGACCGTCTTGTCGCCCCCAAAGGGCTTCCAGGCCAGGCCGATGCGAGGCTCTAAAGCGGTCTTGTCGAATTGGATACCGACGCGGCCATTAGTCTTAACGCAGTTCGTGCAACCGGAAATTCCCGGACTGCCGGCGGGAACATACCATGTCAGGTTGCTGACGTCGTACTCCGCCTGGCGATTGTCGACTTCGGTTTCCGGCGTCACCAGAGCCCAGGCAAAGCCGAGGTTCAGCGTCAGATTGGTGGTCACGCGCCAATCATCCTGAACGAAGGGGCGAAACAGTTTGAAACGGCGGCCAGTCGTAGCTCCCAGGAAGGTTTGATCGTGGGCCGCAAAAACGCCCATACTGCCCAGAAGCAGATCGCCAATGTCGTCGCCGGTCAGCGTGCCAAAATTTACGATGAAACCATCCTGAAATGCGTTATTGCGCACATTCATCTCATTCGCGCGATAGGTCATTCCCACGCGGATGTCGTGCTTGCCGCGAATCAGGTCAACCGTGTTGCCGACGGAGTAGACGTTCGTCCCGCCCTGATAGGGGGCGTATCCGCGATCCCCGATCGAAAAATAGCTGCCCATATCGAACGAAGTCAGGCCGCAACTCTCGCAGTCTTTCACTGACTGGTTCAGACTCGAGGGGTAGCCGGTGATGGAATCGCACGGGCCGCCTAAATCGGCGCCGGGAATGCCCAGGATTGCGGCCTCGCAGGTTCCGGTGGCGTAAGAATTGATGTGGTTGAAGATTCGGCTGTAGCCCGCGGTGAATTGGTTGATCGTGGTCGGGGTGAACACGTGGGTTTCAGTAAGCACCGCATTGCGCCCGTGGTTCTCGATGTGCTGGTTGCTGCCAAAGGCGCTTTCTTCCGAATAGGTCGGCGAACCGCCCGGGACGAAGTTGGTTGCCTGGTCGTAGCTGAAACGCCCGAAGATCGAATCCTTACTGGAAAAATTGTGATCGACCCGGATGTCCCATGTTCCTTCGTTGAGCCTGCGCACGGGCTGGTTGGCATAGTTTAATCCGGAATTGTGCGCTACGTTGGGCGCTGGATAAAGCGCAGCAACGGCCGCACCGATCGGGTTGACCAATGCTCCCGGGATGATGGGACAGGCCGTCGTGGTACCCGCCACATACGGCTGACTTCCGGTTGCGGTAGGCGTTTCGGGGAGTCCTGTAGCGCTAACGCACTGGAAGGGAACGGCAACAGGGTTGTCAGGGGTATAAGGGTTGAAAAGCGTCGTTATGCCGAGCGGATTCGTGCTCTCGTTGTAGTTGCCGTTCGCGTCCGGCGTGAACTGGGCAGCCGTCGGAACATAGCCCGTGTACGGCACGCCTTTGCGCTGCATCTTGGCCTGATAGTCAGCGAAGAAAAATGTTTTGTCCTTTTGGATCGGGCCGCCGAGCGAACCGCCAAACTGATTCAGATTGAATTTGCCCACAGAATTAATGAACGGAGTCGACGCATCAAGATCGGTATTGCGGAAGAACTCGAACAGCGAGCCGTGCCACTGGTTCGAGCCCGATTTGGTAGTCACTAACACGGTCGGACCCGCGCGCTCTCCGTACTCCGCGGAGTAGTTGTAGGTCAGAACTTTGAATTCCTGGATGTCGTCGATGGAAGAGAAAATTGCGATGCCACCTTCGTCGAGTTGGTTGTTGTCGTTGCCGTCGAGCAGCCAGTCGGTACTCTGTTCACGCGATCCGCCAACTGAGAGCGAAAACGAGCCCCGCGTGGCGGCTTCGCTGCTGGCGGCTTGCGTAAAGAAACTGTTGGGATTCGTGGATGAAGTTGTACCCGGTGTGAGCGTTGCCAGCTGAACAAAATTGCGTCCGTTTAACGGGAGGTCGGCTACCTCCTCGGCAGTAATTACTTGTCCAAGGGTCGGGTTCGAGGTCTCAATCGCCACCTCGGTGGCGTTGACTTCGACGGTCGAGGAGACCGACGCCGGGTTCAGCGCGAAATCGATTTCGAGTTGCTCGTCGACTTGCAGGCGAATGTCTTTCTGCGTGCTGGTCTGGAAACCCTGAGACGCCACTCGGATGGTGTAAAACGCCACCGGCAGCAGCGGTGCGAGGTAGTGTCCGGACCCGTCGGTCTTGGCTTCGCGGGTAAGGCCGGTACCCTGTGAGGTGATTGTCACCGTCGCCCCGGTGATGACCGAGCCGGTTTTGTCGGTAACTGTCCCGGACAGACTGCCATGTGACTGACCGTACATAAGTGAGCTGAGGGAAAGGATCGAACAGATAACCGCGACCGTCAAAACTTTTCTTTTCAACATCGATTTTCACCCCGGCGGCCACTCCAAAGGAGTGGGAATTTGGGCCCGAATTCTTCGCAGCTCAAACGTGGAGCGTCCTTTTTTGGCGATGGGTCATCTAAATAGATTGGAAATGCAAAGTCAAGAGTTTTTGCGGTAATGTTTCAGTTTGGTGTCATCCTGGCCCAAATTAAAAATTGTCATCCTGAGCGGAGCGAAGGACCTGCTGTTTGCCGGCCGCAATCGCACACATGATTCACTTTTCCATAATGCCTATGCTTTCGCGGATTCTAGTTCCGACTAGCCATTTGCTCGTGCCACCAGCACAATCCCGAGAGCGTAGAAGACAAACATCAAGGCCATGTAAATTTTGGCTTTGCCGGGCGCCCCGTCGAATTCCTTCCATGCGAGGATGCCCCAAAGAGCCGCCACCATCGGCGCGGATTGCCCGATAGCATAAGAGATTGCTACGCCCGTGAAGCTGGCAGCAACCAGATTGAAAACCAAGCCGGTGCCCCAGATGAATCCGCCGAGCAGTCCGAGGACGTGGCCGGAAGCTGGCGCGCTGAAGAAGCCGCTGAATTTGACGGGTTCTCCGACAAGCGGGTGCTTCATGAAATAGACGTTCCAGATCAGACACGACAGCAGCGCGCCCATCGTAAGGAAGATGGCGGCAGCGTAAGGGCCGAGGGTGCCGCGCATGACTCCGTTAACTTCATGGGGCATGGTGCGAGTCATAAACGGAGCCCAAAGACCCATCAGGACGCCGGAGACGATGCAGATGACGATGCTCTTCCGCGATGTTGACCGACCGGCAGCGGCGAGCGCGCTATAGGCTCTCCCATCGAGGATTACCGCAATAACCGCACAAAGCACGCCCCCCGCCAACAGTTCCGCGTTGCCTTGCGGATGCTGTGCATAACTCGTGATCACGCCCACCACGAGCGCGATCCCGATCGAAACTGGAAACGCAATCGCCAGCCCAGCCATATCGATGGCCGCCACCAGCAACAGGTTCGCGAGATTGAAGATGGCGCCCCCGACCATGGCAAGAATGGCATCGTTCGCGTTGGCGGCGTGAATATTCTGGATCAAGCTGGACGCGTCGTGGTTCGTGCTGCCCATCGTGTGTCCAAGAATGAGCGAGATCAGGAAGATACCGATGGCATAGTCCCAGTAAAACAATTCGAAGCGGTAATTCTTGACTCCTTTGTAGGTGTTGGCCCAGGAGCCCCAGCAGACGGCACTCGTGATCATCATGAACAGCGCAATACCCAGACTATGGGGCGTGTACATCGTTTCTCCTTCGATCAGGACCGCGGCGCTACGACACCCAGCGCCGTCCTAATCGACCGTAGCGCCCCCGTCCTCGGCGGTTCAATTAAGAATCGCGGGCAAGAACCGCGGACTAAAGAATAGCGCCGTAGCGTAGCTGTGCCGAGTGTTCGTGTCAAGGTGGACCGGGGAACGGTGTCGGTAGCACATGATATGTCCGGTTGAGATAGCAAGTGATAGGTCCGCTTTGCGGGCGGTGAGGGTGGGAGACCATGCGGAGCATGGATTCTTATC
>Ga0302324_100005213_pt1 | contig 28437 bp, 24 predicted proteins | sample Palsa_T0_1_FD_201949 | JGI IMG/M metagenome (GOLD analysis project Ga0302324, IMG submission 201949) | Peat permafrost microbial communities from Stordalen Mire near Abisko, Sweden - Palsa_T0_1 | ecosystem: Environmental > Terrestrial > Soil > Palsa > Peat permafrost | place: Sweden: Abisko...
CACGCAGCTCGACAACCGGAACTCCTCCACACGCGAGCGCCGTGCCGACCTCCTGGCGGCTGACAAGATGCTCGGACTCGGGGTCGTGCCCCAGGCCACCGAGGTAGATGGTGCGTCGTAGCCCCACTGCTGCGGCGGCCCGCCCGAAGCCTTCGGCCAGCTGGCGGTCGCGAGCGCGAAAGTCTTCAGCACTCAGCGAGTGCACCAGATAAAAAGCGACCTCGCACCCGGCTAGCGCGCTCTGCAGGGCAACCCCGTCGGCTACGTCAACCGAAAGCCCTTCGGCGCCAGGGATCTCTGGAGCACGACGCGAGAGCGCGATGACGTCGTACTGGGCCTCGACAAGGGCAACCGACAGCTCCCGTCCGACGAAGCCGTTCGCCCCGATGACCGCGACTCTCACCGCCCCACCATGCACCAAGACCGAGCGGAAAGGTACGCAGGTTCCCTCCCGCCCAATATCGCTAAGGCCAAGATGAGACACCGAGCGCGCCAAATCGCCAAGGTTCAGCTCGAAACCCGGAACCGAATGCAACGGTCTTGGGCGGGTTCCCGCGTTCAGTGCTTGGTCAGCAATCCGGGCTGGCGACTGGACTAAGCGATACCGCACCGGACGTTCTCAATTCCTTACGTGGCCTCCGGTGAACCGGGATTGCTCCTGCCGTGGCAATCTCGCAACGGCACCCCTTTACGTTTGAGAGCCTGCCAGACGGTTCCCGAGTTGACCTGTAGGACCTCCCCGACGCGCATGAGCGACACACCCGAGCCGTAGAGCTTGACCGCCTCAGCAACTTGGTCCACACTCAGAGATCGGCAGCGACGTTGGACATCACGTTGCTCCAATAGCTCAGAGATGGTTGTCCGGTGGACCTACGGGCCCAACACCAAGGCGTTGTGACCGGCATCGATGAAGCGCAGTGAGCAGGTTCGACCGCGTCGATGATGGCCCGTGAGCATCTCATGAGGTCCACGTAGGCAGGTTGTCACGGCGGGTTTGCCGCCGTGAAGGCGGCACCTCTGGCGCCGCCTGGGCCCGGCGGTTACGCTCGCTTACCGGATGTTGGTTTAGGGAGGCCCTCATTTGCGCCGTTTGCCCGCCCTTGTTCTCCTGCTCGTAATCGGAGCAAGCTGGGTAGCTCTCAGCCGTGGGTGGTCGGGGACGGCGTCGGCGGCTAGTGACCCGTCCGCCGCCGCCGGCGTGTGTCGGAACGCGTCCAGCGGGCCCAACTGTGGTGGTAGCTCCCCATCCCCGACCGGGGCACCGGCTAACCCCGATGTCAGCTCCATTGCCAGTTCCCTGGCCACGCCGGCAAGGGCTTTTGGCTCGATTAAATCAGACGCCGTGGACGCCGTCATTGCCATCGGCCTGTTCCAGTTCATCGTGTTCCCGGCCAACCTCTTCAACTCGACGTTCGAGGAGAACTACGCCGATATCGCGGCGTGGTGGGAGAAATGGACGGCCCTGGTGTTCCCCGTACCCCTGCGCCGGGCTGCCGGCAAGGTTTACCGCAAGGCCAAAGCGATCTTATTCAAGAGCCTGGCGTTGGCCGGCCGCTCCAAAACCAAGCGGCTGGAACGGGAAAAGATCGTTTTTGTCGGCGTCTTGCTGCTCGGGGCCTTGTTAGGGGCCATGCTGGATCCCTGGTTCGGCTTCAACCTGCGTACGTTGGTCTTGTACCTGGCCATCTTGGTCGCATTGTCAGCCGGGGTAGGGCTTTCCGCGCTCATGACGATCGGGTACCACCGCGCCCGCAAGCACGGCAAGGTCGGCTACAAGCTGGAGGCCCTCCCGGCGGGCCTGGCCGTTGCGGTCGCATGTGTGGTGATCTCGCGTACGACCGGTTTCCAGCCTGGCTACCTTTACGGCTTGATCTGCGGGGTGAGCTTCGGCCGCAAACTGACCGGCCACGAGGAGGGTCACGTGGTCGCCCTGAGCGCCTGGCTAACGGTCGGTGTCGCCGTCCTGGCCTGGTTGGCATGGGCCGCCATCACTGACAACGCCAGCAAGAGCGGGAGCTTTTTGGGTACCGTCTTCCTCGACGATTTCTTGGCTTCATTGTTCGTCTCAGGGCTGGTGGGCACGGTCATATCCCTTTTCCCGTTGAAGTTCTTGCCCGGCCACAAACTGGAGTCGTGGCACAAAGGGGCATGGGCGGCCACTTTCCTGGTAACGCTGTTCGTCATGGTTCAGGTGTTGTTGCGGCCCTATTCCGGTCCGGGCGGGCGGTCCCATAGCCCTATGGTCACCACCATCGCGCTGTTCTTGGTTTTTGCCGGCGGTTCGTTGCTCTTCCACAACCATTTCGTGCGCAAGGGCCGCCTCCGGGCGGGCGCCGCGATGGCCGACGGGGTCGTCACCCCATCCGAGGACGAGGAGGCCCTCAACCTGGAGTGCGCGCCCAACCTTCAGGCAACGGAGAGCACCGAGGGCCAGCTTTAGGGGCCGTTGCTGGCCCTGACGGTCAAGGTCACGGACATCGCAGCTCCCAAGATTGCGCACAGCCGGGTAACTACAGGGCTCTTACTGTCACGGCTCGGGCAAATGCGTGGAGCTCAGCGATGCAGCGTTACAGGGGCGAGGGGCTCGGCACACCGGTGCCTGCGGGGGCATGCTGAGAGGCGACCCCTTAATAAACAGCGATAAAGAGCTGCAGTCGAGCGGGACCAAGATTGATATGACGCTGGCGGAACTAGGAAAATTGGGCTACGCCAAGGGAGCCTGAAGCCGAGCGAGAAGCGAGGACTTTATTCCGACCTGAGCGGCTTGCCAAGTTGGAGGCAGTTTTCCCAGGTAAGCAGCACCAGTAGTGCAGCCACGCCCAGCCCCTCTCTGTTGGCGCGAGAGCGGGAAGCCTTCGACAGCGAGATGCTGGCCGGGGCGCGCCGGGTGCGCTGGCCCAAGCAGCGGCTGGATGAACGGAGAGCGTTTGTTCTTATTTCAGTATGGCTCCAACATGAAGTGAAGCGGTTGCGAGTTGCCATTGCTCGCCATGCGGCGGTCGCCTACCATGCTCACTACGAGACCGTAAACGCGCCGCTGGTAGCGGCGCACGAAGGTCACGCGGGCGCTCTCATCGCCGACGGCCATGCCGGTAAGCAAGACGAAAAAAAAGAACTGGATTTCCCGGACTCAATCGTGCGTACCCTCGCAGACAAGGATTTGCGAGCCAAGCGTACTTTCAGGAGGACAATGATATGGACACAATGCAGCTCGACCGCACCGTAATGGGCAGCTCCGGGCGGCAGAGCGCCGCGGGCAGCAGCCGACAGCGGGCACGGTTCTCCATTTTCTTCGCCGGAGCGCTCACCGCCGCGCTGTCGCTGACCGCGCTGGTGGGGCCGCCCGCTACCGCCTCGCCCCGTCCCAGCCTGTCGGCAAGCGCCATGGTCGCCGTCAAAGCGGCCACCGTGGCCAAGTACGGCAAGATATTGGAGAACCAAAATGGCCTGCCCCTGTACTACGACACGGCCGACAAGCCGCCTAAACACCTTGACTGCACGGGCGGCTGCCTGTCGGCCTGGCCCCCCCTGGTCGTGCCCAAGGGCCAAAAAAAGGTGGCAGTCGGCAAGGGCGTAACGGGCATCAGCGCGATAAAGGACGCCAACGGCGTCCAGGTCACCTGGAAGAGCAAGCCCCTCTACACCTTCGCCAGTGACAGCAAGGGGAACGTGACCGGGGACGGGGTCGGGAACTTCAAGGTCGTCCGGCTGTCTTAGGCGGACGACCCGTCTCCCCTCATCTCGGTGGCTTACTAAGCCGGCGTGCACCGCGCGCCGCCGGAGCTGCCCCAAGTGTTCGCCGCAGGCGTCTACGTGGATGAGCCGTGGAGTTCAGTTCTAGGTTGTGGTCCTGGTAGGAGAGGGGACACGGGGCAACAACAGGGTCCACTTCTCTGGCGGGGGTGGCTGGCGCGCGACGCTCCTATGTTCTGTCAAGTCATTGTTTCTGTCCCTGTCGAGCTGGACTCGAGGAGCCGGAACAACGACCTGGCGACATAGCGCTTCAGGCAGCGCTTGATCTCGCGGTCTGACTTGCCGTCGGCCCGGCGCTTTTGGCAGTACGCAATGGTGGCCTTGTCTTTGGTCCACCGCGTGATGACGACTACGTGCAACGCGCGGTTGAGCTGACGATCGCCGCACCGGGACAAGCGATGATGGGTGGACAGGCCGCTGGAGGCGTCTAGGGGAGCCGAACCAGCCAGCATGGCAAAGCTAGCTTCGGAGCGGAACCGGCCCGGGTGTGACCAGGCACAAAGGACCGTCGCGGCCACGATGGTGCCGACCCCGCTTTGGGCAAGCAGTTCGGGGTGCCACTCCTCGACGATGGTCCGCATAGAAGCCTGGTAGGACTTGGCTTCTTGGTAGAGCGACAGGGCGCGGCGAGCGAGCGCACGGAGTGCCCCGGCCATGAGCCGGAGCTCGGGGCTATCCCCGTCTTGGTCGGCCAGGTCGGCCCCCGCTCGGAGCAGGGCCAAGCCCTTGGGCTTCCCAAGCCGTTCTCGCAGTGGTTCCGGACTAGTCACCACCAAGGACTGGAACTGGGTACGGGCCTGCTTGGCCGCCTCGACCGCCGACGCCCGGACGCACAACAGCGTCGCCAAGCAGGCGCGTTGGCCTTGACAACGTGGCTCGGCCAGCTTGTCCCGGGCAAGGGCCTCCCGCGCGGCACGCACGGCGTCCACCTCGTCGTTCTTCACCCCATTGCGCCGCTTGGCGCGGTTGGGGTGGTCCATTTCGATGACCCGTTCAGCGCGAGCCTGCAAAAACTCGGTAAGCCCGGCGCCATAACTGGCCGTGCCCTCGATGGACCAGGCGCGGCGTTCGCCGTAGCGCTGCCCCAGCCGGTAGAGCTCTTCGTAACCGGCCGTCGCGCTGGCGACCGTCATTTTGGCCAGCACCCCGGCTGTGCTCGCCGACAGCACGGCCGCGGTATGGGTGTACTTGTGGGTGTCGATGCCTATCACGACATCGACTTCGTCTGCCAACATTGACATGCGTCCTCCTTTTGCCCAATGGACGTTGTTGTCCTCGGCCCGGACGGAGGCGGCAGTACTGTAACGGGGCACACCGAGAACGACCTCGGTGGCCAAGCTCCTAATCAAGCCAGTTCTCTGACCGGGCCGGGGGCCGGTAACCCGAGCGGGCATGTCGCACGTAAGGCACCAAGGGCCAGCGATCCGTAGGGCCACGCTCGAGCCACCGGCAACAGCCCAGCACCTCTGCCGAACTGCGAAGGTGATACTTACAGCGATCCGTGCGCGAGCGAGCCGGCAGCGGTCGGCCCGACGTGGCAACGCCTGGCAAGAATAGGCAGGTCAGAGGGGGTGCCCACATAACGACCGAGGCATTGCGGGCGTCTGCGCAGCCTTCACACGGCTGAGGTCGGAGGTTCGAGTCCTCTAGCGCCCACTCACTCACTCATCTAGCCAAGTTCCCCAGTGCGGGTTACTGGAGGTTGGAGGCGAGCGGGCCGGACGGCTCCCGCGGGTGGGTCATCATGGCCGTGGGGACCGCGCCGACACACCTTAATGCCGACACACCTTAAGCGTTCGTGGCCGCCGAGGTCGCCATGACCCCCAGCAGCGGGCTAAGGCCGCCCAGCGCGTGCTGGTGGTCGCGGCGAACAGTGAACTGCAGGAGCGGGGACTGCTCAAGCACGCCCGGATCGCCAGGTCGATCGACGCCACCCTCCGCGAACGGGGCGTAGACGATCTGACCGCCCGGCTGGGGGCGGAAGTGGGGATGCTCGCCTTCACAATCGCCGTTGAGCGCTGGATGGAGCCGGACTATGACGAAGCGTTCCCGCTCCACGCCGCAGCGGCCTTGAGTGACCTGCAGGTGCGCGCGGCCGAGCTTGGTTCCCGGGCCCTGCCTTTGAGCCTTACGCGAGGTCAGCGAAACGTAGAAGACCGCTGTTCGGACTGACCATAAAGGCATAAGGCGCGACCGTGCGGTCCCTTGAGTAGGCCTGCACCGTCCAGGTGCCCGCGGTGGGTAGCACCGCCCAACCGACGTCGTCGCAAACGGGACGTTGCGAGGCCTTGCTCGCCGCGCCGCGTCTTTGGTGGCTGGGCCTCAAGGAGCCTCCGCTGTCGGCTCGAGCACCCATACCATGCGCCGGCCGACCTCGCCTTGGGCTTTGACCTCAAAGTCTTCAGTGCGCCCCAACGAGAACCCGAGGCGACGGGGGATAGCGGCGCTCTTCTGGTTGGCCTCGTCGCAGTGGATCTCGACCCGGTCGATACCCTCCAAGGCCAAGGTGACCTCGGCCAAAGCCCGAACGGCTTCGGTCATCGTGCCCCTGCCGGTCTCATCTGTCCGGAGCCAGTACCCGACCTCGAGCGCCGAAGGGCCGACGCGCCTGTGCAGGCCGATACACCCAAGGATCCGGTCTTCGCCGGGGCGTAAGAGCACGTATACGTACTCGACGTCTCGTTCCCAGTTCGGTACCGCCTCCTCCAAGCGGCGACGTTGGGCCCCAGGCTGTGCGGCGGGGCTGTCCGCCCACGGCAGCCACTTGCGGAGCTCTGGCAAGCTCTCCGCCACGGCTTCGGCGATCCCGGCGGCATCGTCCACCCGATGACGGCGCAGGTAGAAACCACGCGCCTGGACTCGATCGGGCGGGCGGCGTTGCTCGGCCACGCTTACAGTCCGTTCCGGGGCATGGGGCTCATCGGCCACCCTCAGTTTGGGGAGGAGTTCGCCTGAGACCAGGCTGTCATCTCGGCCCACTTCTCAGCTCGACTTGTGATCTCCTGGATGATCCCGGACTTTGCGTCGGCATAGTGGTTAATAGAGGGCCAGTCTTGCCTCGCGAGCGCCTTCTTCACGGCTGCGTATTTGGCGCGGTCGGCTTCTGATTCCCGCAGCCAGTCACGGAAGAGCAGGTGTCGGCGTTCCCAGTCGCTTCCAATAGAACAGACATGAACGTGGACGTCCAACGCTGGGGTGCGGAGCATCCGATGTGCTCGCTCGCGGGCGCGAAGGACATATCCGGCTGATTCGAGCGCCGGCAGATACGAACCCTCCTCCTCGACGTCGGGCACGCTCAACTGCAGATCCACGATCGGCTTGGCCGAAAGCCGTATCACAGCGGTAGACCCGACGTGGACCACCCGGTGGGGAACGTCGTCGAGGACCTGGTCGATCCTGCCTTTCTCGACCTCGAAGTAGCGAGGCCACGCCGCGTCGTAGTCAACAACGGTGATTATCCGCTTCTCGACCCCACCGATCAACTCCATGTGGTCGCCCATCGCACCATCCGGCTCAAGTTCGTGCCGTCCCTGCGATAGGAACGATACGGCACAGGACGGGCCTCGAACACCTCCCGTAATCCCACCACCTCGACACGGCGCGTACACCCATACCGCCGGGTGGAGCGCCGGTGGTTACCTTGCTTGCCGCTGGCCTGTTACGAAAGATCCGAGTAGAAGCTTGCGGGGAGAGGAGCCGGAACGTCAGCACGTCCCCGGCGGTCTTGGCGTCGTTCGAGAGCGACGCTAGGACACTCGACAAAAACGCCCGTTGTGACTTGTTTTTGTTAACAAAGGCCGTCTGGACGACGCCCTCGGTTGTTGCCGAATAGTTCTTGAACACAACGATTAGCCCGCCCCCCACCCAGGCCGACGACTCTGCCCGATGCCGACGCGGGCTTGGCTAGAGCCCCGAGCGATGTCGTGCTGAAGCACCCACCCGCGACGAGAGGCAGGTCGCCACGAGCCGGCTCGGACGCGTGAGTCTCACGGCTCAGAACGAGGCCAACGAGGAGACCGCACATCACATGCTGGACATCCGAGCCGGCTAACCGGGTAGGCTGTAGCAATGGCGGCGTTGGTGCTCAGTCGTGGCGCGCGGCTGCTTCTTGCATCTGCAGTTGTACTGCCCAGCTTCGTCCTGCTGTCAGCCACGGCTGAGGCGGCCGGTGCTCGGGCCCCGACCGCAAGCTCAGTGCTCTCCGCGGCGAAGAGCGCCATTGGAAAGCAGACCAGCGTCCACCTGGTAGTGACGTCCAGTTCCGGTACCGGCTCGGCCGAAGAGAACCTACGGGCCGACCTCGGGAATACCAGCGGTATCGAGACCATCTCGGAAGGCACCGAGAAAGTCGTGATCAAGGTGACGCCAACCTACGCGTACTTATCGGGCGACTCGTCGGGCCTAACCAAGATCTTTGGGTTGACCTCGGCTGAGGCGAAGCAGCTTGGCTCGGACTGGCTGACTCTCAAAGCCGGCACGAGCCAGTACAAGGCCCTCGCGACCTCCGTGACCGTTTCTTCAGTAGGCAGCGTCCTGCCGCCGGCCAAGGGCACACAGCTTTACGCCCCTGCGCCGCCGGCCAAAAAGTTTTACACCCTGAAGTGGAGCACTGCCGCGACGAGCTCGGAGCCGGCCTTAGCCAGTTCGCTCACCCTCTCGGCTCACGGCGCGACCCTACCGGTCCTGGAGACCACGACGGCTGTGGGAGCGGGCAAGCAGACTGTGGCTCTCTCCAAGTGGGGCGAGCACATCCTGGTGAGGGCGCCCCCCGCTGGGTCCACCATCCCCCTGTCCAAGGTCGCGGGCTGAGCGTACTGCCGGCGCGGAGACGGCTCGCACCGGTGGCTCATCCGAGTGCCCCCATCAAATAGTCGCACCCTCATCGCAAAGCCTAAATCGCTGGCCGGATAGGCCAAGGGGCGACAGACTGGTCTGGCCGAGGCGGCCCGCTCCCAGCTGACTGTCGCTGCTTGGGCCCGGGTACCAGAGGTTTGCGGGGGAGTGGAGGACGGGGATGGACGAGTTCGAGGGCGAGTCGGCGTCGACCCGCGACACCCTCCGTTATTGCGTCCAGCTGGCCCGGCCCTACGGGCGGTTCCTATTGGCCGGTGCGGGCTTTCTCGTGCTGGGCGTGATCATCACCGACGTGGCCACCCCTTTGGTCTTCGCCGAGGTGCTCGACCGTATCGCCGTCCTCAGCCCACATACTCGGCTGTGGCCGCGCTTTGGTGCCCTGATCGTCGCTTATGGCGTGCTGATCGTTGTCGGCCAAGTGTTCTTTCGCTTCAGCGGGTGGCTGCAGTGGGAGGGTTCTCTGCGCAGCTTCGCCAACGGGATCCACAGCAGTTTTGAACGGCTCTTGGCTCTTGGCACAGATGGCACGTCGACCACTCCTCAGGTGAGGTCGCGTCTTCGCTGAGCTCGTTCTCGTGGGCCTTCGTGGACGGCCTCGACAACCTCCACTGGGGCATACTGCGTATCGTCGTGGTGGTCCTGTGCGCCATTGCGGTGCTGGGTTTCTACGCCTGGCCGGTGGCGGTGGTGCTGATCGTGCTCACGGTCGCTTTCGTGGCGGTGGTGGTCAAGCGCTCGGGACCTGTCACTGAGGCAGCTCGAAATTTTTCCAAGGCCCATTCCCGAGCCGAGGGCACCGCTTCCGACGTGATCCGCAATGTCTCCACCGTGCTCGTCGGGGCGGGCGAAGAGGCCGAGTCGGCCAAGTTGCACGATCTGCTCGACTCCTCCGTGCGAGCTGACTTGCGCGGTCGGCGAGTGTTCATGATCACCCGGGTGTGGATGAGCGGGACAGTCGGTCTCATGACGTGGGCCTCGCTGTTCGTCGGGGTGGTGCTGGCCGTCCGCGGCGACATCCATGCCGGCGTCGTCTACCTGGTCCTGTTCTATGCCTCTCAGGTGTCGGCCCAGCTCATTGAGAGCTTCATGCAGGTGCGCAACCTGTCACGCGGGCTCGGCCGCGCCTCCAAGCTTGTTGCCCTGGTCAGCACCCCTCCCGAGGTGGAGGACGCTCCCGGCGCCACCCAGCTCGTCGTCACCGCCGGTGCACTACGCTTCGACGGGGTCAGTTTTTCCTACCGTCCCGAGCAGCCCCTGCTCACCAACTTCAACCTCGAGCTCCAGCCCGGCGAGCACGTGGGCATCGTCGGCCCCTCGGGAGGTGGCAAGTCCACGATCACCCGTCTGGTGCTGCGCCTCATGGATGTTGACGGCGGGCGGATCATGGTCGATGCCCAGGATATCGCCACTTGCACCCAGGCCAGCGTGCGCCGGGCCGTCTCCTATGTCTCCCAGGACCCCCAAATGCTCCACCGCACCATCGCCGAGAACATTTGGTACGGACGGGCCGGCCCGGTCGACATCGACCTGGTGCGCGAGGTGGCGACGGCGGCACATGTGGACGAGTTCGTTCGGGAGTTGCCCGACGGCTACCAGACGGTCGTGGGCGAACGGGGCCTCAAGTTGTCCGGGGGCCAGCGCCAGCGCGTGGCCATCGCCCAAGCCATGCTCAAGGGAGCCCCGGTGCTGATCCTCGACGAAGCGACGAGCTCGCAAGACTCCGAGTCGGAGCGTTACGTGCAGGAGGCGTTGTGGCGGCTGATGGCCGCCTCGACGGCGCTGGTGGTGGCCCACCGCCTGTCCACCATCGCCCAACTCGACCGCATCATTGTCATTGACGGAGGGCGTGTGGTCGAGACAGGGACTCATCGCGAGCTCCTGCTGGCGGGGACCGTCGGCACCTATCGGCGGCTGTGGGAACACCAATCGGGCGGCTTCCTCAGCTCCTGATGGAGGCGAGCGACCCCGGGACGATGGGACCACGAGGCTCTCTCATGGAATAGCTGCGAGAACCGTTAGCCTTAGGTGTGATCTTTCTGGCCGCACTTCTGTTTTTCGCCGCCGAGGTCGTCGCCTTCGTGGCCGTCGCCCACGCGATCGGCTTCCTCTGGGCGCTCCTGCTCCTTATCGTCGTCAGCGCCCTCGGGCCCTTCGTCGTGCGGCGGGTCGGTTTGGGTGTGCTGGCGCACACCCAAGAGAGGCTGGGCCGGGGGGAGATACCCACCCGGGAGCTCCTCGACGGGCTTGTCATCCTCATAGGCGGGGTCATGATCTGCGTACCGGGGTTCATCGGCGACGCCCTCGGGTTGCTCCTCATGATCGGCCCGGTGCGGCACGTTCTCATCCGCATGGTCGGCCACCGGCTCGCCCGGCGCGTACAGACCGTCAACCCTGGCCGCTGGCGGGTGGTCAGCGTCGGGTCGCGACCTGTTCACGGTGAGCCCCCGCCCGCCCCGCAACGCCCCGGTTTGCCCCTCGGCCCGGGCGACGGCGGGACATCCTAAGGACCTCACTGACACGTCGTAACGACCGGACCGGCCGCTCCCCGGGCCCACTTGGTCTCCACCTACGACTAGGAGGCCGAAGGGTGGTCGCCCGTCCGGGACGGGTGTTCATCGGCGGGCGCGGCGCTCAATGGGAAAAAGGTGGGGACGTGGCCGCCTCTCCGGCGCGAGCTCGCTCACCTGGAGTGAACAGTGCGGCCGATACGATAGCCATCGCTCCGATCGCAGCGCCGAGGGCGCAGACGCCTGCCCAGTGCCATTGGCCGTAGACGACGCCGGCGATCGCCGAGCCGAGCGCCCCTCCTACGAAGTAGCAAACCATGTACGCCGCGTTCACCCGGCTGCGTGCTGTAGGTGCGAGGCCGTAGATGACATGCTGGTTGGTGACGTGGAGCCCTTGGGCCCCGAGATCCAAGACGACGATGCCGACGATCATCCACGTGAGCGAGTTGCGTCCCAAGTAGAGCAGGCCGAAGCTCGCAAGCAGCAAGAGAGCGTAGAGGAGTGTCAGACGACGGGTCATTCCGTGATCGGCAATGCGCCCGGACACGTTCGCACAGATCGCGCCTGCCGCACCGACGAGGCCGAACAGGCCGATGACGGTCTCGCCGTAGCGGAACGGCGGTCCTGCGAGGACGAACGCCATCGTGGTCCAAAACACGCTGAAGGCGCCGAAGGACAAGGCTGCGTAGAGCCCGCGTTGGCGCAGTGTTCGCGAGGTCCCAAACAAACGGAGCACCGACGCCAGGAGCCCGCCGTACGAGGCCTTCGGCCGGAATGGTTCGTCCGGCAGCTGCCAGCCGAGCACTATGGCGAGCAGCAGTACCAATACCGCGGCCACCCAGTACACGGTCCTCCAGCCGGCAAGGCCCGCGACGAGACCTGCGAGTGTCCGTGCGAGCAGGATCCCGAGCAGCAGCCCGCTCATCACCGACCCGACGACCCGTCCGCGCGACTCGTCGTTTGCTAGCGACGCCGCGAGGGGGACAAGCATCTGGGCGGCGACGGAGCCGAGGCCGACAAGGAGTGCCACGAATATGAGCTCGGCCACCCCGCCTGCGCAGGCAGAGAGCACCAGTCCGACGAACGTGACCCCGAGGACGGCCGGTACGAGGCGTTTGCGGGCTACAAGGTCACCGAGGGGCACGAGCAACGCGAGGCCGATGAGATAACCCACCTGGGAGCCGGTGACAATGAGGCCCGTCGTCCCCGAACCGCTGTGGAAGGCCACTGAGATCGTGTGGAGCAGCGGCTGGGCGTAGTAGAGGTTGGCAACGGAGGTCCCGCATGCGACTGCGAGCAGCAGCACGAGGCCGCGCGAAATCCCAGATATGCCGCGGTTCTTCTCGATCGCCAGGTCGGTGGCCATAGCGTTCCTTCCCGGGGTGCCGTGGTCCACCCTACGGGGAGCTTCGCTCGTACGACGCAGCACTCGACGGGGCCGTCAGCGGACTACGAGAGCCAACCCCGTGTGGCCACCGTTCGGCTCTTTCGTGCATCTACAGCGCCAGCACACACGGTCCGACAAGTACGGTGTGCTCTCTATCCGGGCCGCCCGCCGGTACCGATGGCGACTTGCCGGCGGCCGCCTCATCGTCGGCAGCGGCAACGTGCGCTTCGCGCCTAACCGATTAGAGCGTCGGCGAGCGGGTACCCACTGGGAATGCGCGGCAGAAGACGTAACCGAGGTGCGAGCCCGCGGGAGAATATGGTTGGCGGTGGAGACGGCGGCCGGCACCGAGATGTTCCGAGTCTTTGGCGCGGCCGCTGCGGTACCCAGGCTCGAGGAGGCCCTCCACCCCGTCGGCCAGGGCCCTTCTAAAATACCTGCCTAGTTAGGGTGTGGCGGGGCGCCCGGGCGTCTGCGCGGGTGCCAGAGCGCTCGGTCAGGGTAAGGCTAGGTTCGTGGTCTTGCGATCGACGTACCGGGTGCAGCTGTCGAAGGAGTTCGGGTTCGCCGACGCGGCGGGGATCACGGGCTACTTGGCCGAACTGGGCGTGAGCCATCTGTACTGCTCGCCCTACCTGCAGGCCGCCCCAGGGAGTACACATGGCTACGACGTCGTCGACCCTGAGCGCCTGAACGACGAACTGGGCGGCGGTCCCGCCTACGCCGGGATGGTGGGAGCGTTGCGTGCAGCGGGGCTGGGCCAGGTGCTCGACATCGTCCCGAACCACATGGCCACCGACGCCACGAACCGTTGGTGGTGGGACGTGTTGGAGAACGGGCCGGCGAGCCGTTATGCGGCGGTGTTCGACATCGATTGGGACGGAGGCGACCGGTCCGCAGCCCACACGGTCCTAGTCCCGGTATTGGGTGACCACTACGGTCGGGTGCTCGAAGCCGGCGAGCTGGCGTTGGCGCGCACCGGCGCTGAGGTGACGGTGCTTTATCACGACATGGAGCTACCCGTGTCCCCTCGCAGCCTGGACGAGCTGCTCGCCGCGGCGGCGCGCCGGGCAGGCTCGGAGGCGCTCGGGCGGATAGCCGAAGGCTACGGGGCGCTGCCGACATCGAGACTGACCGACGAAGCGGCCGTCAGCGAGCGCCATGAGAAACACTTGGCATTGCGCGGTCAGCTCGAGGAGCTGCTGCGGGCCGACGGGTCGGTTGCCCGTGCGTTGGACGATGAGATCGACACCCTCAACGCCGACCCGGATCGCCTAGACGCGTTGTTGCGCCGCCAGAACTACCGGCTGGCCCATTGGCGCACGGCGAGCGAAGAGCTCGATTACCGCAGGTTCTTCAACATCGAGTCGTTGATCGGAGTGCGGGTCGAGGACCCTGAGGTGTTCGCTCTGACGCACCGGCTGATCGTGGGGCTGGTCAAGGAGGGTACCGTCGATGGGCTCCGGGTCGATCATGTGGACGGGTTGCGCGACCCAGAGAAGTACTTGGGGGACTTGGCTGTGGCGACCGCCGGTGTGTACACGGTGGTGGAGAAAATCCTCGAGCCGGGCGAGTCGCTGCGGCGGTCGTGGCCGGTGGCCGGCACGTCGGGCTACGACTTTTTGGTATGGGTGAACAACCTGTTCGTCGAGGGCCGTAGCGAGCCGGCCATGACGGCGACGTACCAGGCTGTCAGCGGGGAAACGGCGAGCTACAGGGAGGTGGTGCAGGCCTCGAAGCAGCAGGTGATGAGGAGCGAGCTGGCGGCTGAGGTCGAGCGCCTCGTGGGGATCGTCGCTGACCTCTCCGACGGCTATCGCCGTCACCGTGACCACACCCGTCGGGAGCTGCGCGACACGTTGCGGGAACTTGTCGCCCGCTTCGAGGTGTACCGCACCTATGTGCGCCCCGCCGAGCCGGCGAGCGACGACGACCGCCGCCAGGTCCGGGTTGCGGCAGACGCAGCTCGGGCGGCCCGCCCCGAACTGGATGGTGAGCTGCTGTGTTTTCTCAGTGAACTGGCGCTGGGCGAGCACCCTGGTGCCGCTGAGGCAGAGTTCGCGCAGCGTCTGGCCCAGCTGACGGCGCCGGTGATGGCCAAGGGCGTCGAGGACACCGCGTTTTACCGCTACAACCGTTTGGTTTCGCTCAACGAGGTCGGTGGCGACCCGGGCGTGTTCGGCCGTCCGGTCGCCGAGTTCCATCAGGCGATGGGCGCCGCCGCCGAGCAGTGGCCGGAGGCGATGTTGACCCTCTCCACGCATGACACCAAGCGCAGCGCGGACGTGCGGGCCAGGATCAACGTGATCTCGGAAGTGCCCGATGCGTGGCGGGTTGCTGCCGAGCGGTGGATGGAGGTGACCGAGCATTACCGGCGTGACGGGCTGCCTGACCACAACGCCATCTACCTGCTGTTCCAGACGCTGCTAGGTGCGTGGCCGATCGATGCGGAGCGGGCGGTTGCATTCATGGCCAAGGCAACCAAGGAGGCGAAGGTCCACACGTCGTGGACCGACCCGGTGGTTGCCTATGACGAGGCAATGGAGGCGTTTGTGCGGTCGGTGCTCGCCGACGATGTGTTCACCGCAACTCTCGTCTCGTGGTTGGCTGAGCATCGGGTGGTGGAGCGGGGGCGCCGGAACTCTCTGGCCCAGACGGTGCTGTTGCTGACCTGCCCGGGGTCACCCGACCTCTACCAGGGCAGCGAGTTGTGGGACCTCAGCTTGGTGGACCCCGATAACCGCCGGCCGGTCGACTACGACGAGCGGCGCCGGCTGCTGGCCGGGTTGGGTGCTGATGGGACCAGCGAGACCGGCTCGGACGAGCAGGGGACCTCCAAGCTGTTAGTCGTCCACCGGCTGCTGGCGCACCGTAAGGCCGACCCCGGCTCTTACGATCCGGCCGGCTATGAGCCGCTCGTTGCGAAGGGGCCCCGAGCGGACGACTTGGTTGCCTTCCACCGAGGAGGCTTGGCGGTCGTGGTGCCTTGCCGCGGGGACGACGACTGGGGTGGTACCACCATCGAGCTACCGTCGCTCGGGGGGCGCGACGTCGTCACCGGCCACTCTGTCGCCGGGGGGACGCGAAGGTTGGCCGAACTGTTCGGGGAGCTGCCCGTCGCCGTCATCTCCGGAGCGGTTTGATGAGCCACCGTTTCTCGGTCTGGGCACCCAGGCCCGACCGTGTCGAGTTGGTGGTTGGAGCATGTCGCCTTCCTATGAGCCCTTCGGGGGGAGGATGGTGGCAGGCCATGGTCGAAGACGCCGGCCCGGGCTCCCGCTATGGGTTCTCCCTTGACTGTGGCCCGACTAGGCCGGACCCTCGTTCGTTGTCCCAGCCTGACGGCATTGACGGCCCCTCCGAGGTCGTCGACCACGGCGCCTACCGGTGGAGTGACCGGGGCTGGCGTGGGGTGCCGTTGGCGGGGGCGGTCCTTTACGAGCTGCATGTCGGGACCTTCACCGCGGCGGGCACCTTCGAGGCTTCTATCGAGCGGCTCGAGCATTTGGTGAGCCTCGGTATCGACGCAGTGGAGGTGATGCCGGTCGCCGAGTTCTCGGGTGACCGGGGGTGGGGTTATGACGGTGCCGACCTGTTCGCACCGCATCACGCCTATGGCGGCCCTGAGGGGTTGAAAGCCTTCGTCGACGCCTGCCACGGTGCCGGCCTCGGAGTCGTGTTGGACGTGGTCTACAACCACCTGGGGCCGGCCGGTAACTATCTCGCCGAGTACGGGCCATATTTCTCCGAGCGATATCAGACTGCCTGGGGTGCGGCAGTGAACTTCGACGGGCCGGGCAGCCTCGAGGTGCGCCGTTTTGTTGTCGACAACGCGCTGATGTGGCTGGGGGATTACCACTGCGACGGGCTCCGTCTCGACGCGGTGCACGCCATATTCGACCGGTCCGCACGCAATATCCTCGAACAGCTGGCCGACGAGGTCGATGTCTTGGCTGCCGGGGTGGGCCGGCCGTTGTTCCTGATGGCGGAAAGCGACCTCAACGACCCGCGGTTCGTGCGCTCGCCCGAGATCGGCGGGCTAGGGATGGGCGCCGCGTGGGCCGACGACTGGCACCATGCGCTGCACGCCGCGCTCAGCGGCGACCGCTCCGGCTACTACGAGGACTTCGGCTCGCTCGAGTTGTTGGCCAAGGCTCTCCGCCAGGCGTGGGTGTACGACGGACAATGGCAAAGGTACCGTCAGCGGATCCAGGGCCGTCCACCGGTCGGTTTGCGGGGCAACCAGTTCGTCGTGTTCACCCAAAACCACGACCAGGTTGGCAACCGGGCCGACGGCGACCGCAGTAGCGCCCTGATGAGCGACGGGCGCCTGCGTATAGCCGCCGCCTTGCTGCTGACCGGGCCATTCACGCCCATGCTGTTCCAGGGCGAGGAATGGGGGGCAACGTCACCGTTCCAGTACTTCACCGACCACCGGGACGCTGAGCTTGGGCGGGCGGTCAGAGACGGGCGCCGCGGCGAGTTCGTCTCCTTCGGCTGGGACCCCGACCAGGTGCCTGACCCGCAGGCCGAGACGACCTTCCAGGCGTCCAAGCTGCGCTGGGACGAGGTCGCCTCCGCTCCTCACGAGGGACTGCTCGCCTGGTACCAGCAGCTGATCGGGTTGCGCCCGCGCTTACGAACGCTCGCCGACCCGAGACTGTCCAGCGTCGAAGTGGACGTCGACGAGGAAGCCGGCACCCTGGTAGTACACCGCACCGGCATCGACGTCCTGGTGAACCTCGGGGCTGGACCGGCGACCTTCCCGGTGCCGCGGGGCACGGCGGTGCTGGCTGCCTCCGGTCCCGACGTCCGCCTAGAGGGTGCGAAGCTGTTGCTCCCCCCTGACGCTGTCGCCCTCGTCGAGATCGGGCGATTAACAGCGAATATCGGCTCGAGCTGGCAGGAGGCCCTGGGATGAAGATTGGGCGAGGACTGTCCGACAACATTGCGCGGTGGCCCATGAGGGCTCGCGTCTGGCGCAGGTTTTTAGCCGCGGTTGTGGTGCCGGGGTCAATTGTCCTCGCAGGGACGGCGGGTGTTGCGACTGCGGTTTCCGCTTCTGGCACAACGGTTCATTACGGGATAATCACAGACGTCTGTCGGGAGGCTGCAAGCCCGGCTGATGCCGCCTGTTTTGCCATGCGACGTGTCGACGTCAACAAAGGCACTCCGGGCGCGGTGGCTTTCAAGCTGGGGGGCGACGCGTATGCCACCGGGCCCTTGGCTCGACCTTGTCACGTTCCACTGCGGGCTGGGACTTCACCAACTCCAACAACACAGCCTGGACGGTGCTCTTCGACGCCGTCCAACCCGCGAGCTAGGGACGCAAGGGTCGCGCCGGAGAACGACCGCCTTTTGCACCCTAAGGCCGTGGCGGCGGCAGTTGAGGTGGCGGGAGATTTGCCGGCCGTTTGGCGTACGGCAGTGGACAACAAGGTTTGACCGCTAGAACGGCTTGATCTACCGTTCGCACCTATCCGCATAAGGAGGACCTAACGATGAGCACCATCACCACTACCGATGGCGTGGAGATCTTCTACAAGGACTGGGGGTCAGGCCAACCGATCGTGTTCAGTCACGGCTGGCCGCTCTCGGCTGACGACTGGGACACCCAGATGCTGTTTTTCCTGGGCCATGGCTACCGAGTCGTCGCCCACGACCGGCGTGGGCACGGCCGCTCCTCGCAGGTCGGAACTGGTCACGACATGGACCACTACGCTGATGACCTGGCAGCCGTCACCGCGCATCTTGATCTCCACGACGCGGTGCACGTTGGCCACTCAACTGGTGGCGGCGAGGTCGCCCATTACATTGCTCGCCACGGCGAGGCGCGAGTGGCAAAGGCGGTGCTCATCAGCTCGGTGCCACCGCTTATGGTGCAGACCGCGGCCAACCCCGGCGGCCTGCCGAAGAGCGTGTTCGACGACCTGCAGGCGCAGCTGGCCGCCAACCGCGCTGTGTTTTACCGGGCGCTTCCGTCCGGGCCCTTCTACGGCTTCAACCGGCCCGGCGTCGAACCGAACGAAGCAATCATCGACAACTGGTGGCGGCAGGGGATGATGGGCGGAGCGAAGGCGCACTACGACGGCATCGTTGCGTTCTCTCAGACCGATTTCACCGAGGACCTCAAGAGGATCAGCGTGCCGGTGCTGGTGATGCACGGAGAGGACGATCAGATCGTCCCCTACGCCGATTCCGGCCCGCTTTCCGCCAAGCTCGTCCAGAACGGCACGCTGAAGACATACGCCGGGTTCCCACACGGGATGCCGACAACCCAGGCCGAGACGATCAACGCGGATCTGTTGACATTTATCCGGTCTTGACCGGTAGCTCGAGCTCCGGTCAGCCGAAGGTGAAGTCATAGGCCTTTACACGGGGCGAGAAGTCGATCTCGAGCTCGCCGGTCACCAACGACTCGCCCGAGAACAGCGTGTACAGACGCGGCACCCCCTTGACATCGAGGGTGCTGAGGTGATGCCCGTCCAACGAAACTCCCACCGTACCGGCACCGCCTATGACGAGGTAGACGTCGTTCGCTGTGAAGTTCAAGGTGATCTCGGCTTTTGCGCTCGCCGTCGCCTCCTCGCTGTGGTCGGTCCAAATCCCATTGAAAGCAAACGAATCCTTCGGGAGGCGCGAAGGGCCGTGATAGTCAACCACGGTGGGTCGCCGTCGGCTGTGGCAACGCTGAGTGCTACGTCGGCGAGTCAGCAGGGGGCGCGACGGGGTACGGCACGGCTCACTGAAGTCAGCGGACCGGCCCACCTCGCGCCACTTGCGGTCCTGGGCAGAGTGGGCTGCTTGGGGGTCGGTCACATCGAGCGCGATAGCGTGGATGCGCTTGCCATGCTCGGCGACGAGGTCATCGAGCTGGGCGGGGTGGCGGGCGGTGGCCGCGACAAGATCGCCGGCGTCGAGGGCGGTCTTCACGATGGCGCGGCCGAGGCCGCGCCACGAGCCGGTGATGAACCAGGTCTGTTGCATAACCCCCATTAAACACTAAGGGCGCCCGGGCGAACTCGAAGAGTATTTATCCGGACCGTCCTTTGTTTGTAGGCACTAAGGGTGCGCTCGAAAGGGGTTCGTGCATGCCGACCTCCTGGTTTGGTGCGCGCGCGCCAAGGGTACCTAGCGAACACGTCGTGCCCGACGGCGAGCCTGAAAGGACCATATGAAAAACGCTCAGGTGACCGAATTGCTGCTCCAAGCGCTGGAAACCGAGTTGGGGGGAGTGCAGGTATACAAGACCGCTCTGAAGTGCGCCCAAAACGAAGATCTTCATGAGGAGCTGACCAAGTACCTCGCTCAAACGACGCATCATGTCGAGGTCGTTAGGGGCCTTTTTGCTGATCTCGGCCTGGACCCAGAGGCCAGCTCTCCGGGCCGGGACGTAGTGCGCCATATAGGTAGGTCGCTGGTCGCCGCTATGGAGATGGCTTTGGCGAGCGGGCCTCCTGAAGCAGCTCAATTGGTCGCGGCAGAATGCGTGACGTTGGCCGAAACAAAAGACCACATGAACTGGGAACTTATCGGTGAGCTGGCCGAAAGCCTGAAAGGCGATAGCGCCAAGGCGATGCGCATTGCCTTTGAGGAAGTGGAGGGTGATGAGGACGAGCACCTCTACCACAGCGCAGGCTGGGGCCGAGAGCTTTGGATCGAATCGTTGGGCATGAAAGCTGTCCTGCCACCGCCAGAAGAACAAAAGCACGTTCAGACCGCTATCGGGGCAGCCCGAGCCAAACAGGCACGTGACGAGCTGACCTGAGACCCGGCTATGGCTTCTGACGGCTCGGGAGAAGTTACGGTAGTGGCAGTGGTTGACGAGGCAACCGCTGAAAAACTGGACGAGGCAGCTGCTGACGTCTTGGTTCTGCCGCTTGTCGCGCCAACCGACGGGGATAACCCCCTTGGGGTAATGGGCCGACCTTTCGACAGGCGGGCCCCCTTTTTCGTCGGCCTCATGGGTGCCCTCGGGGTGGCGGTCGCCTACGTGATCGCGATAGGTATCGGTGATATCGCCAGCGTCCTGGTACTGATCTGGCTGGCGCTGTTCATCGCCATAGGGTTGAACCCGATCGTTGCGTTGTTGGTCCGGCACGGTCTTTCCCGGGGGACATCCGTCGGTGTCGTCACCCTCGGTTTCGTGTTGCTCATCCTCGGCTTCGTGCTCGCCGCCGTTGGCCCCATCTCGCATCAAGTGCAAAACCTCGTCGCCGACTATCCCCGGTACCGGTCCGACCTCGCAACGGGCAAGGGTTGGTCCGGGCAGTTGGTGAAAAAACTCCACCTGACGAGCTATTTCACAGGGAAATCGCAGTTGAAAATATCGGTGGCGGGCGGGGTGCTGGGTGTCGGCAAGACCGTCCTGACGCTCGGGGTGGCAACCATAAGCGTGGTTGTGATGACCCTCTATTTCCTCATCGCCTTGCCCGGGGTGAAAAGGCTCTGGCTCTTGCTTATCCCGCTCAGCCGGCGGGAACGAGTCGGGCTGCTGACTAACGAGGTCTTCGACCGGGTCGGCGGCTTCATGCTCGGGAACTTGCTTACCTCGCTCGTTGCGGGGGTCGGCACGTTTGTGTGGCTTGCCGCCTTCGGCGTCCCGTACCCGTTGCTGCTAGCTATTTTCGTGGCCTTGTTCGACCTGATACCGATGGTCGGCTCGACGGTCGCCGGCCTTGTCGTGACGTTGGTGGCGCTCAGCAAAGGTATCCCGATCGGTGTGGCAACCGGGATCTTTTACGTCGTTTACCGCTTCGCCGAGGACTACTTGTTGAACCCACGGGTAATGAAGCACACGGTAAAGGTGAGCCCAGGCTTGACGATAATAGCGACGCTCATCGGTGGCACCCTTCTAGGGCTTATTGGGGCCCTCGTTGCAATACCCGCGGCCGCGACCATCCAGTTGCTCCTCGAGGAAGTGGCGTTCCCCCGCCAAAACCTGCGGTGAGGCTGGCCCCGGTCCAAGATTTGGTCTTGTCCCGCTAATTGCGCGACCTCCTGAGATGGTACTGCGCCCGGATGCGGGCCTTACCCCGTTTGCGGTCCCTAGACAGACGGGTGCCCCCGTACCCATCCACTAATGGTGAGTACCGGGGGCACCTGCGCTACGGGGCTTTTGGAAAGGAGCCTCAACAGGCCATGCGGGAGGCTACCAAACCTGGAGCTACCAGCGATAAAACCGATGACGGCCGGCGCTTTCGCCCCGACCCAACGCGACGCCGGCCAACCAAAAGACGAGAAAGATGATAGCCAGGATCCACAAGAGATGTACCGCGAACCCGCCTATCCCGAACAATAGGACCAATAGGAGCAACAATAGGATCAGCATTCCGAGGATATACCCACTTTCGAACATCCCTATCCGCCCGGCGCATTGTTATTAGGGACGCAGAGCGTGGCCAGACCACTACTATTTCGGCCGCACACGGGCGACGAGAATTGCGAGATCGTCGCGTTGTTGTGCGCCGTGGTTGAGCGGGTCGAGATGATCGAGGATCTCGCTCGCCGACAACCCGGCCGCCGTCTGAAGGAGCCGACGGATCCCGGCGCGTTCCAAATAATCGCCTCCCTCGGCTCTGGATTCCGAGAGCCCGTCACTGAACATTACGATGCAGTCCCCTGGAGCGAGGTTGGTGCTCTGTTCGGTCAAGGCGACGTCTTCGAGGCCTCCGATGAGCGTGCCTGAGGTTCCCAGGTCCTGGATGCGCCCATTGGCGCGGACCACCAATGGGTGGGGATGACCCCCGCAAGAAACCGTTGCCCGATAGCCGTTCGCGCTCCGGCGAAGTCGGCCGTAGACGATGGTGCAGAAGGACTCAGGGTCGCGGCTGGGGCTATTGCGTAACAACAGCGCTTGATTAAGTACACGAAGGGCGTCCGCTGGGCGCGAATGCTCGGCGGCGGCGACGCGAAGGCCGTGCCGAGCGGCAGCGGCTATCGTGGCCGCGACAGGCCCTTTGCCGCAGACATCGCCCATCACGAACCCCCAACCCATCGTGAGGCGGAACACGTCGTAGAAGTCACCGCCCACTACGGAGCGGTCCGCCGGCCGGTAGCAGGCCGCTAGGTCGATCCCCGGGATGCGTGGCAGCTCGGGTGGGAGCAGTGCGGACTGGAGGACCGCCACGAGCTCTGCCATCCGGTCCCGCTCGTCGTCGGCTCGGCGGCGAAGCTCGGATTCGAGCTCCATCACGCTGCCCGTCGAACGGCGCAACTCGAGCTCGTGTACCACGAGAGCAGCCAAGTGTTCCAGGACCGCAATTTGGGCAGGAGTAACGCCGCGCGGTTCACGGTCGAGCACACACACGGTACCTAGGTTGTGCCCGTCGGACGTCCGTAGCGGGGCGCCGGCATAGAAGCGCAACCCCATGGCGCCGGCGACCAAAGGGTGGCTCATGGCGACGGGGTCGAGCCGGGCATCACCAATGACCGTTGGGACGTCGCGCATGATGGCCGAGGCGCACAGGCCCGGTTGGCGGGCGACCCCCTCCAGGTCTACCCCAAAGCGCCCGGGGAAAAAGATCCGGTCGTGGTCCACGATCGACACGATGGCGATGGGAGCATCGAAGACCCTCGCGGCTATCGCGACGACATCCTGGAACGCTCCATTGGGTGGGAGCCCTGTCACGTTGTAACGCCTAAGCGCAGCGAGACGCTCCGTCTCACGGTTGCAAGCTTCCTCGGTACGGTCCGGGCGGCCGACTAAACAGCCTTGCCCAGGCTCGATTACCTCGATGTTGTCCACGGTCGACAACGCCCGGCTCGCCACTAAAGTCTGAACCTCCGAGGCGGTCGCGTAGGGCCGCACATGCCAGGAGGCTAACCACTTCAGGTGAGCCTCGCCTCACCCGTTTGAGTGGTTCTGGGCCTGGTGGTAGGACCTTGGTAGCGAACCGTACCGAGCGGGTATCGGTACAGGATGTCTCGAGTGGGCTCCACGGGGACCACGGACCGACCCACGGAGAGTAGGGGCCCAAAAGAGCCCCATGCCGAGCCGCTCCGCGTCGCAATCGTGAACGACTACGAGGTAATCGTGGCAGGTCTGACGGCGATGCTGGCACCCCAGCAGTACCGGGTCAACGTCATCGAGTTGGATGTGCGGAAGAACCCGGACCGCAACGTGGACGTGGCTTTGTTCGACAGCTACGGGCAGCCAGGGCTCGGCCTTCATCGTGTGCGGTCATTAGCGGCCGACGAAGGAGTGGGATCGGTGGCGATCTACACCTGGAGCCTTAGCAATGCCAGCCGGGACGCCGCCTTGGCCGCCGGGGCAAGAGGCCTGATTGCAAAAACCCTGGGAGCAGAACAGCTAGTTACCGCGCTCCGGGCTGTCGCTCGTGGTGAGATCGTTGAGAGCGGGGGATTTCGGGGCCAAGGCACGGGGGAGTGGCCTGGTTCGAAGTGGGGTCTCACGGCCAGGGAGAGCGAGGCTTTGGCATTGGTAGCAACGGGAATGCCGAACAAGGCGATTGCCGAGGCGCTGTTCGTTAGCGAGAACACGGTCCGCACTCACCTCAAAGCGGTCTTCCGGAAACTCGGGGTCACGAACCGCAGCCAGGCGGTCGCGCGAGCGCTGGGCGACGAGAGCTTCGCGACCCGCACCTCGGACGTCAAAGGCGGCTCGCCACCGGCATAGGTCGTCGGAGCGGGACCCCCGATCAGTGGGCGCCTGGGCCTACGGGTAGGGGCCCCACCGAATTGCTGCCCCGATCGCGACGAGTGCAAGAAGCCCACCGATGAGCGCGAAAGTCGCCGTTACCTCGTGGCGTTCCTTCTGGACGGCGATGTGCTTAGGCAAATTGGCGAACACCTTGCTCAGTTCTGGCGCGTCCTTGGCAGAGAAGCTGGCGCCGCCAGTGAGCTGGGAGACCTGCCGGAGCGGCGGAAGGTCGGCTACTAGCGGGGAGCCCCCGCCGGGGATGCCTAACCCTCCGCCGCCATACCGGCCGCCACCATAGCCGCCGCCGCCGAAGCCGCCGCCAGGGCCGAAGCCGCCGTTGGAGGCAAAGCCGCCCTGTTGCTGTGGTGTGCATTTGAAAGGAGCGATATGGGTGGTACCGAATCCGATCGTGTAGATCCGAACCCGACGGGCTACGGCGTAAGGGACAGCCTGGAGCGGAGTAATCCCGCGGTTGTTGGCGCCATCGGTTAGCAGCACGATTATGTCCGGCACATAACCGTCCTTGGGGGGCTTCGCCACAGCGCCTGCTGCACTGTTGGTAGCGTCGCCCGTGGTGTTGGGCTCCCCAGTGGCCGTCGACGGGGCGAGCGCGGCGGTCGACACGGCGTCGCCGACCGGCTGGACTTGGGGGTCCACCTCGGCGATGGCGTCGAGTGATTTCAGGATCGCCGCGCCGATGGCGGTGCCGGGGCTGGTGCTCAGGTTGTTGAGAGCTTGGTCCAGCGCGCTGCGGTCGGTCGTAGGCGGGACCGCTAGCTCGGCGTAGCCAGCGAAGACCACGAGGCCCATTTGGGCCCCTTTCGGCTGTGCGTCGACGAACTCGCGGGCGGCGTGCTGGGCCACCGTCAACCGGTTTGGGAGCACGTCGGTTAGGCACATGGAACCCGACTCGTCCAGGGCGAGGATGATCGTCGTCTTGGAGACCGGCACGTCCGAAGTCAATTGGGGCCGAGCGGCGGCCACCGCCAGCACGGCCAGGCTGGTGAGCAGCAGGGCGACGGGGACATGGCGCCGCCAGCGAGACCGGCGAGGGAGCGCTTTACGCAGAAGAGCGAGGCTCGAATAGGTAACGGCGTGGCGGCGCCGGCGCCTTGCCGTCAGGAGGTAGGTGCCAAGCACCAACGGTACCGTGAGGCCGAAAAGCAGGGCGACTGGCCAGGTAAAACTCACCTCAGACCACCCTCCCGAACCACATCACCGAGATGAGCGCCCCCGCGACAAGGAAGAGCGCGGCAGCTGCGGCGAACAGGGCTGAGACCTCGGTGTAACTGGTCACAACGGTGAAATGCAGATTAATCGTTTTGGAGATGGCCTTTAGGCTCTGGCTATCGGCTTGGTGGTACGAGCCGTTGGTAACTGCAGCCACCGCTTCCAGGGTTTGCGGGTCCATCCCGGTCGCCACGCTGAACCCGTCGATCTGCACCGTCGTGCCGGCTACGGTGCCGACGCCGATGGTTTGGATCCGGACACCTGCTGTCGACGCGAGTCGTGCCATCGTGACCGGGCCGGCCTGGCTGGTGTCTTCGCCGTCGGAGAACAGCACGATCGTCGCCCCCCCGTAGTAGCCGATGTTGACCTCGGCCGAGTTGTCCTGGGTCAGTGCCGCCTTGTTGACGATCAGGGTTTTGCCCGCGATGGCATCGAGTGACGTCAGGATGCCCGCCGCCAAAGACGTGCCACCTCCCAGGGAAAGGTGACTAACGGCCTGCAGCACTACAGCGTGGTCAAAGGTGGGGGGTTGCACGATAACGGCGCTCGGGCCGAAGGCCACGACCCCGATCCGGACTCCGGATGGCTGTTGTCGTACGAAGTCCTCGGCTGCAATCTTCGCGGCGCCGATCCGGGAGGGCTTGATGTCGGCGGCGGCCATGCTGTTGGACACGTCGATTGCCAGCACCACCGTAGCCTCGCGCCGCGGCGTCTTGACCGTGGTCATCGGTCGAGCGGAAGCGACCACGAGGAGGGCGAGCGCGACCAGGAACAGCACGAACGGCACATGGAGGCGCCAACTCCGCCCCCGAGGAAGGCCCGTCGTGAAGAGGCCTTGTGCGGCAAGCGCGGCCGTTCGTTGCCGTCGTTTACGCCGGGCCAACACGTAGGCCACAACAACCACGGGCAAGAACAGCAACCCGAGCAGCCATGCCGGCGAGGCGAAGGTCATCTCCGGCGCCTTCGGCCGCGCTCGGCCATCTGCACGAACGCGCTCACGAGATCGTCCTCGGTCGACACGACGTGGAGGACGGCCCGAGCCTGGGCGACACCGTGGCGGATGGCCGTGTCCTGCTCCTCGGTCACGGCTAGGAGGCGGCGGCGGAGTTCGGGGTCGCTCGAATCGACGAGCATTTGCTCGCCGGTCTCTGCGTCCTCAACGAACAACAGCCCGGCATCAGGGAGCTCGTACTCGCGGGGGTCCACGAGGCGGACGGCGACGACCTCGTGCCGTTCGGTGAGGCGCAACAACGGGCGCTCCCATCCTGGCTCGCTGATGAAGTCGGAGATCATCACAACAAGGGACCGCCGACGCACAACTCGCGCCGCGGTGCCAAGCAGCTCTTTGAGGTCTGTCGCCGAGCCTCCGGGCACCGGTCGCAGGAGCTCCCGTACCAAGGTGAGCACCTGGTCCCGCCCTTGCCGGGGCGGGATGGTCCATACGTCGTTGCCGTCGTAGATGATGGCACCGACCCGGTTACCGCTCCGAATAACGAGCTGGGCAAACGTCGCCGAGAGCTCGCCCAGCACCCGTTCCTTGGTCCGTTCAGCCGCGCCGAACGTCATCGACCGGGAGCGGTCAAGCAAGAGCCACGCGGTGAGCTCGCGGTCCTCCATGAAATCCCTGACGAAAAGCTCGTCCATCCGGGCGGTGACGTTCCAGTCGATGTGGCGGATGTCGTCGCCCCACTCATAGCTGCGCAAGTTGAGGAAGTCGGTGCCGTTCCCCCGCAGCAGCGTGCGGTAGTCGCCCTGCAGGCGGCCGTCGAGCCTCCGGACAACACGCCATTGGAGACGCCGCAGGACTCGCTCGGGCGTCAGGAAAGGGGCCGCGTCCACGGCTGGCTCGTTGCGTCCTAACGCCACCGCAGCCGCTGCACTAGTGGCTCACGTCCCGTAGCACCACATCGGGGACCGGGACCTTCCTCAAGATTGCGTCGACCACGTGCTGCACGCCCACATCGTCGCCGAGCGCCTCGTAGGAAAGGACAAGTCGGTGGCGGAGCACGTCCGGCGCGATCGTGCGGATGTCTTCGGGCAGCACGTACTGGCGGCCGCGCACGAGCGCCAGCGCCTGGCCGGCCATGACCATGTAGATGGACGCTCGCGGGCTCACACCGTAGGTGATGTAGCGGCTCAGGTCCGGGAGCCCAGCCGACGATGGATCCCTGGTGGCGGAGGCCACACGCACGGCGTACTCGATGAGCGCCGGGTCGACGAACACGGTGTGCGCCGCCGACTGTAAAGCTCTCAGGTGCTGGACGTCCATAACCTCACGCAGGTGCTCCAGGCCTGCGATCATCCGTTCGACGATGACGAACTCCTCGGTAGCGCTCGGGTAGTCGACGAGCACCTTCAGCATGAACCTGTCAACCTGCGCCTCGGGAAGGGGATAGGTCCCGTCCGACTCGATCGGGTTTTGCGTGGCCATGACCAAGAAGGGGTCCGGCAGGGGGTAGGTCTCGCGGCCGATCGTAACCTGACGTTCCTGCATCGCTTCGAGCAAGGCGCTCTGCACTTTGGCGGGGGCCCTGTTGATCTCGTCGGCCAGGACCAGGTTGGCGAAGATCGGGCCCAGCGACACCTCGAACTCGCCGTGCTTCTGGTTGTAGATCCGCGTGCCCACGATGTCGGCTGGTACTAGGTCGGGCGTGAACTGGATCCGCTGGAACTCGACGCCAAGGGCATCCGCAAAGGTCTTGACTGCCAGCGTTTTAGCAAGTCCTGGCACGCCCTCGACGAGCAGATGGCCCCTGGCCACGAGTGCCACAACCATCTTCTCCAAGAGCGCGTCCTGGCCGACGATCACCCGCTTGACGTGGTACAGCACGTCCTCGATGGATACCTCTGAACTGCCGGTTGCCCCACCCGCTGGGATGTTCATTTGGCGGGGACGCCCGCTGCTTGGCCGGCCGTAGCAATGGGCACGGCGAACCCGATCCCGGCAAAGTTGTCGGTCCCTGCCGGGTTGGCGAGGCCTGTCACGATCCCGATCACCTGACCTTTTGTGTTGAGTAATGGGCCGCCGGAGCTGCCCGGGTTGA
>Ga0302324_100005214_pt1 | contig 28435 bp, 25 predicted proteins | sample Palsa_T0_1_FD_201949 | JGI IMG/M metagenome (GOLD analysis project Ga0302324, IMG submission 201949) | Peat permafrost microbial communities from Stordalen Mire near Abisko, Sweden - Palsa_T0_1 | ecosystem: Environmental > Terrestrial > Soil > Palsa > Peat permafrost | place: Sweden: Abisko...
CACCGTTCTACGATTTCGTGCGCCGCGGCGGCGAGTTCGCCTGCGTTCCCGATCCCAAGACGCTGGCCACCGCGATTCGCATCGGCGATCCGGTGTCGTGGCCGAAAGCTTTGCGCGAGCTCACGGCCTCTGACGGTACGGTGGAGCAAGTAACCGAGCAGGAGATTGCCGACGCCAAAGCCGTCATCGGGCGCTGCGGAATCGGCTGCGAGCCTGCCTCCGCGGCGACCTTGGCGGGCATCCGCAAGCTCACCTGCTCAGGGACCATCCGCGCGAGCGACGACGTCATCGCCGTGCTGACAGGGAATGTTTTGAAGGATCCGGATTACATCTATCGCTACCATACCGGCCAGTTGCAGGATCCGGAAGGTAAGACGCTGAAGGCGCAATTCGCCAATCGGCCCGTGGTTACGCCGAACGATCCGGACGCGATTGCCCGGATACTGGAAAGTTGACTAGGAAATTACCGGCCGCGGCGTCCGCCCCCGCCTTCACGCCGCCCGCCTCGGTCGCCGCCGCCGCCACCACCGCCGCGGCCCTCGCGCGGAACCATCGGGCGCGCTTCGTTAACCACCAGCGCGCGGCCCATGAGGTCGCGGCCATTGCATGCCTCCACAGCGCGATTGGCGGCGCCGTCATCGTTGATTTCGACGAACCCGAACCCGCGGGCCTCTCCGGTGAATCGATCCCGCATTACGTTGACGCTGTCTACGCTGACTCCCGCCTGCGTAAAGAAATCCGTGATATCGGCTTCGGTTGCCGAATAGGGCAGGTTCCCTACGAAAAGTTTCATTGAATGCTCCTTGACATTGCTACAGAGGCAGGTTTACGACCGGGGACCCGAAAACGAAAGTGGGACTTGCACCGAGGGGAAAGACTGACTCCGAATACACTACTTTAGTTTGCCAAAATCACGAGAGTGTGTCAAAAATGGCGGGGCGGTCGCTCATCGCGGCGTAATGAGCCCGCCGAGTTTGTCCTGCTCCGAAGCGGCGGATCGCGGAAATCGCGGCGAAAATGCCTCCAGATATTTCAGCCCCGAGCCGGTGTTGAAAAGCACGATCCGCTGGTCCCGCGTCAAGAAGCCGGACTTGAGCAATTTCTTCAAACCCGCCACGCAAGCGCCGCCTTCGGGAGCGGCAAAGATTCCCTCGTGAGCGCCCAGCTCGAGGCTGCCATCCAGCAATTCTGAATCGCTGACCGCAATGGCCGTGCCGCCGCTTTTGCGAATCGCATCCAGCATCAGAGCGTCGCCGAGCGGCTTCGGCACGCGCAACCCCGCGGCCACGGTGTGGGCGTTCTCCCAGAATTGGCTCTTCGATTCGCCGCGTTCGAACGCGCGCACCACCGGCTGACAGCCTTCGGCCTGCACCGCGATCATTTTCGGCCTTTTGCTCGAAATCCATCCCAGAGCTTCCATCTCTTCGAACGCTTTCCACATTCCGATGAGTCCGACTCCTCCGCCGGCCGGATAAAAAATCGCGTCCGGCAATGTCCAACCCAACTGCTCCGCCACTTCGTAGCCCATGGTCTTTTTGCCTTCGATCCGATAAGGCTCCTTGAGCGTGCTGACATCGAACCAGCCCTCGGCGTCCTTGCGTTCCGCGACCATGCGGCCGCAATCGCTGATGAGACCGTCCACCAGCGTCACGTTCGCTCCGAACGCCAGGGAGTCTATGTAGTTCGCCTGCGGCACATCGCGCGGCATGAAGATGTGCGCTTCGATTCCGGCCGCGGCCGCATAAGCCGCCAGCGCGCTGCCAGCATTCCCGGCCGTCGGTATCGCCAATTTGCCGATGCCGAGTTCCACGCACATCGACACGGCGCACGAGAGGCCGCGCGCCTTGAACGAGCCGGTGGGATTCAGACCTTCGTCCTTCACCCAAAGATCCGCCGCTCTCAGATGATCGCCGAGTTTTCTTGCCCGGATCAGCGGCGTCATGCCTTCGCCGAGCGAGACGACGGACTCGCGATCTCGCACCGGCAGCACGGGAGCGTATCGCCACATGGTCGGCGGACCTTTCGCGATGTCGTCGCGGCTCCAGTTCGCTTGAGCTTTTTCCAGATCGTAACGAACCAAAAGCGGTCCGCCGCATGCGCATAGGTTGTGGACCTGGCCGGCTTCCCGTCTCTGCCCGCAGACGCTGCATTCCAAATGCGTGAGCGTGCTCATAGGTGAAGTTCGATCATAGCAATCCAACCGAGCAGCTACGACGTGCGAAATTGAAAGGAGTGGTTCAGCGCTCATCCGGGAAGCGCGCTCCGGCCTCGCGATCCGCGGGCCGCCGGCGTCCGCGCGGTAGTTTGCCGCGCAAGATCGTTATCGCCGTTCTCTGTTTCGCAGTCGGGTTATATTTGGCGGCCGCATTGTGCGTCCTCGCGCTGCGCTGGATCAACCCGCCCACGACGATGGTCCAGATCGAGCGGCGTGTCGAAGCTATGCGGGCGCATCGTCCGTACCAGAAGCGCTATGAGTTCGTCCCGTTGCGCCGAATTTCCCCCGACTTGCAGCATGCCGTGATCGCGGCCGAGGACGGAAGGTTTTTCGAGCACCATGGCTTCGACTGGATTGAGATGCAGAAAGTGCTGGAGGACGACCTCCGGCGTGAGAAGCTCGGCCGCGGCGGGTCCACCATCACTCAGCAACTTGTCAAAAATCTGTTTCTCACCACCGAGCGCTCTCTGATTCGTAAAGGAGTCGAGTCTTCGGTAGTTCCGCTGGTCGAGGGGCTGCTCGTCAAGGACCGCATTCTGGAGCTGTATCTGAACGTCATCGAATGGGGACCCGGAATCTACGGCGCGGAAGCGGCTTCCGAGTATTACTACCATGCTCCCGCCTCGGCGATTAGGCGCGAACAGGCGGCGCGGATGGCGGCCATCATTCCTTCGCCGCTCAAGAGAAAACCGGCGCGGATGAATCAGTATAGCGAGGAGATCCTCAATCGGATGGCGAAAACCGGCTGGTAATCAGACGAGCGCGCTCAGCGCGGCGCGCAGTCTGTCGAGATCATCCTGGTTGTTGTAGAAATGCGGCGACACGCGCAGATGACCGCGCCGCGCCGCCACCAGCACGCGTTGCTCCTGGAGCGCGCGCGCCAGAGCGGATACATCGCGGTTTTCGAATCGAGCGGCGACGATTGAAGACGCGTATTCCTCCACGCGCGCGCCCAGCCCGCGCAGAATCTCGCGCGTCTTCGCGGCCAAGCCGAGAACTCGTTCCTCGATCGCGTCCGGGCCCGTTTCCAGCATCAAGTCGATGGAAGCTTCCATGGCGTAGAGCAGCGCGAACGGCGGCGAGCCTCCTTCGTATTTTTCGGCGTCGGAGGGGAGCTCCGGAATGCCATGGTGAAGGTTGTCCACGTTGCGCCAGTCTTTATGGCTGCGCCACCCGATCGCGTTCGGCCGCAGCCAGGCGCGCACCTCGGGACGCACGTACAGGAACCCGGCGCCGTTCGGCGATAGCATCCATTTGTATCCGTGTACCGCCACCAGATCCGCCTGGATCCGGCTGGCGTCGAAGCGCAACGCGCCCACGCTCTGCGTTCCGTCCACGAACAACAGCACCCCGCGAGGGCGCAAAAACGCGGCGAGTTCGGCGAGCGGCGGCGCAAACCCGGTATTGTAATTCACCGAGCTGATGACGACCAAACGAGTGTTCGCGCGCACCGAATCGTATAAGCGCTCCCACGGGCACTCGATCACCTCCACGCCGAACCGCTCCAACATGACCGGGGCGTAGAAATTGTTCGGGAACTCGTGCTCGAGCGTGATGACGCTGTCGCCCGCGCGCCAATCCATGCCGCCGAGAAGAATGCCAAGCGCGGTGGAAGCATTCTGGACAAATGCGATATCCCTCGGGGAACAGCCAATCAACTGGCCGATCTTCGCGCGCAGACGGTCCATGTCGTCGAACCAGGCGAGAAAATCCCAACAGGCGTATTCGTCGCGGCGCGCGAAGTGTTCCGCGACCGCGTTGGTGGCGCGCCGGGGCATCTGGCCGAAAGTCGCGGTGTTCAAGTAGGTCCAGCGCGCGAGCGAGGGGAATTCGTCCCGGATGGCGTCCCAATCCGCGTTCATGAGCATTGGATTATCAGTGTAACTTAAGTGAAATTGCGCGTTGCCGCGGTGGTCCGCTAGATTGGGAGTGGAGGAATGGGTGAGTGGTTGAAACCGGCGGTCTTGAAAACCGTTAGCGGGGTAACTCGCTCGGGGGTTCGAATCCCTCTTCCTCCGCCATAATACTAATCTTTTAGCCCTTCCGATTTGAGCTTTCGCGCCCGGAGCCGCTAGAATGAAATCTGATTGGGAGGTCGTCTAATGGTAAGACTGCAGACTCTGGATCTGCGTATCGGGGTTCGAGTCCCTGCCTCCCAGCCATGCTTTGTGAAAGGAAGTCATCAATGAAGGTTCTCAGCTTGTTTCTGTTCTTGGCCCTGTTTCGCCCGGCGGTTGCGCAAGACGCCGCCGGGGCGTCCAACCAACCTCCCAAGGACGCAGACGACGGGTTAAGGGCTCGCGTGACACAGTTTTACCAGTCGTTTATAGCCGGAAAGTTCAACGACGCCTACACGATGGTTGCGCCCGAGTCTCAAAACGCTTTCATCGAACAAGGCAAGGCGGAGTACAAGGAATGCGAGACGACCAAGATCGATTACTCCGACAATTTCACCAAGGCCGCCGTGAACGATACATGCAAAGGCGAGTGGCATTGGCAAGGGCACACTTCGCCGGCCGTGCTTCCGATCTTGAGTCATTGGAAACTTGTCAACAATCAATGGTATTGGTATTACGTCAAGCCCAAGACCGTTCCCAATCCTTTCGCGCCCAACGGAGTTACCGTATTGCCGGATGAGCCCGATACCAATGCGAGCAACGTTTCCATCCCGAAGGATATGCACATCGCGGCGCTCAGCATCCTAAACAAGGTGCGCGTTGACAAAAGCACCGTGACTCTTCGCGCAGACAGCTCCTCCAAGGACGAAGTTCAAGTGCACAATGACATGCCGGGAGAAATCAACCTGGTGCTGGCACCCAGTCCCCTGGCGGGCTTGAGGGTTACCCCTTCCAAAAATCGGTTGAAGGCGAACGAGTCATCCTTGCTGACCTTCGAATACAGCCCCGACGATAAGAGCATCACTTGCGGGGATTGCGCGTCACGCATTCGCCGAGCGTGGGTACAGTTGACGATCGAGCCTACCGGGCAGGTATTCCAAATCGAAGTGGCCTTCACGAATCAGAAGTCCGAGCAATTCCCGCTCCCGAAATAGTCGGCGCGCGCAGCCGCGTTTGGGCATTACCTTGCTTCTGACGGAGCGGAGGTCAAACGCGGAATGATTAGTAGAGCAATGATGTCGATAATGGAGGAGAGAAGCGCCCCCGCGGCTTCTTCTGGCGCCAGTTCACAACGTCTTTCCTCTGATACGTTTGCGAATCATCTCGCGACCGAAGCCACGAAATCCAGCGTCAATACGGCAGCGGCGGCCGACAGCCAAACAAATGCCGCGGGGCAGGTTTCTGTCGCGCCCGCAGCCCAAACTTCAACCTTATCGCCGCTTCAAGAACTGATCCAGATGTGCCAAGCTTCTTCGCCGGCCTCCACTACTTCGGCCTCTTCGTCCAGCAAGCCCGCCGCCGCGCCGGCGTCCTCCGGGGATACCGCGGACGATGACTATTGGGCCAGTCAACCAGCGGCGGTGCAGCAGCTGCGTAACATTCAAGACCCCAATCAGAGAGCGGAATTGGCCAACCAACTCGCGGGCGAAGGATACAAGATAGACCTGCCAATCATGGTTTGGGGCTGGGACCCGGTGACCACCATGCAAATGAGAGAGTCGTATGGATACACCTGGGTTCCCTCGCTCGGCCAGCAACCCATCGCTGTCGCGCCGGGCCTTAGCTGCCCGGGCGCGACTTCGTATAATCCAGCGGACCCTCCGGCCGGATCTATTTCCGTGTGCGTGCCGTCGTAGGCACAAAGCGAGCGCCGTTGCACGTTACTGAATCGGTATATAGGTGCTCTGACCGTAGTAGGAATTGCCCGCCGAATCGAAGATCAACAGCCCTACCGGCTGCGACGGTCCCGTCACTGTGTTCAACGGAACCTGGAACGTGATGACGTACACGCCCACCAAGCCCGGCGCATAGTCGGCCGACTGGAACGGTATTCCGCCGTTGTTCAATCCGACCAGCAACTGCGCAACCACCGATTGTCCGCCGAGCCCGGCGGCCCCGGTCGGCGCGGCTGGGCTCACCACTCCCAAGCCGGTGACATAGAGCTGGACCACTTCGCCCCGCTGAGCCGGATTGTTCGCGCTGACATAACTTCCGTCGGAGCGTACGACCACCGCCAGACTTTGATTTGCGCTGGTGGTTCCGCTGGCGAAAACTCCGGGCGCCACCTGTTGCACCGCCGTGTTGACGGTGGTCGATGCGCCGCTGGCGCTCGTAACCACTACACTCACCGCGCTTCCGGGCTGAACTTCGAACGGCACTTGAACCGCGACGCTCTGCTGTCCGTTGGCGTTGGAGATGTAGTAGATGGGGGCGAGCGTGCCGTTGAACGTAATGGACACGCCCTCGAAACTAGTCGGAGGCGGACCCACGATCTCGAAGGACGTAACCAGAGCCGGCAAGTTGGGTGCTATGTTAGTGCCGCTCACGATCGCAACGCCTCCCGGTGCGATACCGGCCTGGAAGCTGGCGCCGTTCTCGAACGTGATATTGCCGGGAGTGGGCGGCGCCACCGGCGTGGCGGTGAGCGTGAAGGTGACGGCGAAGCCGGCCGAGGTGGCGCTGACAGTAATAGTTCCCGCCGTGGCGCCCGCCGTAACCGTCGTGGATGCTTGCCCGGTCGCGTCGGTGAGAGCCTGCGCGTTACCCAACGTCGCGCTACCGCCAGTGACGGCGAAATTAACCTGAGCGCTCTGTACGGGGTTGTTGTTGGCGTCTACTACCTTGACCACCAGCGGCGAAGCAAAGGCAGTGCTGACCGTGGCGGATTGCCCGTCGCCGGAGATTTTTTGAATTGCCGCCTCCGGTATCGTGGTCGTTAGAGTGAACACCGCCGACGCGCTCCCCGCGTTTACTTGTACCTGCGCCTGACCCGCGATGCTTCCCAGCGTGGCCAGCGCGGAAGCGCGTCCGTTTTGATCGGTCGAGCTGCTGACGTTGGTTAACGTCACGGCGCCCTTGGTCAGCACCTGAAAACTGACTGGCGTATCAGCCAAAAGGTTCCCCGACGAGTCCGTGACTTCCACAACCAGCGCCTGAGGCAACTGCTGGCCGGGGTTCCCGGATTGGTTGTTGCCCGCAACGATGTCGACCACGGCGGGAGGTCCCACGGTAATCGTAATCTGGAAGGTGGGCGTGGTTAGGTAGTTGCCGATGTTGACGCTGAAGGTTCCGGTGCCGATAATCCCGCCCAGAACGACGTCGCAAGTGGCGGTTCCATTGGAGCCCGTGAGCAAGGCGCCACCGTTGGTGGTGGCGCAGGACGCGCTGGGGTACTTGGTGGGACTCAGCCCGCCGTTAGTGAGCGAGATGGCTATGTTCGGCAGCAACTGATCCTGGCCGGACACAACCTCCACCTGAACCGCGCCCGTGAGCGTGGTTCCGGCTTGGCCGGTCAGGGAAGCACCCTGGCTGGGCTTCAAGAGGTATGCGGACGGTATCGGAAATAAGGCCCCCGCTGTTTCGTAGAACGTCGCCGTGGCTGCGTTCGGCCCGGTAGCCACGATGGCCGACTGCAAGTATGCGGTCCCCAAATTGAGGGCTGGCGCAAAATAGTTAACCGCGGCTTCACCATTCGAGTCGGCTGTAATGACATAGCTGCCCGGCGCCTTTCCGACCGTGGCGGAGGAGCTAAAGCCGGAAGCTGGAGAGAGCATGCCCCCTCCCGACGTGATCGCGAACGTTACCGCGGCTCCGGGAACGGCATCTCCGCTGCTATTAGTAATCTGCACTGTCAGGGGTGAATATCCCGTCATGGTGGTGTTGTTGTCGCCCGAGATAAGTTGCCCTTGGCCGGCGACGATGGTGACAATGTCGCCCACCGACCCTCCGCCCCCGGTCAATGAGCCTACATTGATCGTGTATCCCACTTGCGCGGCGCCGGACGCGGCGACTACCGACGTGCTTCCGGTGGTGTTTGAGGCTGTCACATACGTGACTGCGTACCCGTTGGCGCCTGTGACCGCGCTCTTGGGAGAGACCGATATCGCCCCGGAGTTCGGCGTGAAGGTAATGGTCGCGCCGTACACTGGACGCCCAGTGGAATCCAGAGCCTGTGCCACAAGAGGCAGCGAGACTCCGCCTGTCGCAACGGTCTGATTGACCCCGTAGCCGAGCAGAGTGGAGGGTTGTGTCCCGGTGGAGGCTGCTCCGGCAAACGACACCGCCCCGCCCAGATTCGAGTCCGTGGCGGTTTGATTTGCGGTGACCGTGTTGGTGGGAAGATCGTACGAATAAAGCGTTGCGCCCGTGGCCGCGAAGAGTGTCTCCGCGGTGTTTCGAGGCCCTGCCCCCACTTCATCGGAAACCGCCGCGCCCGTGATGGCGGCAGCTACACCCGGAAGGCTGAATCCTTGGACGGCTATGGGACCGCCGTTGTTCGGGTTGATCATGTAGTAGCCTTGCCCCTGGCTGGTGGCGCCGAGGATTTCGTTAGCCCCCAAGACCAGAAAACGAATGAACGGGAAATTCAGGGCGTCGGGAAACGTCGCGGCGATCGCGTGAGTAGCTAGAGAAATCAATATAAGGGACGAGCCGGTGACCGGCGTGAGATTCCCGACCAGAAGAAATTTACCATCCGGCGTGATGACGGGTTTGGTCGGCGAGGCGTTTAAGGACGTCACGCCACCGGATGTGGTCGTCAATGTGAGCGGGTTTACTTCGAGAATTTGATTGATCGTGCTGACGTATACCAGGTTGTTGGGACCTACCGTCACGCCGGTGGCCGTCCCCAATACGCCCAGCGTGCCGGTGATGGTATTGGTGGCGGTATTGATGGAATTCAACTGGCTTCCACCACCGGACAGCGTGGCCAAGGTGAAATAGGATTTTCCGTCCAAGCTGACCGCGACATCGATAATATTGGCGCCGTTCGCAACGCTAATTCCTCCAGACACAAGTTCGTTGTTCGAGGAGGTATCGAAGACGTACAGCTTGCCTGCCGCGACCGCGAGCTTGGTTCCATCCGGAGTGATGAGGGCGGCGGTGGGAGCTTGTGTGAAGCTGGCCGGGGAGTTCGTTGTGCCGAAGCTGCTATTAGTAGCGGTCACTGGTTGCGTGGCGGAATTCGCAATGGTATAAAAGCTGCCGCCGTTCGGCGTGCTAAGAACCAGAAAGGACCCGGCCCCGGCTTGAAATCCCGCAGCCGGCGTAAGCGGATGAGCGGTGAACGCTTCCACTTGGGGGTCCGTGGAGCTGGACCCGCCCAATAGAAATACATCTTGGGCACGCAGCACTGAGACGGCCGACGCACAGCACAGGGCGAGAACCGCCAATTTCCTGTTAAACATAAACTGGGAAAACCTCGTTAGGATGTTACGGACGCGGGAAACTATCTCACAGGGTAGCACATGCCGGGGATGAGGGCTAGGAAAATAGCGGCGCTTCGACGCGAGGAAGCGGAATGATCAGCCCACAGACAATGAAAAAGGGGAGGCCGAAGCCTCCCCTTTCGTAACTCAGGCGAACCTGAGGGTTAGTGGCCTTCGTTCTCGCCAGCCTGACCGGTGCGGTTGAGACCCACAGGGCCAGGAATGACGGTGACGACGGGCAGGTCTAGCTGGATGGCTAGATACCCTTCCGCCAATTTCTGCGCACCCAGATCGCTGATGAAAGCGAACGCGTGACAGTATTGGAAGTTGGTCCGGGCGATGATATACCCATTGAATCCCGGGGTCGGCACGATGCCGTAGTTGCCGCCGGAATACAACGTGAAGATCAGCTCGCTTCCGGCAGGTATCGATTGTGAGACCTGAGTTGCCGGAGCTGCGCCGCCGCCCGTTGTAGTGCCGTAATATGTGAGCGTCACCGGACCAGCTTGTGGCGCCACGCCGTTTAACGAATCAGCCGTTGTATTGGCGATCGCTATACCAGTATCGAAACCAGCGATGTTGGTCACGAACGGGAACAGCAGGTTGCAAGTACACGGATTGATGGTGAAGAAATTGGCAGCCGTGTAGGGCGTGCAGAAGCGCGGAATCGGCCCCACAGAGGCAGTGGTGTTGGTTCCCGCAGCCGGCGCAAAGTTAATTGTCGCCGTGGTCGGGGAAGTTGTACTGGGCGCCGGATTGGTCGGGCCAGTGGTGATGTACGAAACCTCGATCGGAACGACCAGTCCTTCGAAGAGGTTGACGTTGGAAGCCAAAACTTCGTAGGTAACCGAGGCCGAACCGCCCGATATGTTGAGCACACCGCCAGTAGTGCCACCCACCAGAGCCGCTATGCCGGTGGCCGGGCCGCTGGGCTGGAAGTTCGATCCGATTGTGCTCTGTTGATACAGATTCACCAAGCCTACCGGAGCGACCAAGGTAACGCCAGCGCCTATATTGTTGAAAGTGAAAGTGATTTCAGTGCCGGTGTCAGCCAAGCCGACATCGCCCTGGGCAAGGCCGAAATCAAGCGCCGCACCGTTTGTGGGAAGAGCGACGTAATCGGATTCTGTGTTATACGGGAATCCGAGAACATTCTGATACGACGGTGTCGCATCGGTATTCCCAGGATTGACGATCTGGTCGTAGGTGCGCACCTTGAAGGAAGAGGCGAACCCTTCCAGCGCCTCGGCATAGAGCGTACCGGTTTGGCCGGTGGCGCCATTCAGCAAATTGCCGTTCAGGTTGTAGCACTGCTGGTAAGCGGCGCTGCTGATCGCGCCCTTCAAACCTTGTGCGAGGTAGGCGACCGTGACTTGCGGATTGCTGATGGTGATCTGTTGCGAACCGTTCAGCGAGATGTACATGTAGACCGGGAACGGAATGAACGAGGAAGCTCCCGATGCGATGTTACAAATGTTGCCGCGTATGTTGGTGATGCGAATCACGCGCGTGTTCAGCACGCCGTTCATGTTGCTGCCGGGTGAATCGATCGGCACACCGAGCCAGTCGACTTGATTGGCCGCCACCTGAACGCCCTGAAACACGTTGTAGCCGGGGTTGACGACGGCGTGTGTTCCAGTCATACCGATGTTAGGCTCAATGGTGGTGTATCCGACACCGTTGTACGGTCCTGTAGCACCAATCGGGCCGAGGGGGTTCACTGCGTAACTGGCTGCCGGAGTTTCCGTGGCGGGGTTGAGGCCGTAGGGTCCAACGCCGTATGCAGCGCAATTAGTCTGGTTGACGGCCGCGCAGACGTTCTGGATAGTCGGGGCGTTCGGGACCACAGTCGATGAGGGCGGGACTGCGGCCTGGGGAAAGCCCGGGAACGGCTCGTCGATGGTGAGTGTGGCTTCCGAGTTGCCATCGGCCAGAAGACGGCTGGTTATCTGAGTGTTGAGAAATACCTGGAGGTTGCTCAACGGGATCGGTGCATTGGCTGCGGTTGGAACGCCGCCGACGCAATCGAGCAATACGTCGCCGACGGTCTCCGTGACACCTTCAATACGAACCAACGGCGTGACGCCCGCGTTCGCCGTGCAAATGAATGCCGGTCCCGAGCCTGCAGCACTCTGGGCATGTGCCGGCACGCCAACGACCAACAAAAGAGCTAATACTGCAAACGCCAAGAGCCATTTGCGAAAATCTGCCATTTCCTTCTCCTTGTGAAAACAAAAATTTGAATTGATGGAAGTTCTCTTGTTCAACCTGAGCCTCGAGTCTATTCTCTTCATGAAGATTCCGAATTCCTAGCCGCGCAACCCGGCTCTGTCCGGCTTGCCGCCGGTGTCGCTCGCCTGTTTGCTCGGTTCATCGTCTTCATCCAGCTCAACTTGTTTTCCAGACTTCTCTTATTTCTAGTGCTCGCGGGATTCATGCGTTAAAGATGAATGCCGCCCAACCGTTCGGACGCAGTCAAATCATTCATAACACTGTACGCGAGCGCAAGTCAAGCGTAAAGTTTAAGTCGATATGCCCCGCCACGCCCTGAAACAGTAAACGGCCAAGCAATCTATTAAATCATAGGCGTTCTAGTAAGTCAATGATTTACAGCCAACGGCTCGGGGGCGCGACCGAATGGCTGCACGGGATGCCTGATCGGCGGAGAGGAGAAATGTTCAATCTTCGCCGAGAAAGGCGGCGAACAGCCGACGGCCGCTTACTCCCGAATGTCCTTCTTCAAGGCCTTCATCTGGCCCTTCAATTCGTCGCTGGCGTCCACCAGGAGGTTGCTGTCGTAAATCACGTGCGGTGTCATAAAGACGATGAGCTCGGTGCGCGCCTTGCTGTAACTGCGCGTGCCGAACAGCGCGCCCAGCACCGGAATTCGGTTGAGCACCGGAATGCCGCTGGTGCTGAAACTGTTGGTCTCGTCGATAGCGCCCCCGATCGCGATGGTGTCGCCATCGGAAACCGTTACTTGGGTCTGGATCGATTTGTTCGAAAACGAAGGCGATTGGATACCGCTCGTGGTGGTTGCCGTCGGCGCGCTGTCTTGCTGGTTGATCACCATAGTGACGATGCCGGTGGGCGTCACGCGCGCGACGATGCTTAGAGTGATGCCAGTGCTGGTATTGGAAACCGAGTTTGCGAATAGAGAGGTCCCGCCCGACTGGGCGCCGGTCACCGCCTCCGCGCTAAGGGTAGGAACAGTGGTTCCAACGTTGATGGTGGCGGGGATACTGTCGGTGGCGATTACGGAAGGCTCCGATAACTCCTTGGCGCGGCTCTCATCTTCCTGGAGTTGCACGGCCGCCAGCAACTCGCGGCTCTTTCCCACCAGCGTGGCCGCGGAGAGATTCGTCGTGTCGCCGGCCAAGTTGCCGAGGAAGGTGTGCGGCGTCGTTCCGCTAATCCTCTGCAGAATGGCCGACACGCCGCTCGAGAACGCGTAGGTCAGGTCCACCGAATAAATCTTGGCTTCGATCAATACTTGTCGAGGAGGCAAATCCAGATCCTTGAGGAGTTTCAAAATGCTCTCGTACTCCTGCGCGGTGCCCTGGATGAGCAAGGTATTGTTAAACGGGTTGGCAACCACGCGCGGCCCGCGGACGCGGACGCCCCCGATCGGCGCGTTGCCCAGATATTGCCCGGTGAGATCGGTTCCACCCGCGACGCCGGCGGCGTTCTGAGCTCCTGGGACTCCGCCCGCCATGGGTGAACCATAGCCGCCCCCGTATTGGCCGCCGCCGTAGCCGCCCCCGTATTGACCATATCCGCCGCCGTACTGGTTGCCGCCGTAGCCGCCGCCATAGCCGCCGCCGTATTGACCGCCGCCGTATTGGTTGCCTCCCAATCCGCCAGTCATACCGCCCAGGCTGTTCAAGCCGCCGAACGAGCCACCACCGCCGCCGAAGCCGCCGCTCATCTGCATGCAAGCCGCTACCCCCCCGCCTCCTCCGTATCCCTGCGGACCATAGCCGTTGAGCTGGCCGTAGAGCGCCTGAATGGAGCATCCAATGGATTGAGCGTCGCCATAGCGGACGTGATACACGTAGTTGGTGATGTCGCCGGCGCTCACCTTGGCGGGAATATCCAGCTTCTCGAGCCACTTGGACACTTCGGCGAACGCGCCCGGATTCGGCGCCACCGCGATGATGATGTTGATGCGATCGATCGGGAGGAACTTGATGGGAGCGTTCTTTTCGGAAAGAGAAATCGACTTTTCGATATTGTCCAGCTCTTTCGAGATATCGGATGGACGGCCGTTCTTGGTCTCAAATACGCGCACGCGCTGGTTGGCAAGCTGATCGCTGTCGAACATCGCGATCAGATCCATCAAACGCCGCATGTTCCTGCGGCTATCCAGCACCAGCAGGAGATTGGCGGGCGCATAGGTGGCCAGCGTCGCGCCTTCTCCGACGAAAGGCTGCAGCACCTTCATCAGCTCGTCCGCGGTGACGTACTTCAGAAAGACCAGATTGAACATCGTCTGATCGTCTTCCGGAATGCTGTTGGCGTCGCCCTTGGTTTCAGGCGCCAGGGGCAGATGCGAAACTTCGGTCAGAGGCACGATGCGGTAGATATCGCCCTGCTGCACCATGCCGGCGCCGTTGATCCGCAGGATGGTGTCGAGCAGCGACCGGGTGTCGATGTTCTTGATCTCGCCGTAGGTATTCAGAACCACGCCGCCCTTCACGCGCGGATCCAGGATGTAGTTGATCTTGAGCTGGCGGGCCAGCAGGTCGATCACTTCGGTCAGCGATACGTTATTGAGCGAGAGGCCTCCGAACACGGTGGGCGGGCCCGAGGGCGGACGCTGGCTTGGCGCGCCCGGGGCGGGTGTAGCAGGCGCTTGCGCGGGCGCCGGACGCGGCGCGGCGGGAATAATAAATCCGGGCGGCGTACCGAGCGGCGGCTGCGCCGTATTCTGGGGCGTCAGCGGCTGCTGCGCGACGGCCGCGCCCGCCAGCAGCGCCGCCAGGCTCATCGCGCAAATGGAATTTCGGAGGCGCACTATTTTTTCTCCGTCGAGTTTTTCTCCGTCGTGTGGCGCGCCGCCGGCGCCGTGAACTTACCCGCTATCGCAATCCTCATTTTTAATCCCCTTATTGGACCGGCTCCCAGTAGCAGGGCGATCCGAACGGTGTTTGTCTGATTACTTTTCTCATGCCGTCCGCCACAGTGCCGGGCGGAGTCGTGTCGCCTGGGACGCAGCTCTTGAGGCCCGCTCCCACGTCGTCGCCCGGACCGCTCGATTTCGTGGAAAGCTGACGCGCCGGGGCCGGCGCGGGAGTGGGCGCGGCCGCGGCTGGAGGCGCTTCGGCTTGCGCCACCGCGATCGGAGTCTTATCCAGCAGCTCGTCCAGCCGTTTCTGAAATTGTTGCCCGTCCCATTCCAGCACCACGTATTGGTTGTCCACCGAGACGATCTGCCAGGGCCCGATCGTATCGCCCGGATGATAGATGTGCTGCGCGCCTCCCGGCTTTTCGCTCAACACCACCGACGGCGGCACGCCCTCCCATAACATGACGCCGCGCGCCGCCGGAAAAGGCGGAACCGGTTTGGGCGGGGGCGTCACGGGCGGATCCAGAATCACGTTCGCGTTGCGATCCTTGGAAAAAAGATTCTTCTCGGCCACCGGCGCATAGGCTGCCGCGGTCAACGGCGCCGGTTTCGGCAGGGGCGCCAGCGGCGGCGCCGGCGTGAGACGGAGCCGGCTTCCGAGCACCGCCCGCTCGCGCGCTCGCGCCTCGCGCCATTCGCGCCGCACCTCGAACGCCAGCGCCCCCAGCGCGGCCAGCAGCGCCAAATTAAGAGCGATAAGCTTGCGCGTCAAAAGCTCAACTCCTTCTTCTGCGGAACCAGCCGGCGCGGCACCAACCCGGAAATGGTGACGCGAGTGGCGATGCTTTTCGTCTTCGCATTGGCCTGGCCGAAACGGATTTCGTCGGTGGAGATAATCTCGGGCTGCTGGCTCAGCCCGGCCAAAAGATTCACCAATTCGTCGGTGCGGCAATCGAGCGTGATGGAAACGGAAACGGCGCCGTAGAAATCGCCGTAACCGCGCGGCTGCCCGAACTCCGATTGCCGGACGTTAATCGGCGGAGTCTCGCCCTCCGCGACGCGCCGGACGATCTGCAACAGCTGCGCTTGCGCCTGATTGGCGGTGTCACCGGGGATCAAGCCTTTCTCGCGTTCGACGAGCTCGAGCGAGGCCTGTTTCAACAGCGCCTCTTTGCCGTCCACCGTCGCCAGCGTGGCGCGCAGATTGGCCAGCCGCTTTTCGGCCCGATCCACGGTGTCGGCGGCCGCGACTACTTTTGATCCCGACGACGGAGCGCTGGCCGAGATCCAGTACACCAAGACACCGAATAGCACGACGCCCAGCCCCGCCAGCGCTCGTTTGTCGCGATCCTGAATGGTCACTGGGCCACTCCTTCGCGCCTGGCCCGCAGGCTGAAGACTTCTCCGCCGGCGCCGGGCACGATGGGAATGGTGAAGGCGGAGCCGCGGAACTGGCGCGTCGAGTCCAGCAGCTTCACCAGGCCGGCGGCTTGCGGGGCGGCGCCGGAAATACTCAGCGAATCGCGCGTGAGTTGCAGAGCGTTGAGCCAGGCGGGCGGCGCGAGCAGATCGGTCAGCTCGTTCAGCGCGTCCAGATCCTCTTTCGTCCGCAACCGGAAACGGTCCAGGGTTTGTGTGCGATTGCGAGTGACGGCGATCTCGCGATCCAGCTCGGCGGCCTTGCGGGCGCGCGGCTCCACCCTCCGGATTTCGGATTGAAGCCTGCCGAGATAGCGCTGGTCGGCGAATTTCGGATAGGCGATCGCGGCGCCGGCGGCCAGCAGCGCCAACACCGCCAGAGCGATGGCGGGTACCAGGCGAATGCGCGAACTGGATCGGCGTTGTTCTCGCGGCAGCAGATTGACCGAGATGGGACGCGTCAGGCCGGCGCCGGAAAGCGCCGTGGCATAGGAGAGTGCCGATCGGGCGAAGTCGTATTCGCCAGGCGCGGCGCCGGGTTGCGGCAAAGCCTGGTGGAGCGGCATCGGCTCTGTGTCCGGCGGCAGCCTGAGTTCGGCCACGGCCAGCGTTCGCGCTCTTTCCGAAGACCCGGTCAGACGCGCCGAATAAACCGGGCGCGACGCGCTTTCGCCATAGACCTCCAACTCGTCGTCCTCTTCGGCCAGCGTCAGAAATCCGTCCGCGGACGGGGTAGAATACAGACGCAGCGCGGAATAAATGGCGGGCGCGGAGAAAGTAAACGAGGCCACTTTCACCCCCGCTTCCGCGAACAATGTCTGATAGCGCTCCAGAACGGATTGGCGCGTGAAGCCGACCAGGATGGAGGAGCTCTTGCCCACGCGCGCCCAATCGAACACCGATTCTTCGTCCGAGTAGGGATTCATGGAATCGATTTCGAACCGGATCGCGGCGGCCAGGTCCTTGTCCGAGACGCCCGGCAGCGCCAGCGGCCGCATCATCACTTCGTCGCGCGGTAATAGAACGGTGGCCGCCAGATGCCCGACACCGAGTTTCTTCAGGAAACCGGCGTATTCAGCGCCCCACTCACCGGCAGGCTTGTCGCGAAAACCGGAAATCATGAAATATCCGAGGATTCTCGCTCCGGACGGCCGGGCCCGGACGACGGTGGCGGTCAGTTGATCGCGTCCGATCTCGATCCCGACGCCGGCGCCGATCGCCAGCCACTTTCTGAAGTCGGCCGCCTTCATGGGACGTAGATCCCGCTGTCGTACCAGCGCATCACGTGATAGGGGGGATTGTAACCAGGGCCGAGAAACTTGATCAGCGCCGCCACGCTCCGCCGCACGTCGGAATATTGCCCATTCGAGAGCCGCAAGCTCGCAGTGGCGCGCAATGTCGCGACGGATCTGGGAACCACGCCCAGCCGGCCGCCCGCTTCGCTTCCGGCCAGGAACGAGCTGATCTGCTGAGTATCTTTTATCACCCTGGCGCTTCGATAGGCCACGATCGCGGCGGCGGAGGCGGCGTCGATGCCGATCGCCTGCATCACCGCGGGTTGCACTGTGTTCGCATCCAGCGTGCTCTGGGTTCCGAACACCGACAGACAATCGCGCAATCCGGCGCGTCCCACCAGCTTGCCTTGCGCGTCGCGCGTGTAACTTCCGTAAAACAAGTCGGGCGTCACTCCTTCGACCAGCAATAGTTCTTCAATCTCTTGAAAAGACGAGTGGCGCGCCCGAAAAGACGGAGTCAGGGACAAGTAATGTTGATCGAACCGGGTGAACGACCCTCCGTCGCTGGCCGACCGCCAATCCTGGATGCCGGCCACAATCGCTTCGGCACGCCCGGGATCCGCCCCCAGCGCCACCAACAGGCGGCCCAATTCCTGGGGCGGCGCTCCGTTCACGTTGAGCTTGGCCGACTCGGGAATCACCTCGACGATGGCGGACCCGGTGGGAAATTGGAATCGCAACACCGGCATGGGGTTCTCGAAGTACTTGGGCGACCCGTCCGCGTTTTTGTGCCCCGGGCCCCACTCGATGTAGAGCAGCGCCCGATCGATGGCCCCCGCCGCCAGGTAGCGCGCGCGCAGCTCATCCACTTCGGTGGCGGTGCGCTCGGTCTCGGCGCGAACGGTGCCGGCTACCGTGAAGGCGATCGCCGAAAGCGCCGCCGAAAGCCACAGCACCGCCAGCAAGGCGGTTCCATCTCGATTACGGCCTCGATTACTGCCGCGATTACGGCGCATACGGCTCCAGCGGACGGCGCGTCACGCGCACGGGAATCGTCAGAGTCACCGGCTGCAGCTTGGCGGAGTCGGGAACCAGGGGCGCCATTTCAATCCGAATCGCGCTGGGAAGCACCGGCTTGATCCAGCGCAGCAGCCATTTGGGAGGTTCTTCAGGGTGCTCCGGCGCCGCAAGGTCGCGGAAACTGAAGCGGCAAAAAGCCAGCTTGTCGGCCAGCACGAAGGAGTTCGCGCCGATCGCGATGGGCGGAAAAATCGGCGACGACACGCCCGTGTCGGGATCCGTGCGATTGCCAAGGCAAAACAGACCGGCGCCGCGAGGACCGGTGTAGACGTGCTCGTTCACCACCAGCCGCACGCCCCGGCTGTCCTCGCCGGGGATCACTTGATATTCGAGAATGGCGGGCAATCCGCGCGCGCCTTGTTGCAGCGAATAGCTGGAGGCGAAGCGCATGGAAACCGGTTCGCCTTGAAAGAAACTGATGCGCGTGGGCGACTCCTCGCCGGGAGGCTGGCAATCGGCACTAACCGGCATGATGGCGTCTATTTCCTGATCCAGAATCCGCTCGACGCTCGCCACACGCCGGTTGCTCATCAGCTTGTTGTCCGTCTTGCTCATCGCGCTCAGCCCCACCCGCAGCGAGGTGACGATGCCCACCGAGAGCAGGCCCAGTAGCGTCATCGCGATCAGCAGCTCCATAAGCGTGACGCCGGCGTCCGCCCGGCTTCGCGCGCCCTGCGCGGCCCGTGTCATTGCGGCACCATCCCCGCCTTTACGTCGTCTTCGCGCAATACCGACCGGCGGAATCCTTCCAGCGTGAACGTGCGCCGCCGATCGCCGTTCATCCACCAGATTTGGAGCTCGACGCGCTCCAGAATCGGCGTGCCCGGCTGCGGGTTCGGAGGCGTCTCGAACGCCGTGACGCGCGCGATCCATCCGATGGGAAGATCGCCGGTGATTTCCGGCCCCCAGGTTCCCTGGAACGGCGTCACCTTTTGCAGCTTTTCGGCGATCAGCAGCTCGTCCATTTTCTGATGGGCCAGCAGCTCGGCGCGGCCGTAATCGGTCAGCTTGCTCGCGTTGCGCAGCGAAGTGGAAAGCGCCGACATCAATCCTGTAATGGCGATGGCCATGATGAGGGTGGCCACCAGAACCTCGAGCAGGGTGAAGCCGCGTTTCACTCGGTGACCTTCTCCACTTGCGGCACGCCGGTGATGGGATCCACGCGCACTATTTTTTGGACGTTCTTGCGGTTGATCAGTTGAACGCCGAATCGCGGCACGGTGCCGCCGGGATACAAAAGGAAATTGCGCGGCCATTCCGCGGCCTCGGGCAAGTCGTGCTGGGGCAAGACGGGCTGGGGCAAGTCGGGCTGGGGCAAGCTGGGAAAGACGCGCGTAATCGAGACGCCTTCCGGCAACTCCAGTCTGCGGAAGAACCCGGCTTCAGTCGAACGCATTTCGAGCGCGTTTTGGGATTTCAAAATGCTGATTTCCACCACCTGCTGGCGCCGTTGCGCGCGATCCAGTCCCGCGTTGAAGAAATTCACGATGCTGGAGGTGGCCCCGTTCAGACGCAGGGTATCGATGCCGGAAGTGAAAGCGGGAAAGCTGATTCCCGCCAGCAGCGCGATGAGCGCCACCACCACCAGCATCTCGATCAGCGTGACGCCGCGCCGGGGATTGTCAGTTCTTCCAGCTGACGATGTCCGCATCCATCCCGTCCCCGCCCGGCTGGCCGTCGCGTCCCAGGCAGATGATCTCCGGCTCGTCGCCGTGCTCGCCCGGATAGTGATACACGTACGGATGGTTCCAAGGATCGTTGCCGACGTCCTTCTGGAGATACGGCCCTTCCCAGTTTTCGACGCTCTCCGGTTTCGCGCGCAAAGCTTGCAAGCCTTGTTCGGTGGTGGGGTAGTTGCCGGTGTCGAGTTTGTAGGCGCCCAATGCCGTCATGTAGGCGTTGATCTGCGCGCGCGCATCGGTTCTGCGAGCCTTATCCGCCTGCCCCAGCATCTTCGGCAACACCAACGCCGCGAACAGCGCGATGATGGTGACCACCACCATCATTTCGATCAGCGTCACGCCCGCCCGGTTTCTCTTTTTCATAACGTCACCTCGTCACTACATCGCAACATCGTTCATGCTGACGATCGCCAGCAGCATACTTAGGATCAGAGTCCCGATGATCAGTCCCATGGCCAGGATAACCAACGGCTCGAACAAGGACGTGAAGCGCCGGATGGCCGTGCGCGTTTCGCTCTCGTAGATGTCGGCCATGCGCATGAACATCTGGTCCAGCCGGCCGGTCTCTTCTCCGACGGCCAGCAAATGTGCCGCCAGCGGCGGAAATTGACCGGCTCGCCGCATGGGCGCCGCGATCCCTTCGCCGCGTTTGACGCCTAGCGACACGGCTTCAAGCGAGTTCGATATCCTGCGGTTATTCAGGATCGCGCCGGCAATCCCGATGGACTGCACCAGCGGAACGGTATGCGACACCAGCGTACCCATGGCCCGTGCGAACCGCGCCGTTTCGGCCTTCCGCATCGCGTCGCCCAGCACCGGAATCCGAAGCCGCAGCGTGTCCCACCACAATCTTCCCGCCGTGGTGCGAACGTAGGAATAAAGCGCGATGGCGGTGGCCAGCAGCACCGCGAGCGCGATCCCGCCGTAGCTCTGTAGGAATTTGCTGCCTTCCAGCAGAATCTTGGTCGGCAGCGGCATTTCGATGCGCGATTGCTCGAATACCGAAGCGAAACGTGGCACCACGAAATTCATCAGCACCAGAATTGATCCCGCCCCCACCAGCATCAGCAGGCACGGATAAGCCATCGAGGACATAATGTAGCTGCGCAGATCGTCGCGCGTGCGCTCGAACTCCGCCAGCCGCTCGAACACCGCCGCCAGCGATCCGCTCGCTTCTCCGGCGCGCACCATGTTCACGTACAACTCGGAAAAATGCTGCGGATACGTCGCCAGGCTGTCGGCCAGCGATTTGCCGCCTTTCAACACCCGCAAAACGTTCTGAACCAGCGACCGAAAGCTGGCGCGATCGTTCAGCTCCCCGGTGATCGAAAGCGCGCGGTCCACCGGGATGCCGGCGCTCAGGAGCGTCGAAAGCTCCTGCGTGAAGAACAGAACGTCCTTGCGCTTGCCGGCGGTGAACACCGGCAGTTTCAGCTCGAACGATTTCTTCGGCTCGCTGCCGACGTACACCGGAGTCAGGCCTTGGCGGCGAAGCTCCTGCGCCACGAAGCGTTCGGTGTCGGCGTGAATGGTCCCGGTGCGAAGCCGGCCGTCGGACGCCACCGCGCGGAAATAAAAATTAGTCATTAGAATTCCTGCGTGACCCGCATCACCTCGGCCGCCGTCGTCATCCCGCCCGCCACTTTCAACCAGCCATCCTCGCGCAAGTTGCGCATCCCGATCCGTCGCGCCGCGTCATTGATCGACGCCGCGTCCTGGCCCTTCATGATCATCTTGCGGATTTCGTCGTTCAGCTCCATCAGCTCGAAAATTCCGATGCGCCCGGTGTAGCCCGATCCAAAGCACGCCTCGCAACCGGCCCCGCGGTAGCACTCGACCGTATCGCCGTTCGGCGCAAAGCGCGGCCCATCTTCGATTTTGCAATGCTCGCAGATCATGCGCACCAGCCGTTGCGCCAGAACTCCCACTAGCGAGGAAGTGATCAAATAATTCTCCACGCCCATGTCGGTGAGGCGGCTGATCGCGCTGGGCGCGTCGTTGGTGTGCAGCGTCGAAAACACGAAGTGCCCGGTCAGCGACGATCGAATCGCGATGTCGGCCGTCTCCCGGTCGCGAATCTCGCCCACCATGATGACATCCGGGTCCTGCCGGACGATGTGCCGCAACCCGGAGGCGAACGTCAGCCCGATCTGCGGGTTCACGTGGATCTGATTGATCCCGTCCATCTGGTATTCCACCGGGTCTTCGATGGTGATGATTTTTTTGTCGCTGAGATTAATCCGTTTGAGCGCGGAATAGAGCGTGGTGGATTTCCCGCTGCCGGTGGGCCCGGTCACTAGGAAAATTCCGTGCGGCAACGAGGTGTAGTGCTCCATGCGGCGCAGCATGTGGTCGTCGAAGCCCAGCCGTCCCAGATCGTAAAAGTCTCCCGCCGAGCGATCGAGCAGGCGCATCACAACGCTTTCGCCGTACAGCGTGGGCAGCGTGGAGACGCGCAAGTCCACTTCGCGTCCCAGAGTTTTGATCTTGATGCGGCCGTCCTGCGGAAGCCGCCGTTCGGCGATGTTCAGCTTGGCCATCAGCTTCACGCGCGAAATCATCGCGGCTTTCATCTCGCGGGGCGGCGATTCCTGATTGTAGAGCACGCCGTCCACCCGATAGCGCACGCGGAATTCCTTCTCGAACGGCTCGAAGTGAATATCGCTGGCGCGCTTTTCCACCGCCTGCGCGATGATGGCGTTCACCAGTCGAATGACCGGAGCCTCGCTCGCCATGTCGCGCAAGTGCTCCAGGTCCTCCGACGCTTCGGCCCCGTTCGCGTCGATGTCGGTGTCCCCGCGCGCGGTCTCGCCGTAATACTTGTCGATCGCGTCCAGGATCTCCTGCTCGGCCGCCAGGACGCCCTTCACCTTCAGCCCGGTGCAGCTCCGCACCGCCGCGATGGTCTCGACATCCAGCGGATCGGCCATGGCGAGGGTGACCGTGTGGTCGTCGCGGCTCAGCGGCAGACATCGGAATTGGCGCAGGAATCGGGGCGCCAGCGCTTCGGTCTCGGGCGACACCGATGGCGGACCGTCGATGGTCACCAGCGGCACTTCCCATTGCTCCGCCAGCGCCGCCAGAACGTCGCGCATGGCGATGAAGCCCATGTCGACCAGCGTCTTGCCGATCTTGTCGCCGCGTTCTTTCTGCAACTCCAGCGCGCGCTCGAGATCTTCCGCGCTAATCAGCTTGCGCTCGATCAGGATCTCGCCCAGCCGCATGAATTAGAACTCTTCGGTAGTGATGGAACTCTTGTCCAGCGCAGCTTTGCCTGCGAGCAACACCTTGCGCTGCGCGTGCATCACGATTTGCGCGGGCAATCCCGTCCGGTCTTCCCAGTTCCAGTAAAACAGCGAAATTCCCATCGCGATTTGGTCGTCGGCCGGCACCGTGTCCAGCGATTTTGCCGAATCCAGCAGCATATCCTGCATGGCGGACCTCATTTGCGTCATGCGCGCCAGTTTCTTTTCGTGCACGCGCTTGACGTCGTCCGGGCTGATGGTGGGATGGAAGGGACTGATGCCGCCCGTTACCGCGACGTTCACTTCGCTCATGAAGACCGCGCCGTATCCGGTGATGTACGCGCCTTGCGTGAGTCCCACCACTTCGCCCGGCAAAGGATCTCCGGCCCAAACGCCCGACAGTTTCCGATCCAGGCTCTTCTCCATGGCCTCCAGAGTGGCGCGATTCACTTTCGGCTTGTCCGCCAGCGTCCCGGCCGCGAGGCCGCACAACATCAAACTCACAATCGCGAAAATCTTCATTGACCTGTCCTCGTATCCTCGTTGCTGGCCACCAGCCAGCGGTTCATTTTCTTTTCGTAGTAAGCGATGGTCTGTTGCGCCGCCGCCAAATCCGTCTGCCGTTGAAATTCGTAGCGCTTTTCGGCGGCCGTGAGCGCGCCGGCGATCTTCTGATCCTCGCGCGCCATGGTCTCGCTAACTGCCCGCGCCACCGCGCCTTCCAGCCGCGCGTTCACGTCCCGCTCGATGCGCCGTTCGATTTGCGCCGTGTCCACGTTCGGCGCCGCCGGCGGCCGCGCATAAGCGTGAACCAATATCGCCGCGGCCACCAGCGCCGCCGACGCGAAACCCAGCGCCGGACCGGAACGCCATAGCTTCTGATACCAGCGCGGCTCGAAGACTTTATCGGAGACGAACGCGATCTTGCGCGCCGGCTCCTCATCCTCGAGCGACAGCAGCGCCTTCTCGGTCACGTTCAAGCGCTCCAGCTCTTCGCGACAGTTCGAGCACGAGCGCGTGTGCGCTTCCACCAGCGCCCGTTCAGGGGCCGCGAGTTCGTCCAGAAAATACGCCTTTACATCCTCCGGCGAGCAATTCATTCCGCCCCTCCCATGTTGACTGGAGCCAAGGTTTGTTTCAGAAGGTCGAGCGCGGTGTACACCCGCGATTTCACGGTGGACACCGGACAGGCCAGGATCTCGGCCATCTCTTCGAATTTGAATCCCTGATAGACCTTGAGAAGCACCGCTTCGCGTTGGTCGTCGGACAACCGGCCCAGCGCGCTCTTCACCGCCAGGTTCAGCTCCATCGGGAACATCCGCGCGCTGGATCCGCCAGTGCTCGGTTCCACCGCCAGTTCGCCCTCCGGCCGAGTCTTACGCAGCAGCGAGAAGGCCTCGTTATGGGCGATGCGAAACAGCCAGGCCGGAAATCGCGCCGGGTCGTCGAGCTTTTTGAGATTCTGATAAGCCTTCAAGAACACATCCTGACTCAAATCCAGCGCATCTTCGCGATGTCCAACCAGCCGCAGCAAGTAATTAAAGACACGTTTCTCCCAGCGCGAGACGAGGGCGTTGTAGGCGTCCACGTGCCCCTGGCGCGCTTTGGCGATCAGGTCGCGGTCCTCAACCTCCCGAAATATCAAATTTCGGCTCCATTCCCAAGGACGCGCCCGGCGGGGAAAAAGACGAAAGGCGGGTGGTCCTCTGTTATTTCTATGGTCTCACTGGAGCCCGGGCGGGTTGTCGCGGAGCCGCCGGTGCATGAGTAATCGTCGTGCGAGCGCACCAGCGGTAGTGGGGATGCACGTTCCTAGAGCGATCAACTCGACGCCCCAACGATTTCCTTGCATAACTACTGTAATAAAAATGAGCCAGCACAAATTGATCGAAACGACGGTTCGCCACACTGCCACCTCTGGTTGGCCGCGCCAGAATCCTGCCGCGAACAGCACGAGCGTCCCCCAGAAAATCCAAGGTAGGGCGAAATTGAAGCCGCCCGTAAACAGTGACAACACGAATACCGCGATCAATGCACAAAGTCCAACGGCGACGTAGCTTTATCGCGAGCGCCGGAAGCCCGGATTGAGATGCGCCGCGAAGGCTTCCGCCGGCCGCGCAGAATTGCCCCGGCTTCTCGCACGCTTCCCAGCAGTTCATCTAACATCCGCTTTTTCACTTCGCCTCTTCCCCACGGCAGAGCGGCTAAGGTCGAGCGGCCAACATGGTGTCAAACGGCCGACGCCCCACCTCTTTACGCCCGGACAGCCGTCAGCACCACATCCGGATCGTGCACCGTCAGTGCCATCCCCGACCCGGCGGCCGCGAAGCGAATCCTGACCGCGCTCGCGCCCGCCGGATGAAAAGCGTGCGAGCCGACGTAATACAACCCTCGGGCCATCGTTCCCGGCCGCGTAAACATCAGCTGGCCCTGAACCACCGTGATCTCGATCCGATCGTTGGGCCCGCTGCCGAAAGTGTACGTGCCGGCGAGGGAAGCCATTTCGTCCTCGGTCAGCGGGGCCGTGGCGGGCACGCCGGCGTCGCCCAAGGATTCGAGATACGCCCGCACCGCCTCCGCCGCTTTGCCTCCCGCGTTAGCGTGGGCCAGCAGACTGATGCTGTGCGGACCCGGAATCCGCTGCACTCCGGGTTGCGCGTCGATGCACGCCTTGACCACGTTCAGATGCCCCAACATTGTCGCCGAGAAAAGCGTGGGCCGCGCGCCGTTCGCGATCAGATATTCGGCGATGTCGCGATTCCCGGTGTGCGACGCCGCTCCCAGCGCGTTCTCCCAATCGCCGAATCCCCAATCGATGGCCCCCTCCGCCAGCGACGGGTGCGCGTCCACCAGTTCGCGAACTCTTTTGAAGTTGCCGTGCGAAACGATCACCATTTCCCGAACCATCGCCGGCGGCTGCAACGGAAATACATCCGAAGCCGCGGCCTTTTCCTCGGTTCCCGCCACCGCCGCGGACGATACCATCCCCAAAGGGGCAAATCGCAACCAACCCCGCCGTGAGAAAAGAAGCCGCATGTTTACTATTATGGGCGTCACAGCCCGAATGCGGCGGGATACCGGGCAGCGCCATGGATTCCCGCCAGCGCGCCCTCGCAGAGTTCCAGCGCCATGAACGACTCGGGAGGAAACGGACTGGCCAAGTTCCGGGCCTGCTCGGAGGAAAACCCGAATCGAGGATAATACCGCGCATGCCCGAGCACGATCACGATCCGCTCGCCTCGCTCGCGGAGTTGAGCCAGACCATGGCGAACCAGCTCGCTTCCAACGTCGCGGCCTTGATGCTCCGGCAGAACGGCCATCGGGGCCAATGAAACGGCGGCTATGGGCCCTTGCGCCGTGTCCACCGTCATTCGACTGAACAGAATATGGCCGACGATTTCGCTTTGAACCTCGGCCACCAGCGACAGCAAGACCGCGCCCTCTGCCCACAACCTGTCGATCAGGTCAGCCTCATCGGAGCGCCCGAACGCGGCTTCATTCACTGTCCGAACGCGCGCTCGGTCGCCCGGCTGCTCGTTTCTGACGATTAGAGATAACTTTGTGTTCATCGTCGGTCCGATCCGGGTCCCTACGTTATTATCGAGGTGCTGGGCGCTTACGCACATCATGACGCAACTCGAAGTCATTCCCGCCGCGCCGGAGCAAGCCCCGATCCTCGCAAACCTGCTTGAATTGTACGCGCACGACTTCAGCGAGTTCCACCCGTTGGATCTCGGCGAGAATGGCCGATTCGGCTACCGCTCTCTTCCGCTGTATTGGTCCGAGCCTAGCCGGCATCCGTTTCTGATCAGGCTCGGCGGCAAATTGGCGGGCCTGGTTCTGGTCAAGAAAGAACCGGAGGTTTCGGGTAGCGGCGCGGTCTGGGACATGGCGGAGTTCTTCGTGGTTCGCGGATGCCGCAGACAGGGAATCGGAAGTCGAGCGGCGCACGAAGTGTGGCGGCGGTTTCCCGGGCCATGGGAGGTGCGCGTCATGCAAGCGAACGTTTCGGCTCGGCATTTTTGGGCAAAAGCCATCTCGACGTTCGCGGGCGAGGCGATCCAGCCTGTTCATATCGAAAAAGCCGGACAGTGCTGGACCGTTTTCTCGTTCGAATCGAAGCATTAATGTTCGCCCAGCCGCGCCGACGAAGTTCGCGTTCTGCTTGGCGGCGGTGGAACTGGATACGCGCACGATTCGTCCAAGAATATCTTCACTCACCCGCCGTTGGCGGAAGCCCTGTTCATAGGCTTAGGCGTGGCCGGCCTTTTCGTGATTGCAACAGCCGTGACTGGCGCGCCCGGGAACCGGAAGTGACCGGAGCTCAGCCCAGCAAGATCGGCAACAGCACTCCCAACCCCAGCGCGAACAGCCACAACGCCGACGCCGGAGTGCCGAGCGGCCGGATTCGCCGCACCTCTCGAGCGGCGGTTTTCGGATCGAGCAACAGCCAGCGAGTGTAGCGGCGCTCCAGAAACAGAAACGTGAACGCCGTCGTCGCGCCGTAGATCAGGTGCCCCAACAGAGACGGCAGCAGCATGGAAGCGGCCTCCACTCTCCAGTCGCACTCGCCCGTGAGGATCAGCGGGAGCAGCGTCATCGGCCCCAGATACCACCAGATCATGCCGAACAACCATCCCCAGGAAGATCCGAATCCGAGATTGGGCGCTTCGTTGCGAAACAGCAGCCCGTAAGTCATTCCGAGCAACGAGCCGATCAGCAGATTCAGGACGAATCCCCAGAACGTGGAGAAACCGGTGCCGAGTCCCGCAACCCGCCCGAGCACCCCGGTGGACAGCATGACCGGGCTCGAAACCAGTCCGCCCGCCAAGCCCGCCGCGGCGCCCCATCGCATCGAGCGCAACACGCGAAAACCCGGCCCTTCTTTTTCCCGATTCAGCGGATCGGATTGGATAAATAGCCGAACCCAAAAACGGTCCAGGCTGGCGTACACGACGCCGAGGATCAATCCATAAATGATGTGGCCCACCAGCGATCCGAACAACTGGCTGCCTTTGTCGGCGGACCAATCGAGCGGCGCCCCGGATAGGACCGGAAGTATGGTCAGCGGGCCGAGGAACCACCAGAAAATTCCGTAACCAAGGCCCCAGCCCATCGACGATCCGTAATTTAGTATGTCCCTCTGAAATAGCAGGCCGAACGTGGC
>Ga0302324_100005220_pt1 | contig 28407 bp, 21 predicted proteins | sample Palsa_T0_1_FD_201949 | JGI IMG/M metagenome (GOLD analysis project Ga0302324, IMG submission 201949) | Peat permafrost microbial communities from Stordalen Mire near Abisko, Sweden - Palsa_T0_1 | ecosystem: Environmental > Terrestrial > Soil > Palsa > Peat permafrost | place: Sweden: Abisko...
CTCGAAGGCGCAGGGACGCTGGACGGACAGGCTGCGTATGAATGGCGACTGAACGTCATGACCGACTACTACATCCTGCCCAACCAGCGGCAGATGGAGGCAACGGGGAAGCCGTTGATGCGGTCGCTTCCCACGGGCTTTGGGAAGGAACCGGTCTATCCGCGCATGGTGTTGCTGCTGCGCTGCGTGGACGTGCGCATCGCCGGCTTGAAACTCGTGCGCTCGCGAAGCTGGACCATCAATCCCTACGCGTGCAAGCGGCTGATCATCGACGGGGTATACATTTATTCCAGCCAGAAGGACGCCGTATGGGCCGACGGCATCGATCCCGATGGCTGCCAGGACGTGCACATCTCCAATTGCACCATCGAGACAGGCGACGACGCCATCGTCTTCTATTCAACCGATCAATGGGGGCCGGTGCTGCCCACGGAAAATGTGACCGTGACCAACAGCCGGCTATCGTCGTCCTCAAGTGCCATCAAGTTCTGCGATGGCAATATGAAGGCCGTGCGGCGCGTCACCATCAGCAATGTCGTCATCACCAACTCCAACCGCGGGCTGGCCTTCATGGTGTTCGATGGCGGCATCGTGGAAGACGTGGTGATCGACAACGTCACCATCGACACGCGGCGTTTCGACTGGTTCTGGTGGGGAGACGGCGATCCCATCCACTTCAACATCAAGCGCCGCAGCGAGGTGGACGGCTCAAAGCGCGATAACGAGCCTGCGGCAGGCATCATCCGCAACGTGACCATCAGCAATGTCATCGCCCACGGACAGGGAACATCCGCGTTGAGCGGACACCCCGACAGCTGGCTGCAGGGGATTCGCCTTAACCACGTGCGGCTGTTTGTCTCTCACGGCGCAGACGCGCCCTATGAGAGCACAGCCGCGGCCATGACGCTCAAGTACGCGCGCGACGTGGCCCTGAACGACGTAGAGATCGCCTGGGAAAAGCCGCACGCATCCACGTGGCAGAACGGGCTTGTCGTGGACCAGGTCGCGGACCTGCTGCTCGATGGCGCCAGGATTCACGTCGCACCCGGCTCCGATCAGCCGGTGCTGCGGCTCAACGATGCGGCCGGTGTTTTGATCAGGGGGTCTCGCATTGCATCGATTCACGTCACGGGCAGCAAGAGCAAGGCCGTGCGCCTGGTGGAGACGGATGCCAAGGTCACCTCAGATCCGGGTGTGGCGCAAGTGATCATGAAGTAAACATGCAAAAGGGAGCCACGGACCGCTGCTATCGGCTTCCGTCGCAGCGGGTTTACACATAGCTCGCCGTCAGCATCTCGGCCACCGCGCCGTCCAGTTGCTCGCGGCGGCGAATGTCTTCGAATCCGCGCAGCAGGTCTTCAGGCCGCACCCGCGCGCGATGGCTCTCCCTGAGGTCGTGCAGGATGGCGCCGCGATGCATCATCACGATGCGGTCGCCGAGATTGACCGCCTGCTGCATGGAGTGTGTGACCATGAGCGTGGTCAGCTTGTCGCGTTCGACGATTTCGTGCGTCAGGCGGATGACCTGGTCGGCGGTCTTGGGATCGAGGGCCGCGGTGTGCTCGTCGAGCAGCAGCAACTCCGGCTTGAGCCAAGACGCCATCAGCAGCGTGAGCGCCTGGCGCTGTCCGCCCGACAGGCTGCCGATGGCGTTGTCGAGCCGGTTTTCCAGGCCCATGTTGAGAGCGCGCACGCGATCGCGCAGTTCCTCCATGGCACGGCGATTTACGGCCAGCCCCAGCCCGCGGGGTCTGCCGCGCCGCGCCGCCAGCACCAGGTTCTCGGCAATCGACATGGTGGGCGCCGTGCCGCTGAAGGGGTTCTGAAACACGCGGCCGATCAGCCGGGCGCGGCGATGCTCCGGCCACCGCGTGATAGTGTGGCCCGCAACCGCGATGCTGCCCGTGTCTACCATGAACGTGCCCGCGACCGCGTTGAGCAGCGTGGACTTGCCCGAACCGTTAGTGCCGATGACAATCAGGAACGATCCCGCCGGCAGGTTGAGCGACACGCCCGAGAGCGCTCTCACTTCATTGGGTGTGCCCGGATTGAATGTCTTCGAGATGCGATCGATCTTGATCATGGGTCAGGCTGCCTTTACAGCAATGCTGCGGCGCATCCGCAGCCGCCGCACCATGTTGGGCATCACCAGCGCGGCAAAGACAAACACCGCCGTGATGAGCTTGAGGTCGTTGGGGCTTAGGCCCCAGCGCAGGGCGATGGCCACCAGCAGGCGAAACAGCACCGAGCCCATGACGGTGCCAACGATGAGCAGGCCCACGGTGCGCGCGCCCACCAGCGCCTCGCCGATGATGACGCTGGCAATGCCCAGCACCACCATGCCGATGCCCATCTGCACGTCGGCGAAGCCCTGATACTGAGCGATCAGCGCGCCGCACAGCGCGATCAATCCGTTCGAAATGGCGAGCCCGAAGATGGTGGCCGCGTCCACGCTTACGCCGAGCGCGCAGATCATCTGCGGATTATCGCCCGTTGCGCGCATGGCCGTGCCCAGGTGAGTGCGAAAAAAGAAGTAGAGCAGCACGCAGAGCACGATGACAAACAGCAGAATGCTTACCAGCATGGATAGATCGCGCACACTCACGGCCCATCCGGCAAGACTGATGTCGGCCGCGCGGCCAAAGATGCGCGCGCCAAAGTTCTCCGCATACGAGGCGAGGGTTGTCACGTCCAGCAGCGGCACATTGCTGCGGCCCATGATGTGGAGATTAACGCTGTAGAGCCCCGTCATGACCAGGATGCCGCTGAGCAGCGGATTGATCCTGCACTTCGTCGCCAGCACGCCGGTGATGGCCCCGGCCACACAGCCGGCCAGCGCGCCTATCACCGTGGCCAGCACGGCATTGTGTCCGGCGATCATCATCGCCGCCGCTACGGACGCGCCCAGCGTCACCGATCCCTCGGCCGTCATGTCGGGCATGTTGAAGATGCGAAAGCTCACGTACACGCCCAGCGCGAGCAGTGCGAGAATCAATCCCAATGTCAGTGCGCCAATCAGCAGTGTCATGCGCGCCTCATCCTCGTGCAATCGTTGTCAGCGGGCCCATCCAGCATGCACCGCGCGCCAGGTCGGTCTCGCCCACGCCCTCAAAACGGCGCGTGTCGGCCATCAGATGCAGCAGCGCGTTGGGCGAAGAAGCAGCCAGCGTGCCGGCAATCGCCTTTGCAAACGGCAACTCGCCGCGCTGCACCGGCCGATAGGGAAACACAGCCGCGTGGATGTGCGCCTGCACCGGCGAACCCATCTTGACTGGCCGCACGAAGTCCGCGGCGTCTGCGGGCAGGGTGCGGCCTGCAATGCCCACCAGGACGCAAAGACTCTTCTCACTGCTGCGCTCGGTGGTGAACGAAAGCCAGTCGCGGACATGTGGCAGATCATGCGCGAGCGGCGCGCCGGCCGGCGACTTGCGCAGCGTGGCGCCCACCAGGCCCGCGGCCTCTGCCAGCATCACAAAAGCAATTGCGTCCGCGTCCGAGAGTTCTATGAGCGAGTCCACGAGCTCCGACAGCGCAATCTTGCCAGGACCGCCGCCCAGCGCATCGAATCGCACCATCGTTGAAAAATCGCCCGTGCCCGCGATGGCGTAGAGCGTCTCCACCTGGGGAACGAGACTGCCTTGTTCCACTACGTAATCCGGCAGCGCCTGGGCCTCGTTGGTGGGGAGCGCGATGGCGCATCCATCGGCCGCAAGGAACTCGCCGAAGCGGCTCTCACAATCGGTATAGCCCTGGCCAAATGCACCCAGCCCCAGGCCGAGCGATCCGCTTGGAAACATAAGTGACCGGCAATCTTCCGCGCTGAATCCGGTCGACGCGAGCCGCTCGGGATGGCCAATCAGCCGGCACGCGAGCGGTTGCGACACCCGCTGCGGATAGACTTCATACGCCGCGCCACCCCGCGTATGCTTTTGCACCTGAGCCTGCGCGGCGGCCGCGGCCGGTGCGGCCTCGCTCACAATGATCTGCGACAGTCCCACCGTCGTCAGTACCGTACGGCAAACCTTGTTGGGATTGCTGATAGCCAGGCTTCCGTTGACAGACTGCAGAAGCCTGTACTGCGCATAGAGCACGCTGATGCCCAGCGAGCTGATGTAATCCACGCCGGCAAAGTTGAGCACAATGCGATGCGACCCCGCGCGCACTGCATTCTCGATGGTCGTGCCCAGGTGTTCTCCCCACGTGGCATCGATACGGCCCGCGATGCGGAGTTCGAGCGCTTCCGCTCCGGGATGCTGCGTGATCTGCATCGGCAGACACCCTCTCTCTTGTAGAAATCTGCATCGGAATCTGCTGCAGGATCTGGCATGTCGGGCTTTGCCGAAATACTGTCATCCTGAGCGGAATTTGGCGCGTCTTTTTTGGGCCAAATGGAGTCGAAGGACCCGCGTTCCTTCCACTCATCACAATCAATGCGGCCCCGCCCTCACATGACGCCCCATTTCATCCACCACCACATTGGCCCGTTCTACCACCGCATCCGGCAGCTCCCACCGATCGCGCAGCCCTGCCAGCGCCAGGCGATTTACATCCAGCGTTACCGGCATCGCGTTCTCCACGGGAATCTGCGCCGGATCGCGCCCATCCAATACGTCCGAGGCAACCTCGCCGGCTGAGTGTCCAATGGCCTCGTAATTCGCGCCCAGGTCGAAGATTGCGCCGGTTGACGATTCACGCGGCGTCGATGTGAACACCGGAATCTTCGCCGTCTTCGCCTTGCTCACAATCATGTCGAGGCCGTGCGATGTCACCAGGTCGGGACTCACCCATATCGCTTCCACATTGCGCGACAGTAGGGAAGCCATGGCCTCGCCCACCATGGTCGAGTTCTCCGCGTCGGCCTCAACCAGCGTGATGCCCATGCGCGCGCACACCTCGCGCCCGAGCTTGGTGGTTACCGCCGAATTGGCCTCGCTCGGGTCCCATACCAGGCCCACTCGCTCGAGCGATGGCCGCATCTGTTTCGCCAGCCGAAAGGCATCCTCAACCGGCGGCAGGCTGCCCACGCCCGTCATGTAGGGCGGATGCAACGTGTGATTTTCGCGGCTCACGCCCACGCCCACCGCATAGGGGTCGGTGACGATGGCGAATACATGCCGCCGCGGCGGCGTGGCGAACCGATTGGCATTGGCAACAGTCTGCAGGCTGACCGTCGAGACTGTAAAAATCAGGTCGTAGTCGCCGCTCGTCACTTCGCGGGCAATGGCGTTGGCGGTGGCAATATCCGCCTGGGCGTTGTAGCGGCGGAGAGTCATCCTCGCACCATCCACATAGCCTCGCTCCTTGAGCGCCTGCAGCGCCCCTGTGATGCCGTCATCCAGGGGTGGGATCGAAGTCTGCTGCACAATAGCCACCCGCATCGGCCCCGCATGTGTTTGGGCGCCGCGGTGGCGCGAGCCCAGATCGGAGCAAAGCAGGATAGCCGCCGATCCCATGATCAGCGTCAGACCCAGCGCCAGCTTCTGCAGAGTGGCAATCATGACCGGTATGCAGTGAACGATAAATGGCAGCTGGAAAGGATTGCAAGAAATCTTTTGCACGAGGCGCGCGGAGGGGGGAAGCTCGACACGCCCACCGCATATAATCTGGGTCAAGCCAAAGCGGAGCGCAGACCATCTTGGGCGATAGTTTGACACTGGAAGTTCGTAACTCCCGCGATGCGATTGCGCCGGCCAGCGAGGCAGCCGAGGCGTGGCTGATGCGGCACGAGCCTTCGCCGGAAGCTTTATACTTCCTCCTTCTGGCCATCGAGGAGCTCGTCACCAACTGCATCGCATACGGATACGACGACGCCGGCGAGCACACCATAGCCCTTTCGCTTTCGGTAGCTGACCACAAGCTGACCATGACCGTGATCGACGACGGCCATCCTTTCGACCCGCTGGCGGCGCCGCCGCCCGACCTCTCGCTCGACATACAGCATCGTCCCCTCGGCGGACTTGGAATCTTTCTGCTGCGCGAACTGGCCGATCATATGGCGTACGAGCACCTCGACAATACCAACCGGCTCACGCTCACCAAACGGATGCAGTGAGATGCTGCGGCTCAGGGCGCGAATTTGTATACTTGCCGCGGGCGTCTTCACCACTCGGCTGACGCGCGATGATTTCCCCGACGATACACCATGAATGGAACCCTGAGATCTCGGCTGGTTCGTGTGCTCCTCAGCGGTGCTTCGGTGGCATTGGCCATCGGGCTTCCGGTGCACGTTGGCGCACAGGAGGGTGCGCAGCCGCAGCCGTCTTATCAGAATATGACGCCCGAGCAGCGTGCCGCCGCCACGCGCGCCTTTCTTGGCCTTGGCCCGGAGCCGGATAAAGCGGCTGCCGCGCGTGGCGCGCCGATGTATCGGCAAAGCTGCGCCTTCTGTCACGGGCCGCAGGCGCGTGGGGCAACGGGATCAAGCCTCATCACGTCGGATGTGGTGCTGGGCGACGATCGGGGCGAACACCTCGTCGCATTTCTGAAAAAAGGCCGCCCCGAAAGGGGTATGCCGGCGTTTGCCAACATGACAGATGGCCAGCTCGCCGACATCGCCGAGTTCATCCATCTGCAGGTCGAGGAGGTGGCCAATCGTGGCGCCTATCATGTGCTGAATATTCTGATCGGCAACGCGGCCAGCGGGCAAGCCTATGTGGCGGCGCACTGCAGGTCGTGCCACACGGCGGAAACATTTGCGCACATCGGCAGCAAATATCGCTCGCCTGACCAGCTGCAGCGCAGTTGGATCTGGCCACCTCGGCCTGCTGACAATTCGCTCGCCGTCACCGCCACCGTGAAGACGCCGGATGGTGCATCGATCTCTGGGCGCGTTACGCAGCTGAGCGACTTTCGCATCAGCTTGGTCGACAGCGCGGGAATCACGCACACCATCGACCGCGAACCGCGCGTGCTGGTAGAGATGAACGACCCGCTTGCGCCGCACCAGCAGATGATTCAGGCGTTGACCAACGACGACATGCACAACATAACCGCTTACCTGGATTCGCTGAAATGAGACTCACGTCGGGAATTATCGCGGCCCTTGCCGCTGCGTTGCACACGGGTTCCGTGCTGCTCGCTGCGCAGGCCGCACCCCATGTCTCGCTTAATCCCGCCGAAATCGGCAAGCCGCCCGTCACATCCTGGCCAACCTTCAATGGTGACTATACCGCTCAAAGGTACAGCACCCTCACCCAGATCAAACCCTCCAATTTGAATCGTCTCGCACAACGGTGGGTTTACAAAATCACCGACGTAGGAGCTCAGCGAGGCGCGCCTGTCCCCATCGTCAAGTGCACGCCGCTCTTGGTCGACGGCGTGCTCTACATTACGATTCCCGATCATGTGTGGGCTATCGATGCGCGCACCGGAAAGCCTCTGTGGCACTACGACTGGGTCGATCGCGGCGGGCATCTCATCGGTCAGCGCGGAGTGGGCATCTGGAACACCACCGTCTTCTTTCTGACGCCCGACAACTGGCTCATCGCCCTCGACGCCAACACAGGCCGGGAGCTGTGGCGCAAGAACTATGCCGACGCGCGCAAGCAATACTTCTCCACCTCGGCGCCACTCATCGTCAAGGACCATGTCATTGTCGGAGTGGGCGGCGATGCGATGGATATGCCTGGTTTTCTCGACTCATTCGATCCAGTGACGGGCGACCTGCAATGGACGTGGTGGTCGACGCCGCGCAAGGGCGATGCGGCGCTGGCCACCTGGCCCAATGAGGCCGCATCGGATCACGGCGGCGGCATGACGTGGATGCCGGGCACTTACGACGCCGACCTCAACCTGCTCTACTGGCCCACCGGCAACACCAATCCCGTGTTCGCGGGCCAGGGACGCCCCGGCGCCAATCTCTGGACAGAATCGATCGTCGCGCTCGATCCGGACACGGGAAAACTGAAGTGGTATTTCCAGGTTTCGCCGCACGACACGCATGACTTCGACAACACCACAGCTCCCATTTTTTTCGACCGCGTGGTTGGCGGAAAGCGGCGCAAGCTGCTGGCGCAGGCCGCTCGCAATGGCTACTTCGTAACGCTCGACCGCGAAACGGGTAAATATCTCGTAGCCAAGCCCTATGTGCCGCTCGATTGGTCCGCAGGCCTGTCGCCGCAGGGCGAGCCGATCCCGATCCCTGACAAAGACCCAACCGTCGGCGGGTCAATCAATATAGTCAACGCGTCGAACTGGGAGGCGCCTGCCTACAATCCGAAGACTGGTCTGTTCTATGTGAACTCGGTTGAAGGCAACGCCATCTACTATCTGACCGACAACAGCGCGCAGCCCTCCGGCTACGGCGGCACGGGCGCGGGCATCGGCCACGCCACGCGCGTGCTCAAGGCAATCGATCCGCTGACCGGCAGCGCCGTGTGGCAGCACGCATATCCGAATCTCAACAACGCGCCGTCAACGCTGGGGCCCAGCATCCTCACCACCGCCAGCAATCTGCTCATCACCGGCGACGACCAGAAGAGTGCAATCATTTTCAGCGCGGATAAAGGGCAGGTACTGTGGCATAGCGAGCTCAGCGCCAGTGAATCGAGCGGCGTCATCACATACATGCTGGACGGAAAACAGTACATCGTATCCGCAGCGGGCGACACGCTCTATGCGTGGAGCTTGCCGAAATGAAGCCCAGCCGCGCTCGATACAGCGTGATCGCACTGGCCATCGGCCTTGCGGTGCTCTCCTACGTGCAGCGCGTCGCCATCTCGCAGGCCGCCGAGCCCATCGCACGCGATCTGCGCATTCTCCCGCGGCAGATGGGCCTCATCTTCGGCGCCTTCGCATTGTCCTATGCGCTGTTTGAGGTTCCCATGGGCCTGCTCGGCGACCGCCTTGGCGTGCGTCGTGTCCTGGCACGCATCGTACTTGCCTGGTCTGCCTGCACCGCGCTCACCGGCGCCGCGTGGAGTGTGCCGTCATTGTATGCGATTCGCTTCTTGTTTGGAGCCGGCGAGGCCGGATGCTTTCCCAACCTCACCCGCATGTTGAGTGCGTGGCTGCCGGCGCGCGAACGTGTGCGCGCGCAGTCGCTCATGTGGGCGTGCACGCGATGGGGCGGCGCTGCCACTCCTCCACTCGCGCTGCTTGCCATCACCTGGCTCGGCTGGCGATGGGCATTCGTCAGCTTCGCCGCACTGGGCGTGGTGTGGTGCGCGGCGTTCCTGTTCTGGTATAAAGACGATCCGGCGCAACACCCCGCTGTGAACGCGGCCGAATTGAAACTTCTCGAAGCATCCCGCGCGCTCACCACGCACACCCCAGGGCAGCGGCATTGGATGCGCCTGCTGCTCACGCGGCAGGTGGCCGCGCTGGTGCTCCAGTATTTCTGCTTCTCTTACGTGTGGACGTTCTACATTACGTGGCTGCCGACCTATCTGCGCGAGGGCCGCGGCCAGTCGCCAGCGCGAGCAGCCACGCTTGCAATGCTGCCGCTTTTGTTCGGAGGGTTCGGTTCGCTGGCCACGGGACTTGCGCCCCGGCGGCTGCCGCGGCGGGCCATCGCTTTCTGCGGCTTTCTCTCCACGTCGATCCTGTTGTTTGCCTTCACGCACATTCAATCTGTGGTCCTGGCCATGGCGGTCATGGGCCTGGCCAGTTTTTCAAGCGACCTGACCATGCCGATTTCGTGGGATGCATGCGTGGAGATCGGCGGTCCATATACCGCGACGGTGGCTGCGGCAATGAACATGCTGGGCAATCTTGCAGGCTTTGTTGCGCCGGTCGTGGGCGGCGCGATCCTTGAGAAAACCGCGGGCCAGAGCACGTCCTCCGGCTGGAATATTCTGATCGACACCATGGCAGTTGCGGCAGCTGTGTCTGCGGCATGCTGGCTGGCGCTGGATCCGGATTCGGCGCGCAGGCAGCGGGAATTGGGCGCGGCCACTGCGGTGGAGACGTTCCTGCCTTGAGAGGTTTCGATCATGCTCAATACAAAACAGGTTCTGGAACAGGAGATGCGATCATGAACATCGATCTGACGGGCCGGACAGCAGTCATCACCGGCGGCAGCCGTGGCCTGGGTGAAGCGATGGCCAAAGCCCTCTCCGCGGCTGGGGCGCACATCGCACTCGTGGCGCGCGACATCAAGCGGTTGGAGGCAGTGCGCGACGCGATCGCCAGTGCCGGCGGCACCGCGGCTGTGTTCACGGCAGACGTCACCAGGGAAGACGAAGTCGCGCGCCTCGCGGAGTCTGTGATGCAGCGCTTCGGTTCCGCGCAGATTCTGATTAACAGCGCGGGAACCAATATCCGCAAGAACCTGGTGGACTTTTCGCTCGAAGAATTTCGCAGCGTTCTCGATGCCAGCCTGATCTCGACGTTCCTCATGTGCCGTGCGTTTGTGCCGGGCATGAAGGGCGCGGGCTACGGCCGCATTCTCAACATGAGCTCGATCATGAGCCATGTGTCGCTGCCCGGCCGTACTGCGTACTCCTCTGCCAAGTCCGCGTTGCTGGGGTTCACGCGCGCCCTGGCGCTGGAGTTGGCAGGCGAGGGAATCACGGTCAACGGCATCAGCCCAGGTCCGTTCGCAACGGAGATGAATGCGGCAGTGATGAACAATCCAGAGGCCGATGCGCAGTTTCTCTCCAGCCTGCCGGTGGGCCGCTGGGGCAGGGTTGAGGAAATCGGCTCGCTGGCGTGCTATCTGTGCTCGGATGCGGCGGGATTCATCACGGGAACCGACATCCTCATCGACGGCGGCTGGACAGCGAAATAGACTGAACCCTTCTACGGCTTCGTCGCGGGCTGCGTGCGTGGTGGCTGCGGGGGGACATAATCCACCAGCGTGTCGACTGGCTTTCTTGCGGCCCACGCAATGCCGCGCAGCAGCATCTGCTGAATCTGATAATTGTCGAAGTTCGCGTATTCATGCCCTTGCATCCAGACGAATGCGCGAGCCGGCTCGCCGGCGGGGAGCGTGTGTTCGTAAGTCCAGATCTGCGGCACCACTTCGCCTTTGTGCGCGCCCGCGCTCGGCGTGCCGGGAATTTCGGCCGACGCCAGCACATGCACGCGGGGGCGCTCAGACCAGGTGATGTTGTAGAAGGCCTCGTCGAAGATGGTGATATTCGTCATGCCCTTCATGATGGGATCGGCCGCATCCACCACGGTGTAGGGGATGGGCGCACCCAGCGTGTAATTGACCTCGCCGTGTTTCTTTGCGCCGCCCACAAGGCTCGCGAAGTACGCCGGGTCCGGCCCGCACAGCGAGTCATGCAGGCTCACTAGTCCGCCTCCGCGCTTGATATATGCTTTGAGCGCGGCTTTCTCGTCATCGCTCAAATACGCCGCGTCGCCTTTGTAAACGATCACCACGTCGGCGTGCTCGAGGTCCGCAGTCGAGGGCGCATGAAGAGCTCCGTCCACCACGGCGCCATGTGCGGTAAGAAGCTTGCTCCAGTCGGCCAGGAACTGCGGATAATCGTGCTGCCCCGGTTGATGCGACTTGAGTCCCGCCCAGATGTAAATGTGCATCCCGTCGGGATTCTGATCCCATGCGCGTGGGGCCTGCGTGGCAGGCGCGCTTACCGCCAGGCCGCTCGGCTGCGCCGTAAGTGAGAGGGTTAAGCCAAACACCACGGCAAGCAGACATGTGGTTTGAATCAGGGCCGCCGAGCCACGCCACTTTGGACGGAGTGACGTAAACCCTCGCACCGCAGAGGCCACGCGTAATTCATTCGCAAGTTGCCGTCGATCCGACGGATGAGTCACGGCTGTACTCCTGTAGGCTTGAAAGCCGCATCATGGATACTAGATGCACACGCTCGCTGTCAATGCCATCGATCGTCGAGCGGGCCATCAGAAAGTAAATCGTGAGCCGAACTGGTACTGCCGAGGGCTGTTGACCGTGCTCGTAACCTGCCCGAAGAGCTCCGCCACGCTCGTATTGGTCTCGGCCGAAGTAATACTGGGCACGCCCGGCATTCCAAACTGCGGCCGGTTTGCGACGTTATAGGAAGAAATCTCGAACCGCAGTTCTCGTTCCTCCCCGAATGAAAACGTCTTGTAGACCGAGAGATCCAGATCCTTGGCGCCCATGGTGCGCACGTGGTCGAGATAAGCCGGAGCATTGCCGGCGACGAACGGCGACGACGGAATGACGAAGCACGAGTAATTGAACCACGTGGCCACAGTATGCGGCGCGCCTTTGCTCGGATCGCAGGCAAGGTTGGGACGCTGGTTAAAGTAAGCGGTCGCCGCGCCCACAACGGGCGAAGCAATGGGAACGCCCGTGCTCCAATAGAAGATCCCGTTGGTGGTCCAGCCGCCGATGGCAGCGTTTGCAAATCCATGCAGATCGACTGCTCGGCCCTTGCCCACCGGCAGATCGTACGATGCAGAGCCGGTGAACTGATACTTGACATCCTGCGGGCTCACCGTGTGCTCAAACTGCATGTTGCGGCCATCCTGCGGCGCGCCCAGGTGCGATCCCACAAAGCCCAGCGGCGGGTTGCCATCGTCTGTGATCAGCTTGGCCCACGTGAAGCTGCTCAGCGTGGTGAAGTGGTGGCTCAGCCGCTTCTGCAACTTGGTTTGCAGTGAGCTGTAGTCGGAGTCGCCGCCGGGATAGCCGTTCACTTTCACGCCATTGCCTGCACCGTAGCTGCCGTTGCCAAACTGCGGAAAAGGCTGGACCGCAACAAACAGCGGCACCGTGGGCGAACCGTAGTTCGCGTTTGAGGGATCCTGAATGGCCGCCCATTTGTTCGGAACCATCGTGTTCAGCAGACCCGCCTGGTACTTCGCGATGGTGCCCAGATCGAGCTGGTTGATGTCGGTCGATCCCAGCGGAAGATAAAGGCCGCGGCTGCCCACATATGCGGCACTCGCCACCACCTGGTGCGGCAGTTCGTATTCAATGCCGAAGTTGAAGTTGTATGTGGTGGGCGTGCTTTGCGAGTGCAGCATGGTGCTGAGCGAGATGCCGAGATTGTTGCCCAGGCCGGCGGGCGCCTTGATCGGCTGTATCACGCCATTGGGAAATGGATTGCTCAGGGAATTCAGCAGGACGGTGTTACCCTGTGCGCCGCAGATTTGCTCGTTGGCGCAGTCGTATGCAATCGTCTTCGGGTCGTTGTTCCAGGTGGTCGCATTCCAGTTGGTATAGGTGGCAAACCCGTCGCTGTCGAGCGATGTGCTGCCCACCATCTGCGCGCTGGGTCCGTAGTAAAAGCCGCCCCCTCCACTCACCACCAGGTGCGTCGCAGGCTGCCAGGCAAATCCCAATCGCGGTCCGAAATTGTTGAGGTTCGTGGTAAACGGTGAGCGATTGCCGCTGTTCACGTATACTTCAGCGCCAGTGTAGGAGACTCCGTTCACCGTTGCGTCGGCGTTTGGATTGAAATACTCAAGGCGATTGTGGCGCTCCGTGCGGCCGCCAAAGATGTCCCAGCGCAAGCCCGCGGTGACGGTGAGGGCCTTGTTTGGCCGCCATGTGTCCTCGACGAATGCCGCGTAGTAAGGACTGGCCTCGGCTGCGAATAGATCCTTGGAGAAATTGGGATAGTTGTTCGATTCGCTGCCCGGCACGGTGCCCATGCCAAGCAGGAACGAAGCAAAGTCGCTGCCGCCCACCGCCGAGTTCGTGGTCTGGTCGGTGGCCGAGATGTCGAAGGGGTACGACCCCGCGGGCGCGATGGGCTGGCCCACATTGAGGAAGCGCTTCATGTATTCGAAGCCGGTGGAGATTTCATGCTTGCCCCAGACCTTGGTTAGGCTGGCATTGGCGTCGGAGTTCTCGCTGGCATACACAAACGTGTTGTAGTCCGCTGTGCCGCCCACGCCGCTGCCCGAGTCGTTAAACGTCACGAAGGGAAGAATCTTGTAGACCTCCTCCGCGGCCAGCGAGGAAGGGAAGCCAAGCGTCGTAATGTCGAAGCCGTTCTGCGCAGGATCGCCACCCTGGTTCTCATAATGCCGCGTAAACGAGTAGCGCAGCGCAAGCATGGTGGTCGAGTTGAGCGTAAGGTCGTCGGCCAGCAGGATGTTGCGGCCGTTGGTCACGTTCTGCGCATAATTCAGGTCCCACTCGCTGCCGAATGAATTGAATGTCGAGGTGAAGAGCCGGTCAAACGAGAAGCGCCCGAAGATGCGCTGCCGCTCGCTCTTTGTCCAATCGATGCGGATGTCGAATTTCTGCGCCTTCGTCGGATCCAGGCCAGGCAGGAAAAAATTGGGAGTCAGATCGTCGGAGGCAGTGTCGCATGCCGCGCCCGGCACGTTGCTCAGGTTGCACTTCGGCATCTCGGAGAGAAACTTCAATGCGATGGGGTTGGGATTGACGACGGTATTCTTTGCAATGGGCTGCCGCGTTCCGGCCAGTGGACCGGTAGCGATATCGGGCTGCAGCGGATTGTAGATAGTGAAAGGATCGCCGGAAAAATTTCCGGTGAGTTCCGCGCCAGTCGGCACCACGAATCGATTTGAGTCATCCTCCTGACCCTGCTGCGTAGCCTCGTAGTCGGCAAAGAAGAAGAGCCTCTTGTGCAGAATCGGGCCGCCAAACGCTCCGCCCTCCTGATAACGGTGAGCGTTCAATGGCGTGTTGGGAAGGGCGCTGTCCAGGTCATATTGCTTGTTGAAGTATTCGTTGGCGCTCAGCACGTCGGGTCGAAACACACCGAACGCATCGCCATGAAACTTGTCGCCGCCGGATTTGGTGGCCAGGCTGATCACGCCCGCCCCTCCGCTCTGAAACGATGCCGGCGTGTTCTGCGTCTCCACGCGCACCTCGTCCACGTCGTCTTCCGGCAGCCCCATCGCCGGAATGATGGCCGCTGCGTTGTTTTCCGCGATGCCCAGCGGGCTGCCGTCGATCATGTAGTAGACCGATCCCTCTACTGCGCCGTTCACCGTGTACGAAGAGACATCCACGCCAGGCCGGCCACTGGAAATATTTTCGATGGCAAACGACCCGGAGGAACTGGGCGTGCCGTTGGCAGGCGTCACGCCGGGGCTCATTTGAATCAGATCGTAGACGTTGCGATCGAGCAGCGGCACGCGGTCGATGGTTTCGGCGTTGATCAACTGCCCGACCGTCGAGTTGCTGATGTCGGCAAGCTCCGTCGTTTCGGCCACAGTCACAACCTGGTTGACAGTGCCCACCTTGAGCGCGAGATTGATCGTTGTTACCTCATCGAGCGTCACTCTGACATTCTGCTGCACCACCGTGTCAAAGCCGGGAGCGGCTGCGCTCACCGTGTAATTGCCGGGAGCCAGCGAAATGAACGTATATAACCCGCCCGCGGTGGTCACCGAGGAGAGCTTCACATCCGTAGCACTGTTGGTTGCGGTGACGGCTGCGCCAGGCACAACGGCGCCGCTTGAGTCGGAGACAAGCCCGCTGATGCCGCCTCGTCCGGCTTGTGCTTGAAGGAGCGGAGGACAGGCGAGCGCCAGACAGAGGCAAATCCACACGGAAAACCGTGTCTCAAATTTTCCTGTTCTCATTTTCCGCCTCCGGGAATATAGTGGTTCAAACGTTTCAATCAGGTTTGCACGAATATATGTCCAAGTCCGTAAGATGTCAAGAGCGGAATCGCGGGACGTAAGCGAGCAGGCAATGAAGGGGCTGCGGAAGGCGCAAGGAGACCAGATGGGCCAAAGAAAATCCGGCCACGTGACCCTGCTCGATATTGCTCGCGCCAGCGGCTTCTCTGTTTCCACGGTTTCCATCGTGCTGAGCGACGCGCCTCTGTCGCAGAGCGTGGCCGCCGCCACGCGCGAACAAATCCGCGCTCTCGCCTTGCAACTCGGCTACCACCCCGATGCGTACGCGCGCAGCCTGCGCCGCCGCAGCACTGAGACCGTCGGCATCCTCGCTTTCGATCTTTCCGACCCATTCTGCGTTCCCATCCTGCGCGGCATTCAGGAAGGCGTTCACGAGGCGGGCTACCTGCCTCTGCTGATGGATGCGCAGACCCGCCGCCAGCTCTTTGACACCTACCTGCACATGATCCTCGAGCGCCGCGCCGAGGGAGTGATTGTGATCGCGAGCTGGGTGTTTGAGGAGACCAACCTGCTCGGCGACATCCGCAAGAACAATGTGCCCATCGTCATTGTTGGCCGCGACCTGACCGCGCGCGGCATCCATTCGATTCTCGTGGACAACGAGGCGGGAGGAGCGCTGGCTACGCATCACCTGCGCGAACTCGGCCATCGCAACATCGCCGTCATTCGCGGACCGCAGGAGATGTGCGATAGCGAGCCGCGCTGGGCGGGCATCCGCAAAGTCGCGACGCAGAGCGGAATGACCCTCGATGAGCGGCTGGTGCTTGAGCTGCCCGGTCTGTCCGATCCGGCGTCGGGGTTCGAGGGCGGCCTCCGGTTTACGCGGCAGATGCTGGCTTCCAGGCGTCCCTTCACCGCAGTGCTGGCATTCGACGATCTCACCGCGCTCGGCGTGGTGCGCGGATTGACCGAGGCCGGCCTGCGCGTGCCCCACGATTGCTCTGTAATGGGCTTCGACGACGTGCTGTTTTCGGCGGTGACAACGCCGGCCATTTCAACCGTTCGCCAGCCGCTGCGCGAGATGGGACTGGAGGCTGCGCAGCGCGTGCTTCAGGCGATAAAGAGCGCCGGTGCGAGGGAGCAGAAGGCGCGCCTGCACAAAACCGATCCGGAGCTGGTGGTGCGCTTGTCGACAGCGCCTCCGCCGCTGCGCCGTGCTTGACACCGCCTGCGCGCGTCATTGATTATGTGCCATTCAAACGTTTCAAACGGCGGCAATGAAAATGCGGAGAAGTATGAGAGATTCGAGAGGCGAAGGTCGAATGATTCGGAAGCGGATTGCTTGTCTGTTCCTTCTGCTGGTGGTTTCTTCTCTTGCGGCTGCGGGCAGCGTCACCCGCATCGCGGACGGATGGCAGATCGTATCCGCGTGCGATCTCCATGCCGAGGGCGCGGCAATCTCGACCCCGGAGTTCGCGGCCGAGGGCTGGCTGAAGACATCGGTTCCCAGCACAGTGCTGGCCGCGCAGGCAGCGGCAAAGGTGTTTCCCGATCCTTACTTTGGCCTCAATCTGCGCAACATTCCAGGCACCAGCTACCCCATCGGTCACAACTTTGCGAATCTCCCCATGCCCGCCGACAGCCCCTATCGCTGCGGCTGGTGGTATCGCGTGGAGTTCGCCGCGCCCGCCGAGGCCGCGCATGATCGACGCACCTGGCTGCACTTCGGCGGCATCAACTATCGCGGCGAAGTGTGGGTCAACGGCCATCGCATCGCGGATAGATCGGCAGTTGCCGGCGCGTACCGTACCTATGACTTCGACATCACGGACGCACTCAAGCCCGGCGCGCACAACGTGGTCGCCGTAGAAACATTTGCGCCCACAGAGAAGGACCTCGGCATCAACTGGGTCGACTGGAACCCGTGCCCGCCGGATAAAGACATGGGCCTGTGGGGCGAGGTCGATCTGGTCACCACCGGCGCCGTCACGCTGCGCTCGCCGATGGCAGTGACGCACTTCAGCGACGCCACGCTCGCCGCGGCCGGCCTCACTGTCTACGCGGAACTGCACAACGCTGCTGACCACAAAATCACCGGCCTGGTGCAGGGAACGGCCGCTGGCGCGCACTTTGAGCAACCGGTAGAACTTGGAGCCCACGAAGACCGCACGGTCATCTTCGCGCCGGAGAAGTTTCCCGCGCTGCACTTTCGCAATCCCGCGGTGTGGTGGCCCTATCAAATGGGCGAGCCGCATCTTGAGAATCTCACCATGAGCTTCACTGAGAACGGCGTCAAGAGCGATGAGCAGAGCGTAGAGTTCGGCTTTCGCGAAATCGCTTCGGAGCTCACAGCCACAGGCGCTCGGCTGTTTCGCGTCAACGGCAAGCCGCTCCTCATCCGCGGCGCTGGCTGGTCGCAGGACATGCTGCTGCGCACCGACGCGCACCGGCTCAGCGATCAGCTGCGCATGGTTCGCGATATGCACCTGAACACGATCCGCCTCGAAGGCAAGCTGGAGACGGATGACTTCTTTCATCTTGCCGACGAGCAGGGCATTCTGGTGATGCTGGGCTGGTGCTGCTGCGATCACTGGGAAGACTGGAAGACATGGACGCCGGAAGACCTGACCATCGCGACGGCGTCACTGCGCGCGCAGCTGCTGCGGCTGCGCTCCCACGCCAGCCTGCTGGTGTGGCTCAACGGCAGCGACAACGCACCGCCGGCCGACGTGGAGAAGGCTTACCTGAACGTCGAAGCGGAGACGCACTGGCCCAATCCCACGCTCTCGGCTGCGTCCGCTGCAGATACTGTCAATTCAGGTCCGAACGGCGTGAAGATGACCGGCCCGTACGATTACGTTGCGCCCAGCTACTGGTATTTCGATCAGCACAACGGAGGCAACTTTGGTTTCAACACCGAGACCAGTCCCGGTCCCGCGATCCCATCGCTGGCCAGCCGCGAAAAGTTCCTGAGCGACCCAAACGCGTGGCCGCCCACCGCCGATTGGAGATTTCACAACGGCGGCGGCGAGTTCAAGGATCTGAAGGTGTTCGACGAAGCCATGGCCGCGGTCTACGCGCAGCCGCGCTCCGCGGCTGACTACGAACGCATCGCGCAGACCATGGAGTACGACTCGGAACGCGCCATGTTCGAGGCCTACGGCAAGAACAAGTATGTCTCCACGGGCGTCATTCAATGGATGCTCAACAATGCGTGGCCGTCGATGATCTGGCATCTCTACGATTATTATCTTGACGCGGGCGCGGGATATTTCGCGGTCAAGAAAGCCTGTGAGCCGGTGCACATTCAATACTCCTACGACGATCGCGCGATCGTCGTAGTGAACAGCACGTACGAGCCGGTCGCGGGCCTTCACGCCAGCGTCCACGTGCGCGCGCTCAACTGGAAGGAGCTCTACAGCGCCGAGGCTACAGTGGACGCAGCGGAGGACAGTGCGCAGCGAGTCTTCGCGATTCCCGAGAAGCTTTTCTCCGGCGCAGAGCGCATCTTCCTGATTGACCTCGCGCTCACCGACGCAGCAGGTCATGCGGTTAGCCGCAATTTCTACTGGGTGCCGGGCACGCTGACCACCTTCGACTGGGGGCAGACCGACTACACGCACACCCCTGCGCTGCGGCATGAAGATCTCACTGCCATGGCGAGTCTGCCGCAGGCGCAGGTCAACGCAACCGCCGCGATTGCGCAGACCGGCCACGGACGGGAGCTGCGCATTGAGCTCAAGAACGCGTCGGCCACGCTCGCATTCCAGGTTCGCGCAGCGGCGCGTACAACATCGGGCGGCCTTATCGCGCCAGTGTTGTGGTCCGACAACTGGATCGAACTGGCGCCGGGCGAATCGACAACGCTCACCGCGATCTTGCCGGCCGATGCGCCGGAATCGCCAAGCATTCGAGTGGAAGGATGGAACATCGCGCCCATCGCGATCGCGCCGCAGGCTGCTGCGGCCGCAAGCAAGGGAAAGTGACAGGTGCGAATCGCTCGCACAGTTTATGGAGTACAACGTGTGGAAGCCAGTTGATTCGCGCTTATTGAGAACGCTCGTCTTCGCATCGTGCTGCGTCTTTGCGAACCATGCGCAACTTCGCGCGCAATCGGACGAGCTTGCCCTGATGCCCATGCCCGCGCACATCGTTGGTGGCTCCGGTCAATTCACGATCGACGGCAACTTCGATGTCAAACTTGAGGGGTATACGGAACCGCGGCTGGTCTCGGCCAAACAGCGATTCCTGGCGCGGCTCTCCGATGAAACAGGATTGCCACTGTGGCGCGCACGGCAAGCGCCGAAGACGAAATTCACGATCACGACGGCGGCCCCGAGCGACACCGAGCAGCGTCTCGGCGAAGACGAGTCTTATCATCTGCAGGTATCTGAGACTGGTGTGCAACTCGAGGCGCCTAACCCACTGGGCGTGCTGCATGGCCTGCAGACCTTCTTGCAACTGGTGCGCGTTACACCGGCGGGATTTGCAGCGCCGGCAGTGACCATCGACGATGAGCCGCGCTTTCGCTGGCGTGGATTGATGATCGACAGCGGGCGGCACTTCATGCCCATCCCGGTGATCGAGCGGAATCTCGACGGCATGGAAGCCGTCAAGCTTAACGTCTTTCACTGGCACCTGTCGGAGAATCAAGGTTTCCGCGTGGAGAGCCGTGTCTATCCGCTGTTGCAGGAGAAGGGCTCGGGCGGCCTGTTCTATACGCAGCAGCAGATACGCGACGTGATCCGCTACGCGCGCGATCGCGGCATCCGCGTGGTGCCGGAGTTCGATATGCCGTGCCACGCTACCGCGTGGTTCGTGGGCTATCCGCAACTGGCAAGCGGACCGGGACCCTACGCGATTGAAACGCACTGGGGCGTCTTCGATCCGGCAATGGACACCACGCGCGAAGCGACGTTTCGGTTCATCGATCGGCTCGTCGGCGAAATGACAGCGCTCTTTCCCGATGCGTATTTTCACATCGGTGGCGATGAGTGCAATGGGAAGCAGTGGGACGCCAATCCGCGCATCAAGGCGTTCATGCGCGCGCATGGATTGAAGGACAACGCGGCGCTGCAGTCCTACTTCACTGCGCGCGTGCAAAAACTGGTGGCCGCGCACCACAAGATCATGGAGGGCTGGGACGAAGTGTTGCAGCCGGATACGCCGCGCGACGTGGTGATCCAGTCCTGGCGCGGTGCATCGGGCCTGGCTGCGGCGGCGCGCCAGGGCAACCAGGGACTGCTCTCCAATGGCTACTATATCGACCTGAATCAATCGGCGGCCGAGCATTATCTGGCCGATCCGCTGGGCGGCGATAGCGCGTCGCTCACAGCCGCGCAGAAGGCGCTGATCCTGGGCGGCGAGGCCACCATGTGGAGTGAATACGTGACCCCGGAAAACATCGACAGCCGCATCTGGCCGCGCACCGCCGCCATCGCGGAGCGGCTCTGGTCGCCCGCAGACGTGCGCGATGTGGCCTCGATGTATCGTCGGCTCGCGGTAGTTTCGCAGCGCCTGCAATATGACGGCCTGCGACACGAGTCGTCCACGCGGATGATGCTGGAGCGCATGAGCGGAGCGTCCGATCTGAAGCCGCTTGAGATTCTTGGGTCGGCGGTTCAGCCTCCCGAGGGCTATCAGCGTGAAGAACTGGCCTCCTATGACGCATACAGTCCGCTCAACCACCTTGTGGATGCCGTGCCTCCGGAGAGCGAAACGGCGCGCGAGTTCGCCGAGGCCGCCAGGCTCATCGCGGCTGGGCAGGCGACTCTGCGGCAGTGGCAACAGGCGCGCCAGTGGCTCACATTGTGGCGCGACAACGATGCCGCCCTGCAGCCCTTGCTGCCCGCATCTGAATTCACCGCTGAACTGATCCCGGTGTCTCGCGATGTGTCCGCAGTGGCCGCGATTGGAATGCAGGCGATCGACGGCCTCGAGAACCATCGCCCGCTCAACGAAGCGGACGCCGTTGCCGACATGCAGAAGCTGAAAGATGCGGAGAAGCCCAAGGCCGTCTTGCGCAACATGATTGTATCGCCAGTGGAATTACTGGTGAAGGCTGCCGCCTCGCAGAGCCACTGAGAACCCGGCGGCTCTACACGCATGTGCGGTATGATCGTGAGCGTGGCCGAAGCTACTAATCCCCGCGCCAGCAGCGGCCGAAGCGCGATGTGCCGCCGATTCCCGGCCTTGCTGCTGGGAGCTGTTGCGGCCATCGCCGGATGCAAATCGCCGCCCAGTGCCACGCCCGCCGGCGTTCCCATCGCCATCCCTGCGCCGCTGGGATTGCCCCCGGTTCCGATTCCTCCGGAGAATCCGCCCACCGCGCCCTCCATCGCACTGGGGCGTAGGCTGTTTTATGACACGCGGCTTTCCAAAGATGATTCGCTTTCGTGCGCCTCCTGCCATCGGCCTGAGAATGGATTCACCGACGGCCAGGAGCGATCGAAGGGAGTGGGCGGCATGATCGGCCTGCGCAATGCCCCCACCTTGATCGATGTGGCGTACTCTCCGCTCTATTTCTGGGATGGCCGCGCCGCCAGTCTCGAGGCACAAGTGCCGGGCCCCATTGCCGACCCGCTGGAGATGAATCAAACGCACAAGGCGTCGGTAGCCAAGCTCAAGGACGACCGCTCGTATGCGGCAATGTTTCGTGACGCGTTTGGTTCCGGCGACATTACGCTCGAACGTGTGGAGAACGCGCTGGCCAGCTTCGAGCGCACTATCCTGAGCGGCGGCTCGGCGTTCGACGAGTATGAATACGGCGGGCGCAATGATGCCCTCACGGCGGCGCAGATTCGCGGGCTTGAGGTCTTTCGCAATCCGGCTAAAGGCAACTGCGCTGCGTGCCATGCTATCGGCGCTCATGATGCGCTCTTCACCGACGGCGAATTTCACAATACCGGCGAAGGCGTGGACGCCACAGGCGAACTCACCGACCTCGGCCGCTATCGCGTGACCCACATCGATGCCGACCGTGGCGCATTCAAGACGCCTACGCTGCGCAACGTGGAGATGACCGCGCCCTACATGCACGACGGCAGGCTGAAGACGCTCAATGATGTGGTTGACTTCTATGCGGGCGGCGGCAATTCCAATCCGTATCTCGACAACCGCATGTCCGAGATCAAGCTTTCGGCGCAGGAGCGCAGCGACCTGGTTGAGTTCATGAGGTCGCTCACGGGCAAGCTGCCATTGGGCGTCGGCCCACCGACGGAGGTCAAATCGCAATGAAGAGATTTTTTTGTGCATTCGGCGTAGCAGCGGTGCTCGCGATGACCGCGGGCTGTGCGAAGAAGAGCCAGCCCGCGCCCCACCATGCTCAGCCTGCCCAGCCGCCCGCGTTTCACGTCGATCCGGCCACGGCCGGCTCCATCGCGGGCACCATTCGCTACACCGGCAAGCGCCCGCCGCAGAGAGCCATCGACATGAGCTCGGAGCCGGCCTGCGTGAAAGCGCATCGCGGCAAGGCATACGACGAGTCGCTGATGGTCTCGCCCGGCGGCGGCCTCGCCAACGCCTTCATCTATATAAAGAGCGGGCTTGAGGGCAAGCGGTTCGATGCGTCCGCACTGCCGGTAACCATCGATCAGAGCGGCTGCTGGTTTCATCCGCGCGTGCTCGGCATCCAGGCCGGCCAGCCGTTTGAGGTGGTCAACTCCGACCCGGTGACCCACAACATCCATCCCATGGCACAGATCAATCGCGAGTGGAATCACAGCCAGGGCGCCGGCGATCCGCCGCTGCAGCGCCGGTTTCTGAAGCCGGAGATCATGGTTCCCGTGAAATGCAACATCCACAGCTGGATGCACGCGTACATTGGAGTGGTGGATAATCCCTACTACGCGGTGTCAGATCGGAATGGCGCATTTAGCATTGGCAATCTACCGCCCGGCACGTATACCGTTGGGGTGTGGCAGGAGAGCCTCGGCACACAGGAGCAGCAGGTGACGGTGACGCCGCAAGCGAAGACGCAGCTTAACATCGTGTTCAAAGGGAAGTGAATCATGCGCGAATCGAAGCTTGGGGCGCTTACAAGCCTGCTGATGGGTGTGTCCTTGTTGTTGACAGGTTGCACTCCGGCAAAACGGCCGGCCGCGCCGGTGAGCACCGCTTTGCCCGATTCGTCGTCGCCACGCGTGTATGTGACCAACGAAGTCTCCGGCAACATGAGCGTGATCGATACAGGTACGCAGCGCGTGCTGGCGACGGTTCCACTGGGCAAACGGCCGCGCGGCATTCATGCCAGCCCCGACGGCAAGACACTGTATGTGGCGCTGAGCGGCACGCCCATCGCCGGGCCAGACGTAGACGAGAGCACGCTGCCGCCCGCCGACAAGAGCGCCGACGGCATCGGCGTCTTCGACGTGGCGCAGAACAAGCTGGTGCGCACCATCCCCGGCGGCTCAGACCCGGAAAACTTCGACGTCAGCAAGGACGGCAAATTCATCTACGTCTCCAATGAAGACGTCTCGGCAGTGAGCATCATCGACATTGCATCGGGCCAGGTGGTGAAGACGCTCAAGATGGGCGCGCAGCCTGAGGGAGTGAAGGTGAGCCCGGAAGGCAAGCAGGTGTTTGTCACGTCGGAAGAGGATGGCACCATCGCCGTGCTCGACCCGGAGGCGCAGAAGATTGTGGCCACGTTCAAGGTGGGTCATCGCCCGCGCTCCATCGCTTTCATGCCCAATGGCAAGCTGGCCTATATCAATGCGGAGAACGATGGCGGCATCGTGCTGGTGGATGCCATCCGCCACAAGATGCTGAAGGCCATCTCGCTCGGCGAGCCGGGCGTGATCAAGCCCATGGCCGTGCTGCTCTCGCCGGATGCGAGCAGGCTCTACGTCAGCACCGGCCGCGGCCAACAGTTGTTCACTGTCGACACTGCAACCAATCGCGTTCTCGGCGCAGTGTCCGTGGGCAAGCGGCCGTGGGGCATTGCGCTCTCGCCCGATGGCTCCACGCTCTACACGGCCAATGGACCGTCCAACGACGTATCCGTTGTGAGCCTCGCCACCAATACCGTGATCAAGAAGATTCAGGCGGGCTCGGGGCCGTGGGGCGTGGTGGTGCTGGCGCGATAAGGCGCAAAAGTGAGGAGTGGTCCGCTCACGCGCCCACCAACTCCATTCCGGCAATCTCGATCTCAAGGCCGCCGTATTGCGGATGATCGTTTTCGCGAATGCGATAGGCAACATCGATCAGCGATCCCTCGCGCAGTTCCAGGGCTGCGGCGCGCGCGGCCATGCTCCAGCCAATGGCGCGCACCGCGCCACTGCTGCCTGCGAGCACCGGATCATTGCGCCCTTGCGCTGACTCTGGCTGTTGTGTCAGCTCCAGGCGCAGGTGCCGCTCCTTCATGATGCGTGGCGTGCTCAGCAGCCGCGTCCTCCGAGCCACAAACACAGGCTCCGCATTGCCATGACCCAGCGGCTCCAGCTTGCGCAGCCATCCCGTCAAGACCGGCGTAATGCGATTCAGCGGCAGCTCGGCATGAATGTGCAGCACATGTTCGGGCTCGCGCGCAGCCAGCGCTTCATCGGCGTGGATCCGCAGCCGCCGCTTGAGGTCGGGCAGGGAAGCGGCCGGCAGCGCAAAACCCACTGCGAACGCATGGCCTCCAAAGCGCGTGAAGAGATCGGCGCATGTCTCAATGGCTTGCAGCAGCTGAAATCCATCCACCGAACGGCCGGATCCATGCGCTACGCCGTCTTCAATGCTGATCACAATGGCCGGCTTGGCCGTGCGCTCCACCACGCGCGACGCCAGAATGCCGATCACGCCGCGATGCCAGCCGTCGCCATCCACCACCAGCAGGCGGCAACAGGCCAGCTCGGCATCCGAGCCCAGGCGCGCCTCAATGGCGCGCAGTGCGGTGGCCTCGGTGTCGCGCCGCTCGCGATTGAGGCGCTCCAGCTTGGCGGCCAGCTCGTTGGCGCGCTTGCCGTCGCGCGTCGAGAATAATTCGATCACCTCAGATGCCACGTCCATGCGCCCGGCGGCATTGATGCGCGGCGCAAGCCGAAACGCCACATCGAATCCGGTGAGCTGTTTGGCCGCGGGATCGAGCGCCGCCACGGCAAACAGCGCCCGCAGCCCCACGCCCACCGGCTTGCGCAGCTCCTTGAGGCCCAGCGCGGCGATGGCGCGGTTCTCGCCCTTCAGTGGCACCGCATCGGCAATCGTCGCAATGGCCGCCATTTTAAGAAAGCTTGGCAGCGTCTTCTCGCGCGTGCGAACCGCGTCGCGCCGCTCCAGCACGGCCTGCGCCAGCTTGAGCGCAATGGCCGCGCCGCACAGCGATTTCTCAGGGTAAGCGCACCCTGCCTGGTTGGGATTGAGAATCGCCAGCGCTATCGGCACCGCGTCTCCGGCCTGCGCCAGATGGTGGTCCGTCACGATCAGGTCGAGACCCAGCCGTCGCGCCGTCTCCGCCTCGGCAAAGGCTCTCATGCCCGTGTCGACCGTGATCACCAGCCGCACGCCCTCGGCATACGCAGCCTCAAGCACGCTCGATTGCAGCCCGTAACCCTCGCGCAGCCGGTGCGGCACATGGAAGCGCACGATACCGCCCAGCATCTCGATCGCTGTCTTCAGCAGCACCACGGCGGTGGTGCCGTCCACATCGTAATCGCCGTAGAGAAGGATCGGCTCCTGATGAGCGATGGCCGCCTCCAGCCGTTCGACGGCCGCAGTCATGCCCATCATCAGCAGCGGATCGTGCAGGTGCGCGATCTCGGGATCGAGAAACGCGAATGCCTCGCTCGCTGAACGAATGCCGCGCGCCAGCAGCAGCTCGGCCAGCACCACGGGCAGCCGCGCCTCGGCCGCCAGCGCGGCAGCCTGCTCGGGATGCTGCTCGATCAGCTGCCAGCGCTGAGCGGCCGGGACAAATGCGCGCGCAGTATCGCGCGCTGGAATCTCAGCTTCGCCAGGTCCGCCCACGCGGCTTACTCATCCTCGTCATCCCCGCCATGAGCGTCGTCGATGACGATGTCCTGGAAGGCTTCAATGTCTTCGACCAGCGTCTGAAAGCGCTCGTACCACTCGGTAGTGGTCTCGTGCAGAAACACCATGCCCTGGTAGACAAACCCCAGCTGAATGTAGCCCAGCATGTCGGCATACTTTCGCAGCCACTGCGCCTCCACCAGCTCCGTGGCTTCTTCGTCGGGGAAGTTCATCTCCCCCGCCTCTTCAATCAGCGCTTCCAGCTCGTCCCGTTCCAGCGTCATCTCGCTGAACGTCACGAAGGGCGCGCCCACATGCTTGGCCATCTCCACAAAATCTTTCCACGAGTCGGGATTGTCCTGGCCCTCCCATAAAATCGATGGAATGTCTTCGGTGACGTATCCCGGCAGGCGATGCAGCCCATGGCCCTCAATGAAGGCCACCATGTCGTCTTTCAGCGTGAGTAGATTGTCCGTGCTCATAGTCAATCATTCATTTTCGCAGATGGGGCCGGTTGGCAAGCCGGCCATTGTGGAAACTTCGCATGATGCCGGTTTGAAGGGTGCGGTTATGAGCCCGCCCATTCAGGCCCGTTTGCGTCCATTCAAGCTCGTTTGAAGGGTACGGGCTTTAGTGAAGGGTACGGGCTTTAGCCCTTACATTGGGCCGCAAATGATCCGAGGCTTCAGCCCCTGAGGGATAGCTCCGGTTCAAATTGACCCACCACCGGAAACTTCGCTCTCGTGGGGCCGGGGCCTTACTCTTAGGTCAGGAGGAATACCGCTTGCCCCCGTTTGAACATCACGTCTTTGTCTGTCATAACGTACGTCCCGCCGGCGCGCCGCGTCCATCGTGCACCTCCGACGGCGTCAGCCCGCTCTTTACGCAGTTGCAGCAGTTGTCAAAGGCTGCCGGTCTCGGCGCCACGGTGCGCATCAACAAGTCGATGTGCCTCGATCAATGTGAGCACGGCCCCACAGTGGTCGTCTATCCCGAAGCGGTATGGTACTGCCGCGTGCAGCCGGAAGACGCCGCCGAGATTGTCTCCGAGCACCTGGTGTCCGGCCGTCCCGTCGAGCGACTGCGCCTGCCCGACGAGTGCATCAACACCAAAACCTGCCCGCACCGCAGTTGAAGTACGCGGCTATCGAGTGATGGGCCGGGAGCAGGAAGTCCCCCGTCTCGAGTGACCGGTGGCAGTGGTGCCGCGATGAGACAGGTCATCGCTGCTCCGCTCCGTGTTTTCGAAATTTGTCCCTTTCTAGCTCGCCAGCCTGTGAGCAGGAGGGTCATTCGGCTTCACTTAACAATCGCTTCTGAGAAGGCTTCGGAAAACGAAGCAATGGATATTCCCTGCATTAAGCGGCACAGATTATTTCTCCGTGAACTAAAGTACCCTGCACGCTGCTATTTATCTCGTTCTCCACATCGATTGCGCCGATAGAGATGGTATGGAGGATCTCGATGCGCCGTGCACACATTGCACTTTTGGCCCTGTTCTTCCTGATTGTTGTGGTGGCTGCCTGGGCCGCGCCCGCTCCGGAATGCCGCGGCGGTCCTACGGAAGCGAGCAGCGTCTGCTCCATCGCGCTCAAGGCCACTGGCGCGTTGCCAGCCGTGGCGCGCACCATCGTGAAGCAGGGCATTGCGGAGCCGCTTCCGGCCACCGGCGCCAGCGTCAGTTTCAACGCCCCGTTCCGATAGCCGGCCTGCCTCTGGCCGACCCCCTGCTCCGGGCGCTTCTCCTGGGCGCTCGCTGCCAGGGCGTTCAGAGTGCTTGCGCGAGACGGCAGCGGGCCAGTCTTGGGGAAAGGCTCCGGTGGTTGCAGGAGCCTCAAAAGCCATCGGGATTCAGCCCCCGGGGCGGCCACGCAAAGCTGACCCGCTGTCCACTTCCCCAGGGGCGACGCATATAAATTCCCCAGCGTTGGCAAAATGTGTCAAAACGCTCTTTGAGACCGCAAATTGGACTTCCTCCAGCCCTGCGGAACGAGA
>Ga0302324_100005221_pt1 | contig 28405 bp, 24 predicted proteins | sample Palsa_T0_1_FD_201949 | JGI IMG/M metagenome (GOLD analysis project Ga0302324, IMG submission 201949) | Peat permafrost microbial communities from Stordalen Mire near Abisko, Sweden - Palsa_T0_1 | ecosystem: Environmental > Terrestrial > Soil > Palsa > Peat permafrost | place: Sweden: Abisko...
GTGGCAGTGTTGCTGTTGCCCTTGTTGCTATAGAGCGCGCCGTAGCCTGAGGCGGTGTTGTAGTCGGCCGTGGTATTGGCATAGAGCGCCTCGTACCCGGAGGCGGTGTTGTAATTGCCAGTTTCATTGGAATAGAGCGCGCTTACCCCGGAGGCCGTGTTCCAGGAGCCGGTCGTATACGAATAGAGCGCTTCGTATCCAGAGGCGGTGTTGTTGCTGCCGGTTGAGCCGGAACTGTTCCCAAACAGCGCCTCGTACCCAGAAGCGGTGTTGTCGTTGCCGGTCGTGTTGTAATAGAGGGCCTGGTATCCGGAGGCGGTGTTGTTCACTCCCGAAGTGCTCGAATAGAGCGCGTATCCCCCCGAGGCAACGTTGGAGGACCCGGTCGTGTTGGAATAGAGTGCTTCGTACCCGGAGGCGGTATTGTCAGCGCCTGTCGTGTTGAAGTTGAGCGTCTCGTACCCCGCGGCGGTGTTGTCGGCGCCGCTCGTGTTGTTGTAGAGCGCGCCGTAGCCTGAGGCGGTGTTGTTCGAGCCGGTTGTGTTACCTGAGAGAGCTTCCCAGCCGAAGGCGGCGTTGTAGTTGCCGCCCGTGGTGTTGCTAAACAGCGCTTGAAACCCAGAGGCGGTGTTGCTGCTGCCCCCGTTCGAGGCGGCCGGTCCGCCGAGCGCGCCGGTCCCCATTCCCGTGTTTAAGTTGTTGTCGCTAGTGTCGTTCGAGGATGGCACTTGAGCGTGAGCCGCGCCCGCAAGCGCGAGCGCGCCTAGCAATCCCAAGGTCGATCCATAGAGTGTGTTCATCGCAAATAACCCCTATTTCCCTGTTGGTTGATGTTGTTACATAATCTCGCAGCAAGTACCCAATGCTTGCGGCAGGCCGATAGCAGCTGCCATCGCTTCAAATTAATTCGATCCTTGTACGCCGTTGCGAGCGCAAGTCAACTGGACGTTGCCGCCTCATCGTGAGTGCCGCGCCGCAGGATCAAGGCTGGCACGTTCCAAAAGAAATGACACGATCGAAGTAAGAGCTGCGAGTATGTAGCCAAACATCGCGGCCAAATTCGCTAGACGGGAAGTGCGGTTTTGATCGTGAACGTATTCGTTAAAATTAGACGCAAAGTTCCGAAGCGGCTGATCCACATCGGCCCCAGCAATTTGAACGCTTACAGACGCAGAATACGGCCTGGAGGCAACCTGAACATCAGGTGCGTTTTGTGTTGAAAGACGCCAAGGAAAAATGCCATCCCAAAAAATATCAGCGTGAATATCAGCCAAACAATAGCAACCGTTGTGTGCAATCTGGCCATTTTAAAATCCCACTATAGTTATTTAGCCCAGTTAGCTCCGTTGTTGGTTTCCGTAAAACAAATTCCCTTCATATCTGTGTCCTAGACCGCCCCGCCCAACTCACCTCGGAAACTTGGCGGTGCGCGGATAGTACTCCGGCGCTAGTGCAAGCACGTCGCGCACATTTCCGCGGTGCAGCGTGCGCTATCGGAGCAGAATGGGCGGCGCGCCGCTGAGCAGGGAGGACAACAACGATGTACTACCAAATTGAGGGCACAAACGTCCGGCTTGCGGGCTCTATGCATTTCATCCCCGCAGGTTATGGGCAGCTTCCGGCGTGGGTCGGTGACGCGTATGCCTGGAGCCAGGACCTGTATCTAGAAGGGCACCCGGGTGAGTTAGCTTTCCATGCGTACGATCCAGCGGGGACGACCCTGGAGCAGAAGTTGTCAGCTCAAACATGGCAGCAGCTGCGGGACGTGTGGCACCTTGGCCACCTTAGGCATGAGCGACTTTGGCTAATATTACCGACGCTCGCACGTCAGTCGTTTGCGCACGTACCGGGAGTAGAGCATTACCTCACGGATCGGGCGCAAGTCGACGAGAGGGTCATCCAGTATCTCGAATCAGCTGTTGAGTTTGCCGCGATAATGAACAGCGTCCCGGATGATATTTACATTGCTCAGATCGAGCGAATGGTCGCGGATCTACATGGCGTCCGGCAAATGATGGCGGACATGTATGCCGCTTGGATAAGCGGCAGGATCCATGCGGTGGAAGAGGTTCTACCGCGAACGCCCCTAGGCTGGGACCCTACCATTAAGGCTGCGGCTTTGAATGCGCGCAATCTACTTTGGCTGCCGAAAATTATCGATGCCTTAGCGTCCGATAGACACACCCTAATCATCGTCGGCGCAGCTCATCTGGTGGGGCCGAGCGGCTTGCTTAGTTTGCTCGAAGAGAGGGGCCGGAATAATCGTCAGTTGGCATAGGCGGACCACCGTGCGCGACTTATTGGGCTATTGGCAAATCCTTTTCTGGATGATGATTGCTCGCCTTGCAGCTGATCCAATAGAAATCCCGGATCGTGGTACGAGGTTAATTTTGGGTGTCGTTCTATTTATTGGGCTTTTCCTCGGAATTCTAAGCGTCTTTCTGCCACGGTGAAGAGTAGAGAATCGCCATGACGCCTGAGGACGAATTGGAACTCAAGGTGCTTACGGATGCCGAGGCACATCCGAGGGTAAGCACGACCTACAAGGCTGTACACGGTACCGAGCAAACTCATGAAGTGACGACGGCAATACGGCTTGCTAGCGATGAACCGGCCAAAATTGAAATCGATCAAGTGCCCCAGCGCATCGGATTCGTCGTCCGCGTGCTAGGTATCACGGCAGTCGGCCGCGACCGTCTACGGGAGTTGCGGACCAAAGACGCTGCTGAGAAGTTTCGCTAGACCGCGCCGCGCCTCAGCAATTCAATTTCGTTGTCCACTCTGGCGTGCTTGCGAGCGATATCCAAAGGCGTTTCACCATTGCGGTTTTTGACGTTCACGTCGTACCCGTCTTCCCTGACAACTGCACATAAGAGGCGGTGATTGGAGCCGCTAGCGGCGTTGTGGAGCAACGTATTACCGGCCTTGTCAGTTGGCTGCATCATCTGTGTTTTCCTGGCTTTGAGTTGCAAAGCATGGCGCTCTAAAAGCCGGGGTTGGCGAGCTGTACCCGCTGAGATAATAACTCGTGCCGGGCGATGCAGGCGAGCGGAAACTGCGCCATTATTGGGGGGCGCGGATCGGTGATTCGCGTCGTCCAGCGGGCGTCCCGCTGTTAGTTAGGAGTTCTTATATGTGCGCCCAAATTGCAGGGGCCGATTCCGGCCCTCTCTTAATATCACCTCAGCCTGAATTGATTCCAACTAGGTTTGAGGAGTTCATAGTCAGACGCGACGGTGAGCAATCCTTTTCGTTTGAAGGGAAGCGGCTCGCGCACGCGAGCATCTCAATCGGGGACACCGAGAAGCTCACGGCCGAGGTTTACCAATCTCGTGGCGGGAAGTTCATCGTGGCGCTCGTAAAGGTCAGTACGCTGTCTACTCGCGCCGTGTCATACGGTCTACGACCGGATGGGTTCAACAAAGGCGGCGTGTTCGAAAACATCGAGGCAGCCGTTGCTTGGTTTCGGCCCGGTCGCCTAACGGATGAAATCCGTAAGCAGCTTGGTTTGGACCAGCCTATTCGGATTGATTGACAAAGCATGTTAAACAGCCCCAGTGCTCGCGGCTGGGGCTGGACGTTCAACCGAAACCCACAAGGAGCAGGGGACCAATGATCAGTAAAGCGCGAAACGCGCTGGCCGCGATCTTTATGGCGATCACCTCATGGTTTGAGCCAAACGCGAGCAAGGACACAGATACGTGCATCAGGGAAACGGAGGCCCTGTGCCTTAGCGAGCGACCCGACCCCGCTGACCGCCACGAGGAAGCCGAATTCCCGTCGCCCGAACCGCAGGCAATCACGCGACAGCCGTTCGTTCCGCATCCGGGAATGCGGATGCCGCGACGGCGACACAACGACTGGGTAACGCGCGTTGTGCTTGATATGTACGCTCACCGCAGAGCAGCCGCGAGAAAGCGGAACAATATCCTGCTGCACTTCTTGGCGTCCCAAGCCAAGTGACCTAACGCAAAAAAGTTACGGCGAAAGGGCGCAATACGCCGAAATGCCAGCGGACAGAAAAAGAGCATAGGACACGAAGATCAGGGCGATGTTCACGAGCGAAATACGCGGGGCCAGCTTTCGAAGCCAACGCCATGGCAGTAATCTGGAACATCCGAGTTGAGCTACAAACGAGAGTCCCGTCGCGATGCCCGCAGATGCCGTGCCCCAAAAAAACAGAAGCATGACTTTGACAAGCGATTGGATAGCAGGACTTCCATGACTCTGTTGCATCGCCTCTCCGAAAAACGCGAGCATGGCCACAGCGCCGCCGCCGTTTACGAGTACTGCGGTATTAAGGGCGGACTGAGCCGAGCTGATGACGTGCGGGAGACGACCTTGCCGGAACGCCTCAAGCTGAGCGCGTCGATTCTTGAAAGAGCTGCCGGTGGCCATCGTCATTCCATTGAGCTGATGCCGTCTTCAGGGATCGAACCTGAGACCTCGAAATTACGAATTTCGCGCTCTACCAACTGAGCTAAGACGGCATTTTCTTAAAGGTCACTAGCGCGGCATCTAGAACCGGCGTTTTTGCGAAACTAACGCTTATATTACAATCACTTACAATTTAGAGCAGATTTCCTTACGAATGATGTGCTCTACCAGCTGAGCTAAGCCGGCACGGATGCGCGTGAAGGCGGGAGTCTACCGTTTTTTCCGCAGGCGGATAACGAGATCAATGCTCTCGACTTCCATGCCATCCGGTGTCGGCGGCAGGCGGCTGAACTCAACTTCAGGCACCGGCACGTCGATGAGCGCGCCGCTCTCAGCGTCGTGAAAATGATAGTGCGCGCCGGTGTTCGAGTCGTACCACGCGCGCGAATCATCGATGGTGAGCTGTCGGATGAGCCCGGAGGAGGCAAAGATCTTGAGGGTGTTGTAGACCGTCGCCTTCGACACGCGCCGGCCGCTCGCAGCCAGGGATGCAATGATCTGCTCCGCCGATAAATGCTGCGGTGCAGCAAGGAGCAGCGCCGCAATGCGCACGCGCGGAACAGTCGGGCGTATACCCATTTCGGCGAGCTTGCGCCCGCAGGTGGCCGCATTTGGGGCGGTAGATGGCTGCTGCTGCATGGCCGGCATTATAAAACCCCCGGGCCGGACGGCGCCAACTGTGCAGGGCGCGCCCGTGCGAGCTTGGACTCCAAATGCCGCGCCAGCTCGCCGATCGTCGGGAAGTCGAAGATCTCCGTCAGATCGATCTCATTCGGGTACTCGTGGTCAATCTGCTCGTGGATTTCAATCAGCTTGAGCGAGCTTGCGCCCAGCTCGAAGAGGTTGTCGTCGATCCCGACGCGCTTGCCTTCGAGCGCCGCGATGCAGATGAGCTGCAGCGTCTCCTCAATCTGCGTGCGCGAGCGCGACGCATGGCCGCGCTGCGCCTCGCGCAGCTTCTGAAGCTCGGCAATCTCGGCGTCAAATTCCCCATCAACATAGCTCGCCTCGAGGAGGTGCCGCTGGATCTTGCCGCTCGTCGTCTTCGCGATGCGCTTGACCGGCACGACCTGCGCAACCTCAAGCCCCGTGTGCTCATTGATGAGGCGCGAAACCTGAGTGGCGATGCTCAGGAAATCGGCAAGCTCGCCGCGGTGCAGGACGAAAACCACGAGCTCGTCGGTCTGCGCACCGGGGCGCCGGGCGCCGGCCACCACGACTTTGCCCAGATCGAGCCCGTCGGCGCGCTGCGCGATCGCTTCCAGGTCCTGCGGATAGTAGTTCTGGCCGTTGACGAAGATGATCTCTTTGGCGCGACCCGAAATATAGAGTGCGCCGTCGTGGATCAGGCCTAGATCTCCGGTGCGCAGCCAGCCGTCAGCGGTCAGCGATTCGGCGTTGGCCTGCGGGTTCTCGTAGTAGCCCTGGGTCACATTGTCGCCGGCGATGTGAACGTGCCCGATCTGTCCCTCGGGGCGCGGCACGCCATCCTCTCCCGTCACCCGCAGGCGGCAGTAGGGGATGGCGCGGCCGACGCTTACGAGCGTCACCGCATCGGCGGCGTTGCGCGCCAGGAGCTGCGCCTGGGTGCCCACCGTCATGCGATGTCGATTCAGGCTGATCGACTGCAGCGGCGCGTTCACGGGCGAAAAGCTTACCGCGAGCGAGGCTTCCGCCAGCCCATAGACCGGAAACATTGCCTCGCGGCGCAGCTTCGTCGGTGCGAGCCGATCCAGGAACTCCTCGCACAGCTCCACCGAGATCGGCTCTGCACCATTGAAGATGAGCCGCACCGCGGACAGGTCAAGAGCAAGGTCGGCCACCGCCCGCTCGCCCAGGACCTTCAGGTAATGCCGGTAACCGAAATTGGGCGAACACAGAATCGTTGCGTGTTTGCGCGCGGCGAACGCGAGCCACAGAAGCGGTCGGCGTACGAAAAGCTCGGTCGGCATCAAATAGGTGTCGATGCGATTGGCGAACATGAAGACGTGAAAGCCGATCAATCCCATGTCGTGGGTGAGCGGCATCCAGGAAAGGCTGACGTCGTCTTCGGTGAAGTGCACAAATTCCGACACGCCGCGGCAGTTGGCGAGAATGTTGTGATGCGTGAGGACGACGCCCTTGGGCTCGCTCGTCGAGCCTGAGGAGAATTGGATGAAGGCGACGTCGTTAGCCTGCGCGCGGAAGATCGTGCCGGCACGCGAGATGTCGTCGAGCTCATCAACGACGAAGCTGCGCGCGCGCACGCCTGCAAAAAGCCTCTCCTCCCCGACGCTGGCGGCGAAAGCGCCGATGCGCTCGAGCGACTTCTTGTCCGTGTAGAGGAAGGGACTGCCGAGCTTCTTCACGATGCGCAGGAGCTTGTGGCGATGCTCATCGCTGATGCCGGGCGCCACCGGCACCGGAATGATCCCTCCCAGCACCGCCGCCCAGAAGGCGTCGATGAAAGGCTCATTGCTGGCGAGGAAAAGAATGAGCTTGTCGCCGCGGCGCGCGCCGAGCTGCTGCAGGTGATGCAGAATGCCGAGCGCACGCTCGTAGAGCTCACCGAAGGCGACGCTTCTCTCATCGCCGTCGCTCTCCAGATAGGTGATGTTGCGGGCGGCTTTGCGGTTGGCTTCGATGAGCTCGGTCAGTGTGGTGGCGGTGAACATCAGCGGCGTTCGAGCCTCATATAGAGCGGATTCTTCGTGCGCAGGTTGATCTGCGCCTCAAGCTCGACGGGCTCAGCGGGCAGATAGGTCAGGCGGTAGTGGCGTGCGACTTTATAAAGATGCATGAGCATCTCATAGAGCGCAAATGTTTCCCCGATGCAGTGGCGCGGGCCTGCGGCGAAGGGCATGTAGGCAAAGCGCGGGCGCGCGGCTTCGTTTGCGCTCGCGAAGCGCTCCGGTTTGAAGGCTTCCGGATCAGGCCAGAAGCGCGGATGGCGATGCAGGAGATAGGGACTTAAGAGCACATCGGTCCCTGCGGGGATCTCGAATCCCGCCAGCACGTCGGCGCCGATCGCGCGGCGCGACAGAAGCCACCCGGGCGGATACAGGCGCAGCGCCTCACTCACTACCTGCTGCGTGTAGGGCAGCGCCTCCATCTGCGCAAGGCTTGCAGCTTCCGCCGGCGGGGCGGCCGCGATCTCCGCGTGCAGCTGCGACTCGACCTGCGGGTGCAGCGCCAGGAGATACCAGGTCCAGTTGAGCGCGCTCGCGGTGGTCTCGTGGCCGGCGACCACCAGCGTCATGACCTCATCGATGAGCTCGCGCTCGCCCATGGGATCGCCGGTCTCTTTGTCGCGCGCACTCATGAGCATGGCGAGAAAGTCGACGTGCTCGTCCGCCTCGCCCGCGCGGCGGCGCATGACAGCGGCCACGAGTTTGCCGAGTGAGCGGAACTTATACGCAAACTGCAGGTTGCGCACCGGCTCCTCGGTCACGACCGCAAAGGGATTGCCGCCGGACTCGGTGGTGAGGCGCTCCAGATCCCGGCCAAACACCGCGCGCAGCACGATGTCGAGCGTCAATGAGCTCATGTCGTCCGTGACGTTGACGCTCTCGCCGCGCGCGGCCTGCGCCTCCCAGCGCGCGATGAAGCGCTCATTCGCAGCGTCGATGACACGCGCAAACTCGGTGATGACGCGCCGGTGGAACATCGGCTGCATCATGTAGCGCTGGCGGCGCCAGAAATCCCCCTCGCTCGTCATGATGCCGTTGCCGAGCAGGATCTTCACGCGATCCAGCCCCACACCCTTGGTGTAGTTCTTGTGGTTGCTGACGAGCACGCGCTTCACATCATCCGGATGATTGATGACATAGGTGTAGGACTTGCGCCCCGGCGCGTACACGCGGTAAATGTCGCCATAGCGCGCGAACAGCTCGCGCATCTTCTCCAGAGAGTCCTCCGTGGAGCCGATGTCGAAGGCGGTGTCGGGTTCGGGCGGGTGCTCGGGTGCGAGCGAGCTTGCGGTCATGCGCGCAACTGCAACAAAGACCGCAAGCTTACTATACTGGGCTCATACCTATGGCGGACTCCGACTCAGACGGCGGCCTGCGCAATACGCTGTATCGCAGGCTTACACGCTCGGGGCGCCGCATGACGGCGGCCCGGCGGCTTCTGTATGCGCTCGCGGTGCCGGTCGGGCTCGCCATCATCAGGACCTGGTGGGCGTCGTGCCGCATCGTCAAGGTCGAAGGCGCCGAGCACCTGCAGGCGGCGCTGCAAAAATCACCGTCCCTGGTGCCCTGCTATTGGCATCAGCATCAGGGGTTCTGCGCCAAATATCTCCTCGACCAGCGCGGGCGCGGTCTCGCCGTAGGCTGGCTCATCAGTCCCTCCGTCGACGGTGAGATCGGCGCCATGCTCGTCGCGCGCGTGGGCGGGCGCGTGATCCGCGGTTCATCGTCGCACACGGGTGCGCGGGCGCTGCGCGACTATTATCTCGCGCTCGTACAGGAGAACGTCTGCCCGGTCATCACACCCGACGGCCCGCGCGGCCCGCGTTTCAAGTTCAAGCCGGGCGCAATCCTCCTAGCGCAGATGTCCGGGCGGCCCATGCTGCCGATGGCCTACGCCGCCTCCCGCGCCTCGCTCATCAAATGGGACAAGTTTGTGCTGCCGTGGCCCGGGTCGCGCATCGTTATCGCCATCGGGCCGCCGCGTTATGTTCCGCGCGTCGTCGATGCGGCACAGATCGTGCGTCTGCAGGGGGAGATGGAAGCGGAGCTTCTGCGCTTGTTCCGCCTCGCTCGGGAGGCTCTAAAGTCTTGAGCGCCGCGCGCCGATTATGTCAGCCGAACGGCATTGAAGGCCAATGCGAACAGCGCCTTAGCTTGTTTTCCTCGACGAGTATGCGAGAATCGAATTAACTACCAAAAACGGGTGTGGACAAGTGTGCTTCGCGTCGAGCGCGCCGGGCGCGTGGACTGACACACTACCTTCCCCGTTTGGCCATGAGATCGCACTGGATGTCGACCCCGACCCCGCTGCTCGATAAGCCTGCGGATCTCACCGCCTCCGATATTCTGTCTCCCACCGCGTGGAACGGGCGCTCCGCGACGCCCGTCGTCGGCCTCGACGTCGCCTGCACCAAGATCGCTGTCGACTTTCAGAACATGCAGCGCGAGTCGGTCGACGAGTGCATGAAGAGGAACCTCGAGCTCTTGCGCGAGGTCACCGCGAGCGATTGTGTATTTGCCGCCGCGATTAACCCCGAGGACCTCACGCTGAAGGACATCGAGGTCGCGAGCAGCGCCTTCTCGCAGTGCCGTCCCCAGGCGCTCGAAGGGGAGAGCCTGGAGAGCTACTCCTGGCTGAGGTCGCACCTGGATCACCTGCGACTCTCGGAGCTGCGCGACACGAGCGCGCCGCGGCGCGAGCAGGCGCTGGAGGCCGAGCGCCTCGCGGCGCTCGGTATCGGCTCGGTGCTCATCGTCGCCTTTCGCCTGCAGGGCAAACCCGCAGGACTTCTGGGCCTTGCGCATTCGCTGCCGCGCGGCCCCTGGGACGTCAATCTGCAGTTGATGATGAAGCTCATCGGCACGAGCCTCGCCACCGGCCTTGACCGCATGCGCATCGAGTCACGACTCGCCAAGCTCGAGGAGCGCACGACGCTGTCGCAGTCGGCGGCGAACGATGGCCTGTGGGATTTCGATGTCGAGAGCAACGAGGTGTATTTCTCGCCGCGCTGGAAAGCCATGCTGGGCTACGCCGATGAGGACATGCAAGGCTCGCCCGACTGGAGGAGTCTTGTGCATCCGGATGACCTGTCGCGCGTGCAGGCGGCGATCCGCGATCACGTGGCGGGCAAAGTGCCGACCTTCGAAAGCACCCATCGCATGCGGCACAAGAGCGGCGAGTGGCGCTGGGTCGTCAGCCGCGCCAAGGCGCGGGTCGACAAGCACGGACGTCTCCTGCGCCTGGTCGGCGTGGAATTCGACATCACCGAGAGGAAGATCTACGAAGAGGCGCTGTTCCGGGAGAAGGAAAGCGCGCAAATCACGCTGCAGTCGATCGGCGATGGCGTCATCACCACCGACGCCCAGTCGACCATCGACTACATCAATCCGGTGGCCGAGGAGCTCACGGGCTGGCGGCTCGAGGATGCCATGGGGCGCCCTGTGGAGGAGATCTTCCGCGCCTTTCACGAGGAGACCTGCGAGCCGCTGGAGAATCCGCTTTCTGTATCCATCCGGCGCATCCGCCCCATCAAGTCCGTGCGCCCGATGCTGCTCATCCGCCGCGATGGCAACGAGCTCTACGTGGAGAGCACCGCGGCGCCCATTCGCGACGGTGCGGGCCATGTGGCAGGCGGCGTGCTCGTGTTCCATGACGTGAGCGAGTCGCGCGAGTTGAATCGCAGGCTCTCCTACCACGCAAGCCATGACGTGCTGACCGGGCTCGTCAATCGGCGCGAGTTCGAAAGCCGCCTCGAGCGCGCTCTGAAGAGCGCGAAAGCGCGCGAGGCCTCCTACGCGCTGTGCTATCTCGACATCGACCAGTTCAAGATCATCAACGACACCTGCGGCCACAGTGCCGGCGATGCGCTGCTCGGCCAGGTGGGCGCGCTCTTGAAGGCCAAGGTGCGCTGGCGCGATACGCTGTCGCGCTTGGGCGGCGATGAGTTCGGCATCTTGCTCGAGAGCTGCACGCTCGATGAGGCGATGCGCACCGCCGAGGCGCTGCGCGAGTCGGTGCGCAACTACCGCTTTACCTGGGAGGACCGCGTGTTTCGCTTGGGTGCAAGCTTGGGTGTGGTGCCGATCGCCGCCGACAACGAGGATGTGGCCTCGATTCTCTCGGCGGCCGACAGCGCCTGCCAGGCGGCGAAGGAGGGCGGTCGCAACCGCGTGCACAGCTTTGCCGAGAACGACATCGAGCTCATGCGGCGGCGCCGCGAGATGCAGTGGGCAGCGCGCATCAATGCAGCCTTGGAGGAGGGGCGCTTCGAGCTCTTCCGCATGCTGATCCAGCCGCTGCAGAAGGTCGAAGTCGGCACGCATTACGAACTTCTGCTGCGCATGCGCGATGAGGGCGGGCGCATCGTCTCGCCGAACGATTTCATCGCGGCGGCCGAGCGCTACGGCATCACGCCGGCGATCGACCGCTGGGTGATCGAGAACGCATTTCGCTGGCTCGTCTCCGAAGCCGACGAGCGCGAGAAGCTGGCGATGTGCTCCATCAATCTTTCGGGCCAAAGCTTCGGCGATGACAAGTTCCTGCCATTCGTCATCGATCAGTTCCACAAGAGCGGGCTCGATGCCTCGAAGATCTGCTTCGAGATTACCGAGACGGCGGCGGTCGCAAGTTTCAGCCAGGCAAACCGGTTCATCCAGGCGCTCAAGGAGCTCGGCTGCAAGTTCGCGCTCGATGACTTTGGTACCGGCCTGTCCTCGTTCGGCTATTTGAAGCACTTCCCAGTGGACTTCCTGAAGATCGACGGCAGCTTCGTGCGCGAGATCCTGCGCGATCCCATCGACCGGGAGATGGTGCGCTCCATCAACGAGATCGGACACCTCACCGGCAAGCAGACGATCGCCGAGTTTGCCGAGAATGCGGAAATCATCCAGATGCTGACCAGCCTTGGCATCGACTACGCCCAGGGCTACGGCATCGCCCAGCCGCAGCGGGTTCTGAAGTCCGCCGTCGCCTAAGCTGCTTCGCGGTCAAGCAGGCCGGGGATCATTTGGCTTGCTGTCTTTATCTAAAGCTAGCTGCCCGCAGGCGTGCCCCACCATGGCATGAAAAAAATTGCCGCATTCACGGCAAAGCCGATGTTCCAGAGGAGCGTTCTCGTCGTGGGCCGATCGCCCAGATAGGCGAGTACATAGAGTATGCGGATGGCGACAAACGTGACCGCCAACATGTCAATCCAATGCTGCGGCTGTTGCCGAAACTCCGCCAGGAGAACGGCCACTGCGAAGAACGGAAGGGTCTCAATTCCGTTCATATGCGCACCCAACGCGCGTGCCGCGGGACCCGGCTTGTAGAAGGCAGGATCACGGGGATTGGAATTGTCGAATGTACGGTAGCCGAGCGCCTTCACGGGCGCGATGGTCAACAAATACAGGATGACCGCCGCAAAAATCATCCATTCGGCAACTGTCATGGGCGCGGTCTCTGGTTGGGCACAGCTGCGAAATCAAGCCGCAGTGACAGATCGATCGCGTGGACGTGCTTGGTGAGCGCGCCGATCGAGATGTAGTCGACGCCCGTTTGCGCGATGCGGCGTACGCTCTCAAGATTCACGCCGCCGGAGGCCTCGAGTTTGACGGGGCGTGCGCGCTCGCGATTCCACGCGACCGCGGTGACCAGTTCCGCGTCGGAGAAATCATCGAGCATGATGATGTCGGGTTCGGCCGCAAAGGCCTGCTCGAGCTCGGTGAGTGATTCGACTTCAACCTCGACCTTCAGTCCCGCGTTGCGCGCGTGCGCGGCGCTGACGGCCGCGGCGAGCGAGCCGGCCGCGGCGATGTGGTTTTCCTTGATCAGGAACATGTCAAAAAGACCCAGGCGGTGGTTGTGCGCGCCGCCGCAGCGCACGGCGTATTTCTGCGCCGTGCGCAGGCCCGGCAACGTCTTGCGCGTATCGAGCAGAGTGCATTGGGTGCCGGCGATCGCCGCGACGTACCGGCGCACCGCGGTTGCCGTGCCCGACAAGGTCTGCAGGAAATTAAGCGCCGTGCGCTCGCCGGTCAGGACCGCGCGCGCCGGGCCTTCGATCTCAAAGACAAGCGCCCCCGCCTTGACTGCATCACAGTCCTGCACGTGCCAGGTGACTTGAATGGCCGGCTCCAGGCGCCGAAAGGTCTCGTTGACCCAGGCGCTGCCGCAGACGACGGCCTCCTCGCGCGTGATGACCCGGCCGCGCACTTCCTGGTTCTCAGGCACGAGCGCCGCCGTGACGTCTCCCGCCCCCACATCTTCGGTCAGCGCGGCTTTGACCTGGCCGCCGACGTCGATGGGGCCGGGATCAGTGAGCCCGGCGCTCCCTAAAAGGGAAGGCCGTGAAATGCCGACCCCATGCACAGGATCACGGGAATGGACAGGACGAAATTGGTGCGCGAGGCGAGGGCTGCGGTCTTGCGCGCCGCCGCTTTCTCCGCATCGCTCGCCGGCACGATGCCGAGGATCTTCTTCTGGTTCGGCCAGATTAACACCCAGACATTGAACAGCATGATGGTGCCGAGCCACGCGCCGATGCCGATGATGAGCCCGTACTGATCCTTGCCGCCGTGGCCGAGGGTGAGCGCATTGGTGAAGTTCAAAGTGCGGGTCAGATACCAGGCCCCGGTGAGCCAGGTCGCCACCGCCCCCCAGCGGAACCACAAGAGCGCCCGCGGTGCGATGTACTTCGTAATGCCCGCGCCGCCCGGGCCGCCCTTGTCGGCCGCGGCCGCCGCCAGGCCCGGGGTCTGCACGAGGTTGAAGTAAAAGAGGAGCCCGATCCAGGTGATGGCGCTCAGGATGTGCAGCCAGCGGGCAAGCCCGAGCTCATAGAACGACCCGGGCGTAAGCCCAAGGAGCGCGACGATGATCATAATCACGATCGCGAGGATGACGCCGGTGGTGATGGCGCCGCGGACTGAATTCAGGGGATTCATGGGTTTGGAGCCTCCCTTGGGCCAGGGCGCCGCGCTGGGCACCCAAGTTATTGTTCTGACTATGATAAAGCGTCTGCGGGTTTGAAGAATAGGCGAGGACCCCCCATAATTCAATGTGTCACGCGATGCGCAGGTGCGCCCCGAGTCTCCCTGTATCAAGATCTGCACCCTGGATGCGGCGGGGATGTGTACGGGCTGTCTGCGTACCCTGGCCGAGATCGCGTCCTGGACAGCGATGACGAGCGCCGAGCAGTGGCGGCTGCTCGCCGTCCTGGAGGAACGCCGCACGCGGCGCCTGCCGCAACCCGAGCCGGGCTCTTAAGCCCGCTCCACCGAGGTAAATGGAAAATGGATATCGTCGAACGCATCAAATCGGAGCTTGCATCAAGCCCAGTCGTGCTCTTCATGAAGGGCACGCCCGATTTCCCGCAGTGTGGATTCTCGGCGCAGACCGTTGCGGCGCTGCGTGCCTGCGGCGCCGAGTTCAAGCATGTGAATATCTTCGAGGACCCGGATCTGCGCGAGGGCCTGAAGCGCTACTCGAACTGGCCCACGTACCCGCAGCTGTACGTGAACGGCGAACTCGTCGGCGGCTGCGACATCGCCCTGGAGATGTATCGCAGTGGCGATTTGAAGAGACTGCTCGACGAGGCGCACGCCCTCGCTTAGATCCAGCCCAGCGTGCACGCCTGCGCATGAGCCTCGCCGAAGCTCGCGTGCAGCCGATTGCACACGTAGCAGAAGATGTCGGCGGTGCGCTCCGCATCGTACGCTGCCGAGTGCGCGGAGCCGGCATCCCAGGTGAATCCGGCAACCGTCACCGCTTTCGCGAGCACCGTCTGGCCTAAGGCGGCGCCTGCCAGTGTTGCCGTATCAAAGCATGAGAAGTGGTGGAAGGGATTGCGCTTCAGGTCCGCCCGCGTGACGACCGCATTCAGGAACCCCAGATCAAAGGCGGCGTTATGGCCGACCAGAATGGCGCGCGTGCAGCCATGCGCGTGCAGGGCGTGGCGCACTTCGCGAAACACTCTTTGCAGGGCGTCGCGCTCGGGCAGCGCCGGGCGCAGAGGATGGAAGGGATCTATCCCGTTTACGACGAGCGCGGCAGGATCCAGGCGCGCCCCGTCGTAGGGCTGCACGTGAAAGCTGTGCGTCGCGCCCCGCACGAGCTCGCCCTCGGCCGTGATGTCGATGAGGACCGCCGCAATCTCCAATAGGGCATCGGTCGCGGCGTGAAATCCGCCGGTCTCCACATCCACCACCACCGGCAGATAGCCGCGAAAGCGCCGCGCCATCAGGGTGGCGCTGGGCGCCGCAGCGGCGCTCGGCGCGGCGCTCGGCGCCGTGCCCTGCAATGCGATATCCATGCGCGACTCCGTCACGGCGCGATGCGCCACATGATCTGTCCGCCGGCGCGGAAGGGAATGAGTTCATCGTGCCCGAAGGCAAGACTATGCGGAACCGGCCAAGGGTTGCGCAACAGAGTGATCTTCTCATCATTGCGGGGCAAGCCGTAGAAGTCGGCGCCAAATTCAGATGCAAAGCCCTGCAGGCGGGGCAGCGCGCCTGCGGCCTCGAAGACTTCCGCATAGAGCTCAAGGGCCGCGTGCGCAGAGAAGATCCCCGCGCAGCCGCAGGCGGCTTCCTTCGCCGCGCGCGCATGCGGGGCGCTGTCGGTGCCGAGAAAGAATTTCGGGCTGCCGCTCGTCGCCGCCGCGACCAGTGCCAGGCGGTCTTCCTCGCTCTTCAGGATCGGCAGACAGTAGTGATGCGGGCGCAGCCCGCCTGCAAAGAGCGCGTTTCGATTCAAGAGCAGATGGTGCGGCGTGATCGTGGCGGCGACCCCGGCGCGCGCCTGCTGCACGAACTGCACCCCGGCGCGCGTGCTCACGTGCTCGAACACGATGCGCAGCGCAGGGAAGCGCTCAACCAGGTCCGCGAGCACCGTTTCAATGAAGCGCGCTTCGCGCTCGAAGACATCAACCGCGGGCTGCGTCACCTCGCCGTGCACCTGCAGGACGAAGTTGAGTTCGCTCATACGCGCGAGCACCGCCTCGATGCGCTTGATGTCCCGCACGCCCGCGTCGGAGTGCGTCGTCGCGCCGGCCGGATAGAGCTTGCAGCCCCACACCATTCCGCTCGCCTGCGCACGCACGATTTCACGCGGATCGCTCTCGTCCGTGAGATAGAGCGTCATTAGAGGCTCAAATTTCACGTCCTTGGGCAGCGCATCGAGAATGCGCTGCCGGTAGGCGAGCGCCAGAGCCGTGCTCGTCACCGGCGGCGCAAGATTTGGCATGACGATGGCGCGCGCGAAGCGCGCCGCCGTAAATGGCGCCACGGCCTTGAGCGCCGTGCCATCGCGCAGGTGCACATGCCAGTCGTCGGGACGGGACAGAACGATGCTGTTCATGCGCACGGCGCGCTTGTCTGCTGCGCAGACCGCGCCAATGCTCGGCCGCGCGGGTTGCAATGCGCGGCGCGGCGCGCTCGTGGCGGCGGGGATGGGGTGCGCGCGTACATCGATTCAGATCCCTCGTCGCGTGTCACGCAGCTTGACCCTCGTGAGCGAAAAACGGATCATTGACGCGATCTGATCGATGCGATTTCTCTCGCGACTTCCCTTGCGCATCCTATCACAGCGGGCGCGCGGCAATTTTCGAACCCGATGACTGATTCGCCCAAGCCCGAAGATCTCGATCCCGCTGAGACGCACGAATGGCTCGAGTCCATTGACTCGGTGCTGAAGGCTCAGGGCGCCGAGCGCGCGCACTTCCTGCTCGATCGCCTCATCGATTACACGCGCCGCGCGGGCGCGTATCTGCCGTTCAAGCCGAACACCGCCTACGTCAACACCATTCCGACGGGGCTCGAGCGCGAGTATCCGGGCAATCGCGCGCTCGAGCGGCGGCTCGAAGCGTACATCCGCTGGAACGCCATGGCGATGGTCGTGCAGGCGAACCGCCAGTCCTCCGAGTACGGCGGCCACATCTCAACCTACGCCTCCTCGGCGACGCTCTACGAGGTGGGCTTCAATCACTTCTGGCGCGCGCCCTCGGAACGTCATCCCGGCGATCTCATCTTCATTCAGGGGCATTCCTCGCCCGGCATCTACGCGCGCGCCTATCTCGAGTCGCGGCTCTCCGAGAATCAACTGCGCCATTTCCGCCAGGAAGTCGAAGGCGACGGATTGTCCTCGTATCCGCATCCCTGGTTGATGCCGGACTTCTGGCAGTTTCCGACAGTGTCGATGGGCCTGGGCGCGATGATGGCAATGTTCCAGGCGCGCTTCATCCGCTATCTCGAACATCGCGGCCTCACCAAGCCCTCGGACCGCAAGATCTGGTGTTTCCTGGGCGACGGCGAGATGGATGAGCCGGAGTCGATGGGGGCGCTCACCATGCCGGTGCGCGAGAAGCTCGATAATCTGATCTTCGTCATCAATTGCAATCTGCAGCGCCTCGATGGACCGGTGCGCGGCAACGGCAAGATCATCCAGGAACTCGAAGCGGCGTTCCTGGGCGCCGGCTGGAACGTATTGAAGGTGCTGTGGGGCTCGCGTTGGGATCCGCTCTTGGCGAAGGACCACAGGGGCCTGCTGCGCCGCGTGATGGAGGAATCGGTTGACGGCGAGTATCAGAACTTCAAAGCGAAGGGCGGCGCTTATACGCGCGAGCATTTCTTCGGCAAGTATCCTGAGCTCAAAGCGATGGTCGCCAACATGTCGGACGAAGAGATCTGGCACCTGAATCGCGGCGGACACGATCCGCGCAAGGTCTATGCGGCCTATTGGGCGGCGACCCATCACCGCGGCCAGCCGACGGTGATACTGGCGAAGACCGTGAAGGGCTTTGGCCTCGGCAAGGGCGGCGAGGGCCTGATGGGCACTCATCAGGCGAAGAAGCTCGATTACGAGGCGCTGACCGCCTTTCGCGATCGCTTTCACATCCCTATCTCCGACGCGGACATCACGCGCCTGCCGTTCTACAAGCCGGCCGAGGATGCGGAGGAGATGCGCTATCTGCACGAGCGGCGTCTGGCGCTCGGCGGCTATCTGCCGGTGCGCCTGCGGAACGCGCCGGCGCTTGCGATTCCGGCGCTCGAGGCCTTCGGGGCGATGCTCGAGGGCACGGGCGACCGGGAGATCTCAACCACCATGGCCCTGGTGCGGATCCTCACCGTTCTGCTCAAAGACAAGAACATGGGGAAGAACGTTGTGCCCATAGTCCCGGATGAGGCGCGCACCTTCGGCATGGAGGGCCTGTTCCGGCAGATCGGCATCTACTCATCGGTCGGACAGCTCTACACGCCGCAGGACTCGGAGACCTTGATGTCCTATCGGGAGGACAAGAAGGGCCAGATGCTCGAGGAGGGCATCAATGAAGCCGGCTCCCTGTGCTCCTGGGTCGCCGCCGGCACCGCCTACACGAACGTCGGCATCAACATGGTGCCCTTCTACATCTTTTATTCGATGTTCGGGTTCCAGCGCGTCGGGGACTTCATCTGGGCGGCGGGCGACATTCAGGCGCGCGGCTTTCTCATTGGCGCAACCGCAGGCCGCACGACCCTGGCCGGCGAGGGCCTGCAGCATCAGGACGGTCACAGCCAGGTCGTTGCGACGACGGTCCCCAACTGCATCGCCTACGATCCGGCGTATGCATACGAACTGGCGGTCATCATCCACGACGGCTTGCGGCGCATGTTTGCCGAGCAGGAGAGTATTTTCTATTACATCACCTGCATGAACGAGAACTACGTGCAGCCGCCGATGCCTGCCGGCGTCGAGGCGGGGATATTGAAAGGCATGTATCTGCTGCAGATCGGCGGGCGCGGTCGCGTGCGCGCAACTCTGCTCGGATCCGGGACCATTCTGCGCGAGTGTCTGGCGGCTGCCGTGCTGCTCGAGAAAGACTATCAGGTGCCCGTGGATGTCTTCTCGGTGACGAGTTTCAGCGAGCTGCGGCGCGAGGCGCTCGAGTGCGAACGCTGGAACATGCTGCATTCCGGGGAGGCACCGCGCGAGCCGTATGTGCAGCAGTGCCTGAAGGATCGCGAGGGTCCGATCGTCGCCGCCACGGACTATATTCGCACGCTGCCGGATCTCATCCGCCAATGGGCGGGAGCGCGCTACATCACCCTCGGGACGGACGGCTTCGGACGCTCGGATTCGCGTGCGGCGCTGCGCAGACATTTCGAAGTGGACCATAACTTCATCGTGCTCGCAGCACTGAAGGGCCTCGCCGATGCCGGCATGATTGACCGCGCGACCATAAAGGGCGCCATGACGAAGCTCGGCATCGATCCGGCGAGCCCCGATCCCTGGAAAACCTGACGGGGCGCGCATCGATGGCTCGTGAGGTTGAAGTGCGCGTGCCCGACATGGGCGACTTCAAAGACGTGAGCGTCATTGACGTGCTCGTGAAACCGGGCGATACCATCGAAGCCGACGCGCCGCTCGTGACGCTCGAGACGGAAAAGGCGGCGATGGATGTGCCGTCGACGCTCGCCGGCGTCATCGAAAAAGTCCACGTCACAAAATCGAGCAAGGTGTCCACGGGCGACCTGCTCGCAACCGTGCGCGCGACGGAAGCCGCTGCCGAGCCAGCCGCGCCGACACCTGCTGCGCCGGCGCCCGCCGCGCCGGTTGAAGCTGCTGCGGTGCCGGCGCCCGCACCGGCAGCTGCGCCCGCGTCCGCACCGGCGCCGGTGTCCGAGCCGCCTCCTGAGCCTGCCGCGCGCGCCGCGCCGCCCGTTCTAAATCCGAATGTCGTGCCCGTATTCAATGAGCTTGGCTTCTCGAAGGCATATGCGAGTCCTTCGGTGCGTAAGCTTGCCCGCGAGATGGGGGTTGATCTGGCGCAGGTGAAGGGCACGGGCCCCAAGGCGCGCATCTCCCATGACGACATCAAAGCCTTCGTCAAACGGGCGCTGACGAGTGCGGCTGCGCCGGCATCCGCCTGGCCCGCGGTGCCGACGGTCGACTTCAGCCAGTTCGGCGCGGTCGAATCGAAGCCGCTGTCGCGCATCCAGCGCATCTCCGGCCCGCGTCTGCATGCGAGCTGGGTCAACATTCCGCACGTTACGCAGTTTGAGATCGCGGATATCACCGATCTTGAGGATGTGCGCACCAAGCTCAAGCAAAAGGCGCTGACCGAAGGCATCAGGCTCTCGGTGCTCGCATTTGTCGTGCGCGCCTGCGTGCGTAGTCTGCAGGAGTATCCCCATTTCAACGCCTCGCTCGATGCCGGCGGCGAGAACCTGATCCTGAAGAAGTACGTCAACATTGGCTTCGCCGCCGATACGCCCCAGGGCCTCGTCGTCCCGGTGCTGCGCGATGCCGACCGCTGCGATGTCTATGAGATAGCGCGGCTGCTTGCGGATCTGGCGCTCAAGGCGCGCGCCGGCAAACTCACCGCCGCGCAGATGCAGGGAGGGTCCTTCACGGTCTCGAGCCTCGGCGGCATCGGTGGCACCGCCTTCACGCCCATCATCAATGCGCCGGAAGTCGCCATCCTGGGTCTGTCGCGCAGCTCCATGCAGCCGGTCTATCGCGACGGCGGCTTCGTGCCGCGCCTGATGCTGCCCCTGTCGCTCTCCTACGATCATCGGGCCATCGACGGCGCCAGCGCCGCGCGCTTCATAACTTTTCTCGCCGCAAGACTCGCAGAGCCGCGCGGGCTCGTCGAAGCCGTGCCGTGAGCCGCATCGATCTGGCCGTTCCGGATCTGGGCGGCTTCAAAGACGTTCCCGTGATCGATGTGCTGGTAGCGGCCGGTGACCACATTGAGATCGATACTGCGCTCATCACCTTGGAGACTGAAAAGGCCTCCATGGACGTGCCCGCAACCGCAGCCGGCAAGGTGCTTGAAGTGCTTATCCACCGCGGGGATAAAGTTTCATCGGGATCGTTGATCGTGCGCATCGAGGCCGATAATCCCGCCCCCGCCGCGGAGACATCAGCCGCGGTACCGCCGGCCGCACCCACGAAGGCCGATGACGCAACGCGTGCGCCTGCTGCGGCTACTAAAGCCGCTGACGCGACGCGTGCGCCTGCGGCGCCTACGACGGACGTTTCTGTCGAGGAAGAGCCGGCTGATCGCTCCACGGGGCTTTTGGTGCTGGGGGCCGGGCCGGCCGGATACACCGCCGCGTTCAGGGCGGCAGACCTGGGGCTGCAGGTGACTCTTGTTGAGCGCTCACCGACCCTGGGAGGTGTGTGTCTCAACGTCGGCTGCATTCCATCGAAGGCTCTGCTGCACGCGGCCAAGGTCATCGAGGATGCCGATGCAATGAGCGCACACGGCATATCTTTTGGCGCGCCGGCCATTGATCTGCCGCAGCTGCGTGCCTGGAAGGCATCGATCGTGAAGAAGCTGACGGGCGGCCTCAAGGTGCTTGCCAAACAACGCAAGGTCGAGGTCCTGCAGGGCACCGGGCGGTTTGTCAGTCCGCACGTGCTGGAGATCAAGGGCGCGGGCGCGCCCACCCGCATCCGCTTCGAGCAGTGCATCATTGCCGCCGGTTCCGAGGCAACGCGGCTCCCGGGACTGCCGGATGACCCGCGCATCATGGACTCGACCGGAGCACTCGAGCTGCCGGAGTTCGCCGGTCGGCTTCTCATCATCGGCGGCGGCATCATTGGACTTGAGATGGCCTGCGTGTACGCCGCGCTCGGCAGTCGCGTGAGCGTCGTCGAGCTTCTGCCGCAGCTCATGCCCGGCTGCGACGCAGATCTCGTGCGGCCGCTCGAGAAGCGCATACGCCCGCGCTACGAGCAGATTCTGACCGGCACGAAAGTGGCGCGCATTGAGGCGCTGCCTGCGGGCCTGCAGGTCACGTTCGCGGGCGAGAAGGCGCCCGGTCCGCAGGACTTCGACCGTGTGCTCGTCGCCGTAGGACGCGTGCCGAACGGTGCTCTGATTGGTGCCGATGCGGCCGGTGTTCACGTCTGCGAGCGCGGCTTCATCCCGGTCGATCGGCAGCTGCGCACCAATGTGCCGCACATTTTCGCCGTGGGCGACATCGCGCGTCCTCCCATGCTCGCACACAAGGCGAGCCATGAGGCCAAGGCGGCCGCGGAGGTTGCGGCAGGCCACAAGAGCTCGTTTGATGCCCGCGTGATCCCGTCGGTCGCCTACACGGATCCGGAGATTGCCTGGGTGGGGCTGACGGAGATCGAGGCGCAGGAAAAGGGCATCGCCTACAAGAAAGGCGTCTTCCCGTGGTTGGCGAGCGGCCGCTCACTGTCGCTGGGTCGTGACGAGGGCTTCACCAAACTCCTGTTCGACCCCGAAACGCACCGGGTCTTGGGTGGCGGTATTGTCGGTACCAACGCCGGGGAACTCGTGAGCGAGATTGCGCTTGCCATCGAGATGAGTGCGGATGCATCCGACATCGGCCTTACCATTCATCCGCATCCGACGCTGTCGGAGACCGTGGCGTTCGCCGCGGAGGCTTTCGAGGGCACGCTCACGGATCTGTATATTCCGAAGAAGTAGCGGCGCACGTGCCGGCGGCACGCCCTCTGGCCATGGCGACATGGGAGCGCGAATCGCTCGAAAGATTGAATCCGCTCGCTTGGGATCCGCAGCGCGGCGAACGTCGACCAGCCTGCGCTCAGCTGCCCGCGCCCGTCATCATCTCTTCAATCACCCTGACCGGCGCGCTGCCGTAGCTCAGGAACTGCTCGTGGAAGCGCTTCAAATCGAATTGCCCCGGGTGTTGCTTCTTCAGGCGCTCGCGAAAATCGTAGATGGCCGAGTAACCCGCGAAATAGCTCGTTAGCTGGACGCTCGTCAGCGTGACGCGGCGCCACTTCTCCCGCACCTCCTCATCTGATTGGAAGGCCTCGTGGCTGAGGAAGCGTTTGGCGTCAGCCTCGCTCATCCCGAGCACGTGAACGCTGTAATCAAGGATGGTGTTGGAGACCGAGCGCAGGTTCCATTTGGAGTATATGAGCCACTCCTCCGCGCTGTCCTCGCCATAACCCGACTCGAGCATCATGCGCTCGCCGTACACGGCCCAGCCCTCGATCATGGCGCCGTTGCCGAAGAGGCTCTTGATGAGACTTGGGGACCTGTTGGCATACTCGAGCTGCACGTAGTGCCCGGGCACGGCTTCATGGATCACCAGGATCGGCAGCATCCAGAGGTTGTATTCGCGCAGCGAGCTCTCGGCACGCTCCGGGCTCAAATCATCGAGCGGCGTGACGTTAAAATACGTGCGGGCGTCGGCGTCGTACGGACCAGGTGCATCGACGCTGGCGCCGGCGACCCCCTGCTTGTATTTGGGCGTGATGCGTACCTGCAACGGCTTCGCGGTGTCGAGCTTCACCAGGTTGTGGACGGTGACCCATTGCTCAAGCTCGGGAATCGTCCGTGAGACTTCCTTGAAGAGGTCGGTGCGCGCGATATGCTGTTCGGACATCTTGTCGATCAGCGTACCGATTTTGTCGAGGCGATCGTCGGGTCGAGGTGCATCGGGGAAGTACTTGGGCCACAGTTCATCCGCCAGCAGATCCATGCGCGTCAGCAGCCGCTCCTTCTCCTGCTGCGCGCGCTCATACAGCGCCGACGCCGTGCTCCCGGATGCGATGTCGTAGGAAAACTTGGGCTCATAGAGGTCGAGGCCGATCCGGAATGAGCGTGGCGTGCCGCCCGCGAGCGCTTGATCTTCTGCCTTCAGCCACGAGATATAGTCAGTGATCGCCGCGCGTGCGGCGGCGATGCGCTTGGTGAATAGTGCTCGTTCGCCATGGGTGAGGCTGGCGCGGGCAATCTGCCCACCAAGTTCCGGTCCGAAGACTTCCAGCGCGCCGCTATTCTGCTTGATGGCAAGCTCGGTGTGCTCGCGGGTCGGATTTTTTATGCTGCTCTTTGCAGCCGCGTAGTAAGCCGGAACATTGGCGAGGCGCGCGAGCACCGCCCGCAGGCGCACCTCCAATGGTGCGTATTCGGTGGCGCTTAGGAGCGCGAACGGTTCAGCAACATTGTAGAGGGACGGGTTCCACTCCCAGTCGCGAAACTTTGTGAGGTACCAGATCTCCCCCTGTAGCTGAATTTCGAGCACGGCGCGGTCCGTGCGTGTTGCCGCATCGAGCGCGTCGGGCGCAATTCTCTGCAGCGCGGCCAAAGAAGATCTCAGGAAGCGCAGCTCCTCAGCGCGCGCTCTGTCATCGGGCACGATGAGAACACCGGCGACTTTGTAGTAGCCGACGCTGATTGCGGCATCGGAGTGCAGATGCCAGTAATGATCGAGGAACGCGGCGCCAAATTGCCGCGTGAACTCGGCATTGGGGCCTGAGCCCGCGCTGCGCGCCGCCGCGGCAGGCACCGCTGCGACAAAGCACAGAGCGCACACTGCCGCGATGCTGCGGAGAACGGCGGTGCAATGGAAATTGAAATTATTGCTCATGCGCCCGCACCGGGCCTGCAACTTCGGCAGTGTGAGTATAGCCGCTAGCGTGTTGCAGCGGGCGCTGTTCGCCCTGGCGTACCGTCGTCGGAGCTGCCTTGCGGCGGGGCGCTCGATTTGACCAATTGAAACACCGGACCGCCATTGTATGTGAATAACATCGTGTGTTCTTTGGCCAATACCAGGATTCGATGGCTTAGAAAGAAATCACAGCCGACGAGCATGCTCGGCGTGTCTTCGAGCGGACGACGCAGCCGTGACCCAAGGTCTACGGTTGCGTCCGCGGAGAATAGATCGGCGATCTGCAGCTGCACGTTGCGCATCGACTCATCGCCGATGCCAAAGGAGGCGAACGTTCCGATCCAGCTTTCAATCGGCCTCGCGGCGAGACCGGCTACCGCGCCTGCCGGTATTGTCCCGGCCTGCCCCGGCCCCGCACCAACAGTTTCGGCTGCCTGCCGTGTGATGATGGATGTATGTGCTCCGGTGTCCAATTGAGCTGAGAAACGCTTACCGTTGACGAGGACATTGGCTGCGATCCTTGCGTGCTCGGGATTGAGCCGCTCAAGTTCGGCCATTGAGTAAGTCGTTGCCCAATACGGTAGCTGTTCGGGTTTGCAACCGTCGGTCAGGAGCAAACGGATCACACCGTGAGCAAGATCAAACTCAGTGGTGAAATGCGAAAAAAAATCATCACCGAGAACCAAAGCACTGATGCGTCTGCGCTCTCCCTCCCGGGTGCCCACAACTGCCAGGTGCATCTGATCCCCGACAAATGATCCCATTTGAAAGTGCTTGACCATAGTGCCGAGCACGCGCGCTTCACCGCCGACTCCGAACATTCGAGTGCCCGCCGTCGTCTCCAGCGCCAGGCCGAGCTGCGTTGCCGCATCCTGCCAGAGGAAGGTCATAGCCGCGCCCGTGTCGACCAAAACTTTGGCGTCCTGGCCGTTGATTTGGGCGTCGATCAACACCAGATTGCCCGCGAGTCTCACGGGAATTTCGCCGACCTGACGGATTTTGCAGGCGGGGAATGCTGACGGCACAAAAACGAGGCAGAGCGTGGCTGCCACGATCCATCGCAGCGATTTCATTTTTGTAAGTCCTTAAGCTGCACGGCGGACTACCATGTCAAGCCTATCATTGAATCATTAACCAGCGGCGAATATTCAAGAATCGCGCATGCGGCCTGCGGCAGCACTGCCATGCGCTCTCGAATAAGGACCGTCTAACACACTGTGGTCAACGTGAAATAAGATGCGAAGCTGCATTACATTGGCCACTGACAAAGGCTCAGGATTTTGAGGCCCTGCGTCGCGTTTTTGCAGCTGCGCGCCGCGGACCGACCCGACGCGGCGGCGGAGCGGGCGGAGTTTTGTGCGGATATTCGCACAGATCGGCGATGATGCAGCGTGGGCATAAGGGCTTGCGTGCAAGGCAGACATAGCGGCCATGCAGCAGGAGCCAGTGATGAGCGTCCTTGAGATAGGCCGGCGGAGTCGTCGCGAGCAACGCCTCCTCGACGGCGAGCGGCGTCTTGCCCGGCGCAAGCCCGGTCCGATTGGCGACCCTGAAGATATGCGTGTCGACGCCAATCGTCGCCTCGCCGAACACCGTGTTGAGAATGATGTTCGCGGTCTTGCGTCCGACTCCCGGCAGCGCCTCCAGTGCCGCGCGGTCGCTTGGGACCTCGCCTGCGTGTTGCGCGACCAGCTGACGGGCAATCCCAATCAGGTTTTTCGACTTCATGTTGTAAAGGCCGACACTTTTTAGGTACGGTCGCACGCCGTCGACGCCGAGCGCGGCAATCGCTTGGGGAGTATTGGCAACCGCAAAGAGCTTGCGGGTTGCCGCGTTGACACTGCGGTCGGTGGTGTGCGCCGAGAGCATCACGGCCACGAGAAGCTCGAACGGGGAGCTGTACAGGAGCTCGGTGGCCGGCCTTGGATTGGCGGCCTGCAGGCGTCGGAAGATGGCCCTACGGCGCGCCGGCTGCATTTTTCGTCGCCGCAATGAGCGCAGCCTGCTCGGCTGCGCGGCGCGCGAGCCGCTCGCTGTGCGCGATGTATCGTGCGCGATTGTGCGCTGGATCCGGCGCATCGGCCGGATGCCGCAACGCGCTGCGCGGGATCATGACGATGCAATCCACCGGACAGGGCGCCACGCACAGCTCGCACCCGGTGCACAGCTGCGCAACAACCGTATGGGTCAGCTGCTTCGCGCCGACGATGGCATCGACCGGGCAGGGCGCGAGGCATTTGATACAACCGATGCAGCGCGCCTCATCGATCTGCGCAACAAGCGCGGGGCCCTCGACGCCGTTGGCAGGATTAAGCGGCAATGCCTCGCGGCCAAGAGCCCGCGCGAGTAGCGCAATGGTGGCCGCGCCGCCGGGCGGACACTGATTGATCTCGGCCGCGCCGCGGGCAATCGCCTGCGCATACGGGCTGCATCCGGCATAGCCGCAGCGCGTACATTGTGTCTGCGGCAGAAGCGCGTCGATTTCTTCCGCGTTCATCGCACCTTCATACCCGGCTCAGCCCCCGCATCCGGCGCGAGCAGAAAGATCCCAGGCTTTTCGCCCGAGGCAGCGAGCACCATGCCTTCCGACATGCCGAACTTCATCTTGCGCGGCGCAAGGTTCGCAACCATCACGGTCATGCGCCCGATGAGCGCTGCCGGATTGTAGGCGGATTTGATGCCCGCAAATACCTGGCGCGTGCCGAACGGGCCGATGTCGAGCGTGAGCCGTAGGAGCTTATCGGCGCCTTCGACAAACTCCGCGTGGGCAATGCGCGCAACCCGCATATCGATCTTGGCGAAGTCGTCGATCGATATGGTGGCCGGCGCTGCGGCCGGCGTGGGCGCTGGGGGAGTCGCAGGAGCGGGTGGTGAGCTAGCAGTAGTCACGGTGGCAGGTTCCTTGTCGGTGTCGAAGAGCGCATCGAGCTGTTTGGCCTCGACGCGGGTCATGAGGTGTTTGTAGGGCTTGATGTGCTGCGGCAGGGATGCGGCATCGGTCCACTGGAAAGGCCGGTCGAGCTCGAAGAATTCCTGTGCCACGCGTGCGCTGAGCGCCGGTAGGACGGGGGCGAGCAACACGCTCAAGACCTTGAACCGGTATAGGGCACGGGAGCAGACGTCGTGCAGTTCCGCGAGCCTTGCGGGATCCTTCGCCAGGACCCACGGTTTCACGGCGTCGAACGACTGGTTTGTTGCATCGGCCATCGCCATGATTTCTCGCATGGCCTTGCCGGTTTCGCGCGCATCGTAGCTGTCGCGCACGATATCGGCCGTCATGCGCGCTCCCCGGAGCATCTCTTCGGTGTCGCCGACATAGTGCAGGGCGCCTGCGAAATGCTGCGTGATGAAATGCGCCGCGCGGCTTGCGATGTTGACGTACTTGCCGACGAGATCGCTGTTTACCCGCGCGATGAAATCGTCGGGATTGAAGTCGAGATCCTCGACATGGCCATTCAGCTTCGCCGCGAAGTAGTAGCGCAGCCATTCGGGGTTCATTCCGATCTCAAGGTAGCGCAGCGGACTGATGCCGGTGCCACGCGACTTTGACATCTTCTCCTGCGAGACCGTCACGAAGCCGTGCACGTAAACATGATCCGGGACTTTGTAGGGAGCGCCTGCGAACTTGAGCATCGCCGGCCAGAACAGGGTATGGAAGTAGATGATGTCTTTGCCGATGAAATGAATCTGCTCCGTGTCGGGGGCTGCGAGGAACTCGGCGAAGCTGCGCGGCTCGCCGTGCGCGCGCGCCTTGCCGCTGTCGAAGTAGTTCTTGAGCGAGGCCAAGTAGCCGATCGGTGCGTCGAGCCAGACATAGAAATATTTGCCGGCGGCATCAGGGATGGGTATGCCGAAGTAGGGCGCGTCGCGCGAGATGTCCCAGTCCCCCAGAGCCTTGTCGCCCGCGCCGCCGAGCCACTCCTTGGCCTTGTTGGTCACCT
>Ga0302324_100005222_pt1 | contig 28404 bp, 28 predicted proteins | sample Palsa_T0_1_FD_201949 | JGI IMG/M metagenome (GOLD analysis project Ga0302324, IMG submission 201949) | Peat permafrost microbial communities from Stordalen Mire near Abisko, Sweden - Palsa_T0_1 | ecosystem: Environmental > Terrestrial > Soil > Palsa > Peat permafrost | place: Sweden: Abisko...
GGCGTTGACGAAGCTCCCGTCGATGAAGAGCTACATCGGCGAGCGCAAGAACGTTTTCGCAAAGGCCGGAAGCTCGCGGGCGACGGGCGGTTGGAGCAAAGCCATCGGTTGCATCCTCGTTTGACGATTGGGGCGGCCGCCGCGCCGCCGATCGCGGCGCGAACGGTCGTCCGCTGTAGTTGAGCGGACACAACGGAGCCCTCCTGCCGCACGAGCGGTCGGGTGCCGATCTCCAGGGGCTCAGCGCCTTCCCCACGGCGGCGCCGGGTAGACGGGCTTGCCGTCCGCTAGGCCGGCCGGCCAGACCGTCACGACCTTCCCCTGCTGAATCTGGACGATGACCACCGGTTTGTACGCGTTCAAGCCGCGCGCGTCGAACTTGAGCAGGCCATAGAACGTCGTCACGTCAAGCTTCGCCAGCGCGTCGCGGACTTTCTCGGGGTCGAGCGTGCCGGCCCGCTCGAGCGCGTACTGGAAGGCCAGACACGCGGCGGTCGCGTCGCCGTTGGTCGATTCGGCCCGATGGTGATAGACGGCCTCGAACGCGCGCGAGTACTCCGGCGCGCTTTGGTAGAAGCCGGGCGCGCCGTGGTACTTGACGACCGGCGAAAACTGCGAGGAACCGAAGACGTCGTTCGCGTCCTTCCCCAGCGTGTTCACGAAGTCGGGGGCGTCGGTGCCGACCGAGTAGGCGTAGGCCTTCGCCATGACGTTCTGTTCCTTGAGTCCCCGCTGGACCAGGATCGCATCTTGCAGATGGCCCGCGTTGACGATCACGTCGGGATTCGCGGCCTTGACCGCCGAGACGATCGACGAGACGTCGGTGGCGTCGACGGGATACTTGTTGTTGTAGACGACCTTCATCCCGTGCGCGGTCGCCCAGGCGGCGGTACCCTGCGCGACCTCCTGTGAGAAGGCGTCGCTGGCCGAGGTAATCGCGACCGACTGCGCCGCCGGCTTCGCCCCGCGCGCGAGGTCGAGCAGTCCCTCGAGATAGCGGCGGGCCGGCGTCAGCACGCCGAACGTGTAGCGAAAGCCCTGGTTGAAGATCTTCTCGGCGGCGCCATTCCCTTCGACCATCGGGATCTTCTTGCGTTCGACCAGCTGCGCGACCGAAAAGGTCGTCCCCGAGCCGTACGGCCCGAGCATGAAGTCGACGTGATCCTGGTCGATCAGACGCTCGGCGAGCTGCGCGGCGTTGTCGTTCTTGGACTCGTCGTCGTAGTACTTGATGGCGACGCGATAGGTCGTCCCACCGACCTTCAGCCCACCGTGATCGTTCACGTAGGCCACCCAGAGATCGTAGCCTTCGCGGGTGAGGTGTCCCTCGCGTGCCAGCTGACCGGTGAGCGAGACCGCCGCCCCGAAGGTGATCGTCGGTGGTTCGGCCGCGGTCGGCGTCGCGCCGGCCAGGGCGACGGCTCCGAGCGACAGCGCAAGCACCGTGCAACAGGCTCGTATCATGCGGTCCACTCCTCGCCCAGCCCAGTGAGCACGACCTGCGGTGCGAAGTCGCCGGCCATCAGCGCCGCGAAGCCGCGCCGCCCCTCGATCGAGGCGGGGGCGCTGGTGAAGCCGTGACGCGCGAGCAAGGCAGCTTCGAGAGCGTCGCTCGCCGCCTTCCCGCTCGCCGCTGCGCCGCCCGTCGTCCCGCGGGCGAGGGCGAGTCCCGTCGCCTGCGTCGCGGCCAGGCCGAGCGCGTCGCGCGCCTGCGCCTGCTCGAGCGCGAAGACGTGCGCCGCGGCGGCGGTCGCGCCGAAGATCGCGACGACGCTCGCGGCGTCCCAGGCCGGGTCGAGCGTGACGCTGCGGCGGACGCGCGCGGCGACCTCGCAGCCGATCGCGATCGCGGCGACGATCCGCGGCTCCTCGGCCTCGGCCAGATCCCCGCCGGCGAGCGCCGCCGCGACGACCGCCGCTGCTTCACCGATCGCCGGATCGCCGGCGAACGCCGCACCGTTCGCGTGGGCGGCGACCAGCGCCCCGGCGCGCAGGCTGCCGGGCCCGACGACGCGCGCTTGCGGCGGCGCTCCGTAGAACGCCAGCGCCGCGGTCAGCTCGTTCCCGATCGGCGTCGTGCGTTCGAGCGCGGCGAGTCCGGCGTCGAACAGCGTGCGCGCCCGCGGCGGAACGTGCGCCGGCGACGCGACGACGAACGCGGCGAGCGCCTCCGAGAGACCGGCGGCGAGCTCTCCGTTAGGCATGCGCCACCTGCGTCGGAACGGCGCGCTCGAGCAGCGCGTGCAGGGTGAGACCGTCGGTCAGCGCGCGCACCGCCGCGTCCAACCGGCGCTCCGCCCCGGCTCCCAGGCGCGGCTCGACCAGGAGCCGGATCTTCTCGACCAGCTCGTCGTCGGTCAGCGGCCGCGCCTGGCTGCCGCGCGCGTGCGCGACGTCTTCTTGCAGTACCGAACCGTCGCGCAGCCGGACTTCGACGACTGCCGCGTCGCGCGCGATGGCGGGATCGGGTCGCAGTGTCGTGGTCGCGCGCAGCGCGCGGACGTCGTCGCGGCGGACGCGCTCGGTTTCGTACTGCGCGAGCCCAACCCGACGGTCGCAGAGGGCGACCGCGACACCGTGGATCGCGCTGAAGCGCGCCTGCAGGCCGTCGGTCGGATCGGGGTTTCCCATCAACTCCGGGACGAGCGGGTGGACGCGCACGTCGACCGTCGCGATCGTCTCCGGCCGCACCCGCGCCGCGAGTGCGAGCGCGGCGTCGATCGACGGGTGCGCGACGATTCCGCACGGATACGGCTTGTAGGTGTTCGCGGCGAGCTCCCAGCGCTGACCGATATCGGCCAGCAGCGGTCCGAAATCGGCGCGGGTCGAGAGGGCGTCGGCGAAGCCGCCGCGTCCCTCGAGGATCGTGGCCGGCACATCGATCGTCGTGCGGGCGAGCAGCGCCGCGTCGATCCCATTCGCCGCGGCCTTGCCCGGATGGAAGGCTTTGGTCATCGTCCCGAACCCCTCGCGGTGCCCGAGCGCCATCGTCGCCGCGAGCCGGATCGCCTGCGCGAGCCGCCCCTGGTCGTAGCCGAACAGCAGCGCCGCCGTGACGGCCGCACCGACGACCCCGCACGTCCCGGTGATGTGCCAACCCCGGTCGTAGTGCTCCGGCGAGATCGCGACGCCGAGCCGCAGCTGCGCCTCGCAGCCGAGCGCGAACGCGGTCAGCGCGCGCGCGCCGCTCGGCGCGGTCGCCGGCGCGAGCCCGACGAGCACGGCCAGCGCCGCGGCGCCCGGATGGATCACCGTCAGCAGATGGGTGTCGTCGAAGTCGTCGACGTGCGCGGCGAAGCCGGTCGCGAGCGCCGCGAAGTGCGCGTCGGCGCGCTCGCTGCGGCCCAGGATCGCGGCACGCGTCGGGCCGCCGAGCACGCGCGCGGTGGCCAGGATCGCCTCGACGCCAGGATGCTCCGCCGCCCCGATCGCCAGGCCGAGGACGTTGAGCAGCGAGCGTTCCGCCTCGCGCCGGATCGCCGCCGAGAGCGGTTCGGCCGCCGCGCGCGCGAGCTCGCGCGCGAAGGCGGCGGCGAGGCCCTCAGGTGCCGAAGTACTGGGCATACTTCACCTTGATCTCGTCGCTCTGCTTGAGCACGCCGCTCGGATCATCGCGGAAGAGCCGGATGCGCGAGATCGGGACGCGGCCCGCCGGCTCCTTCATCCCGACTCGCACCGAGCGCAGGCCGCCGAAGTCGATCAGCATCTGCTGCTCTTCCTTGCTGAACAGGTACGCGTAGAAGAGCCGCGCCGCGTTGGGGTGGGGTGCGTCCTTCATCACGGCCGCCGGCGAGGTCTCGAACGGCGTCCCCTCGGGCGGATAGATCAGCCCGAGCGGGCTGCCTTGCTGTTGCAGCTGGAAGACGACGTACTCGTTCCCGCCCGCCATCACTGGCTGCTCGCCGCGGCTGAGCACCTTGGGCGGCTCGGTCGAGGACTGCACTTGCATGATGTTCTGCGCGGCGAGCTTCTGCATGTAGCCCCAGCCGAAGGCTTGGATCAGCTGGTAGTCGGCGGTCATCTCGCTCCCGCTGTAGGCCGGATGCGCCTTGACGATCTTCCCCTTCCACTGCGGTTGGAGCAGCGCGGCCCAGTTCCTGGGCGCGTCGGCCGGTTTCACCAGCGAGGCGTTGTAGGCGATCGGTGAGAGCGTCGCGCGCCAGGTCGCGAAATCAGCGTCGCGGTCGCGGTAGGCCGGCGGCCAGTAGCGATCGATCTCCTCGAGCGGAACGCTGGCCAGCCAGCCACTCTGCTTCCAGACCAGGAAGTTCGCGGCGTCCGAGGAGTTGACGACGTCGACGACGTGCAGATTGCTCCCGTACTCCTGGGCGATGCGCTGGAAGACGCGCTCGCTGCCGGTGCGCTCGACCTGCACCTTGATCCCGTACTGCGCCTCGAAGTCGTGTGCGACGCGCTGCGCGACGCTCAGGTCGACCGACGTGTAGAAGACGACCGTCCCTTCCGCCTTCGCCTTCGCGACGTCGGGGGTGACGAACGTCGTGCTCGCGGCGCCGCGCGGCGTCAGCGTGAGGACGGCCAACGTGGCGAGCGCAGCGTACGCGGTGCGGATCAAGCGCGAGTCCATCTCATCGACCTCCAGCGGCCCCGTTCTCGAGGGCCCGGCAGCGTTCGGGTGGGAAGTAGAGCCAGACGCGCTCGCCCTGCGGCACGTCGACCGACATCGGGGTCGTCACGCGCACCTCCGCGCCGCCGGTCTCGACGACGTAGTCGCGCGCGCTGCCGAGGAAGACACGCCGGATCACGGTCCCTTCGGCAACGTTGTGCTCGTGCGGCGGACGGGCGCTCGAGAGCGCGACGTCCTCGAGGCGAATCGCGACCGAACCGTCGCGACCGACCAGGCGCCCCGGGATGACGTTGGTCCCGCCGACGAAGTTGGCGACGAACTCCGAGCGCGGTTGGAGGTAGATCTCCTCCGGAGTGCCGGCCTGTTCGATGCGGCCCGCGTTGAGCACGACGATCAGATCGGCCGTCGCCATCGCCTCGCTCTGGTCGTGCGTCACGTAGACGGTCGTATAGCGGAACGCGTCGTGCAGCCGGCGGATCTCGAAGCGCATCTCCTCGCGCAGGTTCGCGTCGAGGTTCGAGAGCGGCTCGTCGAGCAGCAGCGTCTGCGGCTCGACGACCAGCGCGCGCGCCAGCGCGACCCGCTGCTGCTGCCCGCCGGAAAGCTCGCCTGGATAGCGCTTGCGCAACGCTTCGAGTTTCGTCGCGGCGCAGATCGTCGCGACGCGGTGCTCGATCTCGGGCCGTGCGAGCTTGCGCAGGCGCAGGCCGTAGGCGACGTTCTCCTCGACGGTCAGATGCGGCCAGAGCGCGTAGCTCTGGAAGATCATCGACATCCCGCGCCGCTCCGGCGGGACGACCGCGCCGGGCGCGGAGATCCTCGTCCCCCCGACGACGATCTCGCCCGCGTCCGGCGCGGCGAACCCCGCCAGCAGTCGCAACAGCGTCGTCTTCCCGCAGCCCGAGGGCCCGAGCAGACAGACGAACGCGCCGTCGCGGATCGCCAGATCGATCCCATCGACGACGGTCGCCTCGCCGTAGCGCTTGCTGACGCCCTTGAGCTCGACGGTTGCCATCGCGCGCCTACGCGGCCGCCAATGCCGCGGCGCGGGCGGCGATCGCGTCGCCCATCTGCGTCGTGCTCGCCGTCCCGCCGAGGTCGACGGTCAGCGCGCTGCGCGTCTCGATCACTTCGTCGACCGCGCGCTCGATCGCGCGCGCCGCGGCGAGCGCGCGCGCGTCGCCGTTGCGGTGGCCGAGCCATTCGAGCAGCATCTTCGCCGAGACGACCATCGCGTACGGGTTGGCGACGTTGCGGCCCGCGATGTCGGGCGCCGAGCCGTGCGTCGCCTGCGCCATCGCGTGGCGCACGCCCGCCGAGAGCCCCGGCGCCATCCCCAGGCCCCCGACCAGGCCGGCCGCCTCGTCGCTCAGGATGTCGCCGAACAGGTTGGTCGTGACGACGACGTCGTAGGCCTGCGGTCGCATCACGAGGCGCATCGCGAACGTGTCGACGATGACTTCCTCGTAGGCGACGTCGGGATACTCGAGCGCGATCTTCCGGCACTCCTCGGCGAACATCCCGCAGCCGAGCTTGAAGACGGTATCCTTGTGAATCGCGGCGAGCTGCTTGCGGCGCGTGCGGGCGAGGTCGAAGGCGGCCCGCGCGACCCTCGCCGAGCCGGCGCGGGTGATCACCCGCACCGAGATCGTCACGTCGTGCGTGGGCCGAAACTCGCCCGAGCCGGCGACGACGTTGCGATCGGGCTGGAAGCCCTCGTTGTTCTCGCGCACGATCACCAAGTCGACGTCCTGGTGAAGGCTGGGGAGCGAGCGGTACGATTTCGTCGGCCGGATGTTGGCGAACAGGTCGAAGTGCTTGCGCAGGATCGGATGCGGGTTGATCGCCCCGGCGACCTTCGGGTACTCGCGGTGTCCGATCGGACCGAGCAGCCAGCCGTCGAGCCCTTCGAGCGCCTCCAACGTCCCCTCCGGCAGCGTCGTGCCGAGGCTGTCCAGCGCGCGGCGCCCGATCGGGAAGTCGCGCCACGCGATCGGGAGACCGACGGCGCGCGCCGCCGCGTCGACGACCTTGACCGCTTCCGGGACGACCTCGAGCCCGATGTCGTCGCCGAGCAGGATCCCCAGCTGCAACGCCGGCTCGCTCATTCGCGGATCTCCATCGTCGCCGTCGCGGCGACGGGGATGCGGTTCGCGACGAGCAGGACGCCGAACGTCACGACCATCAGCAGGAGCCCGAGCACGGCGATGCTCCCGGTATCGCCGCTCTCGTTGAGGTCGTAGATCACGACCGAGACCGTCCGCGTCTGCGCGGTGAAGAGCAAGATCGCGGCCGAGATCTCGCGGATCGCGCCGATGAAGATGAAGCACCAGGTCGCGATCATCCCGCTGCGCATCAGCGGCGCCGCGATGTCGCGCAGCGTCCGCAGCCGCGTCGCGCCCAGGATGCGCCCGGCCTCCTCCAATTCGGGATGGATCGAGCCGACGACCGCGGAGAGCTGTTGGAAGGCGGCCGGGAACTCGATCGTGACGAACGCGATCAGCATGATCCAGAGCGTCCCGAACAGGACGAACGGCGGGCGCGTGTAGGCCAGGAACAGGCCGACGCCCAGGACGATGCTCGGGATCGCCAGCGGCGCGTTGGCCAGGAACGCCAGCAGCTGCCAACCCGGCAGGGCACGTCGCGCGGTGACGTACGCCGTCAGCGTCGCGAGCGCCGTCCCGACCGTCGCCGCGCTGAGCCCCAGGATCACCGTGTTGCGCAGCGCGAGTGGCGCCGCGTCCAGCTCGAAGAAGACGAAGTGCAGGTGGGCCAGGGTGAAGTTCGCCGCGGTCGGCAGCGCAGGGGCAAACTTCACGAACGCCGCGTCGAGCAGCGCGCCGTACGGCAGCACGACCGAGTTGAGCAGTACGAACGCGCAGAAGGCGAGCGCGACCCAGCGCCACGGACCCAGCCGCGCGATCGAGCGCCGCCCACCCTTCCCGCCGACCAGCACGTAGCTCTTGCGGCCCAGCACCACGCGCTGCGCGCGCAGCAGCGCGAGCGTGACCAGCAGCAGCGGCATCGACGCCGCCGCGGCGAGTCCCGGTTGGGGTGGGAATTGGAACAGGCTCCAGATCCGCGTCGTCAAGGTGTGGAAGCCGGCCGGCAGCGTGATGATCGCCGCCGAGCCGAAGACGGTGGTCGACTGCAGAAAGGCGACCAGTGCGCCGGCCAGGATCGAGGGCAGGATCAGCGGGAGGGTGATGCGCCGCGCCGTCTGCAGCCCGCCCGCGCCGAGGATCGCCGAGGCGTCCTCGAGGTCGGCCGGGATCCGTTCGAGGGCGTTGGCGACCAAGATGAAGACGTAGGGAAAGGTGTAGAGGAAGTTGACGAAGGTCAGCCCGGCGACGCTGTAGATGTCGAACGGATGCACGCCGCGTTCGAGGCCGAACAGCGCGCGCACGCCTTGGTTGAGGAAGCCGCTGTTCGGCGCGGCGAGCAACTCCCAAGCGATCGCGCCGAGGAACGGCGGCGTGACCAGCGAGGCCATCGTCAGCGTGCGCACCAGCCGGCGCAGCGGCATGTCGGTTCGGGCGACGCACCAACCCATCGGGACCGCGACGGCGACGCAGGCCAGCGCGACCAGCGTCGAGCTGAGGAAGGTGATCCACAGCGGCTTGAGCATCGTCGGGTCGCTCAACAGCTGCACGTAGTTCGCCAGCGTGAACCCGTGAGGGCCGCTGAAGCTCGTCACCAGCAGCCAGCCGACGGGGAGCAGCACCCCCACCGCCAGCACCAGCGCGACCGCTCCGAACAACAACCGCGAGAGATCGAAGCCGGGGCGGGGCAGCGCGCCGCCGCGCGTCGCGAGCGCGCTCACCGCGCGACCCGCAAGCCGAGTTCGGCGAGCAGCGGCGCGACGTCGCCGAGCGTTTCGAACTTCTCGACGAGCGCGCGCAGCGCGGCTCCGTCGCCGGGCAGTCCGCCCCAGCGCGCGCAGTCGGTGAACTTCGCGCCGACCTCGTCGTCGCTCATCGGATTGGCGGGGTGACCGCGTCCGGCATCGCCCTCGGCGAAGAGGCTGCGCCCGTCGGTCGTCGTCACCGTGACCCGCGCCAGCATGCGGTGAAAGCCGGCGGCTTCGGCGATCGGATCGACGCCGAAGTCGATCTTCGGGATCAGCGACTGGACCTCGTCGCTCAACACCGCGGCGGGATCGTCGTACTCGGCCAGCCCGCCGCGGCGCCGCGCGAGCAACGTCGCGAGCGCGTACTCCATCGAGAACTTCGCCGCCAGCGGATCGCGCGGACGGTGGTGGATCAGCGCGTTGGGATGGCTGGAGTTCGTCCCGACGCGCACCGCGACGACCTGCTCGGGGCGCAGGTCGTGTCGGCGGATCAGCTCGCCGAAGACCCACATCGCGGGGTGGGTGAGCGAACCGCTCGGGCTGGGCTTGATCGAGACGCCCGGGTCGAGGTAGTACCAGGGCTTGCCGAGGCGCCCGTCGATCAGCGCCGGATCGAAGCCGCCGCCGGCGGCCTGGAAGAACCCGCGCCGCGCCTCGAGGATGTCGGCGGCCGCGGTCCAGCCGGCGTGCGCGAGATAGGCGGCTTCGACGCCATGCTGCGCGGCGCGCCCGACGTGCAGCGACTTGGTCATCGTGCCGAAGTTCTCGCGCAGCCCAGCCGCCGAGCTGGCCCCGATCCCCAGCGCCGTGCACGTCGTCGCGGCGTCGAGGCGCAGGACGCGCGCGGCGGCGAGCGTCGCGCCGAGCGTTCCGACCGTGCCGCTGGAATGAAAGCCGTCCTGGTAGTGGCGCGGCGCGATCGCGTCGGCGACGCGGCACTCCGCCTCGGTGCCGGCGACGAAGGCGGTGAAGACCTCGGCGCCGCTCGCACCGCTCGCCGCGCCGGTCGCTAGCGCGGCGGCGAAGACGGGGACAGACGGGTGGGTGAGCAGGCCGTAGACGCCCGCCGGTCGCGTCGCCAGCTGCGTGTCGTCGTAGTCCAAGACGTGACCGCGCACGCCGAGCACGAACGCGATCAAAGGCGCGGCGAGCGCGTCAGCCTGGCCGCCGAGGATCTGCGCGTGCTTGAGCGCGATCCGTGCCGGCGGTTCGTGTGCGCCGGCCGCGATCACGCCGAGCGAGTCGAGGATATGCCGGCGGGCCACCTGGACGAGTCCGCGCGGCAGATCGTCGTAGGCGAGGTCGGCGACGAACGCGGCAAGCTCGGCGGTGATCGCGGGTGGGGCGTCGACGCGCACGCTCAACGCGCGGATCGTAGCATGCGCCCGCGAGGCGACCAACGTCCTCCGGCCGGCCGAATCGTTACGCTTGACGTAACGTTTGGTGACCTTCGCGGCCGGCGAAGGCGCGCGCCGCCGCCGCCAGCGCCGCCAGCGGCCGATGCTCGCGCTCGTGCCGCAGGTACGCCAGGTGGACGGTCCGGCGGGTCGGGACGCTCTCGATCAGCGGGATGCGGGTGATCCGCGGGTGGACGTGGTCGTTCATCCGCTCGGGGACGACCGAGACCGCGATCCCCGCGCCGACGATCCCTTCCAGGGTGAAGATGTCGGCGACCTCGATCGCGACATGCGGGGCGAACCCCGCTCGCGCGCAGGCTTGCAGCATGTAATGCCGCGTCCCCGAGGCGTCGAACAGGACGACGAAGGGCCGGTCGCGGACCGTCGCCAGGTCGATCGCCGCTGTCGCGGCGAGCGGGTCGCCGACGGCGACGATGAAGCGCAGCCCCTCGTCGAAGACCGGGACCAACTCGATGTCGGGCTCGCTTGGGGTGACCGAGATCAGCACCGCGTCGAGCTCGTGGGCCAGCAGCCGGCCGAGCAGCGTCGTGTTGTGGCCGTTGTTGAGCGAGACGCGTGTCTGAGGTTCGCGCCGCAACAGGTCGGCGACCAACCACGGGACGACCTCGAGCCCGAGCGAGTTGGTGTGCCCGATGCGCAGGCGCGTGCGGTGCCGTCCGCCGGCCCGCTGCACGGTCTCGATCGCCTCGGTCCGCACGCGCAGCAGGCGCGCCGCCTCCTCGGCCAAGACCCGGCCGGCGTGGAGCAGCCGAATCCGGCGTCCCTCCCGTTCGACCAGGGGGACCCCGAGCCGGAGCTCGAGCGCCCGCACCGAGCGCTGGATCGACGGGACGCTCATCTCGAGCGCCTCCGCGGCGCGCCCGAGGTGCTCGGTCCGCGCGAACTCGAGGAACATCCGCAGCTCGTTGAAGCCGATCCCCTCCATCGTTGCTTTATCAGTAATGATGGCAGGAGATTTCCTTCGTCGCCTGCGCTCAGCGCCGGTGCTTCACCGAGGCCGACGGGACGGCCGGGAGCGGCAGAACGACCACCGGGATCGGGCTGCGGCCCGCGATCGCCGCGGCGACGCTGCCCAGCGCCAGCGGCAGGTTCAGGCCGCCGTGCGCGCCGATCGCGATCAGGTCGGCGTGGCAGGTCTCGGCGCTGACGAGCAGCGCCTCGACCGGATCGCCTTGTAGGATCGCCGCGTCGCTCGGGACCCCGGCTTCGCGTGCGTAGGCGCCGGCGTCGGCCAGCGCCCGCGCTTCGGCGTCGGCGTCGTCGCGCTGCTCGGCGACGTGGGCCAAGAAGACGCTCCCCCCGTCGTGCGCGGCGAGATCGGTCGCCACGCGCGCCGCGTCGCTCGCGGCGCGCGAGGCGTCGAGGGCGACCAGGATCTGCCGGAATGGCTGCGCGACGGCGCTCCCTTCGTGGACGACGAACGTTGGGACCGTCGCCTCCAGGACGACGCCGGCGGCCGTGCTACCCAGGATCAGGCGGGCGAGGCCGCGCCGCCCGTGCGTCCCCATCGCGATCGCGTCGACGTGCCGCTCGCGTGCCAGTTTGGCGATGACGGAAGCCGGTGGACCGTCGAGCGCGACGCTCGACGAGCGAATGCCGGCGTTGCGCGCGTGCGCCTCGGCGCGCGCGAAGATCGCGCGTTCTTCCTCTTCGAGGGCGTTGAGGATCGGGGTCGGATCGCCGCCGTACGGCGTGATGGTTTCGGCCACGACCTCGACGCGATGGATGACGTGCGCCAGCACCAACTCGCCCCCCGGCGCGACCAAGCGGAGCGCCAAGTGCAGCGCCGCGTCGGCCGATTGGGACCCGTCGACCGGGACGAGGATCGATGGAAAGGCCGGCTTCTCCATGCGCCCAGGATAGCACAGGCCGCACGCCGTCCCGCGATGGGGACCGACCGTACGATCGCGAAGGCCCGGGCATGCCGACGAGTGCCATCGACGTCGACGCCTTGGTTGCGATCGACGTCCACGTCCATGCCCACGAGCACGACCCGCCCAGCGACGTGACGCGCGCAGCGGCGCAGTACTTCGGCAGCGAGGACGTCCCGACCGATCTCGACGCGCTCGCCGCCTACTACCGCGAGCGGCGCTTGGCGGCGGTCGTGTTCTCGGTCGACGAGCGGCTCTCGGGCCGCGCGGTCGTTCCGAACGATGCGGTCCTCGCGGCGGCGGTCCGCAATCCCGACGTGTTGATCCCGTTCGTCAGCGTCGACCCGATGCGCGGCGCGCCGGCGCTGGCCGAGACGGATCGGCTGATCGCCGCAGGCGCGCGCGGCTTCAAGCTGCATCCGCCGCTGATGGGCTTCACGCCGAACGATCCCGCCGTCTACCCGTTCTACGAGCGGCTCGAAGCGGCGCGGCTGCCGGTGCTCGTCCACACTGGACACAGCGGGATCGGCACCGGCGTGCGCGGCGGCGCCGGCGTGCGCCTCAAGTACGGCAACCCATTGCCGCTCGACGACGTCGCGGTCGACTTTCCCGACTTGCCGATCATCCTCGCGCACCCGTCGTTCCCGTGGCAGGACGAAGCGATCTCGATCTGCCTGCACAAACCGAACGTCTTCATCGATCTGTCCGGCTGGTCGCCGAAGTACTTTTCGCCGACGCTGGTGCGGTACGCCGAGACGCTGTTGCGCGAGAAGGTGCTGTTCGGCTCGGATTTTCCGCTGATCACGCCGGATCGCTGGCTGCGCGACTTCGCCGCGCTCCCGTTTCGCGACGAGGTGCGGCCGCTGGTCCTGAAGTGGAATGCCGCGCGGCTGCTCGGTCTGATGCGCTGACTCGGGCGACGATGCGGTCGCGCACGATCCTGCCCGGCTTGCTCGCGGCGGCCGCGATCGCCGCCGTCGCCTTCGTCTGCGCGCGGGCGGTTCCGCTGATCGGCGCGCCGGTCTTTGCGATCGTCTTCGGCGCGCTCGTCCGCACGGTCCGGCCGTTCTCCGAGGGCTGGCAGGCGGGGACCGCGTTCGCCAGCCGCACGGTGTTGCAAGCCGCGATCGTCCTCTCCGGGTTCGGGCTCTCCCTCGACGCCGTCGTGCACACGGGTCTGGGGACGCTGCCGGTCACCCTTGGGACGGTCGCGGTCGCGTTGATCCTCGCGCCGCTGGTCGGTCGCGCGCTGCGCATCGACGGGACGCTGCGCACACTGATCGGGTGTGGCACCGCGATCTGCGGCGCTTCCGCGATCGCGGCGGTCGCGGCCGCGATCGAACCGGCCGAGGCCGACGTCGCGTTGGCGATCGCGACGGTGTTCTTCTACAATCTCGTCGCCGTCTTCGTCTTTCCGCCGCTGGGCCACGCGCTGCACCTCAGCCAAGATGCGTTCGGGCTGTGGGCCGGCACCGCGATCAACGACACCTCTTCGGTCGTCGCGGCGGGCTACATCTACGGGCCCGCCGCGGGCGCGCACGCGACGATCGTGAAGCTGACCCGTGCGACGCTGATCCTGCCGCTCGTCGCCGCGATCGCGCTGGTGCATGCGCGCCGGGCGGGTACGGCGGGGAAGGCGTTGCCGTGGCGCCAGATCGTGCCGTGGTTCATCCTCTGGTTCCTGGTCGCCGCGCTCGCCAGCGGCGGCGGACTGATCCCCGCCGGCCTGCACGGCGCGATCGCCGAGCTGGCCGCCTACTTGATCTCGGTCGCGCTGGCGGCGATCGGGCTACAGACCGATCTCGGGCGCCTGGCGAAGGTCGGCGCGCGACCACTGGCGCTGGGCGGCATCCTCTGGATCGCGGTCGCGCTCTCGTCGCTAGCGATCCAGCGTGCGACCGGGCTCTAGCGACCGCCTCAGCGCGCCGTCAAGGCGAAACTCGCGGTTCCTTGCCGTTGCGGTTTCCCGTCGAGGACCGGGGAGGCGACCACGACGTACGTGCCGGGCGCGGGGATCTGCAAGGTGACGGTGACGCTGGCCGTCCCCTTGTCGTCGCTCTTCACGTCGTAGGACTGCGGGTCGACGCGGCTCACCGCATCGGGCTGATCCGACTTCGCCAGCTCGCAGCCGCGGCTCACGCAGGTGAAGCGCACGGCGGCGTGCAGCTCGTGGTGACCGATCAGGCGCACGACCAGCGGCTTCGGAAAGGCCGTCACGTACGCCGCCATCCCCGACGCGACGTAGGACCAGGCGCTCTGCGGCGCGCCGGCGGTCGCCTCGACCCGCCACGACGTCGCCGCGAGCGCCGCGGTCGCGGCGGTCAGCACCAGACCCGGCACGACGGCCGCGGTTCGCAGCATGGGGTTGGCGTACCACGCTGCAGCGCTCGTGTCAATCGGGAAGGCCGAGCCGCCGCGCGGCACCAATTCCTCCGCGCATGACGCGTGATGAGCTGGTGCGGAAGATCGCGGCCCGCAAGCGGGCGCAGAAGTTGACCTGGCGAGAGATCTCCCAGCGGATCCGGTTGGGATCGCCGGTGCTCACGACGGCGGCGCTGTTCGGCCAGATGCGCTTGACCGAGGAGGAGGCGGCGAAGGCGGCGCTGCTGTTCGAATTGACCGACGAAGAGCGCGATCTGCTGACCGAGGTGCCGTACCGCGGCTCGCTGCCGCCGGGGCCGCCGACCGATCCGCTGATCTATCGCTTCTATGAGCTGGTGCAGGTCTACGGGACGACCTGGAAGGCGTTGATCGAGGAAGAGTTCGGCGACGGCATCATGAGCGCGATCGACTTCGACATGGAGTTCGAGCGCCAGCCCGACCCGAAGGGCGATCGCGTCAAGGTGACGATGTCGGGGAAGTTCCTACCCTACAAGCGCTATTAGGGCGCCGTCGCCGGTGAAGTGCCCGGCCAGCTCCTGCGCCTGCGCGGCGATCTCCGGGATGGCGGTCGTCTCGATCAGCGTGCCGTAGCGCACGGGACCGAGCGCAAAGAGGCGTCGCGCGGGATGGCCGTCGGCCCCGATCAGCGCGCCTTCGGGCGTGACCTGAATGCCGATGTGCAGCGGATAGGGAGTCATGGTCCCTTGGGCGAGCAGGCGCGCGATCAGCGGGTTCGGCAGCTTGCGGAAGTCGTGCTCGGGCCCGCTACAGTTGATGACACGGCCGGCCTCGATGACGAACGGTTCGTCGCCGCCGCGCGGGCGGACCGGCACGCGCAGGCTGTTCGTGCCGGCGACGATCTCGCCGGTGCGCCCGGCCAGGGTGCGCAGCGTGTCGCTGGCGATCAGTTCGGCGAGCGTGCGCGCGGCGTCCGGCGCGACGCGGTGGCGGTGGACGTTCCAGTACGGCATCGCATGGCGCACGAAACGCCGCTGCTCGGCCAGCGTCAGCGCCTGCCACAGGGCGTTCGTCCGCGGCCGCACGCGGTCGAACATGCCGCGCCAGTCCGAGCGGACGGCGCGCGCATCGCCGGCGAGCGTGCGCAGCGCGCCGAGCAGATCCACGTTCTCCGCCTCGGGGTAGGCGGCCGGCGGCGCGTCGAACAGCCGGTGCTCGTGCGGCAGGAGGCCGCGGCGCGAGACCATCACGATCGTTCCGCGATGACCGTGGTAGCGCAGCCCCAGCACGGCGTCGACGGCGGTCAGACCGCTGCCGAGCAACAGCACCGTCTCGTCTGGATCGTCCGGGGCCAGCGCATCCTGCTCCCAGGCCGAACGGAAGAAGCGCGGCGAGACGGCCAGCTCGGGCGGGATTCGTGGCCACGCGGCCGGCTCGGCGTTCCCAGTCGCGACGACCAGCGCGTCGCCGGCGACCGTCGTCCCATCGGAGCACGTGACCTGCACCGTCTCGGCCTCGACCGACGCGCCGGTGACCAGCGCTCGCACGTGCTGCAGCCGCGCACCGGCCGTCGCCTGCGCTTCGCTCGCGATCGCATGAAGGTATTCGCCGTAGACGGTGCGCGGGACGAACCCGACCGGATCGGCGTGTTCGGGTGCGTGCGCGCCGAGCCAGCGAACGAAGTGGTCCGGCTCGTCGGGGAAGGCCGACATCGCTCGCGCCGGCGCGTTGAGCAGATGCAACGGGCAGCCGGTCGCGTAGGCCATCCCGTCCCCGAGCCGTGCGCGCGGCTCGACGACGAGGACGCGCACCCGCGCGTCGCGCCGCACCAGCGCCGCGGCGAGCAACGTCCCGCTCGCGCCGCCGCCCGCGACGACGATCGTCGGACTAGGCATCGTAGGCGAGGGTCACGCGTTCGCTGTGCCACCAGCCGTCGTCGTCGGCGACGAACGCGCGGCAGTAGTCGAGCGGGCCGCCGTACACGTGGACGGTGTGCGCGATGTACGGACCGGCGTTGCGGTAGGCGTGGTACTCCAGCGGCGGGAGCATGATGCCGACCGAACTGCGCGAGACGAGCCCTTCGGACTCGCGGTGGAAACGGTAACGCCCCTGCTCGTCGCGCTCGACCAGCCGAAAAGCCTGCTCCTCCATCATGCCGCGGACGACGATCTCGACGCCCCACAGGCCAGCGTGGTCGTGCAACGGGCTCGCTTGGCCCGGCTGCCAGGTCATGCCGACCACGACGAAGCGATCGTGCGGGTCGCGCCAGATCAGCCGGCGCGCGTAGCGGTCGGCTCGCGGGGCAGCGTACAGCCCTGGGTCTTCGAACGAGCCCGCTGCCTCGAGCTGTGACATCACCCGCGCCAAGCCCGTCACCCGGTCGCCGTTGACGGCTCGCTCGATCGGCGCGATCAGCGCGTCGAGGCCTCCGTGGGGCACTTTTTCCTGGGACATTTCCATCCGTGCGACTCCCGTCACAGTCCATGATCGGGTAGGCTATCGGGCGACTTGAGAGGGTCGCTCCCTTCAATCGTACCGTATCGCGCGGATCGTCACGGTAAGGTCGCCGACCGGACGGTGCCAGACCGCGGTCTCGCCGACGACCTTGCCGAGAATCGCCTCGGCGAGCGGGGAGCTGAACGCGATCTTGCCGTGCCGCGCGTCGCTGGCGTCCTCGTCGACGATCGTATAGGTCGACTCGCCCTCGGCGATGCCGGCGAGGGTCACGGTCGCCCCGTAGCCGACCTGGCCGCGGTCGGCCGGCGGCTCCGGGGCATGGTGCGGTCGGCGGGTGAGGACGAGCGGCGGTTCCGGCGCGTCGTCGCGCTCCTTGCTGAAGGCGCGGCTCATACACCCCATGTTCCCGGTCCGGCTAGGGGGCAACACCTCCCTCGCCCGCTCCACCCGGGGCAGGGTGGCCGAGCGGACGCCAGCTGCGTCCGCTGAGCGGAATTCGCTCGCCACCGGCGTACCGTTGTGCCAATCGTGAAGCCGGTCGACTTCCGTTACGTACGGCCGCGCACGCTCGACGACGCGCTCGGCGAGTTGGCCCGCGCGAACGGCGAGGCGAAGGTGATCGCCGGCGGGCAGAGCCTGGGTCCGCTGCTGAACATGCGTTTGGCCCGGCCGGCGCTGCTGGTCGACGTCAACGCGCTACCGGGGCTAGACGCGCTCGACGAGCGCACCGAGGACGTCCGGTTCGGCGCGACCGTTCGGCAGCGCGACGCCGAGCGTTCCGCGACCGTCGCGCGCCGGCTGCCGCTGATGCGCGACGCGCTGCCGTTCGTCGGGCACGTGCACACGCGCAACCGCGGGACGGTCGTGGGGAGCATCGTCCACGCCGACCCGACCGCCGAGCTGCCGCTGGTCGCGCGCTGCCTCGATGCGGTCGTCGAGATCGTCGGACCGCGCGGTCGGCGCGAGGTCCCGGTCGCCGACTTCTACCTCGGCTACTTGACGACCGATCTCGCCCCCGAGGAACTCGTCGTCGCCGTGCGCTTCCCGGCCCCAACGCCGGCCGCCGGCGCCGTGCGCGCGACGGCGTTCACCGAGATGGCGCGCCGCGAGGGCGACTTCGCGCTCGTCGCCGCCGCCGCGCAGCTCGACGTCGCGCGCGACGGGCGGATCGTCGACGCGCGGCTGGGTCTGGCCGGCATCGGCGGCGTCCCGGTGCGGCTCTGCGCCGGCGAGGAGCTGTTGCGCGCCGCCGCCGATCCACCGCGCGCGTTCGGCGCGGTTGTCGCGGCGGCCGACGCGGCGATCGACCCCGACGGCGATCTGCATGCGACCGCGGCGTACCGCCGCAGCGTCGCGGCGACGTTACTGGGCCGTGTCCTCGAGACCGCCTGGCGCCGCGCGCGCGCCGTCCCGGGGCGCGGATGACCGAGCTGCAGCGCGTGACGGTGACGGTCAACGGCAGCGCGCGCAGCGCGACGGTCGCGCCGCGCCGCAGCCTGGCCGATTTCTTGCGTGACGACCTCGCGCTGACCGGGACGCACCTGGGTTGCGAGCACGGCATCTGCGGCGCGTGCACGGTGCTGGTCGACGGCGTCGCGATGCGTTCGTGCATCCTCTACGCGGTGCAGGTCGACGGCGCCGAGGTCACGACCGTCGAAGGGCTCTCGCCCGACGGGACGACGCTCTCGCCGCTGCAGGACGCCTTCGTCGCCTGCCACGGACTGCAGTGCGGCTTTTGCACGCCGGGGATGTTGATCGCCGCGACGGCGTTGCTGCGCGAGAACCCCGCCCCGACCGAGGCCGAGATCCGCGACGAGCTCGGCGGGAACCTCTGCCGTTGTACCGGCTATCAGCAGATCGTCGAGTCGGTGCAGCTCGCCGCCCGCCGGTTGGCCGAACGATGACGGTCACCGAGTCGCCGCCCGGCGCGCGGACGCATCGCTTCGTCGGCAAGAAGCGCCGTCCGGTCGAAGACCGCCGCTTCGTGCTCGGCCAAGGCCGCTACGCCGCCGACGTCACGCTGCCGCATCTCCATCACGTCGCGGTCGTCACCAGCCCGTACGCGCACGCGCGGATCCTCAACATCGACGCCAGCGAGGCGCTCGCGCTGCCCGGCGTGCTGGGGGTCGTGACCGGCCGTGAGCTGCGCTCGGAGTGCCAACCGCTGCGGCAGTACATCGACATCCCGGAGATCGCCTGGTTTCCGCTGGCCGGCGAGGCCGCACTCTATGCGGGCGAATGGGTCGCGGCCGTCGTCGCGACCGATCGTGCGCTGGCCGAGGACGCCGCCGAACTGGTGCGGGTCGACTACGAGGAGCTGCCGGTCGTGCTCGATCCCGAGCGCGCGATGGAGGCGGATTCGCCGACGGTCCACGCGCGCCACCCGAGCAACGTCGTCTACCAGCGCACCTTCCGCTGGGGCGAGGTCGAGCGCGACTTCGCGGCCGCGCCGCACCGCCTGGCCGCTCGCTATCGCTGGCACCGCAGCTCCACCGTGCCGATCGAGACCTTCTCGGTCGTCGCTGCTTGGAACGCCGGCACGAACCTGCTCGACGTCTGGGCCTCGATCCAGATGCCGCAGTTCCCCGAGCAGCTGGCGCAGTCGCTCGGGATCCCACCCAACGCCGTCCGGGTGCACTTCGACGTCGACGTCGGCGGCAGCTACGGCGTCAAGCGCGGCATCAAGCACAGCGTGCTGACGGCCTACCTGAGCCGCCGCTTCGGCGTGCCGGTCAAGTTCATCGAAGATCGGCTCGAGCACATGCGCGGGAGCGACATGCACGGCCCGGATCGCATCTTCGACGTCGAGGTCGCGTTCGACGACGACGGCGTCGTACGCAGCATGAAGATGCGCACGCTCGACGACGAGGGTGCGTACCCGGGCCGCTCGCCGCTGCAGATGGGCAAGCCGGTCGGTGCGATCGTCGGCCCGTACACGATCGGCAGCGTGCAGTACGAAGCGATCGCCGTCGTCACGAACAAGACGGGCCAGGTCGCGGTGCGCGGCTTCGGGCAGGCGCCGACCAACTTCGCCCTCGAGCTGACGATGGACCGGGTCGCCGCGGCGGTCGGGATCGACCGCTTCGAGCTGCGCCGCCGCAACTTCATCCCGCCCGACGCCTTCCCGTACGTGATCCCCAGCGGAACGCCGTACGACAGCGGCGACTACGCGGTCGTGCTGGAGAAGGCGACCCGTTGCGCGGGGCTCGACGAGTTGCTGCGCTGGCGCGACGAAGCGCGCGCGCAGGGACGGGTCGCCGGGATCGGCGTCGCGTCGTGTTTGGAGCCGGGCGGTGGCAACGCGATCTTCGAGGCGCTCTTCAACCCGAAGAACGAGTCGACGACCTTCCCCGAAGGCTGCCAGGTCAAGATCGATCGGACCGGCGCCGTCAGCGCGCAGATCGGCGTCGCCAGCTCGGGACAAGGGCACGAGACGCTGGTCTCGACGATGTTGGGCGAGGAGTTCGGGATCGAGCCCGACGCGATCCGCGTCATCCACGCCGACTCGCTGGCGGGGCTCCCCTCGCAGAGCCCGGTCGCCAGCCGGATGGCGATCGTGCTCGGCGACGCGGCGATTGGTGCGGCGCACAAGCTCAAGGCGAAGATGCTGCGCATCGCGGCGCATCGGCTGGGCGTCGCGCCCGAGGATTGCGTCTGGGACGGCGACGCGGTGCGCCGCGCCGGCGCCGGCGGCGCCGCCGTGAGCTGGGCCGAGCTGGCGCGGATCGCGCACGTCGCCTACCATCTGCTCCCGCCCGGGATGGAGCCGGGGCTGCAGGCGCAGTTCGTGCAGCAGGTGCAGGGCGGCGGGACGTTGCCGACCGCCGAGGGCGTGGTGCGCATGTATCCGTGTCAATCGTTCTCCGCCCACGTCGTCGCGGTCGAGATCGATCGCGGCACGGGGAAGGTCTCGTTCCATTCCTACGCCCTGGCGCACGATTGCGGGACGGTGATCAATCCCGACATCGTGCGCGGGATGGTGCTGGGCGGGATCGCCCACGGCATCGGCGCGGCGCTCTACGAGCGCTTCGTCTACGACGAGCACGGCCAGCTGCTCACCCAAACGTTCGCCGACTACATGCTGCCGACGACGCACGAGGTACCCCACGTCGAGATGATCGAGCACGAGACGCCCTCGCCGCTGACGACGCTGGGCCAGAAGGGCGTCGGCGAGGGCGGCTACATGACGACGCCGGCCGCCGTCGCCTCCGCGATCAACGACGCGCTGGCGCCGTTCGGGACCCGCATCGCGCACGTCCCGGCGACGCCGGTCGAGTTGCTGGAGTTGCTCGCGTGAGAGAGCTGGGCGTCGACATCCACGCGCATCACCTGCCGGCGAGTTTCCTGCGCCGCGTGCGCGAAGAGTCGGCCCGCCGCCAGTTTCCGCGCTGCGAGGTCGAAGAGGTCGCCGGCGGCAGCGTCCGCTTCAAGATCGGCACGGAGCCGTGGACGCGGCCGGTCGCACCGGGGTTGGTGGCCCTCGAGGCGCGCACGACGAAACTCGCCAGCCGGGCGATCGTGGCGCAGCTCAACGGCGGTTGGCTCGACGTCTTCGGCTACTCGCTGCCGGCCGAAGAAGGTGCCGCCTGGAGCGCGCTGCTCAACGACACGCTGAGCGAGTCACTCGCCGAAGCGTCGAACGGTGAGGTCACCTATCTGCCGCTCGCGACGGTGCCGTTGCAGGATGGCCGGCTCGCCGCCGCCGAGTTGGCGCGCGCGGTCGCGCAAGGACACGTCGGCGCGATGATCGGGACCTGGATCGCCGGCGTCGGCCGCGATCTCGACGATCCCGATCTCGAGCCGTTCTGGGCGCAAGCGGCGGCTCTCGAGGTGCCGGTGCTCGTGCATCCGGTGTTCGCCGGTGGCGGCGACGACGCGCGTATCCACGACCACGGGTTGGCCAACGCCGTCGCCCGGCCGAACGAGACGGCGCTCGCGCTGAGCCGGCTGCTCTACGCCGGCGTTCCGCAACGCTATCCCGCGCTCAAGCTCGTCGTCGCGCACGGCGGCGGCGCGCTGCCGGCGTTGGTCGGGCGCCTGGCGCGCAACTACGAGGTCCTGCGGGCGGCCGGCGAGACGGTCGCCAACCCGCGCGAGGGTTTTCGGCGGCTCTACTTCGACAGCGTCGTCTTCGACCACGACACCTTGCGCGCGCTGCTCAGCGTCGCCCGGCACGACGGCGTGATGCTCGGTTCGGACGATCCGTTCCCGATCGGCGATCCGGCGCCGCGCGCGGTGATCGAAGCGCCCGAGCTCGAGCTGAGCGCCGCCGAGCGCCGGCGACTGCTGGCCGGAAACGCCTGCATCGCCTTTCCTCGCGTCGCCGCCTGCTGCGCCCAGCCAATCTAGGAGGTTCGTATGATCTTGCGTTTCGCGTGCGCCACCCTCGCCGCGACGGCGACCTTCGCGCTCGCCACCGCGTCGGCGCTGCAAGCCGATCCGCCGACGATCACCTTCGGGAGCGCGGTCTCGCTGACCGGGACGTTCGCGCGCGAAGGACAGCTCACCAAGGAAGGCTACGACCTGTGGGAGTCCTACGTGAACGATCACGGTGGGCTGAAGGTCGGCGGGACGACCTATCGCGTCGCGATCAAGTACTACGACGACGAGTCGTTGCCGGAGAACGCCGCGCAGCTTGCGGCGCGCCTGATCGACCAGGACCACGTGAACTTCCTGCTCGGCCCCTACGGCACCGGGACGACCTTCACCGTCGCGCAGATCGCCGAGCGCAAGAAGATCCCGATGGTGCAGGGCAACGGGGCCGCCGAGCGGCTGTTCACGGCGGGCTTCACCTACTCGTTCGCCGTGCTCACACCCGGCAAACAATATCTGACCGGGATCATCGACTTGGTGCTCGCACAGCGGCCGGCACCGAAGACCGTCGCGGTCGCCTACGCCGGCGACGCGTTCTCCGAGGACGTCGCCTCGAGCGCCGTCGACTACGCGCAAGCGCACGGCTTGCACGTCGTCTACGACAACAAGTATCCGTTGGGCGCGACCGACGTCTCCTCGATCGTCTCGGCGATCAAGGCGGCGAACCCCGACCTCATCCTCAATGCCGGGCACGCCGAGGACGCGCTGCTGATCGACAAGACGCTGCACGAGCAGAACGTCGAGGCGAAGGCCTACGGCTTCTCGGTCGGTCCCGACACGCCCGACTTCGTCAACTCGCTCGGCCCGGACGCGAACGACGTCTTCGGCGGCTCGCAATGGTCGATCTCGGTGAAGTACCGCGGCGTCCCCGGCTTCTACCAGACGCCGGCCGAGTACAGCGCCGCCTTCGAGCGGGTCTATCACCGGCCGGCCGACTATCACAACGCCGACGGCACGGCGGCCTGCCTGGCCTTCCAATACGCGCTCGAGAAAGCCGGCACGCTCGATCCGCAGAAGGTCCGCGACACGCTGGCGAGCCTGGACGTCATGACCTTCTACGGCCCGATCATCTTCGACAAGCGCGGCGTCAACATGACGAAACCCATGCTCGTCCAGCAGATCCAGAACGGCCACCTGGTCACCGTCTGGCCGACCTCGATCGCGAACGCGAAAGCGATCTACCCGGCCCCGCCCTGGGGACACCGCTGATGAGTCGTGTCCGCGTTCTGGTCGGCACGCGCAAGGGCGCATTCATCCTGACCGCCGACGGTAAGCGCGAGCAGTGGAAGGTCGACGGGCCGCACTTCCCCGGGTGGGAAATCTATCACCTCAAAGGATCGCCGGCCGACCCGAACCGGCTCTACGCGTCGCAGAGCAGCAGTTGGTTCGGGCAAGTCATCCAGCGTTCCGACGACGGCGGCGCGACCTGGGCAGCGGTCGGAAACGAGTTCGCGTACGACGGCGTTCCCGGCACGCACCAATGGTACGACGGGACACCGCACCCGTGGGAGTTCGCGCGCGTCTGGCACCTCGAGCCGTCGCCGAGCGATCCGGACGCGGTCTTCGCCGGAGTTGAAGACGCGGCGTTGTTCCATTCGACCGACGGCGGCGCGAGCTGGTCGGAGCTCTCGGGATTGCGCGGCCACGGGTCGGGCCCGTCGTGGCAACCCGGCGCCGGCGGGATGTGTCTGCACACGATCCTGCACGACCCGACCGATGCTGGGCGGATGTACGTCGCGATCTCGGCCGCCGGCGCGTTCCGGACCGACGACGGCGGCACGACGTGGCGACCGATCAACCAGGGCCTCCGCTCGGAACAGCTTCCGAACCCGACGGCCGAGGTCGGCCACTGCGTGCATCGCATCGCGATGCACCGCTCGCGACCGAATACGCTGTTCATGCAGAAGCACTGGGACGTGATGCGCAGCGACGACGCCGGTGAATCGTGGCACGAGATCAGCGGGAACCTGCCGACCGACTTCGGATTTCCGATCGAAGTGCACGCACACGAGCCGGAGACGATCTACGTCGTCCCCATCACCAGCGACTCGCACCACTTTCCCTACGAGGGGAAGCTGCGCGTCTACCGCAGCCGCACCGGCGGCCACGAATGGGAGCCGCTCACCAACGGGCTGCCGCAGAGCAACTGCTACGTCAACGTGCTGCGCGACGCGACCGCCGTCGACACCCTCGACGCGTGCGGCCTGTACGTGGGTACGACGGGTGGCCAGGTCTATGCGTCGGCCGACGCCGGTGAGCGCTGGGCTCCGATCGTGCGCGATCTGCCGGCGGTGCTCTCCGTCGAGGTCCAGACGCTGCCGTGATCCGAGTCGTGCTGCCGGCGAACCTGCGCGCGTTGGCGCGTTTGCCGGGCGAGGTGCACATCGAGCTCGCGGGCGAGGCGACCGCGAGCGCCGTCCTCGACGCGCTCGAGGAGCGTTACCCGATGCTGCGCGGCACGATTCGCGACCACGGCACGCGGCGGCGGCGGCCGTTCGTGCGATTCTTCGCCTGCGAACGCGACCTCTCGCACGACTCCCCCGACGCCTCCCTCCCCGACGCGGTCGCGACCGGCGCCGAACCACTGCTCATCATCGGCGCCCTGTCCGGCGGCTAACCCGCGGCGCTACCAACCGCCGGAGGCGCCGCCGCCGCCGAAACCTCCGCCGCCGCCGGAGAAGCCGCCGCCGCCGAATCCACCGCCGCCACCCGCGATGAAGCCGCCCCAGGCGCTCCCGCGCCCGGCGACGCTGGACATCAGGAACGAATCGAGCCAATCTCCGTGTGGCTTGCCGCGCCGAACGATCGTGATGACGACGGCAAACAAGAAGGTCGCGATCAGTAGGAAGAACACGAGTGCGGCGAAGCCCTCGCCGATGCCGTTGTCGTCATCCGATGGTGGCGGCGTCGCGACGGTGGCCAAGGTCGATGCCGCGGCCGGATCGATGACCGTCAGCATGCGGTCCACGCCGTGCTGCACGGCGCCGTCGACGTCGCCGCTGCGCATCGCAGGCAGAATCTGATCGTAGATGATCTGCGCGGACTGGGCATCGGTGAGCTTCGGTTCCAGGCCGTAGCCGACCTCGATGCGCACCTTGCGATCGTGCATGAACAGGAACAGGATCGCGCCGTCGTCTTTGCCCTTGTGACCGACCTTCCAGCGCTCCGCCGCCTCGGAGGTCCACTCTTCGAGCGGCGTCGCACCGGTCGTGTCGCCGATCCAGACGATGACCTGATGACCGGAGACCGTCTCGAAACCGCGCAGCTCGCCTTCGAGCGAGTCCCGTGCGGAGGGGCTCAGCGCGCCGACGGTATCGGTGACGTAGTGCGTCGGCGCCGGCGGTATGGTGAGGGCGGCGAGCAGGAAGACGAGCGCGGCGATCACGGCGCGGCTTGGGCGAAGTGCTGGTGGAGGGCGGCGCCGAGCCGGTCGATGCCGAGCACGATGCCGTCAACGATCGTCCCGGTCTTGAACGCGTCGCTCATCTCTGCGACGACGTCGTCCCAGAACGCCTGTCCGACCCGTTCGTGCAGCGCCCGATCGCCGAGCACCGCGAACGAACGGGCCTTGGGCGCGACCAGGATGAGCCCGGCGTTCGCCGCGGGATGCGTCTGGAGGCCACCGCTGAGGAACTCGGCCTTCGCGCGCTCGAACGCATCGAGCGAGGCATCGGGGACGATGCGCACCGCTAGGCGCGAGGAGGTGCCCGCTTCCGCCCGGCGCAGCGCGTCGCGGATGCGATGGCTCTCGGCGCCCGTCATTTCGAGAAGTCGACGGTGGGAGCGGTCTGCGCCCCAGGCTGCGCCTGGAAGTAGGCCTTCTCGTTGAAGCGCGGCCCGAACCAGCCGACGATGAAGACGGTCGGTGCGGTGTCGCGGGCGGTGTTGAACGCTTGCGCCGTTTCGTTGTAGCGTCTGCGCTCGACGGCGATGCGGTTCTCCGTCCCTTCGAGCTGCGACTGCAGCGTCAAGAAGTTTTGGCTGGCCTTCAGATCGGGGTAGTTCTCGACCGTGACCAAAAGGCGCGACAGCGTCGCGCCGAGCTGATTCTGGGCCTGTTCGTATTGCGCGAAGGCCTTCGGGTCGGTGGGGGCGCTCTGCACGGCCGAGGTGGGCAGCTGTCCGACCTTGGCCCGCGCTTCCGTCACGGCGAGGTAGGTGCTCTTCTCGAAGTTGGCGGCGCCTTTGACGGTCGCGACGAGATTGGGCACCAGGTCGGCGCGGCGCTGGTAGACGTTCTGGACCTGACCCCATTGGGCGTCGACGGCTTGGTCCAGGCGTACCAGCGTGTTGTACGTCGACACGACGAACAGGATGGCAATCAGGATGACGGCACCGGCGATCCAGCCGGCGTAGGAGCGGCGTCCTTGCAAGAGGCCTCCTTTCTCGCTTGCCTTTCCGGTGCGCAAAAAGGGAGCCCTGCGGGCCACCCAAACAGGCGCCAAGCCGCAACCCGGCGGCGTTTGACCCCGTTTGGGGTCGTATGGTAGCGTTGAGGTCCGTGTTCGAAACTGCCAGCACCCCGATGTGCCGCTGTCTGTGCTGCCCCCACCTGGGCCGGCCCGGTTTCGGATTGGACTGACGGACCTCGCTCCGCAGACCGCACGAGACCTCCGCCGGCGGCGGGGGTTTCTTTTTTATCGCATCGGCATCTCACCACCGTATCGAAGGAGACCAAGAATGTCACTCCAGCTCGGGGACACCGCTCCGGACTTCACCCAAGACTCGACCCAGGGGCCGCTCCATTTCTATGACTATGCGGGCGACAGTTGGGTCGTGCTGTTCTCGCACCCGGCGGACTTCACGCCGGTCTGCACGACCGAGCTCGGCGAGACCGCGCGGCTGCAGCCTGAATTCGCCAAGCGCAACGTCAAAGTCATTGGCCTCTCGGTCGATCCTGTCGACAAGCACGGTCGTTGGCTCGATGACATCGCCGAGGTCGGCGGGACCGCGCTCAACTTCCCGCTGATCGCCGACGCCGACCGCAAGGTCTCGACACTCTACGATCTCATCCACCCCAACGCCCTGGCGACCGCGACGGTCCGCTCGGTGTTCATCATCGACCCGCAAAAGAAGGTGCGACTGACGATCACCTACCCGGCCGCGACCGGACGCAACTTCCAGGAGATCCTGCGCGTCATTGACTCCCTCCAGCTCAACGACAACTACAAAGTCGCGACTCCGGTGAACTGGAAGCAGGGCGAGGACGTGATCATCACGGCCGCGGTCAGCGACGAGGAAGCGGCGCAGAAGTTCCCGGGCTACAAGACCATCAAGCCCTATCTGCGCACGACCCCGCAGCCCGACAAGCAGCCCGCCGCGGTCTAAAAGGAGGCTGGGCGCCCGGGGGGTTCCGGGCGTCCCGGGGGCAGGAGAGCGGGGCTGCCGGACCGCAGCCCTGCAAACCTTGTTCCAGCGTGCTTCGGAGCGAGCGTCTTTTGAAGAGTCGCTCGCTTCCATAACGGACCAAGCAAGCTCCCCGAACGGCGAGGACGAGCAGCGCGTCGCGACGTCCTTCCCCCGCCGCGTCGGCCGGGACCGCGTCGCGACCGCGCCCGGCCTCGAGCAGGACGAGGAGCGCATCGCGACCACGTTCGGCCGCGGCGAGGACGACGAGGTCCTGGCCCGCTGGCTGGACGAGGTGGCGCGGCGGCGCGACTTCACCCTCGCTCCGCCGACGGTCGGGTTCGCTGTCGCCGACCGCGCCATACTGCAGCGTTTCGTCGACGGGCTGCGCCATGAGCTGCTCGACTATCGGGCGATCGTCGATGCCGCCGCCGAGAACGTCGAGCGCAACGCGCGCCAACTCGGCGGGATCGTCGCCTCGACCGCCGAGCAGACCGCCGTCGTCGAGCGGACGACCACGGCGATCGCCGAGATCGACCGCGGCGCCGCGCACGTCGCCGACACCGCCGCTGCCCTGCGCGCCTTGACCCGGACCGTCGCCGAGTCGACCAGCTCGTACGACGACGGGATCGTCGAGGTGCTGGCTCGGCTCGACGAGCTGGCGACGACGGTCGACGCGACCGCGACGTTCGCCACCACCGCCGAGCGGGGGACGGCCGGCGTCCAGGCGTTTCTCGAGCGGCTGCGCCGAATCGCTCGCCAAGCGCGGCTGCTGGGGATCAACGCGGCGATCGAGGCGGCGCACCTCGGCGAGGGCGGCCGCGGTTTCGTGATCGTCGCGGACGAAGTGAAACGGCTGGCCGTCTCGACCTCCGCCTCGGCCGGCGACGTCGCGCTGATCGAACGCGAACTACACGGCGCGAGCGATCGCGTCGAAGGTGCGATCGACGAGGCGGCCGGGATCGTGCGCGGCCTGGCGGGCGCGCTCTCGGCGGCCCAGAGCCGCTCGGCCGAGCGGGCCGAACAGGTTCTCGCACTGGAACGCGCGATCGCCGAGGTCGCCGCGCTAGCCGCGCAGCAGAGCGCCGGTCTCTCCGGCGTCGCCGAGGACGTGGGAAGGATCGCGCAGCACTCGCAGGACGGATCGACCGCCGCGGACCGGGC
>Ga0302324_100005223_pt1 | contig 28401 bp, 29 predicted proteins | sample Palsa_T0_1_FD_201949 | JGI IMG/M metagenome (GOLD analysis project Ga0302324, IMG submission 201949) | Peat permafrost microbial communities from Stordalen Mire near Abisko, Sweden - Palsa_T0_1 | ecosystem: Environmental > Terrestrial > Soil > Palsa > Peat permafrost | place: Sweden: Abisko...
GCGCCTCGGAATCAGCAAGTCCGGGGCTCGCTACGCGGCCGCTCACGCCGAGCGCCGCCGCGGTTTCAATCCTCGCTAAAGTCGAACGACAGTGCAAAATTATTAACGGATCGCCACCCTAGTGGCCTTCGCAGGATCTGCTTAAGTGTCCGCAAGGACCTCTAGCGAATTCCATATCCCGTCATTGGATGGAATCAGAGCCGTCGCGGCTTTAATCGTATTTCTGTCGCACTGCGGCCTTGAAGATGTGATACCCGGGGGCTTCGGCGTCACGATTTTCTTTTTCCTCAGCGGCTTTCTCATTACCACGCTGCTGCGGCAGGAGTACGAAAAAAAGGGCGACATCAGCCTCAAGAAATTCTATTTGCGGCGCGTCTATCGCATTATCCCGCCCTTATATATCGTCCTTTTGGTCCTGATGCTGCCGTTTAGCATGGGCGACTCCACGCATCACCCGACGAATCTTGCGCTTGCTGCGCAGTTTCTGCAGCTGACGAACTACTACCAGATCTTCTGGGGCGGCGACACCATGATCCCCGGCACCGGGCAGATGTGGTCGCTCGCGGTCGAGGAGCATTTCTACCTGCTGTTTCCGCTCGCGCTCGCGTTACTGCTGCGGCGCCGCGATTATCAGCATATCGGCACCATCTTTGCTGCCACCTGCGTGGCAGTGCTGGCATGGCGCTGCGTACTGCAGTTCGGTGTTGGCGTTCGCGAGAACTACATCTACTTCGCGACGGACACCAGGATTGATTCTCTGCTATACGGCTGCATCATGGGCATCTGGTTAAATCCAGTGCTAGGGCGCCAATTTGTGAACGTCACCAACGCTCGGTGGGCGGGAGTGCTGGTGCTCGCTGCTGGAGTGCTCGCGCTCACCTTTCTCTATCGCTCAGAGAATTTCCGGGAGACCTTGCGCTACAGCCTGCAGGGAGTTGCGCTTTTCCCAATCTTCTTCTGCGCGGTCCGCAAGAATGAATGGCCAATCTTTCGGTGGCTCGAGAGCCCACCGGTGCGCTTCCTTGGGCTCATCTCGTACACGTTCTACCTTATTCACTTGAAAGCGCTGGTGATCGTGCATCGCTACACCGATGCGCCCATGCCCGTGCGGGCTGCGCTTGCGTTCATGCTGGCGGTCGCGTTCTCCAGCGCCATGTATTTTCTGGTCGAGCGCCATCTTGGCGCGCTCAGGCGGCGTCTGCATTCCTAGACTGCACAGCTACCGCCGCGACAGCGATGCGAATTCTACTTCGCGGACTATTACGTGCGTCTTTGCTCCGACGACCTTGGAAAATGCCATATTTATGAGCCATCCTTGCGCATGCTGAATTGGACTACTGCATCGGATCATTGAAGGCTGCAAGGCGTTCAACGTAACGCGCCACCGGATCGATTTCGAGATTCAGCCGCGTGCCACTCTTGACCCCGCCGAGCGTCGTCACGGTGAGAGTGTGCGGAATCAAATTGACTCCGAAGCGCGCCGCATCGACCTCGTTGACCGTCAAACTCACGCCATCAAGAGCGACCGAGCCCTTGCGCGCGATGTAGCGCGCGAGCGCCGCGGGCGCCTCGATCGTAAGGCGGCGCGAGCCCGCATCGCTCGCAGCCGCTATCACCGTCGCAACGCCATCGACATGGCCGGACACGAGGTGCCCGCCAAGAGCATCCCCGGCCCGCAGAGCAGGCTCGAGATTCACAGCGGCGAGGTGTTCAAGCTCTCCCAATGTTGTGAGCGAGAGCGTTTCGCGCGACACGTCCACGGTAAAACTGCGGCCGCTGAGCGCAGTCACCGTCAAACACACGCCCTGCACGCAGATGCTGTCTCCGACCACCGTGCGAGCAAGGTCTAAGCGATCCACCGCAATCGTGAGGCGCATGTCGCCATCGCGCATATTGCGCTCGTGTATCCGCCCGACGTCCTGAACGATTCCGGTAAACATGCTATGCCCTCACGCAGGCCGCAGGCGCAGCCGCAGATCGGAGCCGACGGCGCATGAGTCGGTGAGCGTGAAACGCCTGCCCTGCGCGAGGTCAGTGAGCTCGGGCAGCTGCAGCAGCGTGCGCGCCTGCGGTCCCAGCAGCAGCGGCGCAATATACAGCAGCAGTTCGTCGGCTAATCCGGCTTGCACGAACGCGCCCGCGAGCGTCGGCCCCGCCTCGACCATCACTTCATTGATCTCAAGTTCGGCGAGGCGTGCGAGCACCTGTCCCAGATCCTCTCTCATGTGAGTCAGCCGCTCGATTTTGGCGCCTTGCAGTTCGAGCGCGCTGCGGCGCACAGGCTCATCGCTGGCGGTGAACAGCAGGACCTCTCCTGGCCCCGCAAGAATGCGTGCGCCGGGCGGCGTACGCAGGCGGCTGTCGAGGACTACCCGCAGCGGCTGGCGCTGAACGGTACCCGCGCGTACATCCAGGCGCGGATCATCGGCGAGCACCGTGCCGACCCCGGTGAGAACCGCGGAGCTGCGCGCGCGCCACTGCTGCACGTCGGCACGCGCCGCCTCGCCGGTGATCCAACGACTCCTCCCGTTTGCCAGCGCCGTGCGCCCATCAAGGCTCATCGCAAGCTTGATCTGTACCCACGGACGAAGGCGCCGCATGCGGCTCAGAAAGCCGACGTTGAGCTCCTCTGCCTCGCGCGCCAAGAGGCCCGATGCCACTTCAATTCCAGCCTGGCGCAGCCGCAGCGCGCCTGCGCCGCCCACCTGCGGGTGGGGATCCTCAATGGCAAAAACCACTCGTGCGACGCGTGCCTTAATGAGCGCGTCGGCGCACGGCGGCGTACGTCCAAAGTGACTGCAGGGCTCGAGCGTGACATACGCGCTCGCCCCTTCGGCCGCAGCGCCCGCCGCGCCGAGCGCCATGACTTCCGCATGCACCTCACCCGCGCGCTCGTGCCAGCCTTCTGCGACGATCCGGCCGTCGCGCGCGATCACGCAGCCTACCCGCGGATTCGGATGCGTCGTCGCAAGGCCGCGCTCGGCCAGTTCAAGCGCCCGCGCCATCGCGAGGCGATCGAATGCGTTGAACTCCGCAGGCACCGCTTGCCTACTTGCGCTCGTCCGGCGTCGCCGGCTCCGACGGCAACAGCGGCAGCTGGTCGCTGCGCTTGTCGCGGCTCGAGTCGCGCGGGCGTCGGTGATGCCGCAGCCGTTCGATCTCTTCGCGAAATGCGTCCAGATCCTGGAAGCTGCGATAGACCGAAGCGAAGCGCACGTAGGCGACTTCATCCAGGTGGCGCAGCTCCTCCATGACGAGCTCGCCGAGCGCACGCGAGTGCACTTCACGCTCGCCAAGCGCGCGCAGCTGGTGACGGATGCGCCCCACCGCCTCATCGAGCGCCTCGCGGCTGACGGGCCGCTTTTCCAGGGCCTTTTCCATGCCGGTGCGCAGCTTCAGCTCATCGAAGGGTTCGCGACTGCGGTCGCCCTTAATGACGAGCGGCATCACGAGTTCGGCGCTCTCGAAGGTGCTGAAGCGCTCCGCGCAGGAAAGACACTCGCGCCGTCGGCGGATCTGTTGACCTTCGCTCGCCAGACGCGAATCAATGACCTTCGTTTCGACGTGGCCGCAAAAGGGACAATGCATACGCCGGCCGCGCTGTACCGGTCACGGACCGTAGACCGGAAAGCGGCGGCACAGGGCGACAACCTGCGGCCGAATCCGTGCGATCACCTCTTCAGAGCCGCCCGCCTCGAGCACTTCGGCAATGAAGTCGCCCACCTGTTCCACCTCGCGCTCCTTGAACCCGCGGGTCGTCGCCGCCGGCGTGCCGATGCGCAGGCCGCTCGCGATCGACGGCGGCCGCGGATCGTTCGGGATCGCATTCTTATTGACGGTGATGTTGGCGCGCCCGAGCGCGGCATCCGCATCCTTGCCGGTGATGGCGTGGCTCGTCAGGGCGAGCAGGAACAGATGATTGTCCGTGCCACCGGAGACGATCGGAAAGCCGCGGGCCATGAGCCGCGCGCACAGGGCGCGCGCGTTGGCGACTACCTGGCGCTGGTATTCTTTGAACTCAGGCTGCAGCGCCTCAAGAAAAGCCACGGCTTTGGCGGCGATCACGTGCATCAGCGGTCCGCCCTGAGTTCCCGGAAATACCAGGGAGTTGAGCTTCTTCGCGATCTCATCGTTGGGACGAGCGAGGATGAGGCCGCCGCGCGGACCGCGCAGCGTCTTGTGCGTGGTGCTGGTCACGACATCGGCATGCGGCACGGGATTCGGATAGAAGCCGGTTGCGACAAGGCCGGCGACGTGCGCCATGTCGACGACGAAGTAAGCGCCGACGCTCTTGGCAATCGCCGCGAAGCGCTCCCAGTCGATGATGCGCGAATAAGCGGAGAACCCAGCGATGATCATGCGCGGCTGGTGCTCCGCGGCGAGGCGCTGCACCTGCTCGTAGTCAATCTCCCCGGTGTCGGGGCGGATGCCGTACTGCACGGCACGGAACAACTTGCCCGAGAAGTTGACCTTGGCGCCATGAGTCAAATGACCGCCGTGATCCAGGCTCATGCCCAGAATCACATCCCCCGGCTGAACGAGCGCAAGATACGCCGCCGCATTGGCCTGCGAGCCGGAGTGCGGCTGCACATTGGCGTAGGCGGCGCCGAAGAGCTTCTTGGCGCGGTCGATTGCCAGCTGCTCGACGACATCGACGTATTCGCAGCCCCCGTAGTAGCGCTTGCCCGGATAGCCCTCGGCGTACTTGTTGGTGAGCACCGTACCCTGCGCCTCGAGCACGCGGGGACTGGCGTAGTTCTCCGACGCGATAAGCTCGATGTGCTCTTCCTGCCGCCGTACCTCACCGCTGAGCGCTGCGGCGAGCTGCGGATCGAAACTTGCGATATCCATCGATTTCTTGAACATTTTCCAAAGCCTCGGTCTGCGCCGTCGTAACCGCCCGGATTGTACCCTGCTAGAGCAGATTCTCGACGACCGCGCCCCATGCATGCGCGAGGTTGCTGCGGTTGTAGCCGCCGCCCCCCATCGCGAGGAGCCGCCCATGGCCGAGGCGCTCGGCAAGCTCGCACAGCTCGCGGGCGGCGCGCCCGTGCGCTGCGGCGGAAAGCCGCAGATGAGTGATCGGATCGCCTTCGAGGCTGTCAGCCCCGCACTGCAGGAGCACGAATTGGGGCTCAAAGCGCTCCAGGTGCGCGATCACCTGCGGCCAGACTTCATCGAACGCTCGGTCACTGGCGCCGGGGGGCAGCGGCAGATTGAGCTTGGTGCCGGCGGCAGCGCCCCGCCCCGTCTCGTGCACCGCACCAGTACCGGGATACAGATAGCGCCCATCCTCGTGGATGTCGGCGATGATCACTGCGGCGTCATCTTCGTAGGCGTAGTACACCCCATCGCCGTGGTGGGCATCGATGTCCACATAGGCGATGCGCACGATTTCAGGGCGCCTGCGCAATAGCTCGATCGCAACCCCGCAATCGTTGAAAACGCAAAAACCCGCCGCATGGTCGCGGCCCGCATGGTGCAGGCCCGCGATGGGAACAAACGCCCGGCGGCAGCGGCCTTCCATGATTGCAGCGACGGCATTGAGCGTGGCGCCCACCACAAAGGCCGCCGCCTCGTACATGCCGCGAAACGCCGGGGTGTCCCCGGCGTCCAGGAACCCCTGGCCGCTCAGCGAGCGCTCGCGGACAAAATCAACGTAGGCGGGAGTGTGGAAGCTTAGGAGCTCCTCGTAGGTGGCCGTGCGCGGCTCGATGAGCCGCACGCGCTTCTGCAGAGCGCGCGCCTCAAACTCGCGCACAAATGCCGCGTACCGGTCGGGCCCAAACGGATGGCGATCGCCAAAGCTGTAACGCGCGAGGCGCTCCCCCAACACCACTGCCACCTGTGCGCCCACGATGCCTCCCCAGGGACCGGCCAAAGCCTAGCACACGCGCCCTGCGCGGCCATCGCCAAGGCCGCGCGACTCGACCATAATGCGCCGCTCTTTTGCCGAGCTGCATGCGAGCGACCGCGTGGCCCAATACATTTTCACGATGAACCGGGTATCGAAGGTGGTGCCCCCGAAGCGCGTAATTTTGCGCGACATCAGCCTGTCGTTTTTTCCGGGCGCGAAAATCGGCGTCCTCGGCCTCAACGGCTCGGGCAAGTCGACGCTGCTGCGCATCATGGGCGGCATCGACACGAGCTTCGATGGCGAAGCACGCCCGCAAAGCGGCATCCGCGTCGGCTTCCTGCCCCAGGAGCCGGAACTTGACGCAGCGAAGGACGTGCGCGCTACGGTGATGGAAGGAGTCGGGAATGTCTTTGGGCTCGTCGAGCGCTTCAACGCGGTAAGCGACAAATTCGCCGAGCCGATGGCGGATGAGGAAATGAATGCGCTCCTCGAGGAACAGGCGAAGCTGCAGGATGCCATCGATGCCGCGGGCGGCTGGGAACTGGAGCGCAAGCTCGAGATCGCGGCGGATGCGCTGCGCCTGCCGCCGTGGGAAACGAAGATCGCCACTCTCTCGGGCGGCGAGAAGCGCCGCGTCGCGCTGTGCCGCCTGCTCCTGTCCGCGCCGGATATGCTGCTCCTTGATGAGCCTACGAATCACCTCGATGCCGAATCGATCGCGTGGCTTGAGCGCTATCTGGAGGAATACCCAAGCACCGTAATCGCGGTCACGCACGATCGCTACTTCCTCGACAATGTCGCCGAGTGGATCCTCGAGCTCGACCGCGGGCACGGCATCCCCTGGCAAGGCAACTACTCCTCGTGGCTCGAGCAAAAGGAGCGGCGCCTCGCCCTTGAGGAGCGCGAAAACCAGACCTTGCGCAAGACTCTGGAGCGCGAACTCGAGTGGGTGCGGCAGAACCCCAAAGCGCGGCAGGCGAAGAGCAAGGCACGCCTGCAACGCTACGAGGAACTCGCCTCCAAGGAATTTCAGGAGCGCAACGAAACCAACGAGATCTATATTCCGCCGGGCGAACGGCTCGGCGAGCTCGTCATCGAGGTCAAGAATCTGCGCAAGGCGTACGGCGAGCGGCTGCTGATCGACGATGCCTCCTTCAACCTGCCGCGCGGCGGCATCGTCGGAATCATCGGCCCGAACGGCGCCGGCAAGACGACGCTGTTTCGCATGTTGACCGGGGTGGAGGCGCCGGACGCCGGACAGATTCGCGTTGGGCCGACTGTCAAACTCGCCTACGTCGACCAATCGCGCCAGAGTCTGGATGCGAAAAAAACGGTCTGGGAGGAAATCTCCGGCGGCCTCGACATGATCAAGGTCGGCAACTACGAGACCCCGTCGCGCGGCTACGTCGGCCGCTTCAACTTCAAAGGCGCGCAGCAGCAGCAGCACATCGGCGAGCTCTCGGGAGGCGAGAGAAACCGCGTGCACCTTGCAAAAGTTGTAAAATCGGGCGGCAACGTGCTGCTCCTCGATGAGCCCACCAACGATCTCGATATCGAAACCCTGCGTGCACTTGAGGAGGCGCTGCTGAGCTTTCCCGGCTGCGCGGTCGTGATCTCGCACGACCGCTGGTTTCTGGATCGCATCGCAACCCACATACTCGCCTTCGAGAATAACTCCGAAGTAGTCTGGTTCGAAGGCAACTATCAGGAATACGTCGAGGACTTCAAGCGCAGGAAGGGCGAGGAAGCCGCGCACCCTCATCGTGTCAGATACCGGCCGCTCGCGCGCCAATAGCAGGTAATGACTACCACGGAGTCCAACGGTACGAATCTGCGCTGGATCGGACCACTTGCCTCGCTCCTAGTATTTGCCGTCGTCGCGTTTGTCCTGCATCGCGAACTCGCGCATCTGCATACGCGCGAGATTCTCGAGGAGCTGCGCGCAACCCCGCGGCTGCACGTGCTGATCGCTTTCGCCTTTACGGCGACGAGCTATTGGCTGCTCGGCTTCTACGACCTCCTCGGCCTGCGTTATATCGGCAAGGCCGTGGCCTATCCGCGCGTGCTCATGACCTCGTTCATTGCCAACGCCTTTGGTCACAATCTGGGACTCGCGGCGTTTACCGGCGGCGCCGTGCGTTTTCGTCTGTATGCCTCCGCAGGTCTGACGGCGATCGATGTCGCGACGGTTCAGGGCTTCTGCAGCCTCACCATCGGCATCGGCCTTGCGACGCTCGGCGGTCTGTCGCTCACGCTCGAACCTGCGCATACCGCGGCCGTGCTGCACCTGGATCCACGCTGGGCGATGCTGGCCGGGATCATGCTGCTCGCAAGCTCAGGGGCGTACGCAACCTGGTGCATCCTCGGCCGCACGCCGATTGAGATCCGCGGCTGGGCGCTGCGCTCGCCGCACCCCGGCCTCGGTTTCGCGCAGATCGCTCTTGGAATGTGCGATTTGAGCTGTTCGACCGCGGTACTGTGGTGGCTCTTGCCGCCGCAGGCGGACATGGGATTCCTCACCTTCGTCGGCGCCTATGCCGCGGCGGTGGCGGCCGGCATCGTCAGCCACGTGCCCGGGGGTCTCGGCGTCTTTGAGACGGTGATCGTGTTCGCGCTGCCCGATGTGCCGGCAAGCTCGCTCCTCGGATCGATGCTCATCTACCGCGCCGTCTATTATCTGGCGCCGCTCATGGTCGCAACGCTCCTCTTCGGGTGGAAGGAGCTCGGCGCCGAGCGCGGGCCGCTCGCGCGCGCTCACGCGCTCGCCTCCCTCTACATCGCACCCGTGGTGCCGCAGGTGGCCGGGACTTTAACCTTCCTCGCCGGCTTCATTCTGCTCGTCTCCGGCGCGACTCCCAGCATGGATGCGCGGCTTACCATGCTGCGCGATATCGTGCCGCTTGCGATCCTCGAGCTATCGCATCTAGCCGGCAGTGTCATCGGCCTGGGGCTCCTGGTGCTATCGCGCGCGCTGTTTCGGCGCGTGCAGGCCGCCTACCACATCTCGTTTTGGCTGCTCGCGGCGGGAATTGCCGCCTCGCTCCTGAAGGGCCTCGACTTTGAGGAGGCTACGGTCCTTGCGATCGTCCTTGCAGTGCTGGTGCTCGGGCGCCGGGCATTCTACCGGCCGACGTCAATTCTGGACGAGCGCTTCACGCCCATCTGGGCAGTCAGCATTGCCGGAGTCATCGCTACCGCCATCTGGGTTTCGTTTCTCGCATTCCGCCACATCGAATTCTCCAATGACCTGTTGTGGACCTTTGCCATGGATGCGAACGCTCCGCGCACCCTGCGCGCAACCTTTCTGGTGGTCGTGCTCGCCACGGCGTACCTGTTGTTGAACGTGCTGCAGCCCGCGCGGCCTGAGCCTGGCGTTGCCGACGCCAAGGATCTCGAACAGGCGCGCCGCATCATCGCAAGCTCAGATTTGACGGTCGCCAATGCCGCTCTGAGCGGAGATAAACGCCTCCTCTTCAGTGACGGCGGCGACGCCTTCATCATGTACCAGGTCGCGGGCCGCAGCTGGATCGCGCTCGGCGACCCGATCGGCCCGGCAGCGTGTTCGGAGGACCTGGTGTGGCGCTTTCGCGAGCTGTCCGATCATCACGGCGGCCGCACCGTCTTCTATCAGGCGAGTGCTGACTGCCTGCCGCTGTACATCGATCTCGGCCTCGCCGCATTGAAAATCGGTGAGGAAGCCCGGGTGCTGCTGCCGGGTTTCTCACTGGAGGGCGCGGCGCGCGCCGACCTGCGCCAGGCATGGCGGCGTGCGGAGCGCGACGGGGCAAGTTTCGAGGTCCTGCCGCCGGAGCGCATTGCGCAGGTGCTGCCGGAACTGCGGCGCATATCCGACTCGTGGCTGACGCGCAAATCGGTTGCCGAAAAGCGCTTTTCGGTGGGTGCTTTCTCGGAAGAGTACATGAGCAACTTCGCAACCGTCCTGGTGCGCTCGGAAGGCAACATTTCCGCGTTTGCCAACCTGTGGAACACCGGCTCGAAGGAAGAGCTCTCCATCGATCTCATGCGCTTTGGTCCCGATGCGCCGCGCGGCGCCATGGACTACATGTTCATCGAGCTCATGCTCTGGGGGCGCGCGCACGGCTACCGCTGGTTCAACTTAGGGATGGCGCCGCTCGCCGGGCTTGAGAACCATCCGCTCGCGCCTGCCTGGCACCGGGTCGGGAACTTTGTGTTTCGCCAGGGCGAACATTTCTACAACTTCGACGGGCTGCGACGCTACAAGGCGAAGTTCGATCCGACCTGGGTGCCAAAATATCTGGTTGCACCCGGCGGCATCGCCCTGCCGCGCATCCTGGTTGACGTCTCGGTGCTGATCTCCGGCGGCATGAAGGAACTCTTTGCCAGATGAGCGCTGCGCGCTCATGCGCCGCCGCAGTCACGCTGCTCATGGCGCTGGCGCAGATGCGCGGATGGGCCGGGGTGCGCTTATCGGCAGTGGCCACCGCTTCGGCGGCGATTACCGTGCCATCGCCGATCAAATCCTGGCGTTTCCTGGGATTATGTCGCACCATAATTGACGCCCTGTTGGGCATGCGTCGATGCGCTAGAATTCTAGCTGCAGCGCGCAACCCAATAACGATACGCGCCGCACCACGAGCATGTCCGTATACATAGATGCAGCGAGCCGAATCGTGCACGACCAGGAGCAGAGCCTGGCCCTGGTCTGCCCGCACTGCCTGATAACTGCGCACATCACGCCGGTCGCGGTTCCGGGATTCGAGGATCTGCAGGCGCACAAACCCAAGCACGTCGGACTCGTGTATCGCTGCGATGCATGCCTGGCCCCGATTTTCCTGCGCTTCACGGCGCGCATGTACGGCGCGAATCGTGTCGAGCTCGCCCCGCAGTTCAATGAAATCGAACGGCCGCGCGAGACCTTCGCCTTCATGCATCTGCCGGAGGAGGTCGAGCTGTACTTCAAAGAGGCGCTCACCTGCTATTCGAGCGGCGCGTTCAATGCGTTTGCATCGATGTGCCGCCGCAGCGCCCAGGCGGTGTTCGCCGACCTCGGCGAAACGGGCAGATTGCGGCTCTACGACGAGCTCAACACGGTGCGCGCTATGGCCGAGCTCGACATCGAGACATTCACGCGCATCAAGAGCGTGCTCTTCGGCAACGACTCCGACCCGCGCCCCAATGCGCCGCTCCTTGATAGCTACGCCGCGGGCGTGCTGCTGGAGATCATGAAGGACCTGCTCTACGAGGCCTACGTGCGCAAGGGAAAATTGCAGCAAGCGATGATGGTGCGCCGCTTCTTCGTGGACGAGAAGGCGAACAATGTCACGCAATTTGGCAGCGCAACCGGCACCGACAGCCTGAAGTAGCCTTTCCCCGTCCGGGCCGGCTCAAGTCCGGCGCGCGCGCGCCGTTACCGCTGCCATGAGCGCCTACCCTCGCCCGTCATCGCTCGCCGAATATCACGCCGTCGCACCCCATGGCGCCATCCCGGCGGACGACCCGCACCGCCTCGTGCTCATGCTCATGGACGGCGCGCTGGAACGCCTGGGACAGGCGCGCATGTGTATCCGGCACGAGATCGGCGCGGAAAACAGCCGCCAGCGTGAGCTCGTTCACGCGGCGATCTCCGTCTTCGATGAGCTGCGCGCCGGACTCGACCTGGAATCTGGCGCTGCCATCGCGACGCATCTTGATGACCTGTACGACTACATGACGCGTCAGCTGCTCATGGCGAATGAGCAGCATCGCCCGGAGATCATCGACGAGACCGCGCACCTGCTGAATGAGATCCGCGCCGCCTGGATCGCCCTACCCGCGCAGGAGCATACGTTGCGTCCGGCTGCCAAGTAGCACAACATTGCCGCAGCCACAGGCCAATGCTTCGATGTACGACGGTTCCGACACTATCGTTCTTTATGAGGAGCTCGCCTACCAGGACATGCTGCCGGTGGCGTGGCGGCCGCTTCCCGACAGCCTCGATGCGGATCTTAGCGCCGCTTTCAGCGACGCCAATGTGCGGGTGCTGCAGTCCTGCGCCGCCATCGAGGAACACGGGCACGTCGAAAAGCCCGACGAAAACGCGCCCCACGCGGCCGACCTGCTGCGCATCGATCTGAAGATCAACGTGCTTTTGGATCTCGTCGGCCGACTCCTTGCCAGCAACCAACCGCGGCCGCCGACAACGATGATCCGCTTCAACGCGCTCGGCGCGACCTGGCGCGGCGCGGCTCCGTATCCGAAGCCCGGCTCGCAGGGGACGCTCGAAATCTATCTGCGCGACTGCCTGCCCGAGCCGCTGCGGCTCATCGGGCGGGTCACCAACGTATCCTCCGACGGCGACATCAAGACGCGCTTTCTGCCGCCGGGTGAAGCCACTGCGGATTTGCTCGAAAAGCTTTCGTTCCGCCGGCATCGGCGCCAGATCGCCGGTACACGTCAGCCGCGGCGCGGCCAATAGAAAAGTCAATACCGCAGATTGTGACCGCGTTCACGCCTGTCACAGCGACGACGCGCGCAACTTCGGATTCGCTTCACAATAATTTGCCGCGTGCCGTTCAACAATATCCACGCGGGGGGTGCGCATCACGACAGCGGCCCTGATGATGTGGAGTGATAATGACGACAGCACAAGAAAGCACGCCCGTGCTTGGCGGACGGCGTGGCGAGAAGATGTTGAGCCCCATGCGGCTCGTAAGCGCCGATGAGACTGCACGCGTGAGCCTACCCACCGGCGCATCGGCGCAGATCCGCGAAGTTATTGGTCTTTTGCGCCAGGTCGCAGCATACGACTCGACCGTGCTCATTCTCGGGGAGTCCGGAACCGGCAAAGAGGTTGCGGCGCGCGCGATCCATGAGTTGAGCCCGCGGCGCCAGCGCCCGTTTGCCGCGGTCAATTGCGGCGCCATTCCCGCGGATCTTCTGGAAAGCGAGCTCTTTGGCCACGAGAAGGGCGCGTTTACGGGCGCGGTGGCCGCACGCAAGGGGCGCTTCGAGGTCGCCGAGGGCGGCACGCTGTTCCTGGATGAAATCGGCGACATGAGCCCGACCATGCAGGTGAAGCTGCTGCGCGTGCTGCAGGAGCGCGTCTTCGAGCGTGTCGGCAATCACGTGCCGACGCGCTGCAACGTGCGCATCATCGCTGCCACGCATCGCGATCTTGAAAGCTCCATCGCGCAGGGCACGTTCCGCGAGGATCTCTACCATCGTCTAAACGTCTTTCCGGTGGAGATGCCGCCACTGCGTGCGCGCATCGAGGATCTGCCCCTCCTCGTGCGCGATTTCGTGGCGCACAATCTCGCTGCCGGCCGCGGTCACGTGCAGTTCTCGGCGCCGGCGCTCGCGGCGCTCGCGCAGTATCGCTGGCCGGGCAATGTGCGCGAGCTCGCCAATCTCGTCGAACGGCTCTCGATCATCGGCTGCGGGCGCGTGCTCGAGGTCGCGGACCTGCCGCGCAAGTATCTTCCCGTGGGCAGTCTTCTTGATTGGCCGCAACCCGAGTTCCTCGATGCGCGCGCGGTGGATGCACTGCTCGAATCGGCACAGACACGCGCCGCGGAGACGGCCGCGCTCGCAACTGGGGAGCCGGCGCAGGAGCCGGAGGCTGAGGTTACGGCCGAATTGCCCGCGGACGGACTTGACCTGCGCGCACATCTGCTCGCCATCGAGCGCCAGCTGGTGGAAAAGGCGCTGGCGCGCGCCGGCGGCGTCGTTGCGCACGCGGCGCGCCTGCTGTGTCTGCGGCGCACGACGCTCGTGGAGAAGCTGCGCAAACTCGGCATGCCCGGCGGCGACGTCGCGACGGAACTTTGACGGCCGGCGCCGCCCGAGCCTGCAGCATGTGAGGCGCCGCACGCTTTCGGCGCCAATTGCCCCCGGCACAAGTCTTGCAACTTCCCTGCGCGTTGCCACCCACGTGAGTGCGGAAGTCTGAATGAGCGAAGATTGCACCCCAGCGCCGGAAGCTGCCGCGAGTGCCGGGCGCGAGACGCACGAACTCGTTGCGTACGCGGCCGCATCACAACGTTTGGCAGAGCTTGCCCGGCGCGTCGCGGCGAGCGACTGCACCGTGCTGATTGTCGGCGAGTCCGGGACCGGCAAGGAAGTGCTCGCGCGCTTCATCCATCGCTATTCGCTGCGCGCGCATGCCGCCTTCGTCGCCGTCAACTGCGCCGCGATCCCCGAGAACATGCTCGAGGCCATGCTCTTTGGCTACGAGCGCGGCGCGTTCACCGGAGCCCACGCGGCGCATCCCGGCAAATTCGAGCAGGCGCAGGCGGGCACGCTGCTTCTCGATGAAGTGACTGAGATGCCGCTCGGCCTGCAGGCCAAGATCCTGCGTGTGCTGCAGGAGCGCGAGGTCGAGCGCTTGGGCGGACGCACGCCGGTCGCGCTCGACGTGCGCGTGCTCGCAACCACCAACCGGCGCCTGCGCGCGGAGGTCGCCGCCGGGCGCTTCCGCGAAGACCTGTACTACAGACTCGCAGTGTTCCCGCTCGCGGTGACGCCGCTGCGCGAACGCCGCGACGACGTGCTGCCGCTGGCGATGCAATTGCTTGCGGCGCGCTGCCGCCCCGGTGAGCGCGTTCCCGCGTTGAGCGCCGCCGCTGCCCACCTGCTCCTCACCTATTCCTGGCCGGGCAATGTGCGCGAGCTCGATAACCTCTTGCAGCGGGCACGCATTCTGGTGAACGGGCCCGTGATCGAGCCAGAGCACATCCAGTTCGAACTCCTGAACGAGCCCGCGCCCCAAGCTTCCCAGGAGAAGCCCGAGCCGAGCGGCCTTGCCGCTTCACTCAATCACACCGAGCGGCAACTGATCCTCGATGCGCTGCGCGGCGGCGATACCAGTCGCCGCGCGGTTGCCGAACGCCTCGGCATCAGCCCGCGCACGCTGCGCCACAAGCTTGCGCGCCTGCGCGAAGCCGGCGTCAACGTGCCGAGCGCATAGCGCCGCCCGCACGCGAGAGGTCTGCAGCATGAGTCAAATGGCAATCGATCAAGTCCTCGCGCAGATCCGTGCGCTCTCGGCACAGACGCAGGCAAGCCCCGCAGCCGGCGCGGCACAACCCGCCGGCGGCAGCGACTTTGCCAAGCTCTTGCGCCAGGGCGTCGAATCGGTCAATCAGAGCGAACAGCGCTCGAGCGAACTCGCCACGGCATTCGAACGCGGCACGCCCGGCGTTGAACTGCCGCAAGTGATGCTCGAGATGCAAAAAGCGAGCGTTTCGTTTCGCGCGCTTACCGAAGTGCGCAATCGCCTGGTGACTGCGTACCAGGACATCATGAACATGCCAATGTGATGAGCACGGGATTTCTCCATGAGCACTGAAGCGGCCGCACTCGGCGCATATCCCCGCTGGATGGCGGGCATCAAGCCGCTCCTGCTGCTGGTCGGCGTCGCCGTCGCGGTCGCCGCGGGCGTGCTCGTCGTGCTGTGGTCGCGCGGCCCCACTTACACGCCGCTGTTCGCCAATCTCGGCGCCGAGGATCAGACGCAGGTTGCACAGGCGCTCGATGCGGCGGGTATCCCCTATCAGCTGGAGCCGGGAACCAACGCCATCGCAGTAGCCTCCGAGCGCGTGAACGACGCGCGGCTCAAGCTTGCAGGCCAGGGGCTGCCGCAAGGCGACGGCGGCTTTGCCGTCATGGCGAAGGATCCGGGCTTTGGCTTGAGCCAGTTCATGGAAAGCGCGCGCTATCAGCATGCACTCGAGTCGGAGCTTGCGCGCACAATTTCAAGTCTGCGGCCTGTGGAGTCCGCGCGTGTGCACTTGGCGATACCGCGCCAGTCCGCCTTCGTGCGCGATCAGAAGAGCGCCACGGCCTCGGTGTTCGTAGAGCTCAAAGCGGGCCGCCGCCTCGAGCAGGAGCAGGTGCAGTCCATCTTGAATCTGGTCGCATCGAGCATTCCCGATCTCGACGCAACTCACGTGACGGTCGTGGATCAGCTCGGCCGCCTGCTCTCTGCACCCCAAGGCAACGATGAGGTGGCGCAGCGCGAGGAACACTTCGCCATGGCTCATCGGCTCGAGGATGACTACACCCAGCGCATTGAAGCCTTGTTGACGCCACTCGTGGGCGCGGGCCGCGTGCGCGCTCAGGTGGTGGCGCAGCTTGATACGTCGGTGACCGAGGAGGCTCACGAGGAATACCGCCCCGAGAGCCAGATCGTACGCAGCGAACAAAGTTCCGAGCAGACGAGCCGCGACGGCGCAGGCAGCGGCGGCGTACCCGGATCGCTCTCGAACCAGCCGCCGGCGGCGGGTGTTGCCGCGGCGCCCGCGGCCGCCGCGACGGCCGCTGCGAAACCCGCGCCCTCGCCGCCCGGCGCCAAGCCGCCGGCAGGCGCGGCCGCAGCATCCACCACCCCGGAGCCGCCACCCGCTCCGGAGAGCACCTCGCGCCAGTCCACCAAGAACTACGAGGTTGACCGCACGCTCGCCTATACGCGCCGGCCCTCCGGACGCCTGCAGAAACTCTCGGTCGCCGTACTCATCGACAACGTGCGCACCACCGCCAAGGACGGCAGCGTCAAGGAGACTGCGCTCACGCCGCAGCAGATCGACCACGTGACGAGCTTGGTGAAGGATGCCGTCGGGTTTGATGCAGCGCGTGGCGACACCATCAACGTGGTGAATGCGGCATTTCATGCCGAGGCTCCCGAGCCCATAGGGCCGGTGGAGCAGATTCCGCTCTGGGAGCGGCCGATGATTCGCGATCTTGCGAAGCTCGCCGCCGGTGTCATCGTCCTCCTGGTGCTGACCTTGGTCGTGTTGCGGCCGCTCGTACGCGGTCTGTTGACGCAGGCCAAGGCCACCGCTGCTCTGCCGGCACCCGCCGCCGAGACGGCGGGCGCCAGGGCGCCGGCCGCCGGCGCGCTCGCGGGTCCCCAAAGTACGCCGCTCGCCTATGAGCAGCAGCTTGCCCAGGCACGCACTCTCGTGAGCCAGGACCCGAAGCGTGTCGCTCAGGTCGTACGCACTTGGGTCGCTCAGGATGAATGAGCGCGTCGAAAAGCGCACTGGCACCGATCGCGCCGCCATCTTGTTGCTGAGCCTGGGCGAACAGGAAGCTGCGCAGGTTCTGAAACATATGGGCGCGAAGGAAGTGCAGCGCGTCGGCATGGCGATGGCGCGGCTGACGGCCGTGTCGCGCGACGATGTCAGCGAAACGCTCGCCACCTTCTCCGCCGTCGCCGAGACGCAGACCTCCGTCGGTCTGGGAGTTGATGAGTTTCTGCGCAAGGTGCTCGTCGAGGCGCTGGGCGCGGACAAGGCGGCGAGCGTCATCGATCGAATCAACATCGGACCCTCGAGCAAAGGGCTCGAGGCACTCAAATGGATGGACCCGCGTGCAGTGTCCGAGCTCATCCGCCTCGAGCACCCGCAGATCATCGCCATCGTGCTCGCCTATATCGACCCGGATCAGGCCGCGCAGATTCTCGCGCAGCTGCCCTCGGGGCTGCGTGCGGATGTCCTCATGCGCATCGCGACACTCGATGGCGTACAGCCGAGCGCCCTCTCCGAGCTCGACGACATCATGGAGAAGCAGTTTGCGGGCAAGGCGAGCGGCAAGAACTCCTCTCTCGGCGGCGCGAAGGCCGCCGCCGATATAGTCAATTGCCTGGATACCAGCAACGAGAGCGAGGTCATGGAGCAGATCAACGCCATGGATGCTGCGCTCGGATCGCGCATTCAGGATTTGATCTTCGTCTTTGACAATCTCATCGACATCGATGACCGCAGCATGCAGGAGCTGCTGCGCCAGGTGCAAAGCGACAAGCTGCTGCTCGCGCTCAAAGGCACCGACGATGCCCTCAAGGAGAAGATCTTCAAGAACATGTCGCAGCGTGCGGGCGAGATGCTGCGCGACGATCTCGAGGCGAAGGGGCCCGTCAAACTCTCCGAGGTGGAAGCGGCGCAGAAGGAAATTCTCGCCAACGCGCGCCAGCTCGCCGAGGCCGGCACCATCGCGCTCGCCGGCAAGGGTGACGAATATGTCTGAGCAGGCGCGCGCACGGCCCGTGGCCGTTGTCGAGCGCTGGGCGGCGCCGGCGGTGGAAGGTCCGATCGTCGGGCGGCGTGCGGATGCCAGCAGCGTGCTCGATCGCCAGGAAGAATCTGCGCAGCATGCGCGCGGCTACGCGGCCGGCATCGCAGCCGGCCGCGCCGAAATGCAGGCGCGCGTCGCCGAAGCGCAGGCGCGCGTGACGCGTCTGGATTCAATTCTGAAGCTCCTGGCGCGACCGCTCGAGGAGCTCGATGGCGCGGTCGAGCAGGAACTGGCGCTGCTCGCCCTCACGATCGGCCAGCACCTGCTGCGGCGTGAACTCAAAACCGATCCTGCGCAGATCATTGCCATCATTCGCGAGTCAGTGGGGCGATTACCCGCGGCCGCGCGCGATGTGCGCGTGCATTTGCACCCGGACGACGCCGCGGTGGTGCGCGAACGGCTGCCCGCGCCCGCCACCGAGCGCGCCTGGAGCATCATCGAGGATCCGGCGCTCGCGCGTGGCGGGTGCCTGGTGCGCACCGACACATCGCAGATAGACGCGCGCCTGGAAAGCCGCGTGAACGCAATCGTAGCCGCCGCATTGGGCGAGGAGCGCGCCGCGGCACGCACCGCACCCGCCGCCACCGCGAAGGGCGAGGCATGACGGGCACGAGCGAAACGCAGCGCAGCCCGCGCTGGCGCGAGCACTTGGCGCTGCATACGCGGCGCATCGGGCGCATTCCGCCGCCGGCGGTCGAAGGCTACCTCACGCGCATGATTGGCCTCACCCTCGAGGCAGTCGGCTGTCAGGCCGCCGTTGGTGACTACTGCGACGTGCTGGCAAGCGACGGCACGCGCCTCGAAACCGAAGTCGTCGGCTTTTCGGGCGAGCGGCTGTATTTGATGCCGACGGGGGACTTCCACGGGCTCGAGCCCAACGCGCGCGTCGTGCCGCGCCAGCGCGCGGGAACGGTGCGCGTGGGACCGCAGCTTCTCGGACGCATCATTGATGGCGCCGCCCAGCCCCTCGATGGCCTGGGGCCGCTCGATTGCGAGGAGCGCGTGCGCCTGATTGGACGGCCGATCAATCCGCTGGCGCGACAGCCGATCAGCGAGCCGCTCGACGTCGGCATTCGTGCGATCAATGCCTTGTTCACCGTGGGACGCGGCCAGCGCATTGGCCTATTCGCCGGCAGCGGCGTGGGCAAGAGCGTGCTGCTCGGTATGATGGCGCGCTATACCCAGGCGGACATCATCGTCGTCGGCCTCATCGGCGAGCGCGGCCGCGAGGTGAAGGAGTTCGTCGAGCGCATCCTCGGCCCCCAGGATCGCAGGCGCGCCGTCGTGGTCGCAACGCCCTCCGATACACCGCCGCTCATGCGTCTGCACGGCGCTTGGCTCGCGACGGCAGTTGCCGAGTATTTCCGCGATCGCGGCGCAAGCGTGCTGCTCATCATGGATTCGCTCACGCGCTTTGCGCAGGCACAGCGCGAGATCGGACTTGCCATCGGCGAGGCGCCGGCCACCAAGGGCTATCCGCCCTCGGCGTTCGCGCGCCTGCCGCAACTCGTCGAGCGCGCCGGCAACGGCACCACCGCCGGCGGCTCAATCACCGCTTTCTATACCGTGCTCACTGAAGGCGATGATCAAAGCGATCCGGTTGCGGATGCCGCGCGCGCCATTCTTGACGGACACATCGTGCTCTCGCGGCGCATTGCCGAAAGCGGTCAATATCCGGCAATCGACGTCGAAGCCTCCGTGAGCCGCGCCATGCACGAGATCGCCGCGCCGGCACAACTGGAGCTGGCAAGACGCTTCCGTCAGACGCTCTCGACGTATCAGCACCACCGTGACCTGATCGCCATCGGCGCCTACCAGAGGGGCACTGACCCGCGTGTCGATGCCGCCATGACGCTGTGGCCGCGCATGCAAAAGTTTCTGCAGCAGGGCATCCAGGAGCGCACCGGACTTGCGCAGAGCGTGGCGGCACTCGAGGCCGTTTTGAAGGAAGTTCCCGAGACGACAGCTGACACCAAGGTGACCTCATGAAACGAGCCGAGCGGCTGCGCATGGTCGAGCGCGCCATCGATGATATTGAACGCCGGCGCGCCGGGACGCTCGCCGCCAGCGAGCGCCATTTGAGCGCTTGCGCTGCAAAGCTCGCCGAGCTTGAGACGTACCACAAGGCTTATACGCGCCAGTTCAATGAACGCGCGGAAGCTGGCATCGGCGGCGCCGGTCTGCGCGATTATCAGGCTTTTCTCGCCCGCCTCGCGGAGGCCGTGCGGCAGCAGACGACGCTCGTCGTGCGGGCGCGTACCGAACGCGACGCCGATCGGCGCAACTGGCAAAACGCTGCACAGCGCGCCGAAGCCGTCGGCCGGCTCGTCAGTCGCTGGAAAAATGAAGAACTGCGCCTGGGCGAGCTCTCCGAACAGCGCGAATCCGACGATCGCGCGCAACGTCGTTCCCTAACCGAGCGAGCTGCACATGGCGCTTAAGAACGTACCCGCGGCCTCCGCACGCACATTGCTCCTGGCCACGAACCCGGCGACGGCAACGACGGCGGCCGCGACCAGCGCCAAGAGCGGCTCGGGCTCGGCGGCGAACGCCGCGCTCGCAAACGCGGGCGCTTCCGATTCCGCATCCACGCCGCTCGCTGCGGATTTCCTTGCGCTCCTCACGGGATTCGGCGCGCAAGCCGCGCCGGCCTCTCCCACGACGCCCGCCAAAGCCAAGGCCAATCCTGCGCCGCCGACTTTCATGCCGGCCGTGGCAGCGGGCAGCGCAGGCGCCGCCCCGCCTGCGGCATTTCTTGCAACTGCGCAACTGACGCTGCCCGTTGCGCCGGCACCAGCCACGACGCCGGCCACCGCGACACCCAGCGCCGCCGCGATACCGCCCAGCGCGCCAGCGCCCAGCGCGAACCTACCGGCCACGACCGTGCCAAGCGCCCCGCCGTCCGTTGCCATCGCGCCCGCGCCCCCGCCGCCGACCATGCCGCTGCCCACCGTCATGCCCGCAGCTGCGCCGCCGGCGAGCGCGGCGCCGGCCCGCGCTGAGGCTGCGCCCGAGAGCATGTCCGCGACGGCGGCGAGCGCCGCAGCTGCAGACGGCACCGCCGCCGCTGCCAGCGCCGATTCTCCGGCGCCCTCGCCCGCGCCTGCGCCCGCGCCTGCGCCCGATGCAGCCGCCGCGTGGCTGTCGTCCAGCATTCGTGTGCCGACACTGCAGCCGGCCGCAGCGAGCCTCGCTCCCAGTGCAGCGACATTCATGGGCGCGACTGCAGCCAACGCCGCGGACGAGAGCGACTCCACCGGCGATCCGGTCGAGACGGCTGAGACGGCGGATGGCCCGCCAGACATGACCAAATCCGTGACGGAACCGGTCGCGTTCGCGCTCGCCGCCAACGCACCCCTGCCGGATGCCCGCTCCGATTCGACGGCGGCGACGCCGGCGGATCGCATGAGCGCGACCGCGGCCGCCGCATCGGCCCAAGCGGGGCCGCTGCAAAGCTTCGCGCATTCGCAGCCCGCGACGGATGCGCGCGCGCCGGCCGAGATTCGCGCACCCGTCGGCAGTCCCGCCTGGACCGAAGAGCTCGGCACGCAGCTCACCTGGATGACGAGCCACGGACAGGACAGCGCTTCGCTGCGGCTCTCGCCGGAGCATTTAGGTCCCGTCGAAGTGCGCATCGACGTGCGCGACGGCGCGGCGAGCGTCTGGTTCGGCGCCGCCCACCCGGACACGCGCAGTGCGCTCGAACAATCACTGCCGCGGCTGCGCGAGCTCTTTGCAGCCTCCGGCATGCTGCTCGCGGACGCCGGCGTCGCGCGCGATGCGCCGCGCCAGAATGCGCGACCCGCCGCGCCCGTAGCGCTCGCAGCCAGCGCGGGCGACGCATCCATCAGCACCTCCAAGGCACAAGCCGGTCCCGCCCATTCGGGGCTCGTCGACACCTACGTGTAAGCGGCGCAACGCGTGACGCACGTCACGCGGCGAGCGCCAAATTTCCGTCGTCAAACACATGGCATGGGCGTTGCAGACGTCCTTGCGAGTCCTACGTTGAACGTCACACAAAGGTCCCTGAACGATGGCCGAGATTCCCGTCCTGGAGCCTGCACCCGCCGAGAAGTCCAGCGGCAAGTCCAAGCGCATGCTGCTCTTCATCATCATCGGTGCTGTGGTCGTGCTGGGCGCCGCAGGCGGCTGGTTTATGCTCGGCGCGCGCAAAGCACATGCACCCACCCAGGCCGAGGCCGCGCCGCACGGACCGCCTGTGTACATCCCGCTCGATCCGCCGTTCGTCGTCAACTTCGAGGCTCAGCAGCTCGTGCGGTTCCTGCAGGTCACCGTGCAATTGATGACGCGCGATCCGCAGACCGTGGAACTCCTGCACGCCAATGACCCGGCGGTGCGCAATGACCTGCTGCTGCTCTTCGGTAATCAGCGCTACGAGGTGATCGCGACACGCGAAGGCAAGGAAACTTTGCGCAAGCAGGCGCTCGACGTCGCGCGGCATGTCGTCGCGCAGGCGGGCGGCACGCCCGACCGCGTCGAAGCGGTGTACTTCACCAGCTTCGTCATGCAATGAGCGCCGCGCGATGAACGAACAGAAAGTCCTCAATCAGGATGAGATCGACGCACTGATCCACGGTGTGGACGTCGGTGCCGTCGACACGCAATCCCCCGCCGCCTCCGGCGAGGCGCGGCCGTTCGATTTTCAGAGCCAGTCGCGCATCGTGCGCGGCCGCATGCCGACGCTCGAGATGATCAACGAGCGCTTCGCGCGCCTGTTTCGCGTGAGCCTCTACAACCTGCTGCGGCGCTCGCCGGAGATCGCCATCGGTCCCGTCGAGATGAAGAAATTCAGCGAATACGTGAACACGCTGCACGTGCCGACCAGCCTGAACCTGGTGAAGATCAACCCGCTGCGCGGCACTGCCCTGATCGTGCTTGATCCGAAGCTCGTGTTCGCCGTCGTCGACAACTTCTTCGGCGGCAACGGCCGGCACGCGAAGATCGAAGGTCGCGAATTCACCGCGACCGAGACGCGCATCATCCAGCTGCTGCTGCGCAACGGCTTCGCCGATCTGCGCGAGGCCTGGTCGCACGTGCTCGCCATCGAGATCGAATACCTGCAATCGGAAATCAATCCCAATTTCGCCAACATCGTGAGTCCATCGGAGATCGTGGTCGTCACGAGCTTTCACGTGGAGCTCGACGGCGGCGGCGGCGATGTGCACGTCAGCATGCCTTATTCGATGCTCGAGCCGCTGCGCGAGGTCCTCGAAGCGGGCGTGCAGAGCGATCGCGTCGAGCAGGACGAGCGCTGGATGCATTCCCTGCGCGATGAAATCGACGACGCGGAAGTGGAGCTCACCACCGTGCTCGCACGCGGCGCGCTCACGCTTGCGGAACTCGTCGATTTGAAGGCCGGCGACGTCGTGCCCTGCGATTTTGCCGGCACCGTGACGGTGCTTGCAGAACAAGTGCCGATATTCCGCGGCTCCTTCGGCCTGTCGCGTGGCCAGCAGGCCGTGAAGGTCGAGGCGCGCGTGCGCCGCCCCAAGCAGCCCAACGACTCCAAGCTTCTGAAGAACGCCTGAAAGGTACACCTATGAACGCTGCAGCAGCCGACGCGCGCGCCGCCGAATTCGAAAACCTCAAGCCCGAGGGAGGCCCGCAGACCAACCGCGACGTGAACATGGACGTCATTCTCGACGTGCCGGTGACCCTGTCGATGGAGGTCGGACGCACGCGCATACCCATTCGCAACCTCCTGCAGCTCAATCAGGGCTCGGTCATCGAGCTTGATCGCGCGGCCGGCGAGCCGCTGGATGTGTTCGTGAACGGCACGCTGATCGCACACGGCGAAGTCGTCGTCGTCAACGAGAAGTTCGGCATCCGCCTGACAGACGTGATCAGTCCGGCCGAGCGCATTCGCAAACTCAAATAGACGCATGCCTGCACCCGCGCCGCTCATGAAATTCTCTCCCCTAAGCTTGGCCCTGCTCGTTCCGGTTGCCCTGGCGCGCGCGGATGTCGGGCGCGTGTTCGCCGCGCCGGCGACCCCGGCGCAGGGCGCGCCGAGCGTCGTCGGCAGCCTGGGCGAGGTAACATTTGCGCTGGCGGCGGTGCTGGCCGCGGTGTTCGTCGCGGCATGGCTGCTGCGCCGCGTGCGCGGCTTCGGCGGCGTAGCGCGTGGCGCGCTCGATGTCATCGCCGACCTGCCGCTCGGCCCGAAGGAGCGTGCCGTGCTGGTGCGCGTGGGCAAGACGCAACTATTGATCGGCGTTGCGCCCGGGCGCGTGACGACGCTGCACGTACTTGCGGAGCCTCTCGACGCTGCGGCGCCGCTTGCGCAAGCCGGCGTGACACGTCCTTCGTTTCACGCGCTCCTGATGAAGAGCCTGGGCAAGTCATGAAAGCACCGCGACTCATCCTAGGCGCGCTTCTGGCACTCGGCGTGCTCGTTACCTCGACGCCGACACTTGCCGACACGGGAATTCCGGCCCTGAGCGTGCAGAGCACTGCGGGCGGCGGCCAGACCTACACGCTCACCCTGCAGATCCTCGCGCTGATGACGGCGATCACGCTCTTGCCGGCGCTCGTTCTGATGATGACGGGGTTCACACGCATCGTGATCGTCCTCGGCATCCTGCGCCAGGCGCTCGGCGCCGGCCAGACGCCGCCCAATCAGGTGCTGATCGGCCTTGCGCTCTTCCTCACGCTCTTCGTGATGTCGCCGGTCATCACCCGCATCAACGATGAGGCGTTGCAGCCCTACGTCGCAGGCACCATCGACTCGGTCGCCGCGCTCGAGAAGGCCATCGTGCCGCTGAAGAAGTTCATGCTCGATCAGACCCGCGAGAGCGACATCGCGACCTTCGTGCGCATCTCCGGCGGCCACGGTTACGCCTCGCCCGATGCGGTGCCGCTCACCGTGCTCGTGCCCGCGTTCGTCACGAGCGAGCTTAAGACCGCATTCCTGATCGGCTTTCTGATCTTCATACCCTTCGTCATTATCGACCTGGTCGTCGCGAGCGTGCTCATGTCGATGGGCATGATGATGCTCTCGCCGGTGCTGATCTCGCTGCCCTTCAAATTGATGCTGTTCGTGCTCGTCGACGGCTGGTCGCTCGTCATGGGCACTCTGGCCGGCAGCTTCTACTCATGACCCCGGAGACCGTGCTGTCGATCGGACGCCATGCGCTCGAGATGACGCTGCTCCTGGCTGCGCCCCTGCTGCTCGTGGCGCTCACCACCGGACTCATCGTCGGCGCCTTCCAGGCCGCCACCCAGATCAACGAGATGACCTTGTCGTTCATACCTAAACTCATCGCCATGGCCACCATGCTGATGCTGGCGGGACCGTGGATGCTGAAGATGCTGGTGAGCTACACGCGTGACCTCATCCAGAGCATTCCCGGATTGATCAACTGACCATGATTACGCTCACCAGCGGCCAGCTCGAGGGATGGATTGCCGAGATCTTCTGGCCGTTCATCCGCATCGGCGCATGCTTCATGGTCGCGCCTGCGTTCGGCGCGGCATTCGTGCCGGCGCGCCTGCGCATCGGGCTTGCGGCGATCGTTGCGCTCCTGGTCGCACCAATGGTCGCAACCCCGACGGGCATCACGCCGTTTTCCGCGGCGGGCGTCATCGTCACCGTGCAGCAGGTACTCATCGGCGTTGCGCTCGGCTTTGCACTGCAGCTCCTGTTCGATGCCGTCTCCCTCGGCGGACAGCTCTTGGCGAACAGCATGGGGCTGTCGTTCGCATTCAACGTCGATCCGTTGCGCGGCACCAGCACGCCCGCGCTCGGCCAGTTCTATACGCTCCTCGTAATGCTGACGTTTCTCGCTCTCGATGGGCATCTGGCGCTGATCGAGATGCTGGTGCAGGGGTTTCGCACGCTGCCCATCGGAACCACAGGCTTCGATCACGCGCGCCTGTGGAGCGTTGTCGAGTGGGGGTCCCAGCTCTTCGCAGGCGCCCTGTCGGTGGCGCTGCCGGGTGTCACCGCGCTCCTGATCGTGCACCTTGCGCTCGGAGTCATGAATCGCGCCGCACCCACACTCAACCTCTTCGGCGTCGGCTTTCCCGTGACCCTGGTGTGCGGACTTGCGATCGTGCTCCTCGGACTTCCCGCAGTGCAGGCCAACTTCGTTGCGCTGCTGCGCGATGCGTTCGACCTCTTGCGCGGCCTGACTGCGGCGGGGCTCTAAAGCCATGGCCGAGGACGCACAGGAACGTACCGAACTTCCGACACAAAAGCGGCGCGACGAGGCGCGCAAGCGCGGCGAACTGCCGCGCTCGCACGAATTGAATACCGCCGCCGTCGTGCTGGTCACCGGCATGGGGCTTGAGTTTCTTGGCCCGCACATAGGCAAAGGTCTCGGCATCCTGCTGCGTTCGGATCTGGTGCTCTCGCGCGCGCAGGCCTTCGATGAAAGCCATGCCATCGCCGCGCTCGCAGGCTCGCTCACGACCGCGCTGCACGTGTGCCTGCCGCTCCTCGGTCTCACCGTGGTCGCGGCTCTCCTCGCGCCGCTTGCGCTCGGCGGCTGGAACTTGAGCCCCACCGCGCTTGCTCCAAATTTCACCCGTCTCAGCCCGATCGCCGGATTTGGCCGCATGTTCTCCGCGCGCAGCGCGGTCGAGCTTGCCAAGGCCTTTGCCAAATTCCTGCTGGTCGCAATCATGGGCTGGCTCTTCCTGCGCTCCAAAGCCGGCGAGCTCCTCGCGCTCGGCGCCGAGCCGCTCAAAGCCGGGATCATCCACGCCATCAGCCTCGGCGGCTCTGCGCTGGTTCAGCTCGGCAGCGCGCTCGCGCTGATCGCGGCGGTCGATGTGCCCTGGCAGATGCACCAACATACCCAGCGGCTGCGCATGTCGCGCGAGGAAATTCGCCAGGAACTGCGCGAAAGCGAAGGCGCCCCCGAGGTCAAAGGGCGCATCCGCTCCCTGCGCCAGCGGGTGGCGCGGCGCCGCATGATGCAGGAAGTGCCCAAGGCCGACGTCGTCATCACGAACCCCACGCACTTCGCCGTCGCCCTGCGCTACGACGAGCGTCGCATGCGCGCACCGACGGTGACGGCCAAAGGCGCAGATGTCATTGCAACGCGCATTCGCGAAGTGGCAACCGAGCATCTCGTGCCCATTTTCGAAGCACCGCCGCTCGCCCGCGCGCTGCACGCGAGCGTCGACATCGGCGAGGAGATCCCTGCCTCGCTGTACGTCTCGGTGGCCCAGGTTCTGACCTACATCTACCAGTTGCGTGCGGCACGCCGCGGCGGCGCAGCCGCGCCCGCGCCGCCGGCGCTCGACCCCACGGTCGATGCAGCGCGGCACTAGCACCATGGCCACTGCAACCGCAACTTCTGCATTGCCGCCGCTGCGCGCCATGCTACGCACCGGCCTCGGCCTGCCGGTCGGCGTGCTGGCGGCGCTCGCGATGGTGGTGCTGCCGCTGCCGCCGATTGCGCTCGATGCGCTCTTCACCTTCAACATCGCGCTCTCCATCGTGGTCGTGATGGCGGTCTTCTACGTCGCGCGCCCCATCGAGTTCGGCGTCTTTCCGACGGTGCTGCTGCTCGCAACCCTGTTGCGCCTGGCGCTCAACGTCGCCTCGACGCGCGTGGTGCTCCTGAACGGCCACACCGGAACGCAGGCGGCCGGCCGCGTCATCCAGTCGTTCGGTGAGTTCGTCATCGGCGGCAACCTCGCAGTCGGCGTGGTCGTGTTCGTCATTCTCACCGTCATCAACTTTGTGGTCGTCACCAAGGGTTCCGGACGCATCTCGGAGGTGAGCGCGCGCTTCACCCTGGATGCAATGCCGGGCAAACAGATGGCGATCGATGCCGATCTCAACGCCGGGCTCATCACCCAGGATGAGGCGCGCACGCGGCGCGTGGAGGTGCGCACCGAGGCGGACTTCTACGGCTCCATGGACGGCGCCAGCAAGTTCGTGCGCGGCGACGCGGTGGCGGGCATTCTGATTCTCTTCATCAATATCATCGGCGGGCTCACCATCGGCACCGTCGCCCACGGCCTACCCTTCTCGCAAGCGGTACAAACCTACACGCTGCTCACCATCGGTGACGGTCTCGTCACGCAGATTCCGGCACTGCTGCTCTCGACCGCGGTCGCCGTCATCGTGACGCGCATGTCCGGCGCGCAGGACATGGGTGGCGAGCTCGGGCGCCAGCTGTTCCGTCAGCCGAAGGCGCTGGGCGTGGCCGCCGGCCTGCTCGCCACCATGGGTCTCGTGCCCGGCATGCCGAATCTCGCCTTTCTTACGATGGCGCTGTTGTGCGGCTTTGGCGCTTACCTCATGCACCGGCGGCAGACGGCGCAGAAGCCTGCGCCCAAGGCTGCAGCCGCGGCGCCCTCTGCCGAGACACGCGAACTTTCCTGGGAAGACGTTCAGCCGGTTGATGTCCTCGGCCTCGAGGTGGGCTATCGCCTGGTGCCGCTCGTCAACCGCGCGCAGAACGGCGACCTGCTGGCGCGCGTGCGCGGCGTGCGCCGCAAACTCTCGCAGGATCTGGGCTTCCTCGTGCCTGCCG
>Ga0302324_100005225_pt1 | contig 28392 bp, 27 predicted proteins | sample Palsa_T0_1_FD_201949 | JGI IMG/M metagenome (GOLD analysis project Ga0302324, IMG submission 201949) | Peat permafrost microbial communities from Stordalen Mire near Abisko, Sweden - Palsa_T0_1 | ecosystem: Environmental > Terrestrial > Soil > Palsa > Peat permafrost | place: Sweden: Abisko...
CCAGGAGCCTTGTGCTCCAATGAAGGCCGAATACATTTGCGCAGGCCAACCTGTCACCCTCATTTTTCGCTTGCGACAAAGCGGCGGACCATACATTCCAGTTTGCGCGTCACTGATCCTCGGTATTATGCTGGCCTTTAGTGGTCCAGGTTAAATCTTTGAACGAATTGAGGCGAAGATCATGGTCAAAGTCAGTGTGTTTGTTTTCGCAGTTCTCGTAGCTGGCCTTTTATGCTGTGTACCTGCGGCGCCCGCCCAGGTTTCCGTCGGCGTAAACATTGGACCGGCTCCCGTGTGCCCTTACGGCTACTACGACTATGCCCCGTATGACTGCGCTCCTTACGGTTATTACGGGCCCGACTGGTTTGTTGGCGGGTTGTTTCTTGGAGCTGGCCCCTGGTTTCACGGCCCGCACGGCTTTTACGGCCACGTCGACAACCGCTTTGATCCTCATCACGGTTACGTAGGACCGGTTCCCGAACGCGGCGCGCGGCCCTTCAACCATTTCCAGGGAAACGAGGCGCGCGATGGACGAGGCAACGTCGGCGACGCCGGGCATGACGGGTCGCGTGAACACGCTCTCCCCGGATATCGCGGCGGTGCGCGTGGCGGCATGCATCACTAGAGCGCGATCCGGTTCGAACCAGAGGTTCAAACCGAGACGAGATAAGGCGCCCAGACTCGCAAGTCGAGCCTGGGCGTTTTCATTGCTCGCTTCTGCGACTCATTCTCGTGCGACTCATTCTTGTCCGACTCATTCTTGTCCGACTCATTCTTGTCCGACTTATTCTTGTCCGACTTATCGAGGTGAGCGAGCATACAACCCCGGTTGCGACAGCTATCCACATCCGGTTCGCTATACTTCTCTGAAATTCCACTACGGCTTGCATAGCAACCTTGACAGCAGGGCTTGCAGGGACCTATATTTCGTGCCCTCAGTCGAGAACGAATTCCCAACTTCCACAGACCTACGGAGGAACGGGCCATGAAGGCAACTCTATTCGGTGTGGCGGCGATCATTGCGCTGGGGCTCGCCGCGCTGGGCGGCAGGTCCATCTCTGCGCAAGATCAAGAGAAAAATAAGCAGGACAGGTTCACTCTGCAGGTCCCGGGCGGGCTCGCGTTCTCAGAGGTCAGAGGATACGAGCAATGGCAAGTAGTCGGACCCAGCCTCACCGATGCCGCGAACGTGATTCGCGTGATCGTCGCCAATCCGGTGATGATCAAAGCCTATCAGGAGGGCACTCCCGGCAATGGCAAGCCTTTCCCCGACGGTTCCAAAATTGTGAAGATTGAGTGGAAACCAAAGAAAATAACGGATGCCCCTTTTTCAGCGAGCACGCCGGATACCGTGCCTGGCGACCTGGAGCAGGTTGAGTTCATCGTGAAGGACGGCAAGAAATTCCCGGACACGCACGGATGGGGATATTCCATGTTCGACTATAACCCCGTATCCGGAACGTTCGCGCCGGCCACGAAGGCCAGCAAGCCTCCGGTAAATAACGACGCCAAGTGCGGGGCCACGTGCCACGAGCTAGCGGCGTCAAAGGATTACATTTTCACTGCCTACCCGAAAAGGTAAGCTCCCATCCAGATTTCGATTCGTCGTTTCGATCCGTCGTCCAGATTCGGCTATCCGGAATGGAGGAACCTTTGAAACGGATTGCTCTCTTCCTGGTCGCAGTTATAACCGTGGCTGGTATTGTCGCCTTCACGCCTCGCGCATTCGGGCACTCCGACGAAGAGGCCTCCCCGATCGCCTCCCCGATCTATGGCGTCACAATTCCCGCGGGATATCGCGACTGGCAATTGATCGCCGTGAAACAGCTCCATTTCGCCGGCAGGGGCGAGCAACTGCGCGCTCAAGTCGGCAACGATATTGCGATCAAGGCCTTCAAGGAAGGGACGCGCCCGTTCCCGGACGGGGCTATCATTGCCGCGATCCACTGGACTCGTGAAGCGTCAGATGACAACGATAAAGTTTTGGACGTTCCCTTCCCCGGCACTCACTCTTTCGTAGTCGGATCACGCGTAAACGTTCAGTTCATGGTCAAGGACTCAAAGAAATACGCCTCCACGGGAGGTTGGGGGTTCGCTGACTTTACGGATAAAAAGCCAGGCGACAAGGCGCTGCACGAGACCTGCTTCCCCTGCCACATCCCTGCGAAAGACCACGACTATGTCTTCACCCGGTATGCCCCTTAATGCTGAAACCGATGCTGCTGGTCTGTTCGTCAGCCGCCCGCGGACAGTCTCATTCGCTAAAAATCGATGCATGACAGCTTCCCGTTCTGTAGCGGTGTTCGATCTTGGCGGAGTCCTTATCGAGTGGAACCCACGCTATCTCTATCGCAAATTGTTTCAACATGAAGCCGACATGGAACATTTTCTGGCGAACGTCTGCTCGACAGAGTGGAATCTGCAGCAAGATGCCGGGCGAACCTTTGCGGAAGCCTGCGCAGCGCTGAAACTCGAGCATCCCAGCCACGCCAAAATGATCGACGCGTGGTTCGAGCGTTTCGATGAAATGATGGCAGGACCGATCGCGGGCACGGTCGATATTCTGGCTGAGCTGCGGGAGCAGGAAGTTCCCATCTACGCCCTGAGTAACTGGTCGGCGGAAACCTTTCCCTTTGCACTGGGAAGATTCGAGTTCCTGCACTGGTTTCGTGCAATCTTTCTCTCTGGCGAGGTGCGCCTAATCAAACCCGACCCACGAATCTTTCAACGCTTCTGCGAAAGATTTGCTCTGATCCCGGAGCAAATAGTCTACGTCGATGACCTACAGCCCAACGTGGAAGCGGCCCGCAGCATCGGCATGTATGCGATTCGCTTTAGCGATCCGGCTTCGCTGCGTGAGGAACTGTTGCAGCTTGGGTTGTTGCGATCAAATATGACCTGTCTTCCAGTGAAAGACTAAACTTCCGGATCGCGCGTTGTTCGAGAGTGACTGCGAACGTCTCAAAACCGGGCGCAGCACTCGATTACCCAAGAGATATCGAAGGCAAGGATGGAGTACTCAACGGTTCTTCTCGCGCGCTCTTATTTTGATGTGTCTTTGGTTTGAGCGCTGTCATAAGAATAGACGACTTGCTCGGCGTAGAACACTTCCGTCGACCACCATCCCAGAACGGCGGCGGCGGTGAGAATGGCGGAGACCGCGACCAGCGCTGGCCAGCTTTCTTCCTTCCATCGGTTTTTCGTTCGCGTTTTGTTCTTTGTACCCGCGTCCGCCTCTCTTGACTGCTGGGATTCCATGGCCGCATCGGAGGTGCGCGAGCCGAGCGGCCTCCAGAGCAGCCATGCCCCCGCGCCGGCCAGCAGCAACAACGTGAATTCCATGTAGGGAGGATCAGAGGGCACACGGTCGAAGAAATGATGACCTACAGCGATACTTCCGACGATCACATAGAAAATTGGCACCGGCAGGAAGGCCCAGCGCAACCAGGAGCCAGGATGGTCCCGCCTGAAATTCGCGCACCAACCGAAGAGGCACAGCGAAAATCCGACCACGCCATTAAAAGCTGCACCGCGCAGCACCATTACCTGGTCATGTAACTGGCGAAGCCGCACTGTGTAGTCTCCGCCCTTATCCATAAGGGCGTTTTCCTGCAAACCGAAGAGATCTTCGGCGGCACTGTTCAAATCGCGATCGGTCTTGGCGCGAGCCGCCGAGTCACTGGCGAGGGGCACGGCCCAGTTCAGAGACTGCTTGCACAGTTCCTTCATCGCATCGATTGACTGGAACGTATTGATTTTGTCAGCCAGCACTGAATTCTCTTTTCCTGCGGCCAAGAGGTTGCGCTTGTTGGAATCGCAGTAGACGCTGGTCAGGATGCGGTTTTCGGTCACGCCGTCGCGGACCAGATGTCCGTCCAATGTAATATGAAGGTCATTGTCGTTGAAGAAATCCTCTGCAATGCGGGACACGGCCGAGCCCAGTGTGTAGGCCAACGCAAACAGAAGAACGCTCACCACCGCTGGCTGGTTCAGCCTCCGAATCCAGCGGAACAGAACTTCGATGCTGCTTTCCCCGCTAAGAAAAAACAGGTGAACGATCAGAATCACCCAGGAAAGAGCGAGCGCTCCCACAATCGTCGTATCGAACGCGATGGTGAGAGCGCCCACGGATCCTCCAAGCTCAGGATGTTCCCAACGGAAATGTGAAATGAAAGATGTGCGACTAGAGTCGAGCTAGATTGCCGCCGGCCTCGCGGATTCCCATCCTTGCGCAAAAGCGCGCAAGGATGGTGCACCCGCAGCTACGTGTGGACTACTTCAATGCGGCCAGCAAATTCTGGCCGTTGGGCGTGCCCCAGCCGGAGCAGGCGTCCCAGCCGGGTCCGGCGGGGAATTCGCCGTTGAGCAGCCCGTCGGTGTCATTGTTGCCCTGGGTGATGTCGTTCAACACTTTGTTGGGTCCGATGGTCGAATACAATAGCGCGTTGAAATTTCCTACGCGAGCGCCGAGCAGCTGGTTGCACCGGATGATGAGTGCAGCCCAAAGCGGTGCGGCCGCGCTGGTGCCTCCAACAATGCCGAACTGGCCGCCGGAGTAGGTCAGGTAACCAGTGTCGGGATCGGCGTTGGCGGCCACGTCGGGAATGCCGCGTCCCTTGAAGTTCGTAGGGTTGATCGACGCGGGCACAATCCCCTGCTGCCAGGCGGGAACCGGAATGTAGTCGCTGATGCCGCCACCGCCGCCGCTTCCCGGACCATCATTCCAAACCACCTCGCTGGCTACCGCCGGGACGTCGCCCGATTTTTTATGCAGCGTGGTGCCGCCCACCGCCAGCACGCTGGGGTCGGTAGCCGGATAATTCACGTGCGCCCGGCCGTCTTTGATCTGCGCCTCCGATCCGTCGTCGCCCGTCGAAACGCAAATCGTGATGCCCAGTTGCGCCGCCGCCAGAAAACTTTCGCCGATGTGAGTGATGACCGCGGGGGTCCACAGAATGGAATTCTGGAAGGGCTGGTTCTCATCCCATCCCCAGCTGATGGAGACTACCGAGGGATCGTTAGTGCTGTCGGCGATGACCGCGCTGATGGCGTCGATGAGCCCCTTCTCGTCGAAAGTGGAGAAGTAGACAGCGACGGTGGCGCTGGGCGCGAGCGACCCGGCGACGTCGATATCGAGCATGACTTCTCCGGTTGAGTCCGGGTCGGCGGTCGGGTCGGTGGAAACGTTGTCGACCGGAATGGTCAGGACGTTCGGCGCGGTAATACCAAGCTTCTGAAAGTATGCGGTAACGCCGGCCGTTTCCACGCCACCGCCGAACTCGAGCAGGCCGATGCATTGGCCCTGTCCGGTGGCCTGAGGGAAGTTGTAGATCGTCGCCAGCTCCGTCGGTTCGAACCAGGCCTGGCGCGTCGACGAGGTTGTGTGTTTCATGGTCAACACTCCGCCCGAACTTTTTGCTTTATGGCGGCGCAGGTGACGATGGTTGTTGAATCCGAAGACGCCGGTGACCGCACCCTGGAGTTCGGCAGGAATCGAGACCGGTCCGGTGTGGGCGTGGAAGTCGCCCAGCGTCGCGTGATGGTAGTCGAACAGAGTCACGCCAAAGGCGGCGCTGATGTCCTTGACCGTGCCCGCCAGACGCATGCGGGCCGAGCCGGGCTCGCTCCGGGTGACTTCCAGGTTGTGCTTATGAGCGTAGTCGGTGATCTTCTCGACCGCGTCGTCGGAAGAGCCGAACTGATCTTCCAGTTGTTCGCGCGTCATGTATTTGCGGTCGCGCGGCTTTTTGTTTTCCAGGGCAGCCAGGCTGGGCAGCGCTTTCTTGCGCGCCACTCCGAGGGTGACTTCGATCCATTGGTTGGGGCTGGTTTTGTGCTGGATCATGGATCCGGCGGGCAGAGTGTGGGTGCTATCGGGCAGCGTAATTTGTTGTTCCATGATTTTTTCTCCTAATCAGACGCGCTGATCAGACGCGGGCTTTCCAGGCGTGCGAAACGCGAGTGCGAGTGCGACTGCGAATGAACGAGACGCGAGTGAATGAAACGTGCGGCGCTGGCCGCACCAGTTCCTTGCATCCGGCCGAATGCCGGGGTTGATTTTGCGTAGAGCTAACTCTGGAACGGGGCCGAGGGGCCGAGGGGCCGACTTGCGACGGGATACAAAACTTTTCACTTCAAAACTCCGCGGGTTTCATCGCCGATTTGGCTCGAGCGTAATTCTTCCCGCGCCTCTGGGGCTAAAGCCCGGGCGAACAAAAGCGCTTCATCGCAGCGCTAAAGCGCTGCGCCACCCAAAAGCGATACGCGCTTCGCGGCTGAAGATTTCTTCCACTTCAAGTCCGCCTACTTCGAGTCTTTCTACTTCAAGTCCGCCAGGTCTTCCTGCAGCTGTTGCAGGTTGAAACCTTCGGGCGTGGTTTTCTTTCCGGTCAGGTAGTCTGTGGTCAGGATAGCGTAGGCTTCGTCGCAATACGCCTCCCAGAAGGACCACGTCATAATCTGTAGTGCACCCCAGGTCACAACCGTTACACCGCGGACGTCATATTTGACGACCGGGATGGCGTGGCCTCCCCAGGAACCGGGCTTGCCGTCGCCGATAGCGCCTCCGGGCGGCACCGACCAGGGCTGATGATTCTTGGTTTGCGCCTGGGCACTGATGGGCAACTGCACGCCAATGTAGCAGCCGCCGAAGATATAAACGGAATCCATGACGTGGTTGTGGTTGGCGGGCTCGAGCGCCATGTAGGCGCCGATTTTGTGGCCGGCGATGCCAGTCTGCCGCCAGTAATTGAGCACGTCGATCTCGACCGCGCCATTATCGTTGGCTCCAGTCACCGGGTTGTATCCGGTGATGGCGGAGTAGGCGGCGACGATCTGCTTGTCGGTGGGCGTGACCATTTTCTTCTGCGCGTTGGCCGTCCACTCCACGATGAGGTGTCCGGCGGCGGCGCAAGTGCAGTCGCCGAGCTGGTCGTTATCCATCATGCCCCAGGCGGATCCGACTTTTGCCGTAAGATCGAAACTGGCGGGCGGCGCGGGCAGCGCCGGAGTGACGTACGAAGCCAGCAGCAAGGTGCGCGGATCGTGCCTGGCGTCGCCCTTGCCGAGTTTGAGTTTATGCGGATCGATGCGCGTGGGGTCGGGCCGCAACAGAACACTTTGCCGCGAATCTTTCCCCGCATCCACCGGATCAAGTTTCCTGACAGCCATGGGTTAAGCCTCCTTGGGGAAATGATTTGCGCCGTATCCGCGTCATCCTGAGCGCGCGCTTCGTTGTCACCCTGAGCGCGCTTTTTGCGCGAAGGACCTATGCCAGTGCCAGCAGAATGCATAGGTTCTTCGCTTCGCTCAGAATGACAAGAGCTTCGTTCGAAATGACAAAGCCTTGCTCAGACAAAGCTGCGTTCAGAGTAACAACGTACAAGCCTGGAGTGACGATGACCGAGGGGAAGAAATTCGCGGCATCTTACTACGGAGGCCGCGCACGATGAAATGAGAACTTAAAATTGTTACGAAATACGAACAAGACTAGACGAGTTGCCGCGACCTTGGCGTCGCCGTTCGAAGTGCGGTTGAGCTCGAATTCTCCGAACTAATTCGGGACGAGGCGGTCAGGGGAGGAGTTGAAGGCCAATGTTCTTGACTAGAGCCTGGTACCGCGAGTCGGAATGGAGAAAGTCGAATACAGGTTCATACTGAAGTTCAATCATATAAGGGTCGCGGTTGCGGTAGGCGGCTTCGAGATGCTTCAGTGCTTGGTCCTTGTCGCCCGTGTACGCGATTGCTGCCGCCAAGTCTAATTCCGAAACGTACGAGTTACGGGCGCGCGCTTTTATGCGCTCAGCTGCCCGTAGTTTTACTGCCTTTTCGCCGCCACGCATCCATGCTTTGTGCGCGGCAGAGCGCGCCTCCAGATCGTGATCCAACTGCAGGGCTTCCTCCAGTTCCTGCTCCGACTCTTCGTACATGCCCTTTAGCCAATAAGCTTTCGAGAGATACCCGACGATATACACATCGGTGGGACGAGCCGCATGCCGGATGCGCAATTCCTTGATGGCTGCGTCGTATTGCCTCGTGTCGGTGTAGAAGCCCCCAAGTCCATAGGGCCTGGCAAAGGGATCGAGCTCGACCGCGCGCTTCTCTTCGGCTTCGGCTTCCTCCAGACGATTCATAGCCATGAGAACCTTGCGGCGCAAGTGGTGGGCCTCGGCGTAATCGGGGTTGAGTGCGATGGCGCGCCTGAGTTCGGCATCAGCGCGGGGCAAGTCCCAGCCGTAGAACATGTAACAGGCGGCCATAGAGTTGTGCGCTTCAGGCAGGGAATCGTCGAGTTCCAGGGCTTTGCGGGCGGCGTCCAAAGCCTTGGATGAGACCTGTTGCGGCAGGCGGTCACTCATTCCGGCAATTGCGTAGGTATCGGAGAGACCGCTCCAGGCGGCAGCATAGTCGGGCTGAAGCTGGATGGCTTTTTCGAAATAAGAGAGGGCCTGCGTATTCTTGAAGTTGAACCAGAAAAACCGTCCCTGAAGGTAAGCGTCGTGAGCTTCAGGATTGATGTAGCGTTGTGGCGGAGCGGGCGAAGTGGCCATCTTTACTTCTTTGGCGACGGTTTGGGAAAGCTCTTCGGGAAGAGAATAGGCCTGGTTGAGATCGCGCTCGTAGCTTTCGGCCCAGACATGAGAGTCGGTGGGGGCGTAGATGAGCTGCACCGTCATATGGACGCGGCCGCCGGAGCGCTCGACCGAGCCCTCGAGAATACCGTCGACACCCAGTTCGCGGGCGATGTCGCCGACGTTGGGCTGCACGCCTTTGTATTGCATGGCGGAGGTTCGGGAGACCACGCGTAAGTTGCGGTTCTTGGCCAGGGCGGTAATGAGTTCGTCAGTCAGGCCGTCGGCGAAGTAATCCTGAGATGGATCGCCGGAGAGATTTGCCAGGGGCAGAACTGCCAGTGATCGAATCGTGGGGACCCGTCGCGCGACCGTTTCGCGGTGGAGGAATTCCGCGATCCCTCCCGCGACCAGCAGGAAAACCAGCACCGCTGCGATCGCACGCCAGCCGAACCGGCGCAGCTTTTCTGGTTGAGAGACGGCCGGCTTTTCGAGCGGATCTTTTCCGAGCACATCTTCGGAGGCAGGTCCCACGGCGTTCGGAGAGGCAGCTTTCGCCGGCGCGGCCGTCGACCCGTTGGACTCGGCCCACCGTGCCGTCCACTGCACTTCGCCCACGAATCGGTAGCCGCGGCGCGGCACCGTCTCAATCCATTTCTCCTTGTCGGCCGTGTCCGACAGGCTTTCGCGCAGACGTTGCACGGCGGAATTGAGGCTGTGGTCGAAGTCGACAAACGTGTCGGACCAAAGCTTAGCTCGCAGCTCCTCGCGTGTCACTAGTTCGCCGGGCCTCTCCATCAGCATCGCCAGGATTTGCACTGGCTGTTCGCCCAGCTTGATCCGAATACCAAACTTCCTCACCTGACCGGCGCGCAGGTCAACCTCGAAGGGTCCGAAGCGTGCGGTTCCCGACGTCGCTGAGGTGTGAGGAGTCACTCGGTGCTCGAATTCCAAAATTGCAGCCGGGGGCAGGGAAAGTTAGCCGGAATTTTGACCGTTTCGGCTTGTGCTGTCAAGCCCCACCGTGCTCTAACCCATCGCTTTGTCAAGGTTTTGCGCTGTGACCCGAGAATGACCGGGTGATGACCCATTCTGTATTGTCGCCAGTTCCACCCGCATGCGATAACCCTCGCCGGATCAACTAGATCCCGAGGAGTAGTTCCAATGAAAAGCATTTGCGGGACGGCAAAACGTCTTCTCTTGCCCCTATTATCCAGCCTGATTGTATCGGCTCTCGCGCCGGCAACATTTGCGCAATCCAGTAACGTCTCGGTTTTTGCCAGCGGCTTCAACAACCCCCGCGGACTCAAGTTTGGTCCGGACGGCGATCTCTATGTGGCCGAAGGAGGCGCTGGCGGCACGCTATCAACGGTGGGGATCTGCAAACAGGTGTTAGCTCCGGGTGGACCTTACACCGGCGGCTTTACCAGCCAGATTTCGAAAATTGCGCCCGACGGAACCGTCGCCGTTGTAGCGGATAAGCTTCCCTCGAGCCAAAACGCGCCGGCCCAGGGCAGCTTGGTGAGCGGAGTCGCCGACATGGCCTTCATAGGCCATACGCTGTACGCGATCCTGGCTGGCGCGGGTTGCTCCCACGGATTAGCCGGGACGGATAACGGTGTATTGCGTGTGAACTCGGACGGCAGCACGACCCCGGTCGCCAATCTTTCGGCCTTCCTTAAGACTCACCCCGTGCTCAATCCCAATCCTCCTGACTTCGAGCCCGACGGTGTCTGGTACAGCATGATTGCGGATCACGGCGTTCTGATCGCGGTCGAACCGAATCACGGTGAGCTCGACGCCATCTGGCCCGGTGGTTTCGTCTACCGAATCGCCGACATCTCACGCACGCAGGGCCACATTGTGCCCACCGCTTTGGCCTTCGATGGGCAAGATTTCTTTGTCGGAAACCTGGATACGTTTCCCATCAAGGACGGCTCGTCGAAGATCCTGAGGATTACTCCGCTAGGGGGCCTCATTACCGAATACTTCGGCTTCAGCGACATTGTCGGACTAGCCTTCGACGGGAAAGGCAGACTCTACGTGCTGGAGAACACAACCGGGAATCCATTCCCGACCGCGGGGACGGGGAAAATCCTGCGAATCGACAGCAAGTACAAGTACACGGAAATCGCGACAGGGCTGTCGTTGCCCACCGCGATGACCTTCGGCCCGGACGGAAACCTTTATGTTTCCAATCTCGGGTTCGGTCCGCCTCCGGTTGGCGCAGGGCAGGTACTTAAAGTGATCGTCCCGTGAGAAGTTAATCAGGGTGAGAGTCGTGGACGCCCTCGTCACAGTGGGCGTCCACAATTTTTTTGGAATTGCTCCGTTCTTATTCGGTTGAGTCTATGTGGAGACAGCCGCCCCTTCGACAGGCTCAGGGCCGGCTCTCGGCTGTCTCGGGCCGCAGGCCCGATCTTGCTTCACCATTCAAGCCGGCGGCATCCACCCATTCGAACTGTTTTAGAATGTTCCTCCGTCACCCACGGAGGCAAAAACATGACTACCGCTGCTACGGGGATTGGGATTTCGCGCATCGGGCAGATTGCCATTAACGCGCATAACGTGGAGCGCGCGGCCGCTTTTTATCAAGATGCGTTGGGCTTGAAGCTGCTGTTTAAGGCGCCTCCGGGGCTGGCGTTTTTCGACTGCGGAGGGGTGCGGCTGATGCTGTCGCCCCCGGACAAGCCGGAACGGGATCATCCCAGCTCGATTCTTTATTTTGCTGTGCCCGATATTCAGGTAGCGTACGCGAAGATGAAAGAGCGCGGGGTCAAGTTCGAAGACGAGCCGCACCTGATCGCCAAGATGCCCGACCACGATTTGTGGATAACATTCTTCCATGACTCGGAGGGAAATCTGCTGGGGCTGATGAGCGAGGTGAAGCGGTAAGTTTGTTGCCCGTGTTTTTTTTTGCGCCCTTTGCGTTCAAAAGCTTTTGATTTTGCACGGCCAGAAAAAAGCTCTTAACCGCAAAGGTCGCACAGGAAAAGCCGCAAAGGGCGCAAAGAAAAACGAGAAGTTCAAAGTCGAGCTCGTACCCGTTGCCAAGCGGCGGCTGACAAGAGAGAATCCTAGGCCATGAGTCATCGGGCCAAACGGCATTCCGCGCCAGGCGGCGCTCTCTTGCCGGCGGATTCCAGTTCCTCGCACTCGTCTGCCCCGCCAGGCGTGGAGATGTTTCCCTCCGAGCACAAGCGGGCACTGCTGCCCGAGCCTTTCTTCCGCTGGCGCGGAGGCGAGATCACGCGACTGGAGGCGTTCTGCGATGTGGTCTTCGGCTTCGCTCTCACTCTGCTGGTGGTCTCGCTCGAAGTTCCCCGCAGCTACGCGGAAATGATGACGGCGATGCGCGGATTTCTTCCATTTGCCGTGTGCTTCGCGCAACTAGTGATGATCTGGCTGGCGCACTACCGGTTTTCGCGGCGCTTTGGGTTGGAGGATCCGTACACGGTTTTGCTGAATATTATTCTGCTGTTCCTCGTATTGTTCTACGTCTATCCCCTGAAATTTGTGTTCACGCTGGTGTTCGGGCAGTTGACGGGCAGCGCTCCTCCCGGCGGCATCGGATGGCATGAAGCGGCCGTGCTGATGCGCATTTACGCGGTCGGTTTTGTAGCCGTCTTCTCGCTCTTTTCTCTGCTCTACGCTCATGCCTACAAGTTGAGAAACGCGCTGGAGTTGAATGAGGTGGAAGTGTTGCTCACGCGCTACGAGATCGAGAAGACATTGCTGATGGCGGTCGTCGGCATGGTGTCGTTCGCGCTGACTTTCAAGAATCCCAACTGGGCGGGATGGTGGTACTTCGTGCTCGGCCCTGCGCTGGGATTTCAGGGGTCGATCTCGGGCAAGCGCATACGGGCGGCGGCGGAGAAGCTTGGGCTGGCGTAGGCGCGTTTTTTCTCAAGCCGAAAAACTATACGGTTGTCATTCTGAGCGAAGCGAAGAATCCCTGTAACCAGTACACCGCCAAGGTAGGGATCCTTCGACTGCGTGATATCGTTCGCTTCGCGAGCGAAATCACTTCGCTCAGGATGACAAAGTTGAACGGCGCGATCGAACCGCCGGCGGCCTAAATGGTCGCTGATCCTGCTATCATCGCTGGCGGAGTATTTTTCCGTCATCATGAAATATCTTGAAGACGCATGTCTCGAAGATGGTCGTCTGGACGACGACGACTTCGAGGACGATGTTTTATCGGTCATATCCGGAAGAGGACGAGGAGAAGGAGTCATGGACGAAACCGCAGCTACCGGCTCGGGCGCTGGGCGCCGTAACGAAGACATTGCACTGGACCTGATGAAGTTCATCGCCATGACCACGGGCTATGGCAAGACTGCGAGCAGCGGTGGCGTGGGATTTACCGGAGGAGGCGCGGCCGCCAAACCGGAGGATTACGCCACGCATCTGCTCGAACTGTACGGAAAGTGTCTGGGAGCCGTGGGCGCGAAGAAGTAGGCTGGGCTTTCGATTTTGAGCCCTGGTCAGCTCTGTCATCGTGAGCAGCTCTGTCATCCTGAGGCCCGCGGGTTTTGCGGGCCGAAGGACCCATGCACTCCTTGGCTGCACCGGTACCTAGGACGAATTCATAGGTCCTTCGACCCGCGAAAACCCGCGGGCGTCAGGATGACAAGAAACAAGTAAGCCACAAGAAAAAACCGCGCCCCACTGGGGCGCGGTTTAAGTTTCACGCCGAACGCGGAGGCGCTCGGGGCCAGGCGCCGGACTAACGGCGCTTTTTTGCTTTCTTTTTTGCTGGCTTCTTTGCCGCAGCTTTCTTTGCCGGTTTCTTCGCCGCTTTTTTGGCAGCCTTTTTCGGGGCCTTCTTGGCTGGCTTCTTTGGCGCTGGTTTCTTCGGTGCGGCTTTCTTGGCCGCGGGTTTCGGCGGCGCCTTCTTGGCTTTGGGTTTCGCACCTCCGCCACTGGGCGGTGCGGGCTTGGGTGCGGGAGGCGCTGGCGGAGGCGGGGTTACGGCTTCCGGTTCAGGCAAGCCGGATTCTTCCTCTTCTTCTTCCTCGAAATCCTCTTCCAGCGACTCGCTATAAGCGCCGCTGTCGCCGAACTCTTCTTCTTCGTCACGTCCGTAGAGCGTGGGGTCGTAAAACGTCATTGCTCCTCCTGATTCAGTAGCTGCCGGACGCGCATTACACGCGCCGTGGCCGCGGGCACAAAAAATTTAAAAAGACCACTCGAAACTTCTTCTGGAACGGCGCGCGGATTATAGCACGACATTCCAAGAGGACTGCAAGCACCACAAATCACAATCTGCTGCCTATCCCTGTTATCACAGCGGGCGGGAAGAAGGGAAGAGAAAAGGGGAATTGTTCCCGAGTTTGATTGTTTCCGGGGTGGGCAACGAGGCGGCGTTCTGCGGGGAAGTCAAAGGCCCCACCCTCTTTCGCCAAGGACGCGAAAGAAGGGTGGGGCACCCGCGCTGGAGGACCAATTATTGCAATGAGTAGCGATAAGTCGTCTTGTGGTCAGTGATTCATTACAGGCAAGCCGGTCGTTTCTGGCCAAGTAAATGCTCCGGTTGTATGATTTCTGCATGGCCGCTATCGAGATGAACGCATGAATGTAAATCGGCGGAGTTTTCTGGTGCAGGCTGGCGCGGCGTCCTTCAGCACAGGGATTCTGGCCACACACGCGTTGGCTGCGGATGACGTGAGCGCAATGGATCGCGAGCGGATGCGATCCGTAGCTGCCTTCACGGCGGAGACGCTGAGCACAGATCATCCGATGGCGTTCGGCGCAGACATTGTGAGCACGGCTACCGGTGAGCGGCTGATGCGCGCGGTGAATCGCGTGGGTCCCGACCACGATCCCAGCGCGCATGCCGAAACCCTGACAATTCGACTGGCTTGCGCCAATCTGGGCTCGGGATCCCTCAAGGGCTACACCCTGTATACGACGTGCGAGCCGTGTGCGATGTGCATGGCCTGCGCTCTCTGGTCGGGCTTGGATCGGCTGGTCTTCGGCGCCACGATTGCCGATGCGGGCCGGTTCGTTTCGCAGATTAGTATCCCGGCGAAAGAGGTAGCGGGGCGGACCGACCTGCACTGTGTGGTGGCTGGGCCGGTCGAGCGCGAGGTTTGCGTGAAACTCTTTACCGATCCGCGCATGCAAAAGGTGTTTGCAATGTGGAAGAAGCATTGAGCGAACTCTGTTGAAATCAGGCGATTGCACTCAAGACCCACCTCCACGGCAGGGAGGTCAAAACCAGCGAGGACCGTCGGGACGCAACGGCACACTCGGGCTGTCGTGTTCAACCAGGAAGTCAAAGGCCCCACCCTCTTTCGCCAAGAACGCGAAAGAAGGGTGGGGCACCCGACGCTCTTTCTCTTCTTATCTACGTTCTAGCTCCGCTTCGACCTCGGACAGGACTTGAGTGCCTTCGGCTCGGACTGCATCGAGCGCGATCGGGCTCAAACCCAGCGCTTTCAGGATGGTGGGGGCGACCTGGCGGGTTGCGGCCAGAGTCGAGACGGTATGCGGCTTGAAGGTCGGATTCGCCACCAACATGATGACACTAACGTCATTCTGCTGCTGTCGAACCCGGCCTTCCACCCTGTGATGGTGCGCAGTTCCGTAGGGCGTGCCGAAGGAACGCCCCTGCTTCCAGCGGTACAGTCAGTCGGCAGATAATCACTCCCCGTCTAAGGAAATCTGCGGCGGGTGCCCCACTCTTCTCGCGTTCTTGGCGACAGGGTGGGGTTTCTGACTTTGGTTTTGATTTTGATCCGGATTCTGATTTTGGTTTTGCTCTGGATTCCGATTTTGATGCTTGCTTCGATCCTGATCCTGGCTGCGAGGCCCGATCGAGGTAAGGATCCCCATTCGCTCCCGCTTCCGCGCGGTCCACTGCGACTCTATTTCGACAGCGCCCTCGAACCCTGAGACGTAATGCCGGAAGCTGCTCCAGGGCCAATCCTCCTGACGGTTGACCAAGCCTCGATCCACCGGATTGCGGTGCATGTAGCGCAATTTCTCGATCCGTTTGCCCTGGCCCCACACGTTGAAATCGTAGTAACGCGGCAGCCAAAATGGGCTGCCCTCAGCGCTGCGAAGCTGGCGCGACGTATTTTGTTTGAGCATTTGCAGGGCGAGGGAGAGCGGGCTGCGTTCCGGTTCGCTGATCAGCAGATGCACGTGTTCGGGCATGATCACGTAGCCGGAAACATAGAATCCGTACCACTGGCGCACGCATTCCAGCGTTTCTTCGAAGACGTCACGGGCCTGCGCTTCGGCCAGAAGCGGGTCGCGGCGATGACAGCTGAACGTGATGAAATGAAGACAGCGGGCCTGCTGAAAATGTTGGAGTCCCCAAGGCATGGGGGTGATCGTAGTTCAGGTGTGGGGATTGATTCTGTGATGTGTGAACATTGGGGATGTGAATTTCTTGGAATGGGAAAGCGGGGGTTAGAAGGAATGTCAAAATCTGAAGTCAAAATCTGAAGTCAAAATCTGAAGTCAAAATCTGAAGTCAAAATCTGAAGTCAAAATCTGAAGTCAAAATCTGAAGTCAAAATCCCCACCCTCTCGCGGAAGCCGCGAGAAGGGCGGGGCACCCTCGCGTTTTCCTTGACCCTCGCGTTTGTTTTTTAGCGGGTTAGCTGCACGATCAGGATCATGCCGGGGCGGAGGACGGCGACATCGCGGTTGTCGCGCTTCAGAGCGGCGACGGTGGTGCGGTAGGCGCTGGCGATGGAGTAGAGGGTCTCGCCGGATTTCACTTTGTGGTGAACCAGGGCAGCTTGCGCGGTTGCCTCGTCTTTTGCAGCGGGACGGGTGGCGTGCGCGGTCTCGATCCGTTCAATCTCCGCCGACTTGGTGGCGGGAGGTTTTGCCGCAGCCGTCTCCGTGGTCTTCGGGTGCTTCGGCTTTGCGGTGCGTGCCGCCGCGACTTCCGCGCTGGGTGAAACGGGAAGATGCAGGGCGAGCACCCGGCGTCCGCTAAGGCTGTCACCACGGATTCCGTTCCAGCGGCGAAGCATTTGCGGCGAAATGCCGAAGTTGTCGGCCACGGTTTCGATCGTGTCGCCCTTGCGCACTTTGTAGCGGGTGATGCGGCGGGCGTAGGTTGCGGTATCACTTTGAGGATGCTTTCCGGGAGTCACCGGAATTACGAGCTTTGCTTCTTCTTCCAGTTTGGTCGAGTCTAGATGGTTAGTTTCGGCAATCGACTTGGCCGTAGTGTGATAAGTTCGGGCCAGAGAGGCCAGGGTGTCACCAGACTGAACCGTGTGATAACGCCACCACAGCCGCATCCCCGAAGGGATGGAGGCGATGGCAGTTTCGTATTGATCTTTGCTCCCAACCGGCAGGTGCAGGTCAAACTTGCCTTCGTGCGGCGTAGTCAGTCGCAGCAGGCTGGGATTCAGATCTTGCAATTCCGGCGCGGTTGAGTTCACGCACTCAGCCACCAGGCGCAGGTCCACTGGATAGTTGATCGTGACCGTGTCAAACCGGGCGGGTGCTTCCATGGAGACATCATCGAAGCCATACTGCGACAGATTCTTGCTGACCATCGTCATCGCCAGGATGATGGGAACGTAGTTGCGCGTTTCCTTGGGCAGAACATTGCGGCGGTAGAGCTCCCAGAAATCGGCGTAGCCAGTGCGTTTCACCGCGGCCTGTACCGTGCCGGGACCGGAGTTGTAGGCGGCCATGGCGAGATACCAGTCGCCGAACTGGTTGTAGAGATCCTTCAAGTGGCGAGCGGCGGCGCGCGTGGATTTCTCAGGATCCTGCCGATCATCCACATACTGGCTGTGCGAGAGGCCGTATCCGCGGGCGCGGCTGCCCATGAACTGCCAGATGCCGCGAGCGCCCATGCGCGAGACGGCGAGCGGATGAAAACCGGATTCGGCCTGCGCCAGGTAAATTAGATCCTGCGGAACGCCTTCCTGTTGCAAGGTCGACACGATCATGTCGTGATAGCGGCCAGAGCGAGCCAGGGCACGCTCGAAGACACCGCGTCCGCGGCCGGAAAAGTAGCTGATATAGCCGGCGACCTGGTCGGTCATCATCAGCGGCAGATCGGAGTGCGTGCTCTTGATCTCAGCCTCGGCCTTCGCTTTGGCACCCGCATCGGCAGCCGGGACAATGCCGTTGGTTTCGTCAATGGGCGCGGGTTCGGACTTCTGCTCCGGCTCCTGTTGCGCTTCCTGCGCCCCGCCCTCGGCAGCCGGGCCGCTGGGATAGAGTTCGTTCACACCCGCGACCACGCGGTCGAATTCCTTCTGCAGACGATCGTCGGAACGGACATCGAGATTGCTGCCCAGCAACTCATTGAGCGCGTTGTCAAAATCCTGTTTGGCCTCTTCCGTGTAGCCGGCGTGATAGCTGGACAGTCCCGACTGATATTCATTTTCGACGCGGGCAATCAGGTCCGCGACCGCATCGGGGGCTGGAGTCGCCGGTGATTGGGCGTCGGCTGATGCTGGCTTCTGGGCGGGCTCTTCGGTCTGAGGTGTGGCTGGAGCAGGAGCCGGAATGCTCGAAGCGGCTGCAGGCGGGGATTTCAGGGCCGGTGCGCTGGCCGCCGGCAGCAGTGAAGCCGGCTTTTGCGCGCTCTGGCAGGCGCCACCCGCCAAGACGGCCAGGACGAGGGCTGCGGTTCGGACATGGAGGTTGGCGGATCGCATTATGGTCTAAATGGTCTTACTCTTGTTCTCAAACATTCGTTTCAATAGTGGTCTCAACGGATGTCTTAAGCCCTCTACGACTTGCGCGTCTCCTGCTCAGGTTGCAAGTGGATGATTCTAGCAAAATCGTATCCGCTCGACGCCTTTGGGTCAAATGCCGAACGGCCTTCTGGACGGTTACTTTTGGAACCAGCGGGAAGCGTTACCAACCGACTTCCAAGCTTGGATGACACGCCTCTCTCCGCGGTTGTCGGGGACGGGGTGCGGTTTTGTAAAGGTTTCGGTCCCGGCTGAGTGCTTAAGAAAGAAGAACGCTGTGCGCGAAAATGCACGCCGTCCCATCCTGGACGTGTCGCGGCTCCTCCGTCCTGGTCGGCACTTTACTAGTCTGTGTGAGAACTTGCAAAGCTACAAGGAAAATCAGCGACAACGGGGGCACGATATATCCAAGATAAGAAAGTTGGCTGTTCCACTACTTCGGGGGTGTAAGCGGGCGGCTGTGTGAGTACAGTAATTCGATGGGAGCGGGGGGGAATTGTAACCCCTTGCCGTCGGTTCATGTACGAGAGCCATTCCGAGGCAGCCTCAAACTGCACTACTGCGTCCTTACACCCTCCAATAGTCCGGACGCCAGGTCTGGATCGCTTTCTTGATGTCTTTCCGCGACAGCTTTTCATTGAGCGTGCGTTCCGCCAGCTTCGGGATCTCGGCATCGGAGGCGAAGCGCAGGCCGCAGAGTTGATCCACTGTCAGTTCGGGAATGCGGGAACGCAGAGGCTCGGGCAGAAGCTGAGCGAGGCGCAGCCGTTCTTCCAGGCGGATGACGCGATCCTGCACTTTCACGGCGTAGAGCCGCATCTTGAAAACCATCAGCAGAAGTGCCACCGCCAGCAGAATCAGCAGGAACGCGTGAAGGTGGTCCCGGAAGTCGCCCTCCTTGATGTGCGCGAAAAAATGGATCAGAGTCAGCAGCACGCCCAGCACGAAAACGGGCGCGATGAAGAAGTGATAGGCGGGGTCCCAGCGGGTGTGGTGAGCAAAAGATTGTGGCTCGTTTTCGGCCATAGGGAAGGCTCCTTGCGTGAAGAGGGTGCCAGTGTAGCAGAGGGAACCTCGCTTTGGCCTTGCTTGCGGGCGAATCAGAGGCTGTCGCGGCGATCTCTCAGGCCGGCCTTAAAATGGCGGTGCTGCCGAATCCTACGGCAAGATCACGAATCGAAGGTCTTATGAAAGCGATTCAAGTCAAACAACCGGGCGGTCCGGAGGCGATGGAGTTGGTCGATCTTCCGGTTCCGCAACCCAAGGCGAATGAAGCGGTGGTGAAGCTGGCCGCTTCAGGCGTGAACTTTATTGATGTCTATTTCCGCGAAGGCCGCTATAAGGCGGCGCTCCCCATCGTGCTGGGGCAGGAGGGCGCGGGTGCGGTTACCGCCATTGGCACCGACGTGAAGTCGGTGAAAGTTGGCGATCATGTGGCCTGGAGCGGAGTTCTGGGCTCGTACGCGGAGTATGCCGCCGTCCCCGCCGACCGTCTGGTGCCGATTCCCGCGGGAGTGAGCGATCAGGATGCCGCGGCTGCGATCTTGCAGGGAATGACCGCGCATTATCTATCGCACGACACGTTTCCGCTGAAGCGCGGTGATACCGCGCTGGTGCACGCCGCCGCCGGCGGCGTGGGATTGTTGCTGGTGCAGATGTGCCGCAATATAGGCGCTCGCGTGATTGCGACGGTATCTACCGACGCGAAGGCAAAATTGGCGCGCGAAGCCGGGGCCGACGAGATCATTCTCTACACGCAATCTGATTTCGAAGTGGAAACCAAGCGCCTGACCGGCGGCAAGGGCGTCGACGTGGTCTACGACTCGGTCGGCAAGACGACGTTTGAAAAGGGACTGAACGTTCTCCGTCCGCGCGGCCTGATGGCGTTATTCGGCGGGTCAAGTGGCGCGGTGCCTCCCTTCGATCTGATTCAGCTCTCGCAGAAAGGGTCACTCTACGTGACCCGTCCGACCCTGGTGAACTATGTTTCGACGCGCGAAGAGTTGCTGGCGCGCGCGGGCGCAGTATTCGGCATGATGGCCGCAGGCAAGCTGAAGTTGCGAGCGGAGCATAGTTATCCGTTGGCCGATGCGCAGCAGGCGCACCGCGACCTGGAAGGAAGAAAGACGACCGGGAAGTTGCTGCTGATCCCGTGAAAGTGGGTTTATATGTGGGGACAGCCGCCCCCCGCTGTCCGGCCGAGCGAAGCTCGGCAGCAGGAATGCTCAGGACTTGTGTGGCGAATTAAAAACAGCGAGGACACAGAGGCCGGACTGCGCCCGGCGGCTGTTCCCACGCCGTCGCGAGTTTTCAAATCAGATGTAGGTTTGGAAAATCCAGAGCGTACAGATTCTTGTCGCGGGTCATAAATCGGTCTGCTCTTAGCAGTGCATGTGCCGCGATTACGAAATCGGCCAGCAAACGCTTCGGCGAACCTCCGCCGGACTGGCGGCGGCGAATGGCATACGCGGCGAAGGCGGTTGCCGCCAACTGCCATATATCCTCTCCGAGATCGAAGTCGACGGAGATTTTCATCTCATCGAGCAACTGCGCAACGCGTTGCGGATTGCCCGTGGGAATGGCCGCTAGCTCGACGAAAACGGGTGCGCTTACTACCAAAGCCCCCTCGGCGCGCGCCTTCGACAACTGTGCCGAAGCTGCGGTCGCCAACGGTCCTCCCGACCAGAATAGAGACAGGATGTTCGTGTCGACAGCTGTCCTCATGCGCAGTCTTTATTCGTAGTCTTTGTCGCTACGCATATCGTCGATCCAGGCCTTGATTCCCTCTTCGCCGCCGGGGAACGGGCCCAAGATTCCGATGAGCTTTTCGAAGGGATTGGCCTCCGAGCGCGCAGGCCGGACAACGGTGCGGCCGTCCTCAATCACAAATTCGACCCGGTCGCCCGGCTCCAGGCCGAGTCGCTTTCTGATCTCCTGCGGAACTGTGATCTGCCCTTTGCTGCTGATTGTGCTGGAGTTCTTCATTCTTTACTCTTCGTCCTTACTGTAAGTATAGCTGGATTTACCTCCCACAGTCAACCGCATTGTCAAATTCCTTGAAATAGCCGATGCTCTTGGCGTTAAAGGAAAAGCCCATACCTTGCAGCTCCATCTCAAATTTCTCCGCATTGGCGATACGGTCAAGCGTCGCCTTATCGATTTCAGCGAGGAGAGTTTCGTAGGTCCATGCGTCCCTGCCCACTGCTGTCGCACCTTTCCGGAAACTCAGCGTCATCGGCTGCCCGTCGATTAAGACTGGAACATCAATACCGTTCAGGTACATCCAGTTCTCGGCCATTACGGTCATTCTGAAAAAAATACTTGCGTCGGCGTTCTTGCCATCTGCAGTTGCACTGACTTCGACTGAGCACCTACAGCCCCTCGGGGCGAGGCTCGTGGTTGGGTTCAAAACTACCGTGGTGATCCCGGTGAATCGGTCGGTTTCAACGGTTACGGTCGGTTTCCTTGCGAATGCTGGCGCGGCCAGAGAAATAGCGAGTATCGAACTTGTGATCGCTCGTTTCATAGTCTATGTCCGCTAGGCGCCGAACACTTTACTGAGTAACCCAGCCTTGACGGAATGGCACCGATTGGTTCTTCCGGGGCACGCAAGTGCTATCAGCTTCAAAAAACTCTTTTCCAATCATCCAAGAACCTGTTAGCTGTGATTTCAGCGAGCGTAATTCCTCGCGTATTCCGGCACTTCGATTCCGGGAACGAGTCGCGCGTCGTCAATCGGAGTTCCGGCAACCATCTCCAAAGGTACAACTCCCGCCCACGTGGGAAACGCGTAGTCTTCTTCGTCGTCAATTGCCGGGCCCTGCCGGACTTTTGCGGAGAATTCTTCGATGGGCACGCGCAATACGGACGTGGCTTTCAGTTCGCGCTCGTTGGGCTGGCGCGAGTCATCCCAGCGGCCGGGGAGGATGTGTTCGGAGAGAAGGCGCAGGGCCTCCAGTTTTTCGGCGAGATCGTCGACCAGTATGGCCTTCCCCAGGATGACGACGGAGCGATAGTTCATGGAGTGATTGAAAATGGAGCGCGCCAGCACCAGGCCATCGAGCAGGGTGACTGTGATGCAGACGGGCACGCCTTCCTTGAACTGGCGCAGCATGCGGCTGGCGGCGGAGCCATGAATATAAAGGCTCGCGTCTTTCCGGCCGTAGGAAGTCGGAATGACGAAGGGTTGGCCGTCGATGGCGAAGCCGGCGTGGCAGAGAAATCCTTCATCGAGAATGCGGTAGACGGTGGCGCGATCGTAGACCGCGCGCTCGGCTTCACGAACCAGGCGCGTGCGAGGGCTGGGCGTGTGTGTTTCAGGCGTTTCCGCTTCAGACATGGGGGAAGTTACTCCGGCAAGCGCCAAGGATGGATGAAGGAAAAGTGTAACACCGGACATCAGCGCTCAAAGAGGAAGACTCCGACAGGAGTTCCCCGTTCTAACGAGAAAAAGCCCTCGAGCTTCGCTCGACGGACAGCCGGGGGCGGCCGTCCCTGGACCTGGAAGCGACTCAGACCTGGGCTGCGGCTGAGGTCTGAGGTCTGACATCCGAAGTCTGGTACCGGTTCTCGCGGTACAAACGCGTGACTAGAATCGCGACGATCAGCAGAGTGATCGGAGTTAAGACGCTGGCCTCGGGGCCGACGCTGCCGCCGGTCAGCCATTGCGGTCCGCTGAAGGCGGAGCCGAACAGATTGTGGTACGCCGCCAGGCCGCTGTCAGGAACGCCATAAAAGAATGTCTGCCCCCAATCCCAACCTGCGTGAAATCCGACCGCCCACCACAGATTGCCGGTGCGGCGCAGGATCAAGCAGAAGAGCAGGCCGAAGAGCAAAACCGAGAGAAGCCCGACCTTGCTCTCGCCGGGATTGCCGGCGTGTGCCAGGCCGAACAATGCCGAGAGAAAGAAAGCCGACGGCCAGAATCCGATGCCGGTGGTGAGCGTGTACTGAAGATACCCGCGAAAAGAAAATTCCTCTGCGAGTCCTACGAGTATGAAAGTCGCGCCCCAGGCTGCGGTCGCCGGCAGGATGGTGCTGCCGTGAATCGCCAGGCCAGTCAGATGGAAGCCGTACAGCGCGAAAATCGCCAGCAGGCAACCGCTGATCGCGAGAAAGCCCACGGCGGTGCCGATCCAGAAGTCCTTTCCCAATGCGAAGCGGAGGGGCAAGCCATAGGCGCCGAATTTGCGGCGCTCGATCCACGCCATAAATAGCGCCGGGACTGCGGTGAAGAAAAGCAGTGGTGCTTCGATCATGACCAGACCCAAAGGTGTGATCGCCGATACCTGGAAGCCTGTGCGAGCCCCGGGGACGAACAGCCGCAATCCGACGGAAGTGACAAGGACGAGAGCGCACGCAATCGCGACAAAGATCAGCACGCGCCAGCCGGCGCGAATGCCGTTTGGTCCGCGGAAGATGGTGTTTGGGCGCGGAGTTGGAGCCGGCGGTGCGGATTGCGGCGGCGGTAGAAGTTCGGGATCGGCCATGGCGTGCCCTTTGAAATTTAGATGCACGTGTGGAGCTGGCACTCCTGCCCGCTACTCCATGGCGCATGAAGAAGCGGGCAAGAGTGCCAGCTCCACACATAATCTACCAGTAGAGTTTCACGGCGAACTGGAACTGGCGTGGGTCATAGGCGGCGGTGGCCTGGCCAGCGTTGGTGAAGAGCGGGCTGACCGCGGCAACGTTCATCTTGTTGGCGATGTTGAACATGTCGGCGATCAGTTCCAGGTTGAAGCGTTCGCCGAAGTAGATGCGCTTCGAAATGCGTATGTCGTCGAAGACGGTCCAGGGCTGCACTCCGGTATTGCGGCCGAGATTGCCGTCGAGTTGCAACAGTGTCGGCGCGATGCCGGCAGCGACGAAGCCGTTGATGCAGGGCTCCTGAAACGTGCCGCTGGGCGAGAACTTCGACTTATAGACCGTGCCGCAGGCGGGATCGACGGTCGTGCTGGGGCGGCCGGTCAGAGATGAAAGCTGGAAGTTGTCGTCACCGCCGGTGAGGATGTTGAAGGGACGCCCCGAGGCTACTTCAAGCAGCGGCGCAACCGTCCAGTCACTCAAAACCTTGCTGGTGAATCGGCTGCCGGAGAGTTTGCCGGTCTGGTAGACGCCGCTGAAGACCAGGCGATGGCGCTGATCGAAGAGCGAAGTCGACCGGTCGTTCTCTGGGTAATAGCTATCCTGCGGAGTGAGCGTCGACTGCAGATCGGTGGAGTCGTCAATGGCGTGCGAAAAGGTGTAGGACGCGAGAAATTCGTAGTGGCTGGTAAACCGCTTGCGCAGGTTGGCGCTGAAGCCGTGGTAGATGGAACTGCCGTTGGAGTAGTTGGCGTCCATGTCGCCGAAGGGGACGCACCCGGTGAAGGTCGCAGGGTCGCAGTTCGCGTTGAATCCCGGAATGCTCTGCACTGTCGCCACGGCCTGTGGGATGCAGTGTTGCGGATCGCCGACGGACGCGTAGGCTCCGATGATTGACGGATTTAATCCGCCCGGTCGGAAAAAGTTCATCAGCGAAGAGTCGACGTATGGGTAAGGAGATGTTGCCGTTCCGCCTGGGCTGCATCCGCTTACGGTGAACGGACTCGCGGGCGGAGTCCCACCAGAGGCAAGGGCGTCGTAATATGCCGCCTCGAAGTTCGCCGTCATTAAGTCGCCGCGAATCGTATTGGCGTTGATGGGGCGATTCAGATGACGACCGCCATTGAAGTTGTAGGCCAGGCTAAGAGCGAAGCCGTCCCCCAGATCGCGTTCGACGGTAATGTTGGCCTGCTGTGCGTAGGCGTAGACGAAATTCTTTGACTGCGGATATCCGAACGGTTGGAAACCCAGCGGAAGGAAACTCGATGGGTTCAGATAGTTCTGGTTGAGAAATTCGGACTGCGGAAAGTTCAGCGCCTGGAACTGCTGCTGGTTGGGCAGGTATCCAAGGTTGGTATTCACTGCCGGATTCGCCGAAGCAGCGCATCCCGCCCCGCCCAACGTTCCCTGAAAAATCGGGATGGCATTCAGATTGGCGGGATTGCCCGACCCAGCGCACGTTGAAGTTCCGGCAAAAGCCAATTGCCCGCTGGACGAACCATCCGACGCATCGCCCAGGAAGTACAGCCCGAGCAGAGGATGGTCATAGAAAATTCCGTAGGAAGCGCGGACTACCGTTTTGCCATTGCCCGCTGGGTCCCAGGCCAGTCCGAGGCGTGGCTGAACGTTGTTCGTGTCGGTCTTGATGCCCTTCTGTATTCCGAGCAGGTTATAGGCAGGAAGCGCGAGGCCTTGCGGCGCTTTGAACTTCGGCGCAATCTCCACGTCGTAGCGGACGCCGAAATTCAGAGTTACGTTCCGATTGGCGCGCCATGAATCCTGCCAGAAGACTCCGATGGGAATGTTGTGGAAGGTATCGCTGGGACTGCCGATGCCCTGGATGAAATCTCCGGGAAGGCCTGCGCCGTAAGCCTGAACGGCGGAGAGATCGGGAAACGCTGGAGCTGAGGCGAAGGAGAATCCGGGAAGGTTCGACGCGCTGAAGGTGCCGAAATCGTAGACGCCGCCGTAGTTGACGGTAAAAATCGCCTCAATCGGCAGATAGTTAAAATCCGCGCCGAACTTGGTGTCGTGATGGCCGATGGTCCAGGAAAAATTGTCGGTGAACTGGTAGCGCTGCTCAGTCCGCTGAATGTAAGAGTAGGGCTCGCGGCCGAAGTAGGCGTAGCCAGGGATATTCACCGCCGGGTCGGAGCCCGCGGGAATTTGCGTGTTGTAGAAGTACGCCAGTCCGCGGCGCGCATACTGAAAACGAAATTCATTGACCTTGTTCGTGCCCAGTGCCCAGGTATCCTGCGCGGTTCCTGCGACGTCACGGAAAGTCTGCTGCGAAGTGCGCGAGTACGCGTTCTGGCCGAAGGGCTGATCCTGGCCCCCGACTTCAATTCCCGTCTGAGTGCTCGGACTAACGTTGGCGCGCAGCATGATGCGATTATTCGCAGTCGCGTTGTGGTCAAGGCGCAGCGAGTACACGCTGGTACCTTCGAACACCGGAAAATTCCCTTCCTGCGAGGCCAGCGTCGTGTAGGACCCGGGAACAGCAACGCACGGCGCGGTCGCCGGTGTACAACTCGTGGGAAATCCAGAAAACGTCGAGAGCGCGCCCAAAGTGAGAGCCTGCGTTATGCCAGTTGGCCATACTCCCTGCACCGCTTGCCCTGATGCGGCGCCGGCCAGGGCAACATAACCACCTACTGCGGTGGCATAGCCCGGAACCGTCCCCTCGGCGTTGATCGTCGCTGGGTTCGTCAGAAAACTGATCTGGCCAGAGGTCAAGGGTACGCTGCCGAAAGGCAGGCCGACCTGCGTGGTATCGAAAGGAATCAGATCGAAGTTATTCTGACCGATGCTGGAGAATCCGGTTTCGTGACGCCGTGTTACTTCGTAAGCGAAGTAGTAGTAAGTCTTGTCTTTCTTGATCGGCCCGCCGAATGCCACTCCGCCCTGCACGCGCGTATACGCGGGATGCGGCACCGTGCTGAACGGGTTCACTGCCTGAAAGTCGCGATCGCGGAGATAACCGAATACATCGCCGTGAAAGCCGTTCGATCCCGAGCGGGTAATGATATTCACCACGCCGCCGGCGGCGCGTCCGTATTCCGCGGCGTAGCTGTTGGTGATGATCTGAAATTCCTGCACTGCTTCCTGCGAAACGGTGGAGCGCACGCCGTTCACGGAATTGTCGGTGGCGTCGGCGCCATCCACGTTGACCAGGTTCGAGCGGGCGCGCTGGCCGCTCATGTTAAGGCCGGATGTAGGGGCGGCGCCGGTGTTGGGAGCATTGTCGCGCACTACCTGAGAATCGGTGAGCGTGAAGTTGATGTAGTTGCGGCCGTTGATGGGAAGATTATCGATGCGGCGCTGGCCAATCGTATCCGTGGTCGAGGTGCGCGAGGTCTCGATCAGATCCGCCTGCGAACTGACCTCAACCACTTCCTTGCCGGTTGCGACTGCGAGGGTGATGGGAAGGTCCACCAGACCGCCGACCGTGATCACGACCCCGGAGTTTAAAACTCCGCCAAAGCCTGCAGCGTCAATCGTCACCGAGTACGTTCCCGGAGGCAGCAGGCGCACACTGTATCCTCCTTCGCCGTCGCCACTGGCGACGCGTTCCAGTCCCTTGGCCAGATCGCGCACGGTCACGGTGGCATTGGCGACAACGCTTCCCTTGGGATCTTTCACGGTTACGTGCAGGTCGCCGGTAGCGGCGCCGCCCTGGCCGAAAGCGATGGCGGAGAGCAGCAGAAAAAATAGGACGAAATTAAGGCTTAGAGTGCGAGACACACTGCGAGAGAGATTGCGGATTATACCGGGGGTCATACTTCGCAACATGCGGAACATAGGGTTCTCCCTTGGACTCGCGGACGCGAGGAGACGGCGGACAGCTTCCTGCGGCAGATTGCCGAAGTACGCAATGGGTTGGACTGCTGGGTGTGGCTGTTTTTGTGCCCGCTGGTTTTTATAACAGAATTGGCCCTGAAAACAAGTCGGGAATCAGAGAGGGGGTCGCCGCCAAGTTACTCCGGGGGTAGTGTGGGGCGGACACTCTTGTCCGCCTGCTTTTGATCTTGCCGTTGCAGAGAGATCAAAGTCAAAGGCAGGCGGACAAGAGTGTCCCCACACAGACATGCCTTGTGCGGCTGTCCCCACATAAACCCTCATCATATTGTGGCCGAAATGCGCAGCGGTGTTGCCGGATTCTGCAGGCGGCCCAGCAGCATGGCTGTGCCGTTCAGACGTTCGTAATCCTGCAAAACTGGATTTTGCATCAAGGGGGCACCAATCCGTCCGGAGTTTGGCCACGCCATGGCCACGTAGATTCTGAAGAGAACGAAGGTGGTATTGCGGCGCAGGAGCAGGGCATTGTCCACGAGCTGCCGTGCGGCGTCTGCGGTGCGAACGTCATTCGACATCAGAGCGTTCTGGCCCATGCGTATCAGTACGGCGGCATTTCTTCCCGCGGTTTGCACGTAGCAGGCGGTGGCGCGCAGGCGCTCCCGCTGCACGCTGCGAAATTCGGATGCCGGCAAGCGATGTCGAAGATAAGCGTTCTCGCCGGGATCAATTAGATTGCGAAAGGCGGCCACATC
>Ga0302324_100005229_pt1 | contig 28366 bp, 26 predicted proteins | sample Palsa_T0_1_FD_201949 | JGI IMG/M metagenome (GOLD analysis project Ga0302324, IMG submission 201949) | Peat permafrost microbial communities from Stordalen Mire near Abisko, Sweden - Palsa_T0_1 | ecosystem: Environmental > Terrestrial > Soil > Palsa > Peat permafrost | place: Sweden: Abisko...
CGCCAAACCCCGAGGATCCGGGTCGTACACCAGCGCGTTCGGATTCGACAGCGCCCTGAGCGTGGCGCCTGCGTGATACTGGAAACCGCATGTCGTAGGATTCGAAGCGGTGAGATCGATAATTGGCTGATGGATGCGACGCCGTTCAGCGAGGACTTCGCTCAAGCGGTTTGGATCTAATCTCCAATTTGTGCGGTCGGCAAACATCTTCGGAACGTGCGAGACGAATTATAGGGAAAGCCGGGGAAGAAAACAGGGAGAACTGGTATCGCGCTGAAGATTTCGCCAGGATCAAGTATTTGGTGCGGTCGAGTGGATTCGAACCACCACGGTATTTCTACCGCCAGCCCCTCAAGCTGGTGCGTCTGCCAATTCCGCCACGACCGCGTTGTGCTGCAAGCTAAATTCGAGAACTAAGTCTGCCAAACTCCCGCGACGATTGCCAGACTTTCTGGCCTGCGAACAAACATTCCGTTACTTCTTGGGAGTCGGGTTCTGCGCAGGCGCCGGTTGCTGCTGCACTGGCGCGGGCTGCTGCGAAGGCGCAGGAGCCCGCTGAAGCGGAAACTGGCCCTGCGGCGTTTGTCCCGGCTTTGCGGGCGCGGGCGCCGTACCGGACTTCTGCGTTTGTTCGAGGATCGAGCCTGTTCCGAGCTGATCCGTAGGAGTGCGCTTTACGGACAGCGCGAGGGACGTCATCATGAAAACAATCGCGCACCAGGTGGTGGCGCGGGACAAAAATGTGGCCGCACCGCGCGGACCAAAAGCGGTTTGGCTGCCTGCTCCGCCGAAAGCGCCGGCCAGGTCAGCCGCGGAGCCGCTCTGCAGCATGATCACAATGATCAGCACGAAGCACACCAGCACGTGCAGTGTCCACAGCACGAATACCGCGCGCCAGCCGACGGCGATCAGCGCGATCGCAATCAGCATCGATAAAGCCCACTTCGCCCACGTTGGCATTTCCAACTCCAATTTTTTCGGCAATCGCACTGCCGGGTTTCCGCTTAGAAATTCACGATCGCGGCAAACGATTTGGCATCCAGGCTCGCGCCGCCTACCAGCGCGCCATCAATCTCCGCCTGGGCCATCAGACCCTTGACATTGTCGGGTTTGACGCTGCCGCCGTAGAGGATGCGAATCGCTGAAGCTTGCTCGGGCGAAAAACGAGTGGCCGCCAGGTTCCTTAGATACTCATGAACTTCGGAGGCGATTTCAGGAGTAGCGGTCTTGCCAGTGCCAATTGCCCAAACCGGCTCGTACGCAAGAAGAATACGCGAGAAGTCAGCGTCGGTCAACGCGTGGAGTCCGCCCTCGAATTGGCGTTTCAGCACCGCCTGCGTGTGGTTCGCTTCGCGCTCCGCCAGGCTTTCGCCGACGCAGACAATCGGCGTCAGATTCGCGGCTAGCGCAGCCTTTACCCGGCGGTTCACCGAGGTATCCGACTCGCCGAAAAACTGCCGACGCTCGGAATGTCCGATGATCACGGCGCGGCTGCCGGCATCCGCGACCATACGCATAGAAATTTCGCCCGTGAACGCGCCTTCCGGCTCCCAATAGGCGTCTTGCGCGGCGATGGAGATGTTGGTGCCATGTACAGCCTCCGCCGCCGCAGGTAGCGATGTATACGGAGGCGCGACGATGATGTCGCAGGAGCGTGTGTTGGCAACGAGGGGCTTGAACGCATCGAAAAACGCCCGCGTTTCCGCCTGCGTCTTGAACATCTTCCAGTTTCCAGCGATGACCGGGCTGCGCAAAGGTTCTCCTGTCACGGCACGTGCCGCGAAACGAATTGGCTTGAATGCCTAAGTCTTCTCGGTAAGGGCTTCGACGCCGGGCAGTTTTTCGCCGGCGAGGAATTCCAGCGACGCGCCGCCGCCGGTGGAGATGTGCGTGATCTGCGATGCCAGGCCGGACTGTTCGACCGCGGCGACGGAATCTCCGCCACCCACGATGGAAGTGGCGCCCGCGGCGGAAGCTGCGGCCACGGTGCGCGCCACTGCAAGGGTACCCTGCGCGAACGCCGGCTTTTCGAACATTCCCACTGGCCCATTCCACAAAATCGTGCGCGCGGTGGAAATTTCTTTTTGAAACATGCTGATCGTGGCGGGGCCGATATCGAGCCCCATCCAGCCATCCGGCGTATGAGCGATGTCGGTCACGCGTGTTGCGGTGGAATCGAGCGATTCCGCCAGGACATGGTCAATAGGCAGCACGAAGCGGAAGTTGCGCTTCTTGGCGTCCTCGAGCAAACTGCGCGCCAGATCTAGTTTGTCGTTCTCGACCAGAGACTTGCCGATCGGCAGTCCCTGCGATTTCAGAAACGTGTAGGCCATCGCGCCGCCGATCAGCATCGAATCAGCCAGCTTCATCAGGTTCTGTACTATCTCGATTTTGTCAGAGACCTTCGCGCCGCCCAGAATCGCGACAAACGGCCGATCGGGGTTCGAAATCGCCTTGCCCAGGTAGGAAAGCTCCTTTTCCATCAGCAGGCCCGCGGCGGACTGCCGCACAAACTTCGTGATGCCGACGACCGAGGCGTGTGCGCGGTGCGCTGAGCCGAACGCGTCACACACGAAAAGACTATCGCACAAGGCAGAAAGCTTGCGCGCGAACCCCGGATCGTTCGCTTCCTCTTCCGGATGGAACCGCAAATTTTCCAAGAGTAGAATTTCGCCTTCGCGCAGCGAATTGCTTTGCGATTCCGCGTCGAAACCAATGCAATCTTCGGAGAATTTGGCCGGCTTGCCGAGAAGCTCGCCGAGCCGCTTGGCAACCGGCGCAAGCGTGTACTTCAAATCCACTTTGCCTTTGGGTCGCCCCAAGTGCGATGCCAGCACGAGACGCGCTCCCCTTTCCATCGCGAAGCGCAACGTCGGTAGCGTTTCGCGGATGCGCGTATCGTCGTCCACTCTTCCGTTGGACATCGGGACATTAAAGTCGACGCGAACGAGGACTCGTTTGTTTTTCAGTTGAAGGTCACGAATCGAAAGTTTGGGCATGTTCAGATTTCTGCTCGGTCCTGTTCGGATACTGCCCGCGCGAGCTCCTCTGCGTCACTGGGTGAAAGTCCGATTTAAGCACTCAGGATTCCCGCAAGTGGATGTTCCAACCGTCCCAGTGGAATTCGCGCGACCGGAATCCGGGGACGTCTCAAACTCTTACGCGTTTGCAACTGCCCTGCCAATTCTCGCCCGCCTAGGACAGCTTTGCGGCCAGAAACTTAATCATGTCGCGGCAGCGCGAGGAATATCCCCACTCATTGTCATACCACGCCAGCGTCTGGACGCAATTTGTGCCGACCACGCGCGTATACGGCGCGTCGATGATCGACGAATGAGAATTGCCGCGAAAATCGATGGAAACAAGTTCCTCTTCGGCAAATTGCAGGATGCCTTTCATCGGCCCCGTCGCGGCAGCTTTCAGGGCAGCATTCACCGTGGCAACCGTGGCCGGCTTTTCGGTAAAGACGGTCAGGTCGACCACACTGACGTTAGGAGTGGGTACGCGCATCGCGTAGCCGTCTAATTTTCCTTTCAGCTCCGGTATGACGAGCTGCAGCGCTTTCGCGGCTCCGGTGGAAGTGGGAATCATGGAAAGAGCGGCGGCGCGCGCGCGGCGTAGATCCTTATGCGGCAGGTCCAGCAGCTTCTGGTCGTTCGTATAGGAATGGATGGTAGTCATTGTGCCGACATTGATGCCAAACGTGTCGTGAAGTACCTTGGCGACCGGCGCGAGGCAATTGGTGGTGCAGGATGCGTTCGAGATGACGTCGTGTTTAGCAGGATCGTAGGTTTTTTCATTTACGCCCAGCACGATGGTGTGATCGGGATCGGTGGCCGGAGCCGAGATGATCACCTTCTTCACCGTGCCGCGAATGTGCTTGCGAGCGTCCGCCCCTTTGGTGAACAGGCCCGTCGATTCGATAACGATCGAAGCGCCTACCGAAGACCAGTCGATTTCAGCGGGATCTTTGACGCGAAAAACTTTCACGGATTTTCCGTCGACCGAAAGAGTGTCGTCGGTATGCGTGACCGCATTTGGCAAATTCCCCAGGATCGAGTCGTACTTCAGCAGATACGCCAGAGTTTGCGAATCGGTGATGTCGTTCACCGCGACGATTTCGACCGCCGGATCACCCAGAGCGGCGCGGAAAATATTGCGGCCGATGCGCCCGAAACCGTTAATTCCAACTTTAATTGCCATGAATCCTCCAAGGATTAATCGTGCGGGCTGCACCCGCACGGAGCGAGCCAAAACCATTTTCCAAAACGGTGATGCTAGGTGGTACGCGACAAAAAGTCAACGAGCAAAGGATAGAAACCGCGTGGTTTGCGGGCCGTTTTTCGAATTCGTCAGTCAAATTGCTTTACGCGGATGACTTTATCCCCGGAGAACGTGACGAACGTGGTCCGCGCGGGAGGCGTTCCGTAAATCCAATCCTCGGTTTCCGCGCCATCGGGGTCGCGTTCGCGTACCTTGCGGCCCGGGCGGCCCAGCGCCGCGAGCACCATTTCGCGATTCATGCCTTCGAGAGCTTCATGATCCGTAATGGCCTGCTTGAATTGTGGAGGCAGCGTATCGATCCAGTTGACGGCGCCGGAATGTTCCTTGGAAAAATCCAAGAATGCCTGAAGATCGGTCATCACGTCGTCGGCGCTCATGTCCGGCACGTTGCGGCCATAGTCAAGAATGAGCGTGCCGCCCAAATTCTGTTGTTGGGGCATCTCGCCGGGCAGCGGCGCGCCACCGCCGTTCATTCCGATCTGAAGATGATCGCGAAGGTTGAAACCGCCCTTCCCTCCTCCATTAATCGCGATTACGATTTCTTTCGCGCGAAATTCGATCGAGGTGATCTGCACCGTATCGCCAACATTCGCGGCGGGGGTATGGCCATGCAGAGCGTTGCGCAAATCCTTGTCGTCGATCTTTTTGCCCACCTCGATCTTGAAGCCCTTCTTGCCCGACGGAATGGGCTTCAGGGCCTTGGCAAATTCTCCCGAAACATACCGCACGATTTCCAGGCGCGACTGCGGTTGCAAAGGAGATTGCTTGCTCGATGCGGGCTGCTGCACCGATAAAAATACGTCGGAGCCAGGGCTCGGCACGGTGGAAAAATCGGGCTCGCCGGGAAGAAGGTGCGAGTTGTAGCGGTTTACGTCAACCGTGTCCGCGCCCAGGGCCAGCGCTGCCGCAAGGATGAGAGTGGTTCGTGTGTACATGGGTTCGCTAGCCCTATTCTATTGCGAATCGGCTGGTGGGTGATATGGATTCTGCAACGATTCGCGGGGTTGCCGAGGCATGATTTGCTGGAGTCCGGTTCTCTACGTATGGCGGCGAAATTTCAGGGTCACGATCATTGCGCACTTCATCGTGGACGGCAGCGCATTTCTATTGGGGAGAGCGCCGACTCGGGGTCGTGGGCGGCAGACCGTAGCGCCCTACCGACCGGCGGTCTGGGCTTTTGGAAAGGCGGCGATCTTTTCTTCCTCGATTTTTTCGTGCGCCAGGTGCGGCTCGAAGCAACGGCGGCAGCGTGCTTCGTACATATTCCCGGCGCCCACGACGATTAATTCCTCCGACGCCACCAAGCGCTGCGTGTGCACCGCGGGATTACCGCAGCGCATGCAAATCGCCAGAAACTTGACGATTTCTTCCGCAACCGCGAGCAGGCGCGGCATGGGCTCGAAGGGGCGCCCCATAAAATCGGTGTCCAGGCCCGCGACGATGACGCGCTTGCCCATGTCCGCGAGCTTTACGCAACTTTCAACGACGGATTCGCCGAGAAATTGCGCTTCATCGATCCCGACGACTTCGGTGCGCGGTGCGACCTTGGTGAGAATGTCTTCCCCGCTTTTCACCAGTTCGGAATCCAGTTCCAGGCCGGAGTGCGAGACGATTCCACCCTTCGCGTAGCGCTGATCGATGACCGGCTTAAAAATCTGCACGCGCTGCTTGGCGATTTCGGCGCGCCGCAAGCGGCGGATCAAATCCTCGCTCTTGCCGGAAAACATCGGACCGACGACGACTTCGATCCATCCCATGTTGCCCTTGACGATATCCACGCGGCCTCCCTTGGTGTGCCTATCTTATTATACCGCGCCGGCAAAGGTCGACGCGCGGAACCGACGAAATGAGCCGGGCAACTAGCGCGACGCCGATTTGGATGCGATCGAATAAGCGTCGGGGTTAAAAAACGGCACAAAAGCATTGATGACCGCGACGCGAAATGCTTCCTGGCGGCTGATCAGGTTGCGCGAAAGAATTCCCCAGGCGCCTTCGGCATCGCGAATATTGTGGCGGCCGGCGAAGGCGTCGATCGCTTCGGAAAGCTCGACGCCTTCATCAACCACGGTCTCCGCGAGCGAATCGGGAAGGAGGATCGCACCAGACTGGCCGAACGCGCCCAGTGCCGCGCCGTCGGTCACGTAGGCCCAATTTTCCAGAAACACCCAGCGCTTCCCCGCTTCGCGAACGATATCAACGTCGGGAATCACGTCCAGGTTCGGCATCACGTCCGGTCCGGGAATCACGTCGATGCCGCCTTCCAGGCCCACAAAATATTTCCAGGATTTATTTTCAGCCCGCGCGATCTGCACCAGAGCTTCGGCGCGCTGGCGGGCGCCGGTCATCAGATCTTCGCGCGAAAGAGGAGTATGACGGACGCCGCTCGGAACTTCGACGCCGACAACTTCAAAATCCAATTCGAGGTCAGCGAAGGCAGTCTGAATCGACGCCAGGGCTTCGGTGACGGCGTTGAGTTTGGGGCGGCGGATACTGCCGACCGCGACGATGGTTTTCTTCATGCGCGGCGATTCTATAAATCTTTCCAGAGGTGGTTTTGCTTTTCCCGCGAATAGCGCGCGGTGAGAAATTCCTTTAATTCTTCGACGGTGGCAAAAACCTGGTCGGTGCACCCCAGCATCCATCCACTAATTTCCGCAGGGGGCAGCGCGGTGACCAGATACACCGGGATGCCCTTGCGATGCGCCACGGTCATTTCCGCGGAGGTGCCGCCGCTTTTCGCCAGCGCGTCCCAAGAGCAAATCAGGTAGTCGGCTTTATTTTCGATGAGATCCAAATCGAAGGCGATAATTTTGCGGACCACGCGGCGAAACCGCTCGAGATCGGTGGTCTTCCATTCGCGGAAATGCGCGACTTCGTCCGCAGTGAGGCTTTTCTGCTCGTCTTCGGCTGGATCGTAAACGCGATGGCCGAGGTTCTCGCGCAGGAACGGCCCCAGCTTGCGGCGCCACAGCCTGCCGTTATCTTCGGCAAATTCGATAGGACCACAGAGGTAGGCAAGCATCGGATTCGAGAGCAAGAATCTAACATGCCGTCCTAAAACTGACCAGCGCGGTACGACCTGCATGAAGATGGAAAGGCTGGGAACACGCGAACGAATGAAATTGAGGATGACTCAAAGACTTCAAACTGGAGCGGGATAAGGGAATCGAACCCTCGCCTCGACCTTGGCAAGGTCGCGTACTACCACTATACGAATCCCGCGCACGGCAAGATGTGCGATGTGTCTATTTATAGCATGGGGAATAGGCGCGGACAAGAGCGTGGCCCGCGCATTTTCGCGGCTCGTGCGCAGGGGCGCACGCGGCAAGACCACCAGAAATTGATGGCGCTCGGCGGCTCAGCGCGTTCCAGGTTGCTAATCGACTTCCATAATTCTTGTGGATTTGACCACCGGAGATTTTTTCTGGCGTTCGGCGAACTTCTGGGCGCGGTCGCGGTCGATGTACACGCGGGCGAACTTTTCGCCGTCAGCGTAATACACGGTGACCTGCCAGTGATGATGCTTACGGCGCCGGTCGCGGATCATGCGGCTGGTCTTCTTGAGCGCTTTCTTGGTCGGTGTTTTCTTTTTCAAGTGAAGTGGCCCCTTGGACGATGAGACTATCGCAACTTTAAAACCCCCGCGCAAGTAACAATTTAGGGGTTAACGCGATGATACCGTGCCGTTCCCGAACTAACCGCTCCCTTGTGGAGCGTCGAAGGTGGTATCCGGCGGGCAAAATTTTCGAACGACTGGAACTTTTCGCAATGGCGCAGCGTAATAGTCTATGGAAGGCGAAAGCGGGGCTGGGGGACGTGATGGTCATGCGCTGGGAAAGCGATGTGCAGATTCAAGATATCCGAAACCACCCGCCGGAATTGCTTCGCGGGCTGGAAAGCTTGCTGTTGGGCGGAGCGAGTTTGACGCCCGACCCGAGGCATCCCGGCTTTTTCGAGGTTCAAAACGACACCCTGGTGTACTACGTTCACGTCGTGCCGGGCAGCCGCAAAGTGCTGCTACTCGCCGCGTGGTCGGAAGTGGGGGCGCTGGAACCGGTTTGCGGCGCGGCTTGAACTTTTCTTGGATCGTTTCGGTGGCGAGGTTGCTGGTCCGGCGCGAACAGGCCTGCCTTCAGAACGCTATTTCGGAAGGCTTAAAATTGAGGCCATCGAGCGCCTGCTTCTTTAGTTTGTAAACTGTTGGCGTTTCACTGCTCCGCGCGTACACGAAATCGCCTGCCTCTTTCGAAACAGCGATTGTCAGTTTCTTGCCGTCCTTCGCGGTGAAGACCGCCTCAAAGGCGGGTTTCGCGAATCGCGCGGCGATGTCTGGCCCGGGATGGTCCAGAATCTGTTCCGCTCGGGCCTGATCCAGCGTAGTGAATAGCTTTTCGAGCGACGCGGATTTTCCTTTCTGGTCCGCGGGCTCGTCAAACACCCACTCGTCTTCGCCCTTTCGCGTGCAGACGATTGTTCCGTTGGCGTTGTGGACTTCGACGTGGGAGATTGTGGCCCGATCGAAGCGCGCAATTTTCTTATCGCGGAGTTCCGCGTAGGTCTGGCCCAGTTTTTTGTACAGATCCTGATTGACGCGGAAGATTGTGGGCCGCGACGCGTCCCGCGCGAAATATTCGTCGCCATCTTTTTTGCCAATCAGCAACGTCGCACTTCGGCCCTGGCTATCGATTGCGGTGAAAGTAATCGCGGGCGCCGCAAGCCCGTACTTGCCGAGATTTTCGGCGGTCTCGCTCTCCACGCTCACGAGTTTCGCAGTGGAAACTGAGGCGATCAGTGAATTCACGGCGTCGGTGTCCGCCGCGCTCGCCGCGGGTTTCGTGAAATTCCAGCCCGCGCTGTCCTTCGCCGCTGCAATTTCGCCCGATGCGTTCTTCAGATCGAACGAGCGAACGTCGCTGCTATCGACGTGCAGCACGCCGTGGTCGCGCAAAACCTGGAGCGGCTTATCGGCGCTGCCCAAGAGCGATTCGGGGAACAGCGCGACATCCTTGGCATGATCCACCACCGCGTAGACCGAAACGCCCGTGAAATCCTTCTTCCCCAGTTGAACCGAATGTTTCGTCCCATTTTGCAGCTGGAAATCGATTCCCACGGCGGGAGGATCGAGGCCAAAGGCTTTCAAGCGATCGGGCGTGCCGGGCTCGGTTTGCGCAATTCGCGCGGTGGTCAAGGCTTGCACGATGCCTTCGACAGATGCGGCGTCGGCGCCGGTTTGCAGGGGCTGGGTAATCTGCCACCCGCCGGCGCGTTTTTCGAACGTGACCGGCTGGGATTTCGGATCGGCGGGATAAAAAATCGTGAGTGATTGGATTTGATCCGGTTGAAACGCGAACGCCAGTTTCGTCGTGTCTTCCGCGGACTTCGCGGCTTCTTTCTCGCCGCGTTTCCAATCGAAGTAATAAGCGGCAACGGCGATGGCGATGGCGGCCAGCAGGATGAATAGCGTGGATTTTTTCAGCATGGTTGGGTGATTAGCGGCGCTTCAGCCAGATGAGAATGCCCGCGAGGATTACCAGTCCCGGCAGGAAAAACAAGTCGAGCCACTTCAGGGCGCTGGCCTGCCCCGCGCTTAGATTGATCCGCCGGTTGGTCGCCGATTTCGGGCGAATCGAAATTAAATTCTCGTCCGCGGCGAGCCAGTCGATCGCGTTGTAGAAGAGATCGCCGTTGCGCAACTGGGTGAGATAAGGATTCATCGCGAATTGCGAATTGCCGATCACCACGAGCCGGGCATTTTTCTCGCCGACCTTGCGATTCGCCGAAACTCCCAGCGACAACGGACCTCGCGTATCGGTTTTCGGGTCGTAGGTTATTTTATTCCCTTTAGGCAAGCTGGGGATGGTGAAGCTGCGCTCCGAGGTCTTGAGCAGCTCGACCATTTCCGGAATTGATTTGCTTTTGTCGGCGATCGATGCGGTTCGCGCCATGGGAAAAAATGTCGCTGAACGGTCAAACCCCTTTGTAATGGGGCCCGCGCCGAAATCGGCGACGATGGGGATCGTCGGGCCAGCGCCCATCACTTGCCCCATGCCGCTCGCGTCAATCACAACATTGTTCCCGACGGCGACATTCCAAGACTGGAACAAGTCATCCAACTTGGGATCGGTCGCCGGGTCGACCATGATGAATACTTCCCCTGCTGCATCCAGAAATTTTCCGATCCACGCGGTTTCTTGCGGGTAGTACGACTGCTTGGGCCCGGCAATGACCAGGACGCTGCAATCCGCGGGAACGCCACTCTCGGTGATCAGGTTTACCGTCTTCGTGAGGTAATTTTCTTTCTTTAATCCCGCATCGGCCTGGCTGTAACCGTCCGGCGAACTGTCGGCGATCGATTTCTCGCCGTGCCCGGTGACGAAGCAAACCGTCTTCACTTTATCGCTGGTGATTTTGAGGATCGCGCCAGTCAGGTCCTGCTCCGAGACTTCGCCCTGGGCGCTGGCTTCCACCCGCGCTTTGCGGTCGCCGAATCCAACGAAAACTTCGCCCATGCGAGTGGCGCCGTAATCCTGCACAACTTCAGGTTTCAGGTTCGGGTCGACCGTCTGGAACTTGAAGTGCGGACTGAGGGCCTTGTATTCGGTCATCAAATCGTCGAACGCCGGACTCGACGTCTTGTCGAAGCGAACGACGGTCAGGTCTTTTTGCAAACCAGAAACGATCTGGCGCGTTTGATCGGAAAGCGTGTACATCTTCTCGGTGGTGAGATCGAAACGCTTGTGATGGCGGAAACCGACGAAGTTCGCGACCGCGAGAATCGCAATCACGGCGATAGCCAGAATGGTGGTGTTGGTTCCCTGCTGGGCCCCACGGCGCGAGAAAAACGACAAAATCCCGCGAAAGCCGACGACGATGGACGCAAGGAGAAAAACGACGCCGGCGATGAGTAGCCCCTTGCTGAATGGGAGAAGTTCGCCCTGAATTGAATAGCGAAGATACCCGGCGATCAGCATCGCCACGGCAACCGTGCCGATGAATCGCGCTGTTTCGTTACGATCCCATTTCATCCTGCAAAATCCTCCCCAGCGTTTCTATAAATGCCCAGCGAACATGCGGCTTGCCGGCCAAGTGCTAGGCGCGGCGCCAGCGCATTGAATCAATCGAGCGAACCGTCAAGAAAATGAAAAGCACCATGAAGCTGAAGTAGTAGATCAGGGCGGAGGTGTCGATCACGCCGCGCGTAAAATCCTCGTAATGGCCAATGATCGATAGATATCCAAGCAACGCGCCAATCCCCAGGCTGCCGCCGCCCGAATTTCCGATATCGAGCACCCACAGCAATAGAAACGACGCAAACGTCAAAACGCCCGCGACGAGTTGATTTTCAGTGAGCGACGAAATGAAGGTGCCCAGCGCGAGCAGCGAGCCGCCGAGAAGGAGCACCCCGGCGTAGCCGGCCAACAGCAAACGCCATGGCGGCACCGGATCGCTGTGAAGAAACATAAACACCAGGTAGCTGGCGGTAGGCAGTAGCATCAACACGAAAAGACTGAAAGACGCGAGAAATTTGGCGAGCACGATTTGCGTCTCGGTGACGGGCGAAGTCATCAGCAATTCCATGGTGCCGCGTTTGCGCTCTTCGGCATAGACGCCCATGGTGAGAATCGGCGTGAAAAATAGCACGAGAAATGCCAGTACACCGAAGAAAGCTCCCATCACCCGCGCCGGCAAGTCAATATCGGGAGGCATTCCAAATTGCATGCCCTGCATTTCCATCCTGAGCGCCTGTTCGATCGCCAGGCCAAGGTAATTGTCAAAAAACCAGGCGCTCAAGAACAAGAACACACCGATAAAGATGTAGGCGACAGGCGACACGAAGTAGTGGCCCATTTCCTTCCTATAGATGGCGTAGAAGCTTTGCATCGTTTCGCCTGCTCCTTGAATAAACTGCGCTATGGTCCCACTCAAAATCTCAGTTCACAGAAGGCTGCGCGTGAGTCGCGTCGTCGGTGGTCAACTCGAGGAAGATGTCCTCGAGGCTCAGGCTTACGCCGCGAAGCTCGAAGAGCGGCCAGCCGCTGCCGGTAATTTTCGCGGCGATATCGCTGCGAATGTCCGCGCCCTGGGCCGTTTCGACGGTCACGATCGAATGAGCGCTCGACGGAAGCTGCTCCACCTGCACGCGGGAAACGCCCGACACCTGCGCCAGCGCGCTTTTCAATGCGTCGGCCGGAGCCTGCACTTCGAGCCGGACTTTCTGGCCGCTCTTGAGCTGCGACGTAAGATTTTGCGGAGTATCCACGGCTGCAATTTTTCCTTTGTTGATGATGACCACGCGATCGCAGGTCATACTGACTTCCGGCAAAATGTGCGTGGAAAGAATAATCGTATGGGTGCCCGCAAGGCCCTTGATCAGGTTTCGAACTTCGATGATCTGCTTTGGATCGAGACCCACGGTCGGCTCATCCAGAATGATCACGTCCGGGTCATGTACCAGCGCCTGGGCGATTCCGACGCGTTGCTTGTAGCCGCGCGAAAGGCGCTTAATCAATTCCGAGCGCCGGTCTTCGAGATTGGTTTTTCGCATCGCGTCGGTGACGCTGGTAGCGCGCCGGGCGGCCGGAACATTCTTGATGCGCGCCACGAAATCCAGGTACGACTCGATCGTCATATCGGGATAGACCGGCGGAGTTTCGGGGAGATAACCAATGTGGCGGCGAACGTCCATCGAATCCGTGGCGACGTCGAAGCCAGCGATGCGCGCGGTGCCGGAAGTCGCGGGCATGAACCCAGTCAGAATGCGCATCGTGGTGGTCTTGCCCGCGCCATTCGGGCCGAGAAAACCCAGGATTTCTCCCTTATTTACAGTGAAGGAAACGTGATCGACCGCCGTCTTGTCGCCGTAAGTCTTGGTCAGATTTTCGACTTCTATCACTGCGTTCCTCCCACTGCTTAGGGACACAACGAACTAAGTAACGATATCCAAACCAAACTTTATACTAAAAATCGGAAGAAATTGAAAACCGGCGGCAGGATCCCCCACAAGATCCAAACTCCATCTGAGTTAGACGCGTGCCCGGCGCAAACGTTACGATGATAGTAAGTGTAGAGACGAACCGGAGAATTGGCGCCGGATGCGGCAAATAATTCTGCGCGAAAAAAGCAGGTTGGTACGGGGTCAACAGAATTGGCGGTATGACGCGCCACGGGCGGATCCTCGGGCAACGAGTATCCCCTCATTTGCATCAATTTGCGTGGGGTGGAGGGCGAGCATTATCCCAAATGGCTTTGATAGGGTAGAGTTGTTTGCGCGAACTGTTGCACGGCCTTGAATTCGCCATCTTCGTTTTCGGTCAGGGGAGATGTGCGTTGACAGGCCACACGGGTTTTGTTATTCAAATAGTTTCGTTTAACGAGCCAATGGTTCGATGTGGGGTTGACTCCCTCCGGCCGGGCGGATCCAAAAAGAAATCATCAAGGTGATATGAAACTATCGAAGGCGTTTGCCCGAATGAAGAATCGCCGGTTGCCGGAAGGTTCCAGCCCGCTGGGAAATGAAACGCGGCGCGACCGGCTGCGATCACTGCTGCTCGCTCTGAGCACGATTTTTCTCGTCGCTGTTTTGACCAGTTGCGGGGGCGGGAACAACACCATCACGATCCAGGTTTCGCCGTCGGGTACGATTCAGATGGATGAGGGCCAGACCCAAATTTTCGTCGCGACCCTCGGCCTTGACACGAATAACAAGGGCGTCACCTGGGCGTTGACCGGCACGGGCTGCGCCGGCGCGGGCTGTGGGACGATTTCCAGCACCACTGCGGAACAAATCACCTATACGTCGCCGACCGGCCTCACGGTCGCGCAAACCGTGAGTTTGAAGGTTGTAGCGAACGGCAATTTCAGCGCAACCGCGACAGTCACGATCACCGTGAATCTGGCGCCTCAGTTCACCACAACCATCTTGCCGAACGGGACCAACGGCGTGGGCTACAGCCAGCAAGTCGCCGCGGAATACGGCGTCACGCCCTATACTTTTGCCGCCGCGTGTCCCGGTGGGGGGACTTCTTGCCTACCCCCTGGGCTGAGCGTGAACCCCAACAGCGGCATCGTTGTCGGAACGCCCACCAAGCAGGGCACGTACACTTTCGCCGTGAAACTGACAGATTTCGCTTTCGTGCCACAGTCCGTAACCTCGGATCAATTTACGGTCACCATCAACCCCGCGACCGTGCTTACGATCACTTCGGCAGTGCTGCCCAACGCGACCGTCGGCAGCCCCTACGCCGCGTCCATTCAGGCCTCGGGCGGGACTCCTCCGTATTCGTGGAGCCTGCCGGCAAACAGCCTGCCCACGGGACTTACCTTCAACACAACAAACGGGCAGATTTCCGGGACGCCCACGGAATCTGGCGTTTTCAGCTTTTTCCCAACCGTGACGGACTCGACGATTCCGCCCCAGACATACACCTCTCCGCAGAGTAAGCCCGTGACAATTTCCGTGGCCGGAGCTCCAACGCTGAAAGCTGTCACTCCGACATTGCCGAGCGGCGCGGTTGCGACGGGTTATTCCGGGAACTTAGTCGCCACGGGCGGCGTTCCTCCGTACACCTGGAGTATTACGGCCGGGCAGCTACCCTCAGGCTTGCGGCTCGACGCGGAAAGCGGAACGATTGCCGGCGTTCCCATTCTGGTGACCACTTCCAAATTCACGGTGCAGGTGGCGGACTCGATTGGATCCCCTCCCGCGTCGCAGAATCTGGTCATTTCGGTCGCGACTGGTACGGTGAACACCAACACGCTTTTGACGGGTTCCTACAGTTTCGTTTTCAGCGGGTTTGATTCAGCTGGCAATGTAGTTGAAGCCGGAAACTTCACGGCGAACGGCAGCGGAGTCATCTCCAGCGGGGAATTCGATAGCAACCGCGTTTCGGGCGTCTTCACCGCCTCGACCCTGACCGGCACGTACGCGATCGGCAATGATGGCCGGGGGACCATGCAACTCATCGGCACGAACTCCAAAGGAGCAAGCCTCACCACGAATTATCTGCTGGCTGAGCAATCGAGCGGCAATTTTCAATTGATTGAAGCGGACACCGTCGGAACGCCGCAGACCCACGGCGCCGGGATCATGAAGGCGGTTTCTTCGAATAGCTTGACGACCGCTAGCTTCAGCGGCAACTATGCCTTCGAGATATTTGGCACGGACGTCGCGGGAAAGCCGGAGGTTATCGCGGGCGTACTCCACGCCAATGGAAATCAGAACATCACTCCGGGAATGATTGACGTGAATGACGCGGGAACGTACAGCCCGGCGCTGGCCTTGAGCGGAAACTACCAAGTCAGCGGAAGCGACAATAAAGGCGTGCTCGAGCTTACGTTCCAGCTTCCGTCGGGTGCGCAACCGCAACTGGAATACACGTTCTATCTGGTCTCGCCCAGCGACGCGTTTCTGGTGGCTGTGGATGTCGCCGATACGACCCATCCACGGCTTGTCGGCGAGTTGATTCTCCAGCAGAGCTCCGTCGTGTTCGATTCCACTGCGCTCAACGGGGCTAGTGTCGCGACGGGAAGCGGCTTGAACAGCTCGAACGCCGACGTATACGCCGGCCTGCTGACGGGCAACGGCGATACCCTCGCTAATTTCGTCTACGACGAAAACAACGGCGGCTCCGTTTCCAACGGAGTTGGCTCGAATGGAGCCTTCCTCGCCGACCCGAATACGAACGGCAGAATTCAGTTCACCGGAGTTGGCGCGGAGACAACAGGCCAAAAAATCGCCGCGGCCTATCTGACGGGGAAGAACCAGGGCTTCACGATCGGCTCAAACCCGGAAGTTTCCTACGGCTTGCTGGACGCGCAGACCAGCGTCGCGCCGTTCAGTGCAGCGTCATTACAGGGCGGCTATACGCTTGGGGCGCCGTCAACGGAAGATAGCCTGGCGCTGAACGTCCTCGGGCAAGTCAATTCGCCGGGCCTCGGTTCCCTGCTGGGAACAGTGGACGAAGTCGACAACAATGGCACTCCGCACCTGGCTCAGAACCTGGTGGCAAACTACTTTATTACGTCCACCGGCCGCGGCACGATGACCACCAATTCGCCGATCGGTTTACCCGCGAATATCATCTATTACATTGTTTCGCCATCGAGCTTCCGGGCGATCTCCGGTGACTCCGGAGGAAATCCCCATCCCGTGATCTTGTACTTCGACCACTAGCAAGCGGGCTATCCGCGGGTGCGGCGCAGCTAACGAGCCGCCTATTTTTCGTTTTTTTTCGTCTCGACGAGCTTCAATGAAGCGGAGTTGATACAAAACCGCAAACCGGTGGGATCCGGTCCGTCGTCGAACACATGGCCCAGATGCGCGTCGCAGCGGCTGCAAAGCGCCTCCGTGCGGGCCATGCCGTGGCTCGAATCGCGCTGCAACTCGACGTTTTCAGCCGCGATTGGCTGGAAGTAGCTGGGCCAGCCCGAACCCGAGTGAAACTTCGCATCGGAAGCGAATAGCGGTTGCCCGCAGCACACGCACACGTAAGTGCCTTCGGTTTCCGTGCCCTCATATTCGCCCGTAAACGGCGGCTCCGTGCCCTTCTGCCGCGTCACGTAGTATTGGTTTTGGTCGAGCTTGGACTTCCATTCCGCTTCGCTCTTTTTTATTTTTTCGCTCATGCATATAGATTACACGAACTCGGGCCTTCGCGCGCGTGCCGCGGCGGACGCTCCCGGGAGCGCAAACTTCTATCCGTGTTCCCTGCAAAATGGTCAGTTATACTGAACCCAGCGCGAGGGATTTTTGAAACACGCGGCATGGATGAGCCTTTCGATTCTCTATCGAAGCGAAAGGGAAATGCAGCTCGCGCGGGAGGCGATTTGAACGACGTATTCATCTGTGAGGCGGTGCGCACGCCTTTTGGCCGCTATGGCGGCGCTCTTTCCACGATCCGGACGGACGACCTGGGGGCGCTGCCGTTGCGCGCGCTGATCGAGCGCAACACATCTGTGGATTGGGGCGCGCTGGACGACGTGATTTACGGATGTGCGAATCAGGCGGGCGAGGATAATCGCAACGTCGCGCGCATGGCGCTGCTGCTCGCCGGCCTGCCCAAGGAAGTCCCCGGCGCCACAATCAACCGCCTATGCGGCTCGAGCATGGACGCGATCAGCATCGCCGCGCGCGCCATTAAATCCGGCGAAACGGAATTGATGATTGCGGGTGGCGTGGAGAGCATGACACGCGCTCCCTTCGTGACGGGCAAAGCGGACAGCGCGTTCAGCCGGAGCGCCGAGATTTTCGACACTACGCTGGGCTGGCGCTTCGTAAACCCCGGGATGAAAAAAAAATATGGCGTGGATTCGATGGCCGAAACGGCGGAAAACGTCGCCGACGAATACCATGTAAGTCGCGCGGACCAGGATGCATTTTCATTTCGTTCTCAGCAACGCTGGGGCCGCGCCAAAGCCGCGGGATTCTTCAGGCAAGAGATTATTCCGGTAACGATTCATCAGAAGAAGGGCGACTCGAAAATCGTGGACAGCGACGAGCATCCGCGGCCGGACACCACGCTCGAGGCTCTGGCCAAGTTGAAACCTATCGTTAAACCCACTGGCTCAGTGACGGCGGGCAACGCTTCCGGCATCAACGACGGCGCTTGCGCGCTGCTTCTGGCGTCGCAGGCGGCCGTCTCGAAATTCAAACTCACGCCAAAAGCGCGGATCTTGGGCACGGCTGTCGCGGGAGTGGCGCCGCGGGTCATGGGGTTCGGTCCGTCGCCCGCGACCAAGAAACTTCTCGCAAAAACAAATCTCAAAATTGCGCAAATGGAGGTCATCGAGCTGAATGAGGCCTTCGCAGCGCAGGCGCTCGCCGTCACACGAGACTTAGGATTGCCCGACGACGCCGAGCACGTAAATCCCAATGGCGGCGCAATCGCCATCGGCCATCCGCTCGGCGCGAGCGGCGCGCGGCTCGTGACGACGGCCGTGCACCAGTTGCGCGCAACAAATTCGCGGTACGCGCTTTGCACCATGTGCATCGGAGTCGGTCAAGGCATCGCGATGATCATCGAGCGTTGCTGACCGAAAATGACCTCCGCCGCGGGCCCCTCTTCCGTCAACGCCGTTCATGAAAATCGTTCGATCGCCAGCCTTGAAAACGTCTCCAAGGAATACCGCAGTGAAGGTTTGCCGGTTCGCGCCGTCGACCGCGTTTCCCTCGAAATCGTTGCCGGCTCATTCGTCGCTCTAGTTGGCCGCAGCGGGTGCGGAAAATCCACGCTCCTGAATCTCGCGGGTGCGATGGATTTCCCCACGTCAGGCCAAGTTCGGCTGGATGGAATCGCAACTTCCTCGCTGGATGATACGGGGCTCACGCGACTGCGCCGGGAAAAAGTTGGATTCATCTTTCAATCCTTTCAACTATTGCCGACTCTCACCGTCGTCGAAAACGTGGAACTCCCACTTCTGCTCGCAGGGAAAAATGATGCTCGCGAAGCTGCGCGGCTCCGGCTCGAATGGGTCGAACTCGGCGCGCTCGCCAGCCGTCTTCCCTACCAACTTTCCGGCGGCCAGATGCAACGCGTGGCGATCGCGCGCGCCCTGGTGCACGATCCTAAATTGTTACTCGCGGATGAGCCCACCGGCAATCTGGACACCATCACCGGCGACGTGATCCTCGCGCTGTTACGGCGGATCGCCAGCGAGCAGAAAGCGGCCCTGCTGATGGCGACGCACAGCGCCGAAGCGGCGGCTCTGAGCGATCGGGTGGTGCGCATGCGTGACGGACGCATCGAGGAAATCATCGAGAATTGAAATGCCGCGCGTGATCCTATTTTACCGGTTGATCGTGAGGCCCCTTTTTTGCGAACCGCTGCGCACTGCGCTCACCGTGCTTGCGGTGGCTCTTGGCGTCGCGGTCGTCCTGGCGATCGATCTGGCCGGCAACGCCGCCGCGGGGTCTTTTCGCTCGTCGGTCGAAACCCTGATGGGTGATTCCGACCTGGAAGTCACGTCCACGGGGGGAGTGCCCGATGCCGTCGTCGGAACTCTGGCGACGCTTCCCTACTCGATCCGCGTTCGGCCGCGCATTCAGGATTTTGTAACGGTGGTTGCAACCGGGCAGACCGTTTCGCTGATTGGTATCGACCTTATCGCTGCATCCGCAGACCAGCAAATCGTCCGTGTTTCGAGTGGCGATGAAGCGCTCAAAAATCCCGGGGACCTGGAAGGGGTGTGGCTAGGGTCGAGCCTGAAGGTAAGACCGGGCGGGACGATTCGTCTGCTGATGAACGATCACGCGCGGGATTATTTGGTGCGCGGGGTATTCGACGACGCGACGGAGGGCGGCGGAATCGTGGTCATGGATATCGCGGCAGCGCAGCGCGAACTGGGCCGCGCGGCGCGCGTGGACAGCGTGTTGCTGAAGGTTCCCGACGACTCCTCGCTTGCCGAATGGCAAGATCGGTTGAGCCGCGTCTTGCCCGGAGGAGTGGTCACGCGGCCCGTGGGCAGCCGCACCACCGAAAACCAGCGCATGCTCACCGCGTTTCGTTGGAATCTTCGCGTGCTGAGCTATGTCGCGCTGCTGGTAGGCGCGTTCCTGATCTACAACACCATTTCCGTTTCGGTTGTTCGCCGTCGGCCGGAAATTGGAATCGTGCGAGCTTTGGGCGCCAGTCGTGGTGCGATACTCACGGCCTTTTTGGGCGAAGCGGCATGCTTTGGAGCTGTCGGGGCCGTGCTGGGTTGTGTGCTGGGCCGCGTACTGGCAATTGGCGCAGTTAAATTGCTTTCTGCCACCGTGCAGGCGCTATACGTTAGCAGCCGCCCCGGCGCAATCGAACTGACGCTTACGTCGCTCGCGGTCGCGCTACTGATCGGAATCGGCATGTCCGTCATCGCGGCACTCTCGCCCGCGAGCGAAGCGGCACGCGTTTCGCCCATGGAAGCGATGGCGCGAGGCCAGCGCGAATACGCAGCGCGCATGCACAAAGGCCGCGACCTTTTCATCGCATGCGGTCTGGCGGCGGGAGGGATCATTTGCACAGCGCCGCATGCCATTGCCGGAAAGCCGCTGTTCGGCTATCTCTCCGCGATACTCTTGATCGGCGCTTCGGCGCTGGCGATTCCCGCCGTCGCTGACGGCTTGCTACGATTCTTTTCAAGTGCGCTGCAAAGAACGCTTGGCGTCGAGGGTTTGCTCGCCTCGCGCAGCCTGACCGGCTCGCTGCGCCGCACTTCCGTGCTTGTCGGCGCTCTCTCCACCGCGATCGCGATGATGACCTCTGTCGGAATTATGGTCGGCAGCTTTCGCCAGACTGTTACGTCGTGGATGGATAACCAACTTCAGGCGGATCTGTACCTGCGCCCTGCGGGCAACCCTGCTTCGGATCAGCATCCCACGATTCCGAATGATTTGGCCGACCGGCTCGCTCGCCTCCCGGGCGTCGCGGGCCTCGATCGTTTCCGCGCTTACGACATCAGCTACGAAGGATTTCCCGCCACGCTCGGTGCCGCTGATTTTCACGCCGTGCAGCCGTTTCGCAAATCCGCTTTCTTGTCGGGGCGCAGCGCTTCGGACGTGTACGGCGATTTGCAGGGCCTTGATTCCGTGGTGATCAGTGAACCTTTTGCGAACAAGCATCATTTGCGCCGCGGAGATTCGATCACGCTCCCTATGGGCGCACGGCGCGTGCAGTTTCATATCGTGGATGTTTCTTACGACTACGCGAGCGAAGCGGGTTACGTCGTCATGGACCGCGCCACTTTGCTTCGTTACCTCCCTGATCCAGACCCGTCTAATCTCGCCATCTATGTAGCGCCCGGCTTTGACTTGGAGACGCTGCGTGCTGAAGTCCAAAAGGTGATCGCCGGTCACTACATCCTTATTTTCTCAAACCGTAGTCTGCGCACCGAAGCCATCCGGATTTTCGACCGCACATTTGTGATTACGTACGCGCTGGAAGCCATTTCCATCGTTGTCGCCGTCATCGGCATTGCCGGAGCGCTGCTCGCGCTGGTCGTCGATCGTCGCCGCGAATTCGGGCTGCTGCGTTTTCTGGGCGCCGCAACGTCGCAAATACGAAAGCTAATTTTGGTGGAAGCGGGGCTTATCGGTATGCTCGCGAGCGTGGTGGGATTCGTTCTCGGCGTGGCACTTTCTCTCGTCCTCATTTACGTGATCAACAAGCAGTCCTTCGGCTGGACCATTCAGTTTCATTGGCCCGCAGCGGTCTTGATCGGGGCGCTGCTTGGCGTGTTTTTGTCCACGATTTTCGCGGGCCTTTATCCGGCGGGAATTGCGGTTCGCCTCAACCCGATTGAGGTGGTTCATGAGGAATAAGATTCTCGCGCTGCTATCGCTCGCGGCCTTGGTGAATCCCCTTGCGGCGCAATACCGGGTGGCCGCGCCCGGTTACCACTACGAATTTCCCCGCGACAATTTCAACCATCCGGATTTTCAAACTGAGTGGTGGTATTACACGGGGAATCTGAAATCCGCCGAAGGCCACGAGTTCGGCTTCGAACTCACATTTTTTCGCGAAGCGCTTACCCGCGATAAGCAAAAAGAGTCCGACTGGTCCGCGCCCGATGTGTACATGGCGCACCTTGCCTTGAGCGACATTAGCGGCCACGAGTTCTATCATCGCGAGCGTTTGAATCGCGCCGGCCCCGGCCTCGCGGGGATAAACACCGATACTGGCCTAATCTGGAACGGCAATTGGCAAACTCAGTGGTCGGGGAACACGCAAACTCTTCAAGCGGTCAGCGATGCATTCGCGCTGCGGCTGGCGTTGGAATCGAAAAAGCCGGCGGTGATTCATGGAATCGACGGCGTCAGCCAAAAATCGGTAGGCGAAGGTCACGCGTCTCACTACATTTCGCTAACGCGTTTAGCGGCCGCCGGCGACGTCGAACTTCACGGCAAGAAATTCCAAGTTACCGGAACTGCCTGGATGGATCATGAATTTTTCACGCAGCAATTCGGCGCCGAACAAACCGGCTGGGATTGGTTTAGCCTGCAACTCGATGACAACACCGAGTTGATGCTTTTTCGCATCCGACGGAAGGACGGCTCGACCGACCCGTTTTCTTCGGGTACCTATATCGATGCCCAAGGCAAGGCCACTCATCTGCCGCAAAGAGATTTTAGTTTGCAGCCGCTGGGCGAAACGTGGACCAGCGATTCAAATCGCGCGGCGTACCCAATCCACTGGCATGTCACCGTACCATCACTAAGAATAAACTTGGACCTCACCACGCCGCTGAAACCTCAGGAACTGGCCGGAACAACTCCCCTATCGCCGAGCTATTGGGAAGGCGCGATCCGGATCGCCGGGACGCGTGGTGCGACACCGCTCGCCGGCGTCGGTTACCTCGAAATGACCGGCTACGATCATCCCATCCAGTTCGGCCAGTCGGCCACGGGCCAGACTTCAACTTCCACGATCCACTAGTTCTGCCCCGCGACACGCACCGAATACGCTCCTGCACCTCGATTTCCTCGTCCCACGACCCTAGACACTTTTCGACGTTCCCGGCTACCTGTGCAAAGATTGCATTGCAATTTCAACTTCAGGAGTTACACATATGTCCGCATCGAAGATTTATCGCTGGATGCTGTTGTTCTTTTTGTTCGCGATTCCCACGCTGGCACAAAATCCGCTGGTTCCCGCGACCACGCCGGAAAAACCGGCCGAGCCGGTGAGTCCCACCGACCCGCTCGGGCGCTCCAGCCCGCGCGGCACCGTCCTCGGCTTCCTGCAGGCGGCGCAATCACCGCGGCCGGATTCCGCCGCGCAGTATTTTCAGTCATCCCGCAGCCGCAGGCCGGCCGAAGGCCAGCGAATCGTTCACGAACTGAAGTCGTTGATGGACCGCGCATACGTTGGGAACATTAACCGCATCACCGACCTTCCCGAAGGGACGCCGCAAGAAGGCTTGCCCGCCGACGAAGAGCGCGTGGGAAAACTGCAGGTGAACGACGACAGCGTGGAGCTGATTCTGACGCGCGTGACGGACCCGATTTATGGGCCGATCTGGGTTTTCTCGAATGGAACCATCGCCGAACTCCAGGAACTTTTCGGCCAGATCGAGGTGCAACAGGTCGAAACAAAACTTCCCCAAGTTCTGGTAAGGAACATATTCCTGGGCCTTCCGTTATGGCAATGGATCGCTATCTTGCTGCTCGTTCCCATCACCACGGGTGTCGCCTGGCTTTTGATTCAGGTGTTTCATGCGGGGCGCGCGCTTCTCAGCTCCATTCGCAAGGAAAAGCTCGATTACAAGTTCGGAACTGCGGCGTTTGGGCCCATGCTGTTGATTATCGCGACGCTTCTGCACGCCGTCTCGATGCGCTTCATTGGATTACCCCTGCTGGCGCGCCATTACTACGGCCAGATCGTACTCGTCCTGCTCCTGATCGGCGTCACGTGGCTCGCGGTGCGCACGATCGAATGGCTCGGAGAGCGGCTGCGTTACCGCGCGATTAACGCGGGGCGAGCCGGTGTGGGCTCATTGATGCTATTGGGCCAACGCATGCTGAAGGTCCTAATCATTTTCGCAGGCGTGATCTTCATGCTGGACACAGTTGGCTTCAATCTGACGACCGTGCTGGCCGGCGTCGGGATCGGCGGTATCGCCATCGCGTTTGCTGCGCAAAAAACCCTGGAGAATCTGTTTGGCGGCGTGTCCGTGCTCGGCGACGAAGCGATCCGCGTGGGCGATGTCTGCCGCTTCGGTACAACGGTCGGCACGATTGAGGACATCGGCTTGCGCTCCACGCGCGTGAGAACGCTCGAACGGGTGGAACTCTCCATCCCCAATGGCTCACTGGCCACGATGAATATCGAAAACCTGTCGCGGCGCGACAAATTTCTCTTCAACAACACAATTGGCCTGCGCGGCGATTCAACGCGCGATCAATTGCTGTTCTGCCTCGCGGAAATCCGCAAGTTGCTCTACGCGCACCCCAAAATCGAAGCCGAAAGCGCCCGGATTCGGCTAATTGGGTTCGGCGAGAGTTCGTTTGACCTGGAGATCTTCTGCTACGTGAAAACGACCGACTCTCCCGAATTCATCGCGATTCGGGAAGACATTCTGTTTCGAGTGATGAGCATCGTCGAAAAGTCGGGGACGAGTTTTTCGAATCCGTCGCGCAACGTGTATTTCTCGCGCGATCCGGGTCTCGACCAGAAAAACACCGAGGAGGCCGCGCGCACCGTCGAACAATGGCGCGAGAAAAAGGTGTTCCCGTTTCCCGATTTCCTGCCAGCGGAAATATCCAAACTGCGCGGGACGGTCAGGTACCCGCCAGCCGATTCCGAGCTGGCGGCCACCGACAGTGCCTCAGCTCGTTTGGGCCCCAAGCTCCGATCAGAATAATATTCGCGCGTCAGCGAAAGTTGCGGGCGGGTCTGAAACCATTCCAGCGCCGGCGATTTCGTCCCAGATAGAAAAGCAGCGAGGCGGACTGTCGAACGCCCGGGCCTCGCTGCTCGTTTCCTTCCCGCCCAGAACTCCGCTACGATTCGTGCCGGACTACATTTTGGGAACGTCGATGCCCAGCGCCGTCGCGAGCGCGATTGCGTGATCTTGCTCGTCGAGCAAAATTTCGCGAATGTGTTCGCCTACCGCGAATTCTCCCAGTTCTTCACATTGGTCCACGCGCGTTCGGTAATTCCGGATCGTCTCGGTCTCGTTTTCAAGGTCGAAATGCAGCATATCCTTGGCCTTGTCGGAGGTGCGCACCGGCTTGGGGACCACGGCGGGATCGCCGCCGAGGTAGTCGATCTGATTTGAAATGATCAGCGCGTGCGCGAGTTCTTCGTGCGCGTGCTTTTCCAGCTCGCCCGCGATATTCATGTATTCGGCGCCTTTCAGCACCTGCGAATACACTACATACGAAATAATGGCCTGATATTCACGAGCCAAATCCTGGTTAAGTCCCGCGATTAACTGCTCGCGGGTTATCTTCTTCGCGTTTTCTCCAGCCTTCTCCTGCGCCATTGAATTCTCCTAGAAATTGAAAGTGTATTTTGAGAAATCAGAAACCGGATAGATTCTAAACCAATCAGCGAGTACCGCCTAAAATAGACGCGGGGCCAGCCCTTCGCGGACTGCCCCGCAAACTCACGCTTAAGAGCAAGCGCAACCGTGGCCGTTGGGCCTACGCGTTTTTCGCCTGCCGAAACGCCTTCTCGCCCTGCTCCGCCGCATCTTCGACCTGCGCGCGCGCTTCGTCGACAGTCCGCTGTGCACGGCGCACCCACTTGCGCCCGGTCGACGTGATATGGTCTACGCCATCGCGCGCGGTGCCCACGGCCTGATCCAGGCCATCTTTTGCGGTTCCCACCAAATAATCCCGCGTGTCTTCGCCCGATTGCGGAGCAAACAAAACACCCAGTGCCGCCCCGATTCCAATTCCAATTACCAACGCCGAGACCGTTTCCGGCCAACTATTCTTGCTCATGAGAATCCTCCCACTCGGATTTTGGCTTGCCTTGCAGGAGGAAGCGGTTGCCCGCCTCTTCCCTCTGATCACGGACTCTTAGCGCGTGCTCGCCGCTCGACCGACCGCCGGCACGTCCGACGAGTTCGAAACGGATTCGCTCGTGGATGAGATGTCTTCCGCGCCGGTCGACTTCATTACGTCCTTGGCGCGCTTGATCTCGTCCGAGGTGTCGCAATGTACTGACAAAAGAATACCACCCTTCGCAATACGGCCTTCATAGCGCTTGGCTTCGTACTCAGGAATTCCCAGTCCGATCAACGCGCCTGTAAAGCCGCCGACCGCGCCTCCGACTCCCAATCCAGCCAACGTCGCCATGATCGGTCCGGCCGCGATGAACGGCCCAACACCCGGAATTGCCAGCGCTCCAATGCCCGCCAGCAATCCCAACGCGCCACCAAGAACGGCTCCGGTGCTTGCGCCGGCGGTCGCTCCTTCAGGAGCTTTCGTGGCCTTTTCCGTTCCAATTTGCTTGTTTCCGAGATTCTCGGGTAGCAGCGCCGAGATGTCTGACGCGGAGAATCCCGAACGCACCAGCGAATCCGTGGCGTTATCCGCGCTGGTTACGGTGGTGTAAATGCCAAATACCGCTGTTTTCTTGTTTTCCATTGTATTGCTCCTTGTGTTGTAGTGAAGATTGAAGAACGACGACTCCATCGTCGGAATAAGGGAAAACTTCGCAGTACCAGCGTTCGCTTATCGTAAATTTACTTCGTGGGCGCGATAGTTAGCTCGTTGGTCACGTTCGCCGCGCCAGCGACCGCCGCAGCCTTGGCTTCGATGTTGGCCTTCTCATCGTCCGACCGCACGGGACCTTTCAACGTTACCTTCCCGTTTCTGGTGATGATCTTGACGTTGTGCGAGTACGTCGACAGAGATTTATCTTTGATGATCGAGCTGCGAATCTGCGTGGTCGTCTCGCGGTCCGCCGGGTCCATCTCTTGTTGATCGGCGGTCATCACCCCTCTGTCTGCGTCACCTTGATTTGCTTTGGTATTGTCTGGAGCTGGCTGCTGGCTGCTTTGTGGCACCGGAGCCGCGATTAGGGCGGCGCCAAACAATAGGGATGCTCCCAAGGTTGTCAGCCGGGCTCCGAATTTTGCTCTCTCTATCATTTCAAATCCTCCCAATAAATTTCCGGACAAATTTCGCTCCTGATTTGCTAAGAACCCGGGCAATGCCGTCCAGCCACGTTGTGGCGCTTGCGGTTTTATGGTCTAAGAATCCGGCGCGCTGGAACATCAGGTAAACGGAGTAGTTCGCCGCGAACCTTCCGGTAGCCGCTCGCCAAGGCTGCTAGAAGCCATGATGCCTGTCAGTGTTCCGGGAGCTTCTGCTCGAGTTCGCGCGCCAGTTCGTGAACGTCAGTGGCTTTGGCGAAATCTCTCACTTCCTTCTTTTCGTCCAGAACATTCACGCCCAGATGCTGGCAGATTTTCTGCTGCATTTGCAGCACGGTGGTCAGCTCCTGCTCCGCCAGCATGCCCACCTGCAAGTCGAGATGAGCGCGCCTCTCGGCCTGCCGGGCCATGCGATTCTGGCTGATCAAGACGAAAATGGTCAGGAACACAGCTTCGGAAGAAACCGCGACCGAGAGGACTCCAAAAGGAAACGGGTCGAATGGCGTCACTCCGCGAACGAGGCCAAGGTTGGCGGACATCCACACGCCTATAAAGGTCAAATGCAAAGCCAAGAACACAAAGCTGCCGGCAAATTTCGTAATTGCGTCGCTGGCGCGCTCGGTCCAGTTTCGGCCCCGGAGCGCGTCCGCTTCCAACCTCGCGATGGCTGCGATGTTGAATTCGGTGGCATGAACGGTGTCCGTAATGCGCCTGTAAGGTGTCATGGCTGATATTCGGTCCGGGCGGGCTAGGTGCGGGTGACGACCATGCAAGTAATGTCGTCGAGCTGGTCCGCTGATCCGACGAAGTCGTCCAATTTTTTCATGATTCCCGCTAACGTCGCAGACGCGCGTTCCTCCAGCCGGGGTTGGAGCAAAGCCAGCAAGCGCGATTCACCAAACTGCTCTCCTCCCTCGTTGCGCGCTTCCGTCACGCCGTCGGTGTAAATCACCAGCAGCTCGTTGGGCTGGAGAAACGTCGTGCCGGCTTTGTATTTCTCATTCACTTCAATGCCGAGAGGAATGCTCTCCGATTTCAGCCGCTCCACGCTCCCATCGAGCCGCAGCAGCACCGGAGGATTGTGTCCAGCGGACAAATACGAGAGCTGGCCCGAGGCCGGATTGAGTTCAGCGAGGAACGCGGTGGTGAACCTGCGGCCATTCAAATTATTGCCGCAGGCCAGACGGTTCAGATCGGTGACCAGTTCGGAAAGCGAACTGCGCGCACCCGCCAGCGCACGCAGGCTGGCTTGAAAATTCGCCATCAGCATGGCTGCGGGAACGCTCTTGCCCGAGACGTCCGCCACCGCGATCAGCAGAGGACCGTCCCCGGGTCGCCGGAACGCGTCGTAATAATCTCCCGCAACTGTGTTAGCCGGGCGTGTGGCGAACGCCATATCCACTCCCGGCACGTCGGGCGGGACGCGCGGCACCAGCCAGCGCTGAATTTCGCGTGCGATTTCGATGTCGCGCTTCATGGTGACATGGTCACCCAGAACCAT